>Ga0256839_1000298_pt1 | contig 63678 bp, 62 predicted proteins | sample 354166metaG_FD_185968 | JGI IMG/M metagenome (GOLD analysis project Ga0256839, IMG submission 185968) | Hydrothermal vent microbial communities from Mid Atlantic Ridge, Atlantic Ocean - 354-166 | ecosystem: Environmental > Aquatic > Marine > Hydrothermal vents | place: Atlantic Ocean: Mid...
GCGCGGGTCTTTTATGTTTGAAAAACATTCAATTATACTTTCACTCATGAGGCATTCCTTATATTTAAAATTAGAAATATCTCATAACTTACTTTTAATTAATATATTTTAATGCGTTTGCCCTGCCAGGGTATCTGACACAATGTATGGACTACCAACAAGTCATTATTATTGCATTGAACAATGGATTCGATCTGTTGAAGTTCGGGTAATTGCTCTAAAATTGATACCGCCTTCATTATTGCAATGATCTAAAACTTTTATTCAAGCAATAAAAAATAATTGTAACTATTCAGCATATTTTCACTGCAATACAACCTATTCCGCGCATATTCCTAAGCCTTAATAACCTCAACATTTTTCCAGGCAGCTTGGGTAATACTTTCATCCATCACTGGCATTCCTTGTTTAATCCATGTCGTAATAGTTTGTGCAACATCGGGATAGTTAATTCTTACACTCCGGGCTTCATTTAACCATCTTTCTATTGCTTCAGCGTCTAGATCATTCATGGTGTGACCATAACCTAATTGCTCCAGTGCTGCTGCATTGGATATTTGCTCCATTTGGGCATGTAAAGGCTTTGCCAGAATTTTCTTGCCCAGATGCAACGCTTCGCTAGCTAACTCAAATCCGGCATTACTGATAATTCCCGTACAGTCGCGTAAATCTCGCTGGAAATTATTGCGTGATAATGGCTGGAAAATAATATTCGGATTGTTGCTGTCAAAGGGGACAGGAGAATAAACATGGAATTGATAGTCAGTGAATTGTGACAGACTACTATTAATATCTGCAGGGGACTCGAAAGGCAAATACACCAGTATTTTTCGCTCATCAATTTTCACAGTTGGCTCTTTTGTTTCAATAATCGGCGGCAAAATAGGCTGATCAAAATGATACCAGTGCAAACCCACACCCAAAGTAACCGGTGCGAAATATTTCATGACTAGTTCAGCCAAAGGGTCGGAACCTCTCTTGGGAATTTTATGATTAAATGCATATTGGTGACCAATTCCCAGCACTGTCTTTTTCTGTATTTTCCCGGCCCATGCAGTCACGGGTTCAAAATCGCTAATCACCAAATCATAGCTTGATAAATCAAGCGATTTGACATCTTTGATAAAAGTTATCGGTTTTGATTGAAGAACCGTCTTCAGATAATTTACCTGACCTTTTTCTGTATTAAATGTTAATCCATCTCTAAATTGGCAACCATTAAATAAATCCATATCGAAATAATCATCACTGGACCTGCCTGTAAACATATAATCAACTTCAAATCCTTGCATTGATAACGCCTTGGACATCACTCTGGCCCGGGTAATATGACCATTACCGGTTCCTTGCACACCATAAAATATTTTCATTACGTGATTTGCACCAAACTATAAATCGACACCGTTACTCCTAAAATCATTCCAATCAATGTATCAGTAGGAAAATGAACGCCAAGAATAACTCTGGAAACACCTACTAAAAACGCCCACAGAAGTAATGGAGCAGACAATAGGGGTAAATAAAAACTCATAATGCCGGCGACCATGAATGCCGCAGATGTGTGGCCCGATGGAAAGCTGAATTGATCTGATGGCGTTAAAAGACTCTGATAATCTTTAAGAGCGGCTTGAGGTCGATCTCGCCTAAAACTGTTTTTTAATACAAAATATAACGGTCGCTCAATAGTAAAAGCTACTAAAAGCGTTTTTAGGAATGGACTTTGTAAACCTTCTGTGAAATATAAAGAAATAACCAGAACAAGATAGAGCTGACCATTAGCAGATTGAGAAATAACGCGAGCAAGAGTCGTTAATGAATAATAAAAACGGGAATTTATCAGATTGAAGAATAATTTAACATCATAGTCATGAACCAAGTTCAATAGCTTCATTCAGCCCCCCGTGTTTTAGATTTATCATGGCGATTAGCTTAGTTGACTACCATGACAATTAAATGAAGGTTTTTTGACAAATTGATGACAACTTTAAACCCATCGGGAGGCTATCGGGTTTGGAGATTCATTTCGAGTCAAGTGGAAAATTGGGGCATTTTTTTGATCTTTTTGGAGACATAATGACAGTATGCAACGAGCAAGACCAGCAAAAGGAGCCCATTTCCTTTTGCTGCAGCAAAATCTTCCTTAATCTGATGCTACCTCTGCTTCAGCTTTTTTCGTTGCCGGTGATTTCTAAACTTTTGCCAGATCTTTCGCGAATGATGATGTTGATCTGCCAAACGAATAATCTTTCTTTTCACCTTATTTGAAGCTTTGAACATAATTGCCAAGCCTATTAACATAACGGGCAGGCCTAAAGGGACGGGAAGTGGAAATAAAATCATTCCTATAATGAAGGTAACACTGCCAATGCCTAGCAGCAGGCTTTTTTTTAACATGCTCAGGCAGTTTCAGAAAGATTATTCGAACTCTCGCCTGCGGAGGTCTCATCTAGTAATTGATAACTATCATCCAGCCAATTTAGAATAGATAAATTACCATCAGCATCTTCGACCAATGCTGTACAACTTTCTACCCAATCGCCAGTATTACAATAAATTTTTCCTGATTCCATTTCGCTTATTTCGGCGTGATGAATATGCCCACAAATAATGCCATCTACCTGCTGCTTTTGCGCTTCTAAACTCAACACATGCTGATAATTATCCATAAACTGGACGATGTTTTTGACCCGGTGTTTAAGATAAGAAGACAACGACCAATATTGATAACCGAATATTTTACGGAGATTATTAATCCAGCGATTAGCGGCCAACAAGAATTCATAGGCTTCACCGCCAATATAGGCTAACCATCGATTATGACAAACAATACTGTCAAACTCATCACCATGCATAATCAGAAAGCGCCGGTTATCCGCAGTTTTGTGAATTGCATTCAGGTGAATTTCAATACCATTAAACTGGATCCCGACATGTTTTCTAAAGGCGTCATCGTGATTCCCCGGAATATAAATAATCCGTGTACCTTGTTTAGCCTTATTGAAAACCCTCTGGACAATATCACTGTGCAAAATCGGCCAGTAAAAACCGGATTTAATATTCCAACTCCACAAATCAATAATATCGCCCACTAGGTATAAGGTTTCGCACTCCACATGATCCAGGAAATCACGTAAATATTCAGCCTTGCAACTTTTGGTTCCCAAGTGTGTATCTGAAATCCAGACACTGCGGTATTGGAGCTTCATCTACTTTCCTCAATAGTTTGCATACAAGACAAAAATAGCAAACTAATGTGTCATTCCCATAACAGCTTGATGAAAATATCATGACATTTTGGCTGCCCAAATTTTTTTAAGGTTACGATGCAGCTGGTTTATTCAGAAATGATGTGGAAAAATTTTTTTGTTCTTGGTTTTGTTTACAAATGATTCGCAAACTTCAAAGAACCAAAGGGCGTTAAAAGGTTTATTAACTGGATGGATGAAAGGGATTAAGGACTTTCTAGGAAGAATGGCGGAGAGAGAGGGATTCGAACCCTCGATACGCTGCCGTATACACACTTTCCAGGCGTGCGCCTTCGACCACTCGGCCATCTCTCCATCGACATACAAAGCCCAGAAGGATAATGTAGTTTTTAATTTTACGCAACTATACTTTTTTAAAAGCCGTTGGTTGCTAATATTAAACTTTGATTATTTAAAAATCTTGAAAATCAGATCAGAGACTAATTCAGTTATATCAAAATCTAATTCTCTGGAGATTCCATATTGTCTGTCAGAACTAGATTCAAAAATCTTTACCGGATTAGGTCGGTTCTCCTGCTTTGCTTTTCTTTGCACTTTTTCATGAAGAACCTGCCCCCCTGCTTTTTTCCATTCCATTAAGTGGGTGATTTCGCCATTATTTAACCAAACTCCATGCGCTATGCATCGATCAATTACTACCCCGCTTCGATGGCCATACCTTACTCGGTTCATTAAAACCCGACAAACCGGACATTTAATGTATTGCACTTTATCCGGTTTTTGGTAACGCTCCTTGTTTATATGTTCCAATAATTGATAATTGGTATCAAATACTCCTGAAACACTGCTCTCCAGCAATTCCTCAATTTCTCCAGGATCAAAAAATAAACCATAGCACGAACCACACCGTTCAATTTCAAACGCGCCTTTTTGTTTTAAATTAATGGTTTGTAAAGGTATTTCACAGTGGGGACAAATTCTTTCTGATTCTTGAATATGAATGGAAAAATTATGTTTCCCGTGCAAATCCATATCATTATATATACCACAAAATTTGCAGCGATTCGTATTTGCAGGTAAAGGAGCAGCGCAGCTTTTGCAATCGGCCATTGTCTACAAGCACAGTTAAGTTACAATACTCATCAGTATAGCTATTATTTTTGAGATCTTTGTGAACATTAGGACCTTTAATAACACACAACCTAAATTTGGTGATTCGGTATACATCGACAGTAGCGCAATTGTTATTGGAGATGTATCTTTAGGTGATGACGTATCTGTATGGCCAACTGCTGTTATTCGCGGTGATGTTGAGACCATTACTATTGGTGCCGGCACCAATATCCAAGACGGTGCAGTCCTTCATGTATCTCATTTTAGTGAATTTACTAATCGAAGCTATCCTCTTTCAATTGGCAAAGGCGTTACCATTGGCCATAGGGCTACCGTCCATGCCTGTACAGTTGGCAATTACTGCTTAATCGGTATAGGCGCGATACTTATGGATGGCGCGGAAATGGAAGATTATGTCATGTTAGGTGCCGGTGCTTTGGTGTCACCTGGAAAAAAACTGGAAAGCGGCTACCTGTATGTTGGTGCACCTGCCAGACAGGTAAGACCACTGAAAGAAGAAGAGATTAATTTTCTAAAATATTCATATCAGCACTATATACAATTGAAAAATGAATACCTTAGAAAATAGCGAAACACCAACGGATCTATTAAAATCACTTTTGGTAATGTAATCTCAACCTACTTAAATTTTAGAGCATTGCCTATAGACAAAAAATATATGCTAAAATTTATATGTTTTTTTAGTGACTTAGGAATACCCTCAAAGAGGGAGTGGAATTTTTAAAAATCACCTTCATTAAATTTACATATTTAACTTTAAGTAACCTATAAAACAAAATTATCAAACCACTGTTTTATATAATAAATAATATCTTACGTTTACTTGAAATACAACTATCAATCGAATTAAGGGGAATAATATGCGATCAGACATGCTTAAATCTGTGCTAAATGAATTAAATGGAACATCTGCTGATATTGAGGCATCAGGCGTTATATCAACAGATGGCTTAATGATGGCATCAGCCTTGCCAGCAGGTTTTGATGAGGATCGCGTTGGTGCAATGAGCGCCGCAATGCTTTCATTAGGCGACAGAACCTCTCAAGAATTAGAAAGAGGTACACTCGAACAAGTTTTGATAAAAGGCGATTCTGGTTACGTGCTAATGACTCATGCTGGACCAGAAGCGGTTCTAACTGTTCTTGCCAAACCTAACGCCAAACTTGGCTTGATCTTTCTAGATGTTAAACGTACTGCCGCAACTATTGAAGAATTGTTGTAGTTTTCTATTTAAGAGTGGCCTGAAGTAAAATACAGCCCAATACGGCGAAATTCATTAATCACCCACAGCTTAATTAAGCTATCATTTTTGGCCACTCTGATCTTCATCATTCAGGACATTGCTTAATTTAGCAAAGTCCTTTAAAGAAATGGCCTCCGCCCTCAGACCAGGGTCGATTGATAATGACTCAATTACTTTTTCTGAGACGAACTGCTTTAGCGAATTTCGCAAAGTTTTGCGTCTTTGAGAAAATGCCTGTTTGACAAGCTTATTAAGATTATCAAGCGATTGAATTTCAACAACTGGCACAGCATGCGGAGTAAGCCTGGCAACCGCAGACATCACTTTTGGCCTTGGGTCAAAACTTTCGGGAGCTACCTCAAATAATGGCTCAGGGTGACAGTAGTAATGGCTCATTACGCTTAATCTTCCATATTTCTTACTTCCTGGCTGAGCACAAATTCTATCAACAACTTGTTTTTGCAACATAAAATACATATCACTGACACAACTTGCTTGTTCGAACAAATGGAAAAGTAAAGGCGTTGAAATGTTGTAAGGCAAGTTACCTACAACGCGAATTTTCTCGCCGTGCTGCCCCAATTTTGAGAAATCAAATTTTAATGCGTCAGCGCTAAATATTCGTAAATTTTGTTGATTAACAAATTTTTTTTCTAAAATCGACACCAAATCCCTATCAAGCTCTACAACATCGAGTTTAACCTCGTACTTCAACAATAACTCGGTCAAGGCTCCCTTTCCAGGACCTATTTCTACAATATGGTCACCTGGCTTTATCTGCATACTGGCAACTATGTTCTCAGCAACAGAATCGTCATGAAGAAAATTTTGGCCGAAACGTTTTCTTGCTTTATGTATTTGGGTCATCTATTTTGCAGTAATAATTGATTATAATTCGTAGGTCATAAACTTGTGTCTATACCAAATTGAATGACCTAACCCACTTCCTAAACGGCCTAAAGTGCGTCATTCCATTAGGTTTATAAGAACGCGTACGGGAATAAATTGGGCAACTGGCGCCGTATTTTAATTCATATTCAATGCGTGGAAGACGACAAGCAAGTTATTTCACGCGCCTTCTTTACACACTATTTCATGCGCTGTGTTAATTGCGTATTCCAAACTGCCAACATCGGCCGTGCCTGAACCCGCTAATTCTAAAGCGGTTCCATGATCTACAGACGTTCTAACAATCGGCAGCCCGAGGGTAACATTTGTTGCTTGACCAAATCCTTTATATTTCAAAACCGGCAAGCCTTGATCGTGATACATTGCCAAAACAGCATCTGCTGACTGCAGATATTTTGGCGTAAAGACTGTATCTGCAGGTAAAGGCCCTTGTAAATCCAAACCTTGCTTTCTCATCATTCTGATTGCAGGTTCTATAATTTCAATTTCCTCGGTTCCTAAATGGCCACCTTCTCCTGCATGGGGATTCAATCCGCAAACTAAAATACGGGGGTTTTTTATATTGTATTGATCTTGTAAACCTTGATGTAAAATCTGAACAACTCGCCTTAACGTGTTTTGAGTTATAGATTGACTCACTTTTGCAAGCGGTAAATGAGTCGTTACCAATGCCACTCGTAATCCAGGGGTTGCTAACATCATAACTGGATGCCCCCCAGTTAGACCAGCTATAAATTCAGTATGCCCACTAAAATCAAAACCAGCATTATTTATGGCAGCTTTATGTACAGGCCCTGTCACCATTGCATCAAAAACACCCTGTATACAGCCTTTCGTCGCCCGGGTAATAGTTTTTAAAACATAACGGCTATTTAATGGATTTAGCTTACCCACCTCACAAAAAGTCTGCATTTTCACTGGCCAAATACAACACACACCTTTTTCTTGAATCTTTGGCGCTTCATCCGGTCTGAATTCAGTGAATCTGATTGGCAGATTGAGTAATTTGGCCCTGGATTCAAGCAGCTCCGGGTTTGCTATAATAACCGTCTGGCATTCGTGCTGTTTTTGCAAGTACTGCAAGCATAAATCTGGACCAATACCTGCAGGTTCTCCTGGTGTCAGAGCGATCCGGGAAATTTTTTTTTGATTGGGCATTTATCAAACTAAGCCGTTTTTCAGCAAATTAAAAGTATAATTATTAAGGATAAATACTATACTTAGGAGCGTGAATTCTATACCATCCAATACTTATATACCATTTCAAATGGATATTCGGGTAGTTTACACTTTAGAAATTAACTTTAAAACGGTCATCTAACCATTCAAATATTTCTAACATAATCATGAGTCCTCTTTATAGATCCATCCCTTTTCAAATCAATTATTCCTCAACAAACTAGAAAATACCTTTAAATGATGAACGGCAGCTTCGTAGCCAAACTAGGAGATTTAGTCACGCGCCACCCTTGGTGGGTTATTTGTATCACTTTTATTCTTGTTACAGCCGCTGGCTCAGGACTCCAGCACATAGAGCTAAACAATAATTACCGAATATTTTTCGGCGAAGACAATCCTCAGTTATTAGCTTTTGATGCGATTCAAAATACTTATAGCAAGAGTGACAATTTAATGTTTATTGTTGAACCAGCAAACGGTGACATTTTTACCCAAAAAAACTTGCAGGCTATCATCGAGCTTACTGAAGAAGCATGGCAATTACCCTATTCCAGCCGCGTTGATTCAATTACCAATTTTCAGCATACAGTTGCTGAAGAAGATGACCTTATCGTTAATGATCTGGTCACCGAAACCGAATCCTTAACCGAAGATCAATTGCAGCAGATCAAACAAATTGCTCTCCATGAGCCGTTATTAAGAAACAGACTGATTTCTCCATCAGGCCACGTTGCAGGAGTTAATGTAACAGTACAACTGCCGGGAAAAAATCCTTTAGAAGCGATGGAAATAGCGGAAGTCGCCAGAAAAATGGCTAAACAGCTGACCAGTAAGTATCCTGATATCAAACTCCATATTACCGGTCTGGTAATGCTCAATAATGCTTTTGGAGAAGCTTCCATTAATGACAATAAGACATTGACTCCATTGATGTTCGGTATTGTTTTTTTGGTATTGTATTTATGCTTGCGCTCGGTTTCTGCAACCTTCAGCGTTATTCTGGTTACTTTTTTTTCCATTATTTTCGCTGTGGGTCTGGCTATCTGGCTTGGCATCAAACTAACACCTACTTCAGCAACATCGCCAATTATTATTTTGACGATGGCTGTTGCAGATTGCGTCCATTTCCTGGTTACCACGCTACACAACATCCGGCTAGGCCATGAAAAAAAACAAGCTATCAAAGAAAGTTTGCGAACTAATCTTCAGCCCATTTTCTTGACTAGTGCGACGACCGCAATCGGTTTTTTAAGCATGAATTTCAGTGATGCCCCACCTTTCAGAGATCTTGGTAATATTGTAGCTATTGGTGTCAGCATCGCTTTTATTTTTACTATTACCTTTTTACCAGCTTTAATCACGGTTTTACCCATAAAAACCACTTTAAAAGAAGAACCTAGCAATGCTGCCATGAAGCATTTTGCCGAATTTGTAATCAGATGGCGACATGCATTATTGATTGGCAATATTCTGCTGGCAATCGGACTTATCAGTCAGATCCCAAAAAATGAATTAAATGATGAATTTGTTAAGTATTTTGATCAAACTTTTGAATTCCGGCGCGCCAGTGATTTTTTAAATGAAAACATGGGCGGTATGTATTCTGTCGAAGTCGCTTTTGATGCTGGAGAAGAAGGAGAAATCAGTGATCCGCAATTTCTACAATGGGTCAATGTATTTAAAGAATGGCTATCCATGCAACCCGAAGTTGCACATATCAATACTATCTCCGATACCTTCAAAAGATTAAACAAAAACATGCATGGCGATGACCCAAATGAATATCGGCTGCCCAAAAAGCGTGATCTCGCTGCGCAATATCTGTTGCTATATGAAATGTCACTCCCTTATGGCCTGGACTTAAATGATCAAATCAATCTGGATAAATCTGGTATTCGAATCATTGTGACATTACATAATCTAAGCTCCCAACAAATGTTGAGCATTGAACGCCGCATTAACGACTGGCTGGATAAAAACATGATTGAGTACAAACCCATTTTAGCCAGTCCAACGCTGATGTTTGCTTATATTGGCAAAAGAAATATCCAACGCATGCTGATAGGATCAGTTGCTGCCTTGGCATTAATTTCACTGCTTTTAATCATCGCCTTCAAATCGGTAAAAGTTGGTTTAATCAGTTTGATCCCAAACCTGATCCCCGCAGGCATAGCTTTTGGCATCTGGGCATTAATCGATGGAACCATTGGGCTGGCCTTATCAGTTGTTACCGGATTAACACTGGGAATCGTCGTTGATGACACTGTTCATTTTATCAGCAAATATCGACGCGCCAGAATTGAACTAGACTATAGTCCTGAAGATTCTGTCAGATACGCTTTTTCCACGGTTGGAATTGCTCTTTGGGTGACATCGTTGGTGCTCGTATCTGGATTTTTGGTGTTAGCCACTTCGCACTTCACCATGAATCAAGGCATGGGGCTTTTAACTGCAATAACCATTGCTGTCGCTTTATTTTTAGACTTTTTATTATTGCCACCTCTACTAATGAGCCTGGAGAAAAAATGAGAAAACTGGGTACCCTTACATATTTTTTTGTGATATTAATTTCTAGTAATATCACTTCGGCCGATACGACGGATAAGCAGCCTAACCAAATACAAACTGAATCTGAAAAACTTCAATGGATAATTGAATCTGCTAAAAATTCAGAAAAAAAAGCGCCTGAACTTAATGTAACCAAGCCGCAAAAAAAAGAGCCTGCATCCATCAAAAAAAACACGCCTCAAGATAGCAAATTAACCCCAACATTAAATAAGACAGATTCTGGTGCTATTGAAAAAACTGTTCCTGATGACACAAATACTACTGACAACATTCAACATCCTGAGCAAACACCCCTTGACCAGATAGATCAAACCATTCCTCCAGAAAACATCCCAACAGCCGATGTAGCGGAGACCAGTGAACAACCTGAAAAATTCGACATTTCCAAGCAAACCTTTAATGATGATAAGGAAAAAGGTTTGGCAATTATCAAAGAAGTTGACCGACGCGATACCGGCTGGCAAGATAGCCAGGCAAAGCTAACCATGATCCTGAAAAACCGGCATGGTGATGAACATAGCCGTAAACTGAAAATGAAAATCATGGAAGTCAAAGGTGACGGAGACAAAAGCCTGAGCATCTTTAACAGCCCCAGGGATATTAAAGGCACCGCTTTTCTAAGTTTTACCCACGCGCTTGATCCTGATGAACAATGGCTTTATTTACCTGCGATTAAAAGAGTCAAACGAATTTCATCCAGAAACAAATCCGGCCCCTATCTAGGCAGCGAATTCGCTTTCGAAGACCTATCTTCCTTTGAAGTTGCAAAATACGATTACAAATACATCAAAGATGAAATTTATGATGGTATTGATTGCTTCGTTATCGAGGCATATCCTCTATACGAACATTCAGGGTATACAAAACTTGTTCTCTGGATCGACAAAAACAGGTACATCCTGCTAAAAACCGACTATTATGATCGTAAGAACAGCTTGCTAAAAACCCAAACATTTCATGGTTATAAACAGTATCTTGATCAATACTGGCGCCCCGATGAAATGCGGATGGTAAACCATACCAATGGCAAAAGCACCATCTTGCTCTGGAAAGAATACCAGTTCAGGAAAGGCTTAACCAAAAGAAGTTTTGATAAAAATGCTCTTAAACGAGCACGATAAAAATATGAAAACTCTAGTCAACCTTTTAATTTTTTTATTACTTCCTATTCAAGCTCTGTCAGCTTTGGAAATTTCAGGATATGTCGGGGTAGAAGATTTAGTTTTTACCCAAAATCCACTCGATAACAGGCAACATAATAATTATGTGTCCGGGGTGATTGAGCCCGAGATTTATCATGAATGGGATGATGGCACGCAAAATTTTGCTTTTGTGCCTTTCTTTCGTTATTCACAGCATGATAGCCGCCGCACCCATTTTGACATCCGGGAATTAAACTGGATGAAAATAGCTGAATCCTGGGAATTACGAGTTGGCATCCGGGAAATTTTCTGGGGAGTTACCGAATCTCAGCACCTGGTCAATATTATCAATCAAACTGATTTGGTTGAAAACATGGATACTGAAGACAAACTTGGACAACCCATGATTAATCTGGCTTTGATTAATGACTGGGGAACCCTGGATTTGTTTATTCTGCCAGGATTTAGAGAGCGTACTTTCCCTGGCGTCGAAGGTCGTATGCGCATCTTACCCATCGATATTGATAATGCCCGGTTTGAAAAAAATGGCTTTGAAAGACACATGGCCTATGCCTTTCGCTGGTCACAAACCCTTGGAGATTGGGATATCGGATTCTCGCATTTTTATGGAACCAATCGAGACCCATTATTTCTTCTGGACTCTGATCGGGCAGGAAATCTTCGCATTATTCCGTTTTACGAAATGGTCAATCAGACCGGACTGGATGTTCAGGTGACTAAAGATGCCTGGCTATGGAAACTGGAAGCCATTTTCCGATCCAGTAAAACCTTTAATTATTTTGCCTCAACATTTGGCTTCGAGTACACCTTTTTCAATATTAGGGAGACTGGCCTGGATATTGGGGTTTTAGCCGAATATTTGTATGACAGCCGTGGCCGTAATATCCAGACTTTATTTGAAGACGACTTTTTCGTTGCTCTGCGGTTCGCCTTGAATGATACTCAAAGTACAGAAATTCTGGCCGGAATTGTATTAGACCGAACCACCAGCGCCAAGTTTTATAATATTGAAGCCAGCAGAAGATTTGGCGATAGCTGGAAATTGGAAATCGAAGCCCGGTTTCTTGCAGGAATACCAAAAGACGACCCAGCTTATATGCTCAGGGACGATGATCATATCAGAATGGAATTAAGCTATCATTTCTAAAAGTTGACGGGGTATAGCCTCGCATGAGGCAAGTGAGCAAATTATACTTTTTTTAGCCACTGCGCCAAATGGAAAGCAACAACCAAATTCCTCCAATAAATGCGCCGATAAAACCCAAAAATCCAATGACAGAAGAAGACCCATCTTCTGTCGTTGCCACAATGGAACTGCCAACAATAAGCGCGGATGTTACCAAACTGATTGATAAACGGTTAATAATCCTGTCCAACTCCTTGCTTATCCAGCTCGGTTTATTAATATCAATTTTTACGCCTACTGCCCCATGACGCATCGATTCCATTAATTGATGTAAATCTTTTGGCAAATCGATTAATAATTCTGCCAGCGCAAAAAAATTATTCTTGCCTTTTTTCAACAAGGCATCTGGACTATATCGTGACCAAAAAATCTGTGTCATTAATGGTGTAGCCACTTCAACCAGATTAAATTCAGGGTCTAATTGCCGACCTAAGCCCTCGAGGGTGATTGCTGCCTTCAGTAACAAGGTTAAATCGGAAGGAAGATTTAACTGATGATCCCTCAACAAGGTTGTTAAATTATTTAACAAATCAGTGATATTCAACTCTTTTAATGGAATATCATGATATTGGTCGATAAAATTTTCTACGTCCAATACCAGGCTATCCCTTTCTTGCGGAGATATAGAGCTGGAACTCCATTGCAATAATACTTTGACTACCGGCTGGGTATCCTGATCGACAAAACCCCGCAATAAATTTAATACCTGGTCGCGCCGGCTTTCAGAAAGACGACCGACCATACCAAAATCAATAAATGCAATACGATTATTGTCTAAAAAAAAGCAATTTCCCGGATGAGGATCTGCATGAAAAAACCCATGTTTTAAAATCATTTTTAAAACGGCTTCAGCGCCTCGTGTTGCCAATAATCTTCGGTTTAATCCCGCCTCGTCAATTGCCTCCAGATCATAGCCATGAATTCCATCAATATATTCTTGAACATTTATCCGTTCGCATGTCCATTGCCAGTAGATTTTCGGAATAACAATATACGGATCATTTTTGAAATTCACCATCATTCGTTCAGCATTTCGGCATTCAGTTGCTAAATCCAATTCCCGCCGCATTGAAAGCGTAAATTGATGGGCAATTTCTTTTGGGTGATAACGTTGCAGGGCTTTGATTTCGCGCTCAGCAATATCAGCCAAACTGGCTAATAACCGCAAATCAGCTTCAACTACCGAGCGGATTCCAGGCCGTCTGATTTTAACAACCACGGAATCACCATTTTGTAACAAAGCCTTGTGTACTTGACTGATTGATGCAGCCGCCAAGGGTTCAGTACAAAACTCAGCAAATATTTCTTCAGGTCTTGCGCCAAGATCTTCTTCAACTTGAGCAGCTAGCTCTTCATAAGGAACCGTTTGAACTTGATCCTGGAGTTTTTTAAATTCTGTAATCCATTCCGGAGGAAACAAGTCCGCTCTGGTGGCAAGAATTTGACCAAGTTTGACGAAGGTTGGTCCCATTTCCTCAAGGGCTTTACGAACTCTGACCGCCGGTTCAATTTTGGTCAAATCTTCAACTTCTTTCCACTTCAAGGCATGGCCTGCACTTTCAACAATACTGGCCACACCCAAGCGGCTTACCATATCGCCAAAGCCATACTTGATTAGAATGGAAGAAATTTCGTGTATTCTCCCAAAATCACGAGCAACACTTAAGGTCTCAAAAAGCATGCCGGTTATTTCTTACTATCTAAAGAATCAGCAATTCCGGCTAAAAATCCACTGGCAATTCTGGCAATTGTGACACCTGTTGATTTAGCGACATCCGCAATTTCAATATCCTTGAGTCGATTCGACTGAGTCAATGCGCGATGGAGTCCTGTTAAAATTTCCTCGACAGTATTGCTAAGCGAAGAACCAGTATTTTTTGTGTGGTCGATGAATTCTCTTATTGTTTCATGCAGGGTATCTGTCCCTTTTTTAGCAACATCATTCATGGTTTCAAAAAACAAGACTTCCAGGTCTTTTAAATCATTCAAAGCCCTTTTCAAGTCATGATTGGTAAATTCTTTAAAATTGCCGCTCGCTTCTTCAATGGCCAGTTTGGAAGCTTCGGCAACTTGACTCAGCCCCAAATCTATCCCGTTAACCACCTGTTTTAACGCCTCCTTATCAACACTGGATTGTGCATTTAATGCTTCCAGCGATCCCTCAAGAACATCATTCAAGGTCTGTTTTATAGCTTCGGGCTGAAGATCCCCTTCTTTTACCGTTTGCACAACAATCCGACGAATTTTATCCTCAATATCCTTATTTTGCATAACAACGTCACGGGCAGCATTTCTGGGGTTTTGAGTTTTATTTGTAGACATTTCCTTCCTCCTGAATAAAAAAACATTAGATACAATCAGAGATATTATGAATTGTATGCTATTAAGATGAGGGCTATTATTATTTTTCCAAGCTGCGGCAACTCTTAGTATCTAATTACAGAAACTCCAGCCAGCTATCTGCCTTTCACTGGCGATAGCAAAACCGCAACTGGAAAACAGACACCGATAAATTACTTGAGTTTGGTATCAGATTTTTTTTCTTTTGGCCTAGGCTTAGTGACACTCCAGGAAAGCACATGCTGTTTGGGAATATTGAAATTAATGATTTCCCCATGACATTCCTTTTCAAGCCGAAATTCACGACCTAACCGTAATAATATTTTAGTGTTTCCAATCAAAAATACATCGGCTTCTTCCGATTTTTTATTCTCATTCGATTCAGGCACACAAGCAAAGTTTTTATAAATTTTGTACCCTTGCTTATCAAGCAAAAGATTTTTCGCACCAAACCCACCCAAAGAAAATTTCTTCATTACCTTTTCAGGAGCATTCGCATCGACAGCCAGAAAAAAAACCAAAAAAACAACAGCTAAAGGTATAAAAAAAGCAAATTTTCTTTTGTCAGTTTGCTCTCGAACATATGAATAAATACCATTTATTAGCAAAGCAAAGCCATATAAACCAAAAAACCAAATAAATTCTTCCGCAATTGTGGAAATGTTCGCATGGGCAACATCGAGAAAGAAATTGAAAAAAGGTATAAATAGTAAAAACGAAATAACAAAATAACCAAATAAAATAAAACAATAAATTAATAAAATCAAAGAATAATCTACAACATTACGCATTACATTTTTTATAATTGCCCACCTGTCTTTCCATGGCTTATTTTGTATATTGCATAAATCTGATTGTTTTTTTAAATTCCTCTTTTTTTCAAATCCAGTGATGTAACAAATAATGACCCCCATAAACAGTACAATAGGCAGAATCCAAATTATCCATCCATAATTTTCTAATACCCAAGCAAGTACTTTATTTTTTTTAGAAAAATCAATGCGCTCTTCCTTCGCAAAAAGCAGGCTAAAGATAAAAATAAAAAGTAAGTATGAAAAATAATGCCAAATTATTTCCCATACTCCCCTTTTTTTCTTGTCTTCTCCACTAAAATCATCGTCGAATTTCAAAAAAGCCCATCTCAAAACACTTGGAATCATTAGCCAACAAATTAGAAACAACAGAAATAAAACACCCGTTAATGCAGCAAGAGGCAATAATAAAATGGACTCATTTCCTGTCAAATCAGGAAAATATCCGATATGAAAAAAATAACGCCAAAAAACAAACCCACCTATTAATAGAGAAAAGCTCCACATTACTGTCAATAGATGTTCCAGAACATAATCCTGTATTTTTTCGGAAATACTGCGCTGGGTACTTTTGTTATCATTATTGTTGCTAGGATTTTCCATCTTTTCTTTTATTTCCTTTCAGAACTTTAGGCTGATTTGTTGATTTTTATCGCTCGTGGAAATTATATTTTCCCAAAATGATACGTTGCAAAAAAACGAGAAAACAGGAATACTCCTGATGCAGGAACGGCTTTAGCCGTGATTGAAGCGATTGTTCATTGAAAATCGCGGCTAAAGCCGTTCCTACGAATCTAACAGATAAATTTAGCGTCCCAAAAAAACTGGGTGAATGATTATAATCATTTATCTTTTTGGCGCCACACAAATGCCAGAACAATCCGCGCCGCCACAATCCTGGATGACACAAGTCATTGAACCCGGGCATGGCAAATTCGCAATTCCACCACACATGGGCGCTTCGTTTTCACATTCCCCATCATGCTTAACCTTAACCCCGGCAGCCTTGGCTTCACATTGATTGGAATAAGTTTTGTTATTAACCCCGCAAACGGGTTGCCATATTTGAGGACAAACAACCTGGTCTTTACAAGTGCCTTCATGAGCAATTTCTACCCCAGCTCTTTCAGCTTCACAGGAATTTCCATAAGTCTTGCCATCCACACCGCATACTGGCATCCAAACGGCTGGACAAAAAACTTCACTGTCACATTCTCCCTTGTGAACAACACTAACCCCCGCGACACCTGCCAGACAGGAATTGGAATAAGTATTGCCATCACAACCGCAAACGGGATCATAAATTTGAGGGCAAATATCGCCTTTAACTACACATTGACCCCATCCGCCACAGTCGCCAATGGCTTTTTTACAGAAACTGTCCTGGCCGCATTCGTTATTTTCTGAACATTGATTATCACACAAATCAATTTCACCCAGATCGGTGACTTTTCTTCTGTGAACCACGACCTCTTCAATGATTTTTGGCTTGATGGTGATTGGCGTTGGCGCAAGAACAGCAGGCGGCTCAACTACAACATCGTAAGTGCCCGCAGGTACATTTAGCAGTTTAAATGGCTCCCCGATTTTGACTTTGGCAGTGATTGATAATCCAGAAATGTATACTGTAGCGCTGCCATTTGGCGGCAAAGTGCAACTCACTGCAACCCGGCCAACAATATCCCCGGACTTCAACAGTCGCCGAAACGGTCGGGTCGATTCGTCTGAAAACACATAAACTGAATTAAAGACAAGAACGAGGAACAAAAAATTACGTGAAAACTTTAGAATATCCATAACAACCTCCCTATGTTTTAAAGAAAAAACTACGTTGAATGAAGTCAAGTCTCAATTAACCCCAGGAAGCTGCCGGATTAAGGAAGACTCTATTGCACTAATGGAAAATTGGCTCCTTTTTCTGATCTTTTCGTAGCGCTACTATGCACCTCAAGAGGTCAAAAAAAAGCGATTAATCTTCCACTTGCCTCGCAACACCCATAAACCCGACACTAGTTGAACTACTGACTCGACCATCATTCTTATATTACAAAAATAATTACCAGTCAATTACTATCCTTCAATACAGGGTGCGGACTAAAACAAACAGCCCTCACACTTCGTTAAAGATTTGTAGCGCTTGTCTGAATTCCTGAACTGACTGGGGGCGATTTGCGGGATCAATCGTCATCGCCCAATCAATTGCTTGCAAAAATGCATCAGGAAATTTTCTTTTATGAGCCTTGACAGCAGGAACAAGCGTATCTTTTTTTATTCTTTCAATAGCTGAAACAGGCGCTTTGGCATCCAGACAACTGCGAATACTGGCAGCCACTGCATATAAATCGGTCCAGGGTCCAATTAATTGTGTTTCTCCATGACATTGCTCCACGGGCGAAAAACCTTTAGAAATTACTTTACTGCGTTGTTTTTGCTCCCCACCGGGAAATGCTTGTACTGCACCAAAATCCAATAATAATGGATTATATCCAGGACGTATCAAAATATTGGCTGGTTTAATATCAAGGTGAACAAAATGATGTTGGTGCATCATTTCCACGCCATCCAGCAAAGCATTAAAAACTGTTTGCAAAAATTCTAAGGTCACCTTCATTTTTTTCTTTTTTATCAGCTTATCTAAGGCAACCCCATAATCATAGGTCATCACAATATATACTGTTGAATTAGCACTAAAAAAACTAACAACCTCGACAATATTGGGATGTTTAAGAGTAGCCAGAACTTTTGCTTCTTCGAGAAATAAATTTCGACCACATTGGAACAATCGTAAATTTTCTTCATCATTCGCCACAACTTTATTATTCCACGTCCTATGGGCCAATTTACGCGGCAAATATTCCTTGATTGCGACCTGAATCTGATCATCCCTTTGTCTGGCAAGATAGACCGAACTAAAGCCGCCGTGCGCAAGTTCACGCTCGATAACGTACTGGTCTATAATGGTTCCCGGCTGTAGATAATTCCATTCTTTTGGATAAGTCGCCGGATCGTAATATTCAGCCATTCATTTTTAATGCAGCAAATAATCCAACAAGTATAGGTGAAATAATGATAAAAAGTATGACTGCTTTTGCCAGCAAAGAGGTTGTTTGCGGCACGCTGGTTCTCAATTGCGAACTCCGGTCAGTCAATCATCGCTACTGTGACATCACAGTTCGGTTACCTGAAAAAATCCGATTCTGTGAGTCTGATTTACGATCTGTAATTAATGACAAAATCAAACGGGGAAAAATTGAGTGTGTTTTATCCTATAAAACCAATACCGAGAGCGAACCACCACTCGCCTTGAATATGGCTGCTGTCAGTCAGCTTCTTAAATTAACGCAGACTATCTCTGAAAAAATGGAAGACTCACAACCATTTTCTGCCCTCGACGTTTTAAATTATCCTGGCGTTTTGCAAGAGCAACAGTTAGATAAACAACAACTTACCGCGACAATGATTGATTTGGTCAACCAAACCATTGCTGATTTCCTTGAAGTCAGAGAACGTGAGGGACAAAAACTGGCACAAATGATTGAAACCCGGTGCCAAACAATGCTGCAATTTGTCGAATCGGCAAAAACCAGACTACCGGAAGTCTTGAGTAATTTACGAAATAAAATCAAGGACCGAATTAGGGAACTTGTTTCTGAACCTGACTTTGATCGACTTGAACAGGAAATGGTGTTCTTGACGCAAAAACTTGATGTTGCTGAAGAGCTGGATCGTCTTGAAACTCACATCTTAGAAGTGTTGAGAGTCTTGAAACAAAAAGGTCCCATTGGCCGTCGTTTGGATTTTTTAATGCAGGAAATGAACCGTGAAGCCAATACCCTGGGCTCCAAATCTGCCGATAAGGAAACCACACAAATCTCAATCGAATTGAAAGTATTAATCGAACAAATGAGGGAACAAGTCCAAAATATTGAATAGTAACGTACTGCTCTTCCAAGTCAAAATCAGTCTCTAAATAAAAAACAATGGATTTTTGCTAATTGCAACGACCACAATATAGGCAAAACAGGCAACTGCGGCAGTAAACGCTAACCATCGTTTTTTTCCAAGACTGTGCATAGTCAATATTCCAAAGCCGATATACAACATCAACACCACCAATTTTCCAATTAACCAGTCATATTGTGCAAACAGCCATTGCCCTTTGATAACCAAGGCTATGCCACTAATAATTAACAAAGTGTCAAGAACATGAGGAGCGATTTTGAGCCACTTTTTTTGCAAAACAGCAGGTTTAATTTCTGACAGCATCACTCTGCTAATGAAACTGAAAAAGGACAACAATACTAACAAAATATGTACAGATTTGATCATAAATTAGAATTTAGGTTTTTGTAAAAATCTTTACACTCAAAAAACTATGGACTGGAAAATTCAATATTTTCTCTTTCCAAATAACGCAGTCCCAACTCTAACAATTGTCGCACCCTCGGCAATTGCAGCAACCAAATCACCACTCATTCCATAAGAAAAAGTTGTCATTTCCTTCCGTCCTAGTTTTTCTACTGCCTGATTTAGCATTTGATAAGGCTTTCTTTGTAAATCATATTCTGATTGTGGAGAAGGGATTGCCATCACCCCGCGTAATTGTAAATTCGGCAGGATTTCGACTTGTTTTACCAACTCAGGTAAATCAGCAATGGAAATGCCAGATTTTGATGCTTCATTACTGACATTGACCTGTAAACAAACATTTAACGGCGGCAGATGTGCTGGTCTTTGCTCGCTCAACCGCTTTGCTATTTTAAACCGATCAACGCTATGAACCCAATTAAAACAAACCGCAATAGATTTAGTTTTATTGGACTGAATTGGGCCAATAAAATGCCAGGTAATCTGGTAGGCACCTAATTGCCGCTGCTTCTTCAAGGCTTCCTGCAAATAACTTTCGCCAAAATGACGCTGTCCCAATTGGTAAAGCGCACTGATTTTATCAGCAGACTGAGTCTTGCTGACAGCCAATAGTTTTACACTGCCCGGCTCCCTGCCACTAGCAAGTTCAGCATCTCTGATTTTTGATCTAACTTTAAAATAATTTTTATAAATTGATGTCATGCGCATATTAAACACTACAGCTTCAAAAAAACAAAGACATGGTCTATGTTTTAGGTAATACATTGTGGCTGTTCATTGCTAGTTAGCAGAACAACCACCACATCATCAACAAATTTTGGGGAATTTATGGATATCGCAGAATTACTGGCTTTTTCAGTAAAAAATAGTGCTTCGGATTTACATTTATCCGCCGGTTTACCGCCAATGATACGGGTAGATGGAGATATTCGTCGAATTAATATTCCTGCCCTGGACCATAAAGAAGTGCATGCACTGATTTATGACATTATGAATGATAAACAAAGACGGGATTATGAAGAATTTCTGGAAACAGATTTCTCATTTGCTTTACCTGGCGTTGCCCGGTTTCGTGTCAATGCTTTCAATCAGGAACGTGGTGCTGGCGCGGTTTTCAGAACGATTCCATCAAAAATATTATCTCTTGAAGACTTGGCTGCTCCTAAGTTTTTTGAAGAACTCACCACTAAACCGCGTGGACTGGTATTAGTAACAGGGCCGACTGGATCAGGTAAATCAACTACCCTGGCGGCGATGATTAACCATATCAATGTTAATACCTATGCTCATATTTTAACGGTAGAAGATCCAATCGAATTTGTTCATGACAGCCAGAAATGCCTGATCAATCAAAGGGAAGTCCATCGCGACACCCACGGCTTTAATGAGGCCCTGCGATCTGCATTGCGTGAAGATCCCGATGTCATTCTGGTTGGGGAAATGCGTGACCTGGAAACCATCCGGTTGGCCATGACTGCCGCAGAAACCGGGCACCTGGTATTTGGGACATTACACACAACTTCAGCGGCTAAAACCATTGACCGGATCATTGATGTGTTCCCTGCCGCTGAAAAAGACATGATTCGCGCCATGCTTTCTGAATCTTTACAAGCTGTCATTTCTCAAACCTTACTGAAAAAAATTGGTGGTGGACGAATTGCTGCCCATGAAATCATGGTAGGCACTTCTGCAATCAGAAACCTGATCAGAGAAGCTAAAGTTGCTCAAATGTACTCTGCCATCCAAACCGGTCGTAAAGAAGGCATGCAGACACTCGATCAAAACCTCAAAGAATTGGTTGATCAAGGCAAAATTACTTCCAAGACCGCCATGGTCAAAGCTGTCAATAAAGACATGTTCCGCTAAAAGGTAAACTTATGGATTTTAATCAACTTCTCAACTACATGGTCGAAAAAAAAGCATCAGACCTATTTATTACTGCTGGCCGCGCCCCTTCCTTAAAAGTGGATGGAAAAATGCAGGAATTGGGAAAACAAGCATTAACCCCGGAACAATCCTTATCGATTGTACAAAGCATCATGAACCAAAAACAAAAGGATGAATTTGAGCATACCAAGGAATGCCAGTTTGCCATCAGCCGCGAAAATATGGGACGGTTCAGGGTAAGCGCTTTTACTCAAAGAGATGCAGCTGGCATGGTGCTCAGACGAATTGAAACAACTATCCCACAGGCTGATGAACTGCATTTGCCGCCCATTCTGAAAGACTTGATCATGGAAAAACGTGGCCTAGTCATTTTTGTTGGCGCCACGGGCACTGGTAAATCAACCTCACTGGCGGCATTAATTCGCCACCGCAATGAAAATAGCTCCGGCCATATCATCACTATTGAAGATCCGCTTGAATTTGTTCATCCTCATCTGGGCTGCATCATTACCCAGCGTGAAGTGGGCATGGACACAGAATCTTACGAGATTGCATTAAAAAACACTTTGCGCCAAGCGCCAGATGTAATACTAATCGGCGAAATCAGAACCCGCGACACCATGCAAAATGCCATTACTTTTGCTGAAACTGGCCATTTATGTCTTGCTACGCTGCATGCCAATAATGCCAATCAGGCAATCGACCGGATCTTGCATTTCTTTCCAGAAGAAATGCATAGCCAGTTATTTATGGATTTATCACTTAATCTTCGTGGTATCGTTGCACAACAATTGATTAAACGTGCTGACGGCGAAGGACGATACCCTGCTATTGAAATTCTTCTTAATACGCCGTTGGTTTCAGACATGATTCGTAAAGGCGAAGTGCATACCCTGAAAGAATTAATGAAGCAATCCAGAGAACATGGTATGCAGACCTTTGATCAAGCACTCTATGATTTGTATGTGGCCGGCAAAATCAGTTATGAAGATGCCCTCAATTCTGCTGATTCAAGAAATGAAATCCGTCTGATGATTAAACTTGGCGCCGAAACAGCAAATCCAATCGGCGATACCACCAATATGCGTTTAACTGAAGATGAAAATCAAGGGAATACAATGATATAAGCGCTTTATTACAATTTTACAGTCAGACATTATCTGAAGGCCACAAAGAAATCCTTGTGGCCTGAAAAAATTAGATTAACTAACCGATTCGAGGAGCCAACTGCCCGCCTGGAGTCGCTTTAATCGCGCAAAACTTGAATTCCGGAATTTTTGCTGAAGGATCCAATGCTTCATTGGTCAGCAAGTTAGCGCTGGCTTCGTTATAACAAAAAGCCATAAACAGACAGCCTTTTTGAATACCCAGTTCTGATCTGGCATACGCTGTTATTTTACCTCGACGAGACTCCAGTGTAATGAGCTCTCCAGGCTTAACACCCAACTCCTTGAGATCTTCAGGGTGGATGGAAATAACTGGATCAGGCTCGATCGCATCTAATGTGGTGGAATTTCGCGTCATGCTTCCGGTATGCCAATGTTCTAACTGACGACCGGTAATGAAAACATAGGGGTATTCCTGATCAGGAAGCTCATCGGCATGAATAAATTCAGCCGGCACAAATTTTCCTCTACCCGTTTCAGTTGGAAAATCTTCGGTAAAGATAACCGGTGAACCTGGGTCACCAATATTTTCCAATGGATAAGTCAGGGAGTCCTCTTTTTCCAATCTTTCCCAGGTCATTCCAGCAATAGTGGTCATTGCCTGACGCATTTCATTAAAAACCTCTTCAGGGCCATTATAGTTCCAAGTACATCCTAATCTATTGGCTATTTCCTGAATAATCCACAAATCCTGCCGAGCATCACCCGGTGGATTGACAGCTTGTCGGCCCATTTGAACGCGGCGATCGGTATTTGAAAAAGTACCGTCTTTTTCGTAAAACGCAGAAGCTGGCAAAATAACATCAGCAAAGCCGGCAGTTTCGGTCAGAAAAATATCCTGAACAACCAGGTGTTCCAGTGCTGCCAGTGCTTTGCGCGCATGATTCTGATTGGGATCAGACATTGCTGGATTTTCGCCCTCGATGTACATACCAAACAGCTCTTTATCCAAAATAGCGTGAATCATTTCAACCGTCGTTAAACCGCGTTCAGGATCCAGCTCGGTATTCCATAATTTTTCATATTTTTTCTGATATTCAGGATCATCAACCGGTTCATAATCGGGATAAACCATGGGAATCAAACCAACATCCGAGGCTCCCTGAACATTGTTTTGACCTCTTAAGGGATGAAGCCCGGTGCCTGGCCGGCCAATCTGGCCTGTCATGAGCGCCAAAGCTATCAGACAGCGTGAATTATCGGTGCCATGAATATGTTGAGAAATACCCATTCCCCAAAGAATCATGGAAGCTTTGGATGTTGCATAAAGTCTTGCAACTTCGCGAATAATTTCGGCATCAACGCCACAAATAGGTGCCACTTTTTCCGGACTGTAATTTTTCAAATGCATCTGCATCTGAGTAAAACCTTCAGTGCGCGCGGCAATAAAGTCGTCGTTTTGCAGACCTTCCTCCAAAATCACATGCATGATGCCATTTAACAATGCTACATCCGTATCGGGCCTGAATTGCAAAACATGTGTTGCATATTTGGCAATGGCAGTTCTATTCGGGTCAATCAAGATAATTTTGGTGCCACTTTTTGTAGCATTTTTCATGAAAGTCGCACCGACCGGATGATTTACCGTTGGATTAGAACCAATGATGATAACTACTTCTGCCTTTTTTACATCCTCAACCGGATTGGAAACTGCTCCTGATCCCAAACATTCAAGCAACGCGACAACTGAAGAAGCATGACAAAGCCGCGTACAATGATCAACATTATTAGAACCAAAACCGGTTCTAATCAGTTTTTGAAACAAATAAGCCTCTTCATTACTGCCCTTTGCTGAACCTAATCCAGCTAATGCTTTTTTGCCTTTTTCATCACGAATTTTTTTCAGGCCATTCGCTGCAAAATCCAGCGCTTCTTCCCAGCTTGCTTCTCTGAATACCTTGTCCAAATCGTCCGGATCCAGTAATTCTACAGTTTTAGCTACACCTTCCCTTCTAATAAGCGGCTTGGTCAAGCGTAAGGGATTGTGGATATAGTTAAAGCCGTAGCGACCTTTCACACAAAGCCTGAAATGATTGGTAAAACCATCACGGCCTTCGGTATAAAGAATTTTGTCATCTTTAACATGATATTTGATGAGGCAACCAACACCACAATACGGACAGGTTGAATCGACGGTTTTATCAGCAACTTGCAGCCCAACATTATTGGCCGGCATCAAAGCTCCAGTTGGACAAGCCTGAACACACTCACCGCAAGCTACGCAACTACTGACTCCCATTGGATCAGCAATATCAAAAACAATTTCTGAATGTGAGCCGCGATTGGCATAACCGATCACATCATTCATTTGCTCTTCACGACAAGCCCGGACACATCGCGTACATTGAATACAGGCATCAAGATTGACTGAAATCGCTGGGTGCGTTAAATCAGCAGGTGGCTGGTTCCGGCTTTTAAAGCGAGGCTGACCAACAGCCATTTTTTCGACCCACTGATCAAGTTCTGAATCCAGTGTATAAGGTGATTTGGCTTGCTTTGGCATATCAGAAAGCAGAAGTTCCAGAACCATTTTTTGTGATTTGACTGCTCTTTCACTATTGGTTTGAACTTTCATCCCTTCTGTTGCGGAACGGCAGCAGGAAGGAGCCAGAACTCTTTCCCCTTCTACTTCGACTACGCAAGCGCGGCAATTACCATCGGGGCGAAGATTGTCTTTATAACAAAGATGAGGGATTTCTTTGCCCAAACGCTTGGCGGTTTGTAAGATAGTTTCCCCTTGATAAGCGGAAACAGTTTCACCGTCTAATGTAAAACTAATTTGTTCTGTAGAAATGTCTTTTGGATTGGCAACCATGATGTGTGTCTCTGAATTGATTGTCGTTACTTAAGTTCGTCAGGAAAATATTTAATCACGCAGCGCAGTGGATTCGGTGCTGCCTGACCCAGGCCGCATATAGATGCATCGACCATAACAGAGGATAATTCCTCCAGTAAATCAGTATTCCACTGACTTTCCTGCATTAAATCCACCGCTTTCGCAGTACCAACCCGGCAAGGAGTACATTGCCCGCATGATTCATCTTCAAAGAATTTAAGTGCATTAAGTGCAAGTTGTTTAGCGCTATCCTGATTTGAAAAGATCATAACCGCAGCAGAGCCAATAAAACATCCATATTTGTTCAAGGTATCAAAATCCAGAGGAATATCTCCCATTGATGCGGGTAAAATACCGCCCGACGCGCCCCCAGGGAAATAACCATAAAATTTATGACCGTCCAGCATGCCGCCGCAATATTCATCAATCAGCTCTTTCACTGTGATACCGGCAGGAGCAAGATGAACGCCCGGTTTTTTAACCCGTCCGGAAACTGAAAAAGAACGCAAGCCCTTACGCTCATGACGACCATAAGATGTAAACCACTCGGGTCCCTTTTCAATAATATCTCTTACCCAATAGCAGGTTTCCATATTATGCTCGAGGGTTGGCCTGCCAAACAAACCAACTTCTGCCAGAAAAGGCGGTCTCAGGCGTGGCATACCACGCTTGCCTTCCAGAGATTCAACCATTGCCGATTCCTCACCGCAAATATAGGCGCCAGCGCCACGGCGAAGATGAATAGGCGGCATTTGATATTTCCCTGAAGGCGGATTACTTTCCAGCTTTGCAATTTCCTGTGTCAAAATTTCTCGGCAACCGGCATATTCATCCCGAAGATAAATATAGATTTCATCACAGCCAACCGTTAGCGCGGCAATAACCATCCCTTCCAGAAAGCGATGTGGGTCTTGCTCCAGATAATGACGATCCTTAAACGTCCCTGGCTCGCCCTCGTCAATATTTACGGCCATTAACCTGGGGGCAGTGAAGCCTTTAACAATCCGCCATTTTCTTCCAGCTGGAAATCCGGCGCCACCAAGGCCTCGAAGTCCCGAATCTTCCATTTTTTTCAGGATAGTTTCTTCGGTTATCGCTCCTTCAAGAACTTTTTTTAGGGTCGAATATCCACCCTCAGCAATATATCGTTCAAATGAAATATAATCGCTAACTTTAGCTGTGACTTGCTTATGATTGACAGCATTTTTTACCGTCTCTGCCGTTGCATGATCAATCGGGTTCTGGCCAACTACAGCGACTGGCGCATGTTGACAACGCCCAACACAAGGAACTTTTTGAATTCTTACACTATCCCCTAATCCGCTTTCCAATGCCGCTAATAAATCATGCACACCCGCAAGTTCACAGGAAACAGATTCACAAACCCGGACAGTCAGCGATGGCGGTGGGGTTTGGCCCTCCTTAACCACATCGAAATGATGATAAAAAGAGGCCACTTCGTAAACTTCAGCCGTCGACAAATTCATTTCGTAGGCAAGCGCTACCAGATGTTTTGATGAAATATGCTGATATTTATCCTGAATTTTGTGAAGATGCTCAATTAATAAATCGCGTTGCCTTGATTCGTTGTTTAATAAAGCTCGAACTTCTTCAAGCGCCCCCAAATCAACACTATGCCCTTTGGGGCCACTGCGTTTTTTCTTACTGATTTGTTCCGGGGATATTTTAATCACTGCCACGCGTCATTCCTCCAAATAGAACAGGCCAAACATTAAAGTTTCAGATAACTGCAAAAACAACCCTTCCCGAAGTCATATTAAAAACATCGGTCGGGCACACTTGTTCTCAAGTTGTTAAATATACCAAAAATAACGCTTTGCTGTAATATCAGATTTATTAAAGTATATGAAGCTGATATTATTAACCGCTAATATTTTGCAGATCACTGAAAATGATTAGTATAATCTTACCCAAGTAATTCTGTCAGGAAATCACCAAATGTTATCCATTATTCACCAACAATATTGTCTCCAACAATGATAAAGGTCTCCTTCCTTTTTTTAAGCCTGCTCGTAAGCCAAACGTGTCTTAGCGCAACTCCTGAACTACTGGTAAAAAAAGTAGCTGAAGGCAATTATGTTCATCTTGGTGTTGATCAACTTCCTGACAAAAAAAATCATGGCGAAATTGCCAATATTGGCTTTATTGTCGGTACAAACTGTGTTGCGGTGATTGATTCAGGTGGCAACCCTGCCCAGGGTCAACAATTAAAAAAAGCCATTGAAAAAATCACGCCAACACCTGTTTGCTATGTCATCAACACCCATGTCCACCCTGATCATATTTTCGGCAATATCGCCTTTAAACAACCCGGAGTAAAGTTTGTTGGTCATCACAAACTGGCAAGAGCCATGCAAATGCGCGGCCCTTATTATATTGACAAAGCCAATGAGCAACTAAACCTGAAATTAACGGAGCAAGATATTATTTTTCCTGATATCAGTGTCCACAAGCAAATGACGTTGGACTTGGGCGGTCGAAAATTGATTGTTACCGCGCATCCGACGGCCCACACAGATAATGACGTTAGTGTTTATGACCAAAAAACTGGCACCTTATGGCTGTCCGACCTGCTATTTATTGGTCATATTCCAGTTATTGACGGTAGTATAAAAGGCTGGATTCGGGAGCTTGAAAGGCTAAAAAAACTTAAATATAAAACCGTTATACCCGGTCACGGCCCTGTTGTTACCGATTGGCCGAAATCTATGCAACCTGAACTGAATTATTTAAAAACCCTTCTCACTGAAATAAGGGAAAAAATCAGACAAGGCAAATATCTTGAAGATGCCATTAATACGGTAGGCTTATCAGAAAAAAATAACTGGCTTTTATTCGACCAGTTCCATAAAAAAAATATTTCCAGTTCTTTTTCTGAACTGGAATGGGAAGATTAATTTATGAGGAAATTCAATATGCGATTAGACAAACTATTTTTACCGGTTCTTTTTCTTATCTTACCTTTTGGCGCTCCCGAAGCTAAAGATGAAACTGTTTGGAACTCATCAATAAAACCACAGTATTTTCAAGGAAAGGAAATCCCGGAAGGTAATGACATCATTGAAATTGATGCGCCATACAGAGCAGAAGACCCCGCTTTGGTGCCGATAAAAATTACTAGCAAAATTCCACAAACAGACGCTAAATACATCAAAAAAATCATGCTGTTTGTGGATAAAAACCCCTATCCTTTCGTCGCAGATTTTGAATTCACTCCTTTGGCAGGAAAAGCTGATCTAGCCATGCGCATCAGAGTCAACACCTACAGCTATATACGAGCTGTTGCAGAAATGAATGATGGCAAACTGTACATGGCGAAAAAATTTGTCAAAGCCAGCGGCGGTTGCTCAGCGCCAATTGGGGCTGATCTTGATGCAGCAATGAAAAGATTAGGGAAAATGAAATTCAGACTTGACGGCGAAATTCAACAGGGAAAACCATCGCTGGCGCAATTATTGATCAGTCATCCAAATATAACTGGTATGCAAATGGATCAGGTCACTCGATTTGTTAAAAAACCCCATTTCATCAAAACCATTAAAGTCACTTTTAACGACCGGCCAGTACTTATTGCTAACACTGATATAGCTATCAGTGCAGATCCGAATTTCAGGTTCTATTTTGTCCCTGAAAAACAAGGCGAATTAACAGCCGAATTTACCGATACTTTTTGTGAAAGCCCAACCAGCCGCGCTGTATGCAAGCCTGGAAAAAGTTACACCCAAACCGTCAAAATAAATCCTTAGTTTTTTCATAATGACCAAGCTCAGCCACTTCAATGACCAGGGCAATGTTCACATGGTTAATGTTGGTGATAAAGCCGTAACCCAGCGTGTTGCAATCACTGAAGGTTTTATCACCATGCTTCCGGAAACACTCCAGTTAATTATCGAAGGTGGCCATAAAAAAGGCGATGTCCTTGCCATTGCCAGAATTGCCGGCATTATGGCCAGTAAAAAAACTGCCGATTTAATCCCTCTTTGTCACCCACTGCCCATCACTCATGTCAATATTGAATTAACTCCTGAACCTGATCAAAATAGAGTGACTTGCCAAACTACTATTAAAACCAGCGGTCAAACAGGCGTAGAAATGGAAGCGCTAATTGCAACACAAATTGCACTGGTAACAATTTACGATATGTGTAAAGCCGTTGATCGCGGGATGTGTATTGAAGGGGTCAAACTACTTGAAAAAAAAGGCGGAAAATCGGGGCATTGGGTAAAAGCGACTTGAGTTGAATGGATTGAAAATAAAAAGCGGGAAAAGAGCATTTTCCCGCTTGTACTTTCAAACCGAAATTATATTCGCAGAAGTTGTTTTATTACGAGTCTTCCAGATCTTTCAAAGCATCATTTTTTTCAACATAATCATAAAAATCATCTCGAAAGTAGGTTTTATAACTGTCATCTTTTCTAAACTGATCCAAAGCATCTGATAATTTTTCCCGGTTTTCCTTGGTCTGCCTTTTACCGTACTTTTTCAATACATAATTCAGTTCATGATCCTGCTTTGAAATATTGTCTCTATCAGATGGAAGCGCCATTTTTTTTCTCCAGTGAATATCATTAAAATCCAAAGTATTACATAACATTCAGAAAATTCAAAATCAAAAAAAACTGCCGTCATTTGATGCTGACAAAAGTTTTCCAGTATTTATAAAAAACTGCTCAAAATCCGGGAATACTCAAGATTATTTTAACCTTGCTTGCCATCAATTCTAGGCTGCGTTAAAACTGTCCAATAGACGAAAATAAATAATGAAAATGCTGCTAACCAGAAAAATGTGGAAATAAAAATAGCCGTTGAATAAAGCCCTGAAAATCCAATAGGCAAGAAAATCCGAATAAAAACGCCTGCGTTTAATAATACAAACGCAATAACGATAGCGTTGGAAGCTTTAAGTATTCGTCCCGTATGGCCCAATGAAACTCTGGACATCATCCCTAGAGTTAATACGCCAATGCCACCCATCGTAAAAGCATGCAAAGGCAAAGTGGGCAAAATCACCCCATAAGCTGAAAAAGCAGTCAACAAAAATCCTAGAATAATCCAGCCATATCCCATGTAAAGTATCCATAATAATGGTACATACCAGACTCTCTGGGTATACCAGTTTGCTGCTCTTCTGGTATTAATCAACGCGGCTGTCACTGATGCAATGGCTAGGCCAAAACCGGAAACAGAAAAAATCTCCAGCATAAACACCACTACAGCAGAAATGATGGCAGCATTATCCAAAGCCTGGTCTCTTACCGCAATAATTCCTTGTAATCCACGTTCGGTAAAAAAAGGTAAAATCCGGCCCGCTATGACCAGAATAATCAACATGATTGCCAGTAAAATGATATTAACTCCTGTCCATGCAGTGGCTTCTTTAAGCCCCAGCATCTCAAGGTGAATCATACCGTTACCCAACGTCATTAACCCTAAAAAAGCGATAAAAATAAAACTCTTATAATGACCTACTTGCCGTATCGGAATGCTGATTTGCCAGGCTAACAAAGGTAAAAATATAAAATCAATCAGTGCAATCAAACCATCAGGAATCATCCCTGCATAAAATGGCAAAATTCTTCCGTACAACCAAACCAGGCAGAGCATGGCTAATTTTCCACCTGTGGCAGTGGGTCTGCCAGTCCAGTTTCTAACCGCCGTTAACAAAAAACCGGCAATCACCGCCGTGGTATAACCCAATAACATTTCATGAGCGTGCCAATAATTACCCACATAATAATGGTTTGCTTCTAGTTGACCGCTATAAATATTTTTCCACAACGCAATCAGAGCCAATGCAGAAAACCCTGCGAGTAAAAAAAAGGGCCTAAATCCAAGGGCGAAAATGGGGTAATCAAAAAGGTTTTTCTTATCTGTCATTATCCAGCCAATCGAGTTCAGCTTGCGCGAAGCCAGCCATTATACGCATTTCTTTGTTAAATGGACCTTTGGGTTTTTGTTTAAGATATTGCAAAATCAATTGCTGATAGGTGGCAACCGGATCAAGCTGTCGTAGCCGACAAACCCAGTTAAACCATTCAGTGCCAATTTTAACATGGCCGACTTCATCATTTAAAATCGTTGTCAAAACATCGGCGCATGCAAAATCCCCAATTTTTTTGAAATTTTCGATCATGGCGGGCGTTACATCCAGTCCCCTCGCTTCCATACACCGAGGAATCAGTGCCAACCTGTCCAAAACATCATGATCTGTTTGTTCCGCATGAACCCATAAGCCGGCATGGGCCGGTAAATCGCCATAATTCAATCCTCTTTGCAACAGCAATTCCCGTAGCAATTTGAAATGTCGAGCCTCTTCTTCGGCAACCTTCAGCCAATCCAGATAAAATTTTTCAGGTAGATCTCGGAATCGGTACAGCATATCCCAAGCCAGGTTAATTGCCATAAACTCAATATGTGCAAAAGCGTGTATCATTGCCGACACACCGTCTTTTGTAGTGAATTTCCGTCTTGGCATTTCTTTAGGCCTTTTTAATATCGGGCGATCAGGAAAACGGGTTTGATCGATGCCAGCGATGGGAACATCTATTTGAAAATCCAGTCTATCTTGTTGGTATAATGACCAGGCCATATGTGTCACGGCCAGTTTTTCATCAATATCGGCCTGATGCAAACAGCGGCCCGCCAACTCAAACAAATTATTCATTACATTCAATTTTTATCATGACTCGGGTTTTAAATATTTTACTTCTTATCAGCTATTGCGGATTAATTTACTGGCTTTCAGATCAACCATCCCTGCAAGCTCCGCTCGGTTTTTATTTAGGCGATAAGATTATTCACGCGGCAGCCTATTTTATAATGGCAGTTTTTGCCTGGTTAAGTTTTTTCCATTATTTAAAAACCGCTTGATGACAGCTATTACTGTGTTTGGATTTTGCAGTGTCTTTGGTTATCTAGATGAATGGCATCAATCTTTTGTCCCAGGAAGAACCAGTGATCCCTACGATTGGTATGCAGATATGATTGGAGCAGTCATTGCCGTATTAGGGTTTTATAAGACTTCTTTTTGGAAAACCAGCCTGGCGTGAAAATATGACGGGGTTTATTTTTTGTTGTCTTGCACTAGCTTATCTAGTGCAAACCCAGAGCGAATATCTGACTCTGGTTTCTTCACCAAGCAGCTTATATATTGGTGTCAGTTTTATTGTTGCGAGTGCTATTGCAGCACTGAGCAAACGCGTTTATTTTGCTTTTGTCTATGATGGCTGTGCAATCGGAGTGCTGCTAGTGTGGTTTAGTTATTGGCAACAAATTTTTAATCCAGAAGCACCGATGTTCTATTTATTCCCACTGTATTTTGCATTGATTACTGCCGCAGTTACATTATTGTTTTTACGGCGCGATGAATTACTGGATGAAGATACCTTAAAAGCAATGCCAGCGTTTTCTGGAGTCCTTAACCTGCATCCCGCAATTATTGCAACAGCAGTATTAATCAGCATAGCAATCCATAGTCAGTTTTTACTTTTCCCAACCACAATGACACTGTTTATTATGCGATTTACTTTTTCCAGCTATCTGGCGAAACATTTATCAAAATAATTTCTAAGAATCGCGATGAGTTTATACTTAAACTCACCTCATCCCCGCCTTCTCCATCAGGAAAAACATTGAAGGAAAGCTTTTTGGGATTGGTATTAAACTGCTATGCCAACCTGTAAGGCATCAAACCAGTCAAGGAAGCGTTTCACATCATCGCCTTTAAACATACGGCCATGTTGGGGTGCCAAAATGTCAATATCCAGATCACGAACCCGATCTATCCAGAATCGTTTGGCCTGGTTTGAGGGCATCCAGCGTTGATGGAAAAAACGCATTTTTTCGACGTGTTCATCAAAATTATCTACAAACACTGGCGCACCGGGTTCTTCTAACGCCGCGCCAATATCACCCGACATTAAAATTTTGGCATTGGGATCATAAATATTAAAATTAGCTGAAGCGTGCATGTAATGTGCAGGAATAACCTGCAATTCCACCCGCTCTAAATTAATCACGCCACCATTATCCTGAATCGGTACATACTCAATCGTTTCGCAACCAAAGTGGCGGATAAACCCTTCCCACAAACCTGATGCATGTAATTTCGCATTTGGCAATGCCTGGTCCCATAATCCTAATGAAGAAATAATGTCCGGATCCTGATGGGATGCAAACAAATCAGTAATTTCCTCCACTGGAGCATGATGTAAAACCGCAGCCAGCATTGGAGCAAACAACTCCACGCCGCCAGGATCAATCACCAAACACCGAGAACCGGTACGCACGACATATTGATTGGTATCAATAATTTTTTCAGGTTTGTTATCATCTCTGCCAAACATCAGCCATTGATACGATCCTTCGTAAATTTTGGTCATTTTCATTGATATTTTCCTTTGGCTTAATCGCTAAAATTAATAATCGAAAGTGCAGTACGACAGCGCTGGACATTGCTATGAATAACCAAAGCAGCATTATCAACACTCTCGGCAACTGCCTGCAAACTTTGCAGGTACTCACCTGCCTGTGATGCTTCAATTCGTGAATTGGCAGCAATAACTCTGGCTGCCCGCGCTGGATGCATGACGCTGGCAAGTTGCTCTAACAGTTGGTCAACATGACTTTGAAACTCCCTTCGACATTCCATTTTGCGTTGCTCTGCTTGCTCTTGAGAAATATTCATTGATGAGGCGTATGCAGCATTTTCCGTTAAACTTGTTACCTTGGAAAACTGATTGGAAGCAGCCGTCATCTTATGTTCATTTACCGTTAATTGATAAAGCTTAACCGCCTGCAAGTTAATGCTATTAACCAGGTTAATCGTATCTTTCGCCAGCTCATTAATGAAATCAGTAATCGGCTGAAAGCCTTTAGCTTTCTCTCCTGCCCTGAAAGCGATTGCTTTGGCATTCGCCGCAGCTAATGAAATTTCCTTGGCCACATTCATCACATCACTAAGTTCAGCTGCGATTGATGCCACAGCAACAAATTGGGATTTAACCTGATTTTTTTTCATGTTTTTAAGTATAGAAGAACTTGAAAAAATAGTTGTTAACAAATTTCAGGCAAACATTTTTTTATTGATGTGTAAGCTCTTCATTCTGCCATTCAAAAATTGCTTTAACTCGGGTTCCAGCATCCGAATATTGCAGGCTTTTACATAAGGAATTAACTAAGGGAATACCTCGACCATGATAGTTTTGATTATCAGAAAAGCTGGAAACCAGTTTTTCATGATCAAACCCTTCGCCACTGTCTTTCATTCTGATAATTAATTGCCCGCCATTTTTAAGTACACGATGGCTAAACATGACTTTAATGTAGCCTTCCCTTTCATTCAGACGCTGAGTTTTCATTTCATAATAATTAGAAAACCCTTCAGCTGATTTTTTTAATCTGGAATCCAGCCCCAACAATCCATGATCCAGACAATTATTGAACAATTCACTGATAATGATGAAAATTGATTGCTTGTATTTCAAAAGCCCTTGAATTTCCATAATGGCATTCAACATCACTGGAACCGGACTGACATGTTGCAAGGTTTTCATTTCAAATTCCATTGAGGATTTCCAGATCAACGGAACAATTTGCTTGTACTGATTAGTCTGACCAAAATTCTTCCAGGGAGCATTGTCAAGATCACAATGAATCTCGATCAAGGTAATATCATCTTGCTGATCCAATCCCAGACAATGCTGTTGCTGACCGGCCAAAATATTTTCAAACACGGATTGTTCATTGGCCTGCAAACATGACTCAATACCTTCAAAACCAAATTGCTTGCCTTCATTACTTTCTGCTTCAATGATGCCATCGGTAAACAGATACAGAAAATCATCCGCAGTAACAGAAAATAATTGTTCCTGTACTTCAAAATCTTCAATAATACCTAGGGGGACATTTTGTGATTTGATAGTTTGGGTCTGCCCTGTACTTGTGTTGAATAAATAATGGTCGGGTAAACCGCATGTCATGACATTAATAAATCTGGATTCAGGATCCAAAGTCACCAGAGTAGCGGCCAGAAACATTTGCACAGGCAATAAACAATGTAATTTCTTGTTAATTTCCCGTAATATCTCAGCGCCACCGAAGCCTTTGTTGACCATGCCATAGAAAATATCTGCTGCTGGACTGGCGCCAACTGATGCAGACAAACCGTGACCAGTAAAATCACCCAATAAACAATACAACTGATTACCAGGCGTTTTAGCGACCAAAAAAATATCGCCATTAAATAGCGACATTGGCGACAAAAAATGCTTGACGTTGGGGGCATCCAAAAACCGGCTATGAATGATTTTTTCATGGATAGCGGCAGCAACATCCTGTTCCTGTTCTGCTATTTGCTGAAAGGTCTGTAGTTGCTTCTTCTGCTCTGACTGCTCTTCATATAATCTTTTAAATCGAAGCAGAGAATTTATTTTGGCATGTAATATTGTTGGATTGAAAGGCTTAGCGATAAAGTCGTCCGCTTTTGCCTCAACGCATCTTTTCAGATTTTCTTCATTATCCTGAGCCGTAATAAAGACAATAGGAACATATTCATTTTCGGAAAGTGAACCGACGATTTGCTTGGCTGCACCGATACCATCCAGATTTGGCATAACCACATCAAGGATACATAAGTCCGGTTTTTCTTTAAAAAAAACCTCAACAGCTTGTTGACCATCATTTGCTAGAACAACCTCAATCTGATCACTCTGCAACATTTTTTGCAGCATCATTCGCTGCAAACGTGTATCGTCAGCAACCAGGATTTTTGCTACATGACCCATTGTTAAGAATTTTCCGATATACTATAAAATTCTGATTGATTCTTTCCTTGCAATCAGGACTCCTAATCAAGCCAGCATAAAAAGCTTGTCAAAACTGGCAATCTCAAGAATTTTCTTGACTTCTGGACTGGCATTGACAATTTTTACTTTTTCTTTATCACCGCCAATTTTGTCACGCAATACCAACAGCATTCCCAACGCTGAACTATCAACATACTCGGTTGCTTTCAAATCAATAATTACCTGTTTAATTGTCGAAGTTACCTGCTCTGTTGCCTTACGAATATCCTGGTGAACACTAAAATCAAACCGACCAGAGATTTTAACTGTCAGTTCACGCGTATCAGCTTTCAAATTTACATTAACTGCCATCTTTTACCTTTTTTATTGTCATTGGTTATTACAAAAACTTAATACTTGAATCCTTGATTTCAATACGGATAACAGGGGGCAAGATATTGGTTAAGCGAGATTATTTTCAACCCGTGATGAATCAAGAGCTTGCCTCCTGTGCCATAGTGAAGTTACAGATTCAGGTAAGAATTGAACAAGTCAGATCAAAACAATTCAATTTCTCCTTCTTCAACACTACCTTGTGAAACAGCTTTCTTCTCCTGTTTCAGCCATTGCTGCTGCATGTCTTCAAATCGTTTTACACCATTTTTCAACTCTTTGGACCATTGCTCAACATCCCCGCTTTTAAAGCAACCAAGGCCCATTTTAATTTCTTCCGCCATCGCTTGAAAATGCAGGGTATTAGCCTGTAAATATTCAAGCAATTGTCTGGCCATATCTTCAAACTGTAATGCACGCACAGCATTCCCTACATTTACCCCAATTTGGTTACTGATTCCAGAAACCTGATTTAATTTATGAGCAAAATGTTCATTCATATTGGTAAGATCAACCATCATTTCATCAACATGTGACTTGGATGAAATCGCCATACTCATATCTTTGGAAGCCATTTGTTCGATAATACTGCGAGCATTATTGATATTATTTCTTGAGATATTAACGACCTGTCTGATTTCCTCACTGAATTTATCTGAATTTCTGGACAAATTCCGTACTTCATCTGCCACAACAGCAAACCCCCGTCCAGCCTCCCCTGCACGAGCAGCTTCAATAGCGGCATTTAATGCTAACAGATTGGTTTGATCAGCAATGTTCTGAACATCTGTTAACAGTGTTTCGACCTGATCCATATGTTCACCAATGTCGTTAATAACATTGACCATTTCCATGCTTTGTTTACTGACCGCTAATATTTGGTCAATGAACATGTTGAGTACATTGTCAGTTTCTTTGGCAAATTCCTGGAAATTCAAAACTTTGCCTTGTTTGTCCTCTGCTTCACCAGTAATATTAGAGATCATAGTATAAACAGCCTCAGACTGCTCAGATGCCAGGTTATTAACTCCATTAAAACTATCAGTCATTGTTACTACCGCATCGGCAACGACTGACCTGACTTGTTGTAACTCGTCGGAGAAAACTTTTATTTCCTGTTCAATACAACTATCCAGTGCCGATAAATAGTTTTCAATCGCCTTGTTCACTTTTGAAAAATCTGATTCGTCTTGCTCTTTTGATAAGAGCTCTTTGTTTAAAGTGTAATTTGTATATCCCCATAACAAACCCATAATAGGTACAATGAACCAATACAAAGTCCCTGCATCCAAGATCAAAGCTATGCTTAACAGAACAACTATCAATACAAACGGAATCGAGGTTTTTTGTAAGAAAGAATTCATTGTTCTTAAATATTATTTTGCTAGAGAAATAATTTGATTTGCAACTTGATCCAATGGTTTAACATAATCCGTACAATTTAATTTATAGGCCTCACCCGGCATACCCCAAACTACGCTGCTTGCTTCATCCTGAATCACCGTTTTTGCACCCGCATCATGCATGGCTTTCATCCCTTTAGCCCCATCTGCTCCCATCCCCGTTAACAACACACCAATGGCATTAACACCGACATTCTGTGCAACTGAATAAAACATGACATCAACTGCAGGCTTATGACGATTAACAGGTTCGCCATCATCCAGTTTACAAACATAACGAGCACCATTTCGAATGATTTTCATATGTTTATCGCCCGGAGCGATATAAATATTTCCCGGCAAAATTTGCTGTCCATCTTGAGCGATGCATGCAGTCATTGCACCTGCCAAATCAACATGCTTTGCAAAAGAATCACTGAATGAAGCGGGCAAATGCTGGGAAATCACAATTGGAGGCGTATCTTCTGGTAAACCGGCTACAACATCTTTTATAGCTTCTGTACCTCCTGTGGAAGCGCCCAGTGCAATTATTTTATCGGTTGTCTTAAAATGCGTAGATCCTGTTGTTGAAACAACAGGCTTTTTGACTGGTGTTCGACCTTCCCTAGCTTTTACATTGGCCCTTGCAGCTACTTTCACCTTATTAATAATCTCATCAGAGTATTGTTTAAGGCTTGCTGCTACATCCAGTTTCGGTTTAGCAACAAAATCCACCGCACCGATTTCCAAAGCTTCAAGTGTAACCGAAGCTCCTTGTTCTGTCAGCGTTGAAATCATTACCACCGGCATCGGCCGCAAACGCATCAAGTTGCGCAAAAATGTTAAGCCATCCATCCGCGGCATTTCGATATCAAGAGTAATGACATCAGGGTTAAGTTTTTTAATTTTATCCCTTGCTATCAAGGGATCAGCAGCCGTACCAACCACTTCAATATCCGACGATGAATTAAAAATTTCAGTCAGCATATTTCTGATTAGTGCTGAATCATCGACGATTAATAAGCGAATCTTTGCCATTGTATTGTCTTACCTGTTAAAAAAGTTCAATATCACTCTCAACTGCTGTGTCTTTAATAGTAGTACTGTATTTAATTTCTTGCTGAACGACTGTCTGATCATGCAGATTTTTGACCTTTTTCATCATTGCCTTCCCTGTTTTGGGAAAATACTGAACATTTCTTGGGTAATTATCACCTAAATCATGACTGACCAATTCCAAACCTTCCGCATCAACATAATCGAGTGCAAACTTGACATTCCTTTCGCCCACCGTTCCCATTGTCGGAATTACTTTACCGCCACCGAATAATTTAACTTGCAGATTTTTACGTTGGCCGCCATTTTGTAAAATAGTGTTGATTAAATGCTCCATGGCATAATTACCATAACGGGTAGCATTACCTACAACCGCCTCAATACCATCTTCCAATTGTTGTTTTGAAGTTTCAGGCAACATAAAATGGTTCATGCCACCCACGCCTGTTACTTTGTCTCTGATACAAGCGGCAATGCAAGAACCCAGAACCGTGGTAATCATTTCATCTTCATTGGTGACATAAAACTCCCCCGGCAGAATTTTTGCCACAATAATTTTTTTTTCCTTGTTCCAATATCGTTTAATTTCAGTAAAACCAGAAATTGATGGCTTTGTTAGCTGCTGCATGGCAAACCTTGTTAGTAGTTTTTTTGTGATGTTGAATTCTTTGGCTTTAAAAGCTTATTAAGCTGATGCTGTCATTACCCCACACATTCAGCACCACCAGAATATGTATATTTTTTTAAATGAACTAGACCTTCTGATAAATCGTATTTCCTATCAATTTAAAGGCGGTATCCATTTGGTGCAAAGACTCTGAATGACCAATAAACAAATAGGAACCACTGGCAAGTAAATCTGCAAAACGATTCGCCAACATTTCTTTGGTATTTTGGTCAAAATAAATCAGCACATTACGGCAAAAAATAAAATCAAAGGGGCCTCGCATTGGCCAGTCTCCCATCAAGTTCAATTGCTTGAAACTGATAATCTCCCTGAGTTCATTTCTCACCCTGACTTTATTTGGCTGGGTTTTGCTTTTTAAAAACCATTTTTTGATGCGTTGTTCTGGTAAACCATCAATCCGGTCAGCAGAATAAACACCACTAGCCGCCTTGGCTAATACATCAGTATCCAGGTCTGTCGCTAAAACTTTAACGTCCCACCCAGGTGGGACGTTTTCAAGTAATGTCATCGCGATAGAATATGGTTCCTCACCCGTTGAGCTAGCAGACGACCAGACCTTGATCTGCTTGGAATGTTTATTTTTTTTTAACAGGTCCGGTATGACCGTGTCACGGACGAATTCGAAATGGTGGTTTTCCCGAAAAAACGCGGTTAAATTCGTCGTAATCGAATTAATGAACTCGGTAAATTCCTGCTCCTTGTTATCAGTCAGATATTGACAATATTGCTTGAAACTACTTAAACCCAGTGTCCTAATACGACGGGATAATCGTGAATAGAACATGTCAAACTTATCATCGGTAACAATAATACCGGAATGCTGATTTGATAATTTCCTCAGGAAATCAAAATCCTCAAAGGTATATTCAAATTCACGTTGTTTTTGGCTCACATTTTATCCTTACGCCACTTCCAGCATTTGGCCAATACCCAGAAGATTTGCCGATTCAACAAAACGTTCTGATGCGCTTATAACAACATTCTTATGCAGCTTGACTGCTTCTTGTTTTAATACCACAAGCAATTGTAATGTTGCCGTATCAATCGTCTTCACAGCTTGTGCATCAATTTCAATCAGATCATTTTGTTCCAATACTTCTATTAAAGTCTTGTGTAATTCTGCCACTTTCTGAATATTCATTTCTGCTTCCAGTTTCACTTGTCCTTCTCCTGCAACTACATCGTTGTATTCTTGAGTTGAGATCGTTGGCTGCTTAATATCAATTTCAGTCTCTTCGGAATTAACTTTATTTTTGTCAGCTTCATTTTCAGATGGTACATCAGATTTTCCTGTATCCTCCGCACTTTGTTCCATAGCAGGGGTTTTACCTTTATCTTGGTCGCTTTCATCCATCCATGCTAACGGATCGAAACCAATCATTTGTTCTTCATCACGCGCCATTCATCACCTTCCTTTCCAAAAAATCATCAGCCAGAGAGCGAAAATCTCTTGCAGAACGACTTCCAGGCCTATATTCCAAAATAGTTTTGCCAAAGCTAGGACATTCTGCCAACATGGCATTTTCTCGAATGACTGTTGCCAAAATTTGCTGAGGAAAATGCTTCAACAAAATATTCAATACTTGTTTTGATAACCGTCTAACGGTATTAAATCTCGATAGTACCAACCATTTTGTATATTTTTTATTTAATACCTTTTCAAATTTTCGGACTGAAGCCATCAAGTGAGACAAACCTTGTAGCGATAAAAAATCTCCACTCATCGGTATTAACAATTCATCCGTTGCAAACAATGCATTGGCAGCCAGTAACCCAGATGAAGGTGGACAATCAATTAACACATAGTCCTGATCCTGTAACGAAACTTCTAAAACCTTTCTTAATAAGTCACCCCGCTGAGCACCACCCTCGGTTAATTGTTCAATTTCTTTCAATGCAGAACCCGCAGGTATAAGTTGAAGATTGTCTCTAACCTTGCAGGTCACAGATTCCAATGTGGTTTTTTCCAATAACACTTCACCAATCCCAGCATTGTGTTTAACCTCCCCAAAACTAACCCCCAAATGGCCTTGTGGATCAAAATCTATCAAAGTTACTTTCATGCCTTTTAGCGCCAAAGCATGTGCCAAGTTGGCAGATGTTGTAGTCTTTCCCACTCCACCTTTCTGATTGATGACTGCAATAATATTAACGCTCATTATTAATCCGTTAAATTTGCGAATTCTTCGGGATTTAAAAGTTTGTTTACATTTAACAGCATGATCATCCGGCTACCATTTACATACATTCCTTGCATATATCGGGTATCAATTTTAGAACCCAAATTGGGTGCACTTCGAATTTCATCCTTGTTAATATCAAGCACATCAGAAACCGCATCTGCAACAATACCAATTACCAGGTCATCTGCCTGGTCCACAAGCGAAAGCACTATCACAACGGTTACTGGAGAATAGTCAACCTTTTTCATGCCAAAGCGCTCACGTAAATCGACAATTGGAACAATTGCTCCTCGTAAATTCAGCGCGCCTTTTATAAAATCTGGCGTGTTAGGTATTTCACGGACCGGTTCCCAACCTCTTATTTCCCGGACTTTAAGAATCTCGAGTCCATAAAATTCATCGGCAAGCTGAAATGTCAAATATTGAGCGGTACTGGGTTCTCTGGCTTGCGCCAACTGATTTTCGTTTGCCATGATTTATTCTCTGTTTTCAGTTACCTTGATTAGTATTGATTCAATTATAATTTTTTAAAACTCTTCCCATTCATCATCACTGCCAGATGATACCGAGACTGATGGTTTCGGTCTTGGTGATGGAGCAGATTTCACTACTGGTGTATGTGTATTGACAGTTTTCCCGGATATACTGGCCTCCACATCAGATAGTAAACTTACAATTTTGTCTGATAATCCTGCGACTTGTTGATAGGCTTGTTCAGCTCCGGCAGCATTTCCATTCTGTCGTTGACTGATACATTGATGAACCAACTCATGCATTTGTTTATGTATTGGTTCAATCTGTTGTATCGCTGGTAAGTGTCCGTAAGTTGTCATTCCGGTAGAATATAGCCATTTACCAAGATCACAATCCCGATGGGATACTGCTTGATCCATGGTCAATGCCTCGCTACCTTCGAGGAAATTTCTTAATTTTGCTTTCCAGCTTAAATGTTTGCTTTTTGCTAGAGAAAAATCCAAAGAACTGGCAGCCTGACCTGTTGAGCTTGGCATTGAACCAGAAGAACCTGAGCCCCCACCTTCAAAGAAGCTCAAGAAACTCGCCATGGTATCGCACTGTTCACTCATCGAAACACTGGCAGCTGATGCTTCTTCGGCAAGTGCCGCATTCTGTTGGGTAATCTCATCCATTTGTGAAACGGCCTGATTGACCTGCTCAATACCTTGTGACTGTTCAGCACTGGCAGCCGCAATTTCAGAAACAATATCTCCGACTTTTTTAACACCGGTGACGATTTCATTTAAGGCCGAGCCTGTTTCATTGACAAACTCAGTCCCTGTTCTTACTCGCTGGATACTGGTCTGAATTAAATCCTTACTTTCCTGTGCTGCAGTAGCGCTTCGTTGAGCCAAATTTCTGACTTCAGTGGCAACAACGGAAAATCCACGTCCCTGCTCACCGGCTCTGGCCGCTTCAACTGATGCATTCAATGCCAGCAAATTGGTCTGGAAGGCGATTTCATCAATGACACCAATAATTTCGGCAATTTTGTTGCTACTTTCATTAATTTCTTCCATGGCGTTAACTGCACGTTTAACAACTCCTCCCCCATCTTCTGCCAGTTTTCTTGCTGTACTGGCCAGTTTGTCCGCTTGTTGTGCATTATCAGAATTATTTTTAACAGTGCTTGTTAATTCTTCCATACTGGAAGCGGTTTGTTCCAAGCTGGCTGCTTGCTCTTCTGCACGATGAGAAAGATTATTATTTCCACTGGCAATTTCCTGCGAAGAATTCCGAATAAACTCTGAAGATTCCTTGATTTGTCCAAATACTTCGCTTAACTTAGCCAGACTGGTATTGATATCATTTTTACAGGTTTCATAGAGTCCGTAATATTGACTGTTAACTGTCCTGGTTAAATCGCCATTTGCCAAACCACTCATGACATAGGCAATTTCTTTCATCACTTTTTCAACTGTCTCAGCCACTTCATTCAAATTTCGGCTTAGTACTTCATAGAAGCCTTCTTTATCGGCCATATTGATACGACTACTTAGTTCACCTGCTTTTACACCTTCAACCAAGGTTTGAATTTCCCGTTCAATATTGACTTCTTCAGTTCTATCCTTCCATTCGACAACAATACCGATTCGTTCACCATGCTCATCAATAACTGGACTGGCTACAATATTCATCGTGTGACCACCGATCATTAAAGCAGACCTGAATGTACCGGTTAATTTATCCAGCATGGCTCTTTGATGAGCTGGGTTTTTATGGAAAATATCAATATTGGAACCCAATAACTGGTCAGCTTTAAAATCAGGTAATTGACCTTGAATATCAGCTTCAGCCTCACTAAACATCTTCTGAACAGTTTTATTCATATAGATGATTTCATAATTATTGTTGGCCACCATAACATTGGATTCAACATTGTCCAGGGCCTGCTTTAATCTGCCAGAGACAATTGACATTTCCTTGACATAAGACATGTCTGAATTGAGCTTGACCTGCATGGACTGAAGCCCACGGAAAAAATCACCAATCAAATCGTTTCGGTCAATATCAATGGGATTACGAAATTTCTCATCTGCCAATCGATAAAAAATACTAATGGCTTCTTCCATTGAGGTGTTAATCAACTTTAATAGATGAACACCAAGCATTATTCCAACAATCGTTAGTAATGTAACTACAGATAATAATGTAAATGATTGTTGCTGGTATAACTGAAACATTAGAAAACCATCAGGTATCAAAAATGCCAGCATAGCTAGAGCCGCCTTAAAATGTAATGGCATCTCTTTGATTGTTTTTAGTTTTGCAGCCATCCCTGTTGGTTTTAATGTTGCCTTTTTTGCCTGTATTTGCTGGTAAAGTGATTCTGCAGTATTAATTTGCTCCCTGCTTGGTGCATAGCGTACTGACAAATACTCTACTACCTGTCCCTTTTTAAATACTGGTGTTACATTAGCTTCCACCCAATAATAATCACCGGCTTTGGTTCGGTTTTTAACCAACCCTTTCCATGGTTTAGCCTGCTTATTAGTGTTCCACAAATCTTCAAAAGCTTCAGGCGGCATATCAGGGTGACGAACAATATTATGATTTTTCCCAACCAGTTCTTCTCGGCTAAAACCACTGATTTCAACAAAATCGTCATTGGCATAGGTTATTCGTCCTTTGGTATCAGTCCGGGTAACTAATATAGTTCCATCCTTCATCATCACTTCCCGATCCGTTACCGGCATATTCATTTTCATCGTATTTGCTCCTTACCCATTGCCATCATGGTATTTCTCAGGTTGGTAGTTTTACCAAAAGTATAAAACGGTCTGACACCCCTTAGTGTCAGTAAATTAGTTTTCATCTTCATCATCCACATCATCTAACTTCAATAATTTATCGACATCCAGCAACATCACCATTTGTTCATCGACAGCCGCCAGACCATTAATATATTCCGTGCTGACTTTGGTACCAAATTCCGGAGGGCTTTGAATCGTGGTCTTATCAATATCAATCACATTGGATACCGCATCGACAACAACCCCCATAATTCTGTTTTTGCCATTGATTTCGGTTTGTAAAATCACCACCACAGTCATCGGTGTATATTCCGCATGTCCCAAGTTAAATTTATCCCGCAAATCAATCACAGGTACGATTGCTCCACGCAAATTAACAACACCTTTTTCATAAGATGGCACATTGGGAATTCTGGAAATCGGTTCCCAGCTTCTGATTTCCTGTACCCTCAGAATATCAACTGCGTACTGTTCTTTGCCAAGGATAAAACTTAAAAACTGGACTGCATTAGCCACCTGCTTTTGTTCGCCTTCTACCTCAACCTCTGCCAGATTATTTGCTTCACTCATATTTTTTTGTCTTTACAGATTGGAAAGTCTGACCAAACCGGGAATATCCAGAATCAATGCCACCGAACCATCACCAAGAATTGTTGCTCCAGAAATTCCTTCTACCCGACGATAATTCGCTTCCAGTGATTTAATAACAACCTGTTGCTGACCTAATAAATCATCAACAAATAACCCACAGCGCATGCCCTGCCCTTCGACAACCACCAGTAGTCCTTCTGTCAATCTGGTTGCCTTGGCAGTTTCTACAGAAAATATTTCATGCATTCTGACAATAGGCAAATACTCATCCCTTAATCGAAATGTTTCACCCTTTCCGGCTACTCGATTTACCATACTTTCATCAATGTTGAGGGTTTCGATGATAGATACTAATGGCACAATATATGTCTCGTCACCCACAGCTACAGACTGGCCATCCAGAATTGCTAATGTCAACGGCAAATGAATTGCTATTGTTGAACCTTTTCCTAATTCAGATTCAATCTCGATATTACCACCGAGTGACTGAATATTTTTTCTGACGACATCCATACCAACACCACGTCCAGAAACGTCCGTAAGCTTTTCTGCTGTGGAAAAACCGGCATGAAAAATTAATTCATAGGTTTGTTTGTCAGTTAAAATAGCGTCTTCTTCAATCAAACCTTTCTCTATTGCTTTGGCTCTTAATACCTCTTTATTAAGCCCCTTGCCATCATCAACAACCTCAATAACAATATTACCGCCTCGATGATATGCATTCAGATTGACAGTTCCTGTTTCTGGCTTCCCTGCTGCCACTCGATCTTCTGGCATTTCTATACCATGATCCAAACTGTTTCTGACTAAATGAACCAAAGGATCACTGATTAATTCAACAACCGTTTTATCAACCTCTGTATTCTCGCCACTGAGTTTTAACTCAATTTTTTTGTTGAGTTTGGTGCTTAAATCATGAACCAGACGTGGAAAGCGACTAAAGACAAAACTAATTGGCAACATTCGGATATTCATTACGCTTTCTTGTAATTCACGAGTGTTTCTGCCGAGCTGTGTAATCCCGTTTTTTAATTGTTCCAGTTTGTGTGGGGAAAAATCTTCCCCCACCAAACTCAACATCGACTGGGTTATAACCAACTCCCCAACCATATTGATCAAGGTATCAATCTTTGCTGTATCTACACGAATAGAACTGGAACCTTTTGGCTTGGCTTCCTTTTTTTCTGCTTTAGGTTTTGCTGATTGATTGACTGCTTGTACAGAACTTATTTTTTCTGGTTTTACATCGTTACTTTCTGCAGGCTGCTCAGAATTAGCAGCTGAATTTATTTGATTTGGTGCGACATCATTCGTTGGATGCTGAGAAGTTGTGACGCCATTAGTTAACGTCTGAATTGCCATATCGCAATCATCTTCAACCCAGTCAAATATATCGTCAATTTCTTCTCGACTGATATCTCCTTCAATTTTAAGATCCCAAGATAAGTGACAATCTTCAGGATCGAGATCATATAACCCTGGCACGCCCTGCAAATCGACTATTGCTGTTAATTCGCCAAGTTCCTTTAATTCACGAAACATACGTACTGGATCATTTCCGGTTTTCAGCAGGTGAGCATGAGGACTAAAAACAATGTGCCAACCTGCCTGACTTGAACCTTCATTGGCAGCTTTAGAAGATTCAATAGTATCAATTGATTGTGCAATATTTTCTATTTGAGGTACTTCTGTACTCTCGCCGTTGAGCTCTTTGTCTAGCGCTTGTTTATGCTCTGCAACTTTAGATTCATTAACCTCATCTCCTTCCTGGATAGCGGTAAGCATCTCTCTTAAACAATCAACTGAACCTAATAAAACATCCAATGCTGTCTGAGTGATTTGGCGTCGACCATCACGCATTTCATCCAACAAGGTTTCCATCACATGGGTAAAATCAGAAACTGAAGTAAAACCGAATGTGCCACTCCCTCCTTTTATGGAATGGGCTGCGCGAAAAATAGTGTTAATTTCTTCTTTATCAACATCCCCCATATCCAGGTTTAACAACCCTGATTCCATAGCATCAAGACCTTCGAAACTTTCCTCGAAGAAGACTTGATGAAATTGTGCCATATCAATAGACATTTATTTACCTGTGCTGATTGGAAGGATTTACAAACAAAACATTATTAACCTAATACTTTTTTTACTGTTTTTAGTAATTGATCCGGATTAAATGGTTTCACTATCCATCCAGTCGCACCCGCTGCTTTGCCCTGCATTTTTTTATCCGTACCGGATTCAGTTGTCAGCATCAACATGGGAATAAATTTATAATCGGGCAATGCCCTTAAATCTTTAATCAGGGTTATGCCATCTTTATTCGGCATGTTGACATCGGTAACGACCAGGTCAAATTTGTTGGCTTTTGCCTTGTTCAACGCATCGACTCCATCGACAGCATCTACCACATCAAATCCTGCGCCTTTTAATGTAAATGTCACCATTTGTCTCATTGAAGCTGAATCATCAACTGCAAGAATAGTCGCCATTAGTTTTCCTCTTAGCTATTTTCAACGAATTTCAAATCTTTAAGCCTGTGTTCTGGCTTTACAAAAAGTGTAGTACAGAAATAGATTTGTGAAAGTCAATTATTCTTTTGAAATTCGTATATTTTTTGTAAAAGAAAGCAGGCAAAAAAAAACCCGGGAGAATTCCTTCTCCCGGGTTTAATAAATGGATAAAAAATTTGGGATTAAAAGCCTGATCCAAAAGTAAACTGAAACATTTGCTGTCTATCGTCGGCACCCTTATTCAAAGGAATTGCTGCACTAACGGATAATGCGCCAAAAGGTGAGAGCCATTTCCCGGAAATTCCAACCGAATAGCGAAGCCCACCAAAATCAAATGAATCACTGACTGTCCCCGCGTCAAAGAAAGCGCCCACTCGAACGGATTTTAAATCTTCAAAAAACGGAATTGGAAAAAAAACTTCAGCACTGGCAACGAATTTCATCGCACCACCGAATGGATCGCGATTGGAATCTCGAGGTCCTAAGGTATTGTCTTCATAACCTCTAACTGAATTTACACCACCAGCAAAGAAGTGTTCAAAAAACGGCAAGCCGTCAGTTCCTGTCAAACCATCACCATAGGCAATTTCAGCAAATAACCGTAACACCAGATCTTTAGCCAACGGAATATAATGCTGATCTTTCAGACTAATCTTGTAAAACGATAAATCCCCGCCAGGAATTGCTATTAGTCCTGATACACGTTGCTGACCACCTCGGGTAGGAAAAATTGCCCTGTCTAAAGTATCATGCGTCCAACCAATGGAAAGAGGAAGCGTAAGGAATGAAGAGCCATTTTGATTAATGAAATCTCTGGCCTCTTGAGGCGCATTTTCACCGGTATTCAACGTAGTATATTTGACATCAAAAGCCAAACTAATTCGTTCAAATTCATCAATAGGGAAGCCCATATTGAATCCAGCACTGGCAACGTCAATACTATAACGTGACAAGTTATTTGCCGCAGCATCTGTTTCCCGGTACAGAAGGTTATAACCCAGGCTAACACCATCAATTGTGAAGTATGGATTAAGAAAACCAAAACTGTAGATGGTGGAAACGTCACTGTTATTAAAATTAAAACTTACCCGTTTCCCTGACCCAAAAATATTATCCTGAGTGACACTGGCATTAAAAATCACGCCCTGGGTTTGTGAAAAACCGATACCTGCTGATAAATTCCCTGAAGCTTTTTCGGTAACCGTATAATTTACATCTATCTGATCAGAAGTGCCTACAACTGGTGGGGTTTCAACGTTAACTTCTTCGAAATAACCAAGACGATTCAATCGGGTTTTGGATCTTTCTATTTTTGTGGTTGATGACCAACTAGCTTCCATTTGACGCATTTCCCGCCTGATAACTTCATCACGCGTTTTGGTATTACCTTTGATATTAATGTTTCGAACATAAACCCGCTTTCCAGGATCTACGAAAAATGTCATATCGACAGTTTTGTTCTCATTATTAATATCCGGCACCATATTGACATTGGCGAAAGCAAAACCTTCATCACCTAATCGGTCTGAAATCAGTTTCGATGTTTCAGTGGCTCTTTTTCGGGAAAAAATTTCACCAGGACCAATTTGTACCAGCTTGATCAGTTCCTCTGGTTCGACCACCAGGTTACCGGCCAACTTGACTTTTTCCAGGGTAAATTGATCACCCTCCTTAATATTGACAGTAATATAAATTCCTTTTTTATCGGGCGTCAATGCGACCTGGGTGCTTTCAATAGCAAAATTAATATAGCCGCGATCAAGATAATAAGATCGCAATCTTTCCAGATCTGCTGCTAATTTCTGTTTGGAATATTGATCGTTTTTAAAGTAAAACGACAACAGATGACTCGGGCTTAATTCAAATTGATCTAATAATTCATCTTCTTCAAATACTTGATTACCTACTATATTGATTTCCTTGATTTTGGCAACCCGGCCTTCCGAAATTTTAATTTCAATCCCGACACGATTTCGGGTTAATTGGGTGACATTGGTATCAATTTTTAAACCATATTTACCATGGCTAAAATACTGACGTCGTAATTCCTGCTCAACCTTGTCCAGGATTTGCCTGTTAAAAACCTTGCCTTCTGACAGTCCAGTCTTTTTCAAGGCTTTCATTAAATCATCAGTAGAAATATCCTTATTACCTTTAATCACAATCTTGGCGATGGATGGCCTTTCCAGCACATGAACGACCAAAGTATCCCCTTCCCTTTCCAAAGCAACATCCTTGAAAAACCCGGTTTTAAACAACGCCCGAATTGACGGCCCGATTTTATCGTTGGTAAATTTCTCGCCGACATTTACTGGCAGATAGTTATAGACCGTGCCAGCAGATATTCTTTGCAAACCGGTTATTTTAATATCCTGGACAACGAACCCCTGCTCTTCGGCTAACACATTCTGGAAAAACAAAACCGCTAAAAAAAAGAACCGCAGGAGAATCGGAAATTTCATGAATTTTGGAAAGGCTTGAGTATTTGTTAGCAAATTTTAAAGGCAAAAGTATACCTTACATTAAACTTTTAATCAGCTTTTAAAGCCAGCCAACCATTAAGCCCGGCCAATTGGAAAGGTAAGTACATCATTTATTTCGGCACTATTAGTCATCAACATTAATAGTCGATCAAGGCCTATAGCCATACCCGAACATCGTGGCAATCCAGATTTAAGGGCTTCCAAAAAACGCCAATCCAAACCAGGGGCTTTTAATCCTTGTTGGTTTCGGCGATCTTGCTCTTTTTCGAATCGACGTTGCTGTTCTTGTGCATCAGTCAATTCAAAATATCCGTTCCCTAGCTCAACGCCTCTTAAAAACACCTCGACACGTTCAACAAGGCGCGGGTCTTGTTTTTTAACTTTCGCTAATGAAGATTGGCAGGCGGGATAATCATAAATCAAGCAGATTGATTGCTTACCAAGCCGAGGCTGCACCAGAAAACTGAATAAAAAATCCAGCCAAATCGCATGATTATCAGCACAAATTAATTCAGCATCGGTTAATTGGTGGTTTCTGGCACATTGACGCCAGCTTTCAAGATTAAAATCCAGAGGGTCGAGTCTAGTATGGCGATAAAAGATGTCTCGATAACTGATTTTCTCTACTTTTTGCAACTCTCCTTCAAACAAAGTTTTTATGAGATCAGATACTTCATCCATTAACTGCGCCAAATCAAAATCCACACGATACCATTCCAGCAAAGTAAATTCTGGATTATGAAAACGCCCCGACTCGCCATTTCGAAAAGCTTTACAAATTTGATAAATGGAGCCACTGCCAGCAGCCAATAATCTTTTCATGCAAAATTCCGGTGAGGTTTGCATGAAATAATTTCTGGAGCGTTGACCGCTGAGGTACTGGGTAGAAAAAAATTCCAGATTAGGGTCTGTTCCAATTCCCTGGCATAAAATCGGCGTCTCAACTTCCAAAACATGCCTGGAAGCAAAAAAATGCCTGATTTTTTCCAACATCTGGGCTCTTTGTTTGAGATTATCAAGACTACAGGCTGGGCGCCAGTCTTCGGCCATTATTCTTTTACGCGGGAAACATATTCTCCAGTTCGGGTATCAACTTTGATCATTTCATCAATTTGCACAAATAAAGGTACGCGAACCACTGCGCCAGTTTCTAGTGTTGCGGGCTTGCCGCCACCGCCCGAAGTATCACCTTTAAGACCTGGGTCAGTTTCAGTCACTTTTAATTCGACAAAATTGGGTGGACTCACCGCCAAAGGCGCATCATTCCAGAGTGTCACGGTACACATATCCTGATCTTTCAACCACAATTTGGAGTCAGCAACCGCCTTTTCGTCTGCAGAATATTGCTCAAATGTATCGGGAACCATAAAATGCCAGAATTCCCCATCGTTATATAAATACTGAATATCTATATCGATAACATCTGCGCCTTCAACGGATTCGCCTGATTTGAAGGTTTTTTCAATCACCCGGCCATTTTTGAGATTCCTTATTTTTACCCGGTTAAATGCTTGCCCTTTACCCGGTTTGACAAATTCATTGTCGATAATAGCGCAAGGATCATTATCCAACATGATTTTTAAACCGGCTTTAAATTCATTGGTACTGTAAGTGGCCATTTTTCCCTCGATTGATCAATTTAGTTTTCTTAGATTATTTATGCTGCCACGGCGGCATAATAAGTTTGCTATTATAATGGACCGCGAATTTGATAGAAACTGATTATTTCATCTACCTTAAATCTAAGTGCATGAATGCGCATCTTTCCGTACAGCCTCTTGTACCTGCATGGCAAACTGAACTGGCCAAGGCTTTCACAAATATTACAGATTTGCTCGACTTTTTAAATCTGCAACCAGAGGGTCTGCCATTATCTGATCAAGCTATCCAGAATTTTTCCATGCGTGTCCCAGTCGGATTTGCAAACTGCATGGAAAAAGGCAATCCAAATGATCCTCTGCTAAAGCAAGTTCTACCTGTTAGCGATGAATTAAATACTTTTCCTGACTTTATCAATGATCCGGTTGGTGATCTGGAAGCTGCAAAACTCGGTGGAATAATTCATAAATATCATGGCCGGATACTGCTAATAACCACGGGAGGCTGCGCTATTAATTGCCGATATTGTTTCAGGCGAAATTTCCCTTATGCTGATTTGCAAATGAATAAAACCCGGCTCTCTCTTGTGCTTCAGTACCTTCATGATAATCCTGATATCAGTGAAGTAATTTTGAGTGGCGGCGACCCGCTTTTGTTAAATGACAACCGACTGGGCCAGCTTGTCGAAAAAATAAGCCAATTTCACCATATTCAACGCATCAGAATTCACAGTCGTATTCCGATAGTTTTACCGAGTAGAATCACACCTCAACTTCTGGAAATTTTTAGCCGTATCCCTCAACAAATCATCATGGTTTTACATTGCAACCACGGCAATGAAATTAGCCCTGAGGTGATTACTGCCTGTTCGCTGCTCAAACAACATCAAATACTGCTTTTCAATCAAGCGGTGCTTTTAAAAGACGTCAATGATCAAGCCGAGCAATTAATTGCTCTGAGTGAAAAATTATTTGCCAACAATATTATCCCCTATTATTTGCATCTTCTTGATAAAGCAACGGGTACCGGTCATTTTGATGTCAAGACAAGTAGAGCAATTTCAATTATGAACGAGGTAAAAGCAAATCTTCCAGGCTATCTAGTACCTAAACTAGTCAGGGAAATTCCTGGTGAATCCTCCAAAACCGGCGTGTTTTTTTAATCAGTGAAAAACAGCTTTTCTTCCAGACTTTTACCCCTGGTCAACTGCCTGTAATGCCAATGGCACTTTGCCAGACAAGTTAAAATTTCAATATCCATTTGTGGTGCTTTTTCAGGCAAATATTCAACAAGAAATTCATTTTTTTGAGGGTTGCTAACCTGAATTACTCCTTTTAATTCTTGCAATGCCTTCATCAATTCATCCGCAGCACAAGCTTCCATTTGCAAAGTAATAAAACCAGTGCTACCTTCTGTTTCTGCAACATTATGTTGCATAGGGCTCATCACCCCATTTTCCAGCAATAATACTTTTTGACAAACACGGCCCAATTCGGGCAAATCATGAGAACTGATAAAAAAAGTGGAATATTTTGCCTGCTCCATAATAATCGAGCGAATATTTCGCGTATTGACTGGATCAAGTCCTGCCGTTGGTTCATCCAGTAAAATCAGTTCTGGACTGCCAATTAAGGCCTGGGCAATGGCCACACGTTTTGCCATACCATGACTAAGGGTATCGGGTTTAGCTGACCAAGAGTCTTTCAAAGCAACCGCATCCAAAACCCGTTCTGCCTCCTGCTTGGCCTGATCAGTGCCAAAACCTTGCAAGCGTGCCAATAATACCAGTTGTTCGCCAATGGTAAATGCCGGATCAAACCAAGCATCCTGTGGCAATGCTGAAATTCTACCGCATAACCTTGAATCACCAGGCTTATAGCCAAAAATTGAAACACTTCCAGAGCTGGGTTTAAGAAATCCACATAAAATACTCAGTAATGTAGTTTTTCCAGCACCATTCGGCCCAACCAGGCCAATTGGCTCGCCGGGAGTAATATCAAAACTGACTTGCTTAAGTGCCAATTTACCAGAATAGGAATGACTTACACTCTGACACTGAATGATTGGTTCACTCATAAGGCTTGCCTTTGCATAATCCAGCGACCGATTGCCAACAATATTAGTGACTGCAAAACTGGAATATAGGCTATTTGCAAAGCCTCCCATTCGGACAATTGCGCCAATTGAGATAATTGATAACCAGGAATCAAAACTTTAAGCATTCCCAGAACCGGCAGGTAAGATGACAAAAGACTGATAATTCCAGCAAGAAAACTCCAGATCAACACTGCCCAAACCGTTGCTTGTCGAGCCGATTTAACTGTCACCGATAAAGCCGCCATCATTGCAGTAAATGGTAATATAACCAGAAATAAATTAATTAAAATACTGGATGCATTATTGATAGCTACGGAAAACAAACTGACATCTCTAAAAATGACTAACAAAAATGTTGCCGACAAGGTCAGCAAAATCAATAAAAACTGAATCACCAGGTAACTGAAATAGCGACCGAAAAACAAAGCATCCCTACTTACTCTTAGTGCCAGAAAACGCAATGTACCTCGCTGCCGATCAGAACAAGTCTGATCGGCTGCAATGACAACGCTCATTATCGGAAAAAATATCAACGCAAACTGCCAATACACCCCAAAAGCAGGAATTGCCCAGTCTAAAAGCGAACCAAAACCTAAGAATTCAAAAAAACTGCCGGCATGGGCAGAGGAACGCTGACGATCCAACAAATCGGCTGCATAGCGAATGGGATAAAATAAGATGAAATACCAAACGATTATATAGGTTGCCAGATAAAGCCATCCTTTTCGAGTGGCAAATAACCGCTTCAACTCAAATTGGCAAATTAATAGCATGTGATTGATTAAACCGGTTTTCATTGCCTTATTTTCTGAAAAACATGATATCAGCGTAACATAATTAAAAATAGAACTGCCAGGACAATCCGGCTGTTAAAAATGCACGGCCGAATTCCCTGGTTTGTTCAATATTCAAAAGTACGGCATTATTCTTGTTAATGCTGAGTCTTTGAATACTCCCATAGCGATAACTGGTAAGTGAAATCCCCTGATAATATCGCATGATTTGGCCGTAAAGTCCCGATTGCCATGAATCAGTTATCGATGTATTTGTCTCTATACGCCCCCCACCTGCCAGAGCAACATATTGATTAAATTCATTACTGATCTTTGCATTCATATTGGCAAATATTGAAACCAGGGTATCCTCCCAAAGCAAATAACTAATTCCGAAGCCCGCTTTAAAATCCCCCATCAAAGGACGATGATCCTGGTCAAAGCGATAACGTTTGACTGCCGCTGAAACTTCCCAGGAAAAAGGTTGAATAAAATTATTATATTCAGGTGTTGAAACAATATTTACCAGATCAATACCTTCAAACTGGACACGATCCTTGTTCAAATAAAAACGAATCGCTGGTTTAAAAAATTCCAGCTGTGCTCCTTTGATATAGCCACTGGAAGGATCAAACGCATCATGATATGCCCAACGAAAATCTAGTTGTAAAAATTGCAAAGGATCTTCAAACCCATATCGAAAGCCAATTCGATGACCGCTATGCCCCTGATCTGGCCTGAAACGTGGTGGAATAATCGCAGGTTGCCGTGATTCAGTCATTAATTGACTGCGAGCCAATAATAACTGATGTAATAAGGTTTTTCGGTCATCTTGTACGGTTGAATTAAATAAATTTAGCCGAGGCCTTTTCTTGCTTTTTGCTAATTCAAGATAGGCGGCATATTCATAGGCTAACTCAAGTATTTTTACTTTACCCAGTAAATCATAACCAACAAATTGTTTTTCTTCGAGTGCGATTTCACCTGTTGCTAATTTGCGGGCGATAGTTTGTTCATGCTCGGTCAACTGTTTTGCACGCGCTACAATAATCTGGCGGCTGGCCGGCCGATAATTGACTCTTTTCAACAATCCCGGAATACTGGTTATGGCTCTAACTGTTTCTGCTGGCGCCGCGTCCCAGAAAAACTGACTTGTCAAATCCAGATCCGGTTTGGCTGCTTCCAGAAGTGTAAGCAACTGGAAAGCGCAATTTTCATCAATAAAATAATAATCGGAATAAACCGGCAATAATTCCCATAAATGTAGCAGCAGGGAACGAACTTCCATTTGATTGAATGTCAGTTGATATTCCCAGATATCCCTGCTTTCAATATCGCTATATTCCTTAACCCGCTCATAATACGGTGTCATACTGTACCATCCGTGATAACCACCCAACAAACCTTTCAATGCAAACCCCAAACCCCGCTCCCGATCAGAACGGGCCGCATAACTTACTGTCCATGCTAATAAATCAGGCCACTTTTCACCCTTGCGATCAAATCTTAGGAAAGTATGACCGAACATGGAGGCCGGACTATTTAAAACCGATACCGGAAAAACCAAAGTTATCCCGGCAGCATTAATATTTTTTAACCAGTTTTCAAGTTTTGAACAATTAATGGAAGGTAAACGTTGTCTGCTAATCTCCAATTCTTTGATTAACCAGGCAGCTCTAGCGGGAAAGCGGCAAATAATAGATTTTTGAGGCTTAATTTCTGATTTGAACAGATGCCTTAAAGTGGCTTCCAGTTCCGCTTGTGGAGAGTTTTTTCCTGCTGATGATATAAAAAAGCTTTGATCGTCAATGAGGCTGGTGATGTTTTTGCCGAAAATCGCTGGAGAATAATGAATTAATACTTGCCAATTCCGGTCATTCCAAAGCTTCCTGGCTCTAACTTCATTTGTCAGCAGTTGAATATAGGCTTCATTGGCATTTACGAAACTGGTCCAAAAATGCAGAACAACGTAAATTACCAGTGGGACGCGGGCACCCATAAATCAATAAAAAAACCAATCTGGATTTCCATGTACCAAAGCATGGAAACCCAAGTGACTGGCTTCAATTAAAGATGGCTTGTCAAATGCCCTAAATGTTTCACCAATTGCTCTGGTGTCGTTTCATCATAAGGGTACAATTCATTAAAATGACTCTTGCTTAACTGATAAAACTGGTGCGTTTTAGACTCGTCAATATCCAAAAGAACCGCTAAAGTAGCCAAGTGCTCACCTTCACCCACAGCAATATCAGAACGAATACGGTCAAAATTGGCTCTGACGTATCGTAACAGCCGGGCGGCTTGTTTATCCTCTTCATCTTTTTCGCTGGTACTCGAAGTTAAATCTGTTGACGCATCAGAAGTATTACCAAAGGTTTCAGAACTGGCCTCTGTACTTTCTGTTGTAACAGCACAAGATGATAATAATGAAATGGCACACAATATTACAACGACTGAATATAAAAACTTGTTGATCATATTACCTCCTTAAAAAAATATGACTATACACGTTAGTGCCTTTTCTGCCAATGGCTATGCGCATCAAAACTATAGATTGATATTCAAGCTTTCTTTGATGAAAATAATGTTTAGACAATAATAAAACACCCAATAAATTTAGGTCACAGACTGACTAATAGTTTGCTTGAATCAGAAAAAACCATTATTACAAATGCCTTTTAAAAAACCAAACAACTCTCTTACGAGATTTGTAAGCTTTTTTTACGTCAGGAACAATTCTTACTTCACCTCCAGCACCAAGATGAGAAAATGGATCAATAGCTGTTGTTGGGACTTCCAATCTATCCCAACCATGAAAAGTATTTTTGTATTTTATTATCCTGATATTTTTTTTATCTTGTGAAGAGAGGTTATTTTTCATGTCAATACATGCATCGGCTCCTTCATCGTAATCATCTTTATCACCAATTTGAATAAGAATCGGAGCACCAGTCAAATCTGAAAAAGTTGACCCTGGTATTCTTGGATTATTGTAAGCGTAACATTCAGGGTAATGCGCTATATGGGCTGCAAACTGAATACCATTGCTAAAATAATCTACACTCCTTTGCATTGCAGAAGCCATTGTTACAACACCTCCCCAGGAAAACCCCATAACACCAATTCTGTCAGGATCAATATGTTCATTTTCGCTTAAAAACTTAAGAGCAGCAAACGCATCAGGCAAGTTTATTGTAGGAATTGATGGTCGATCAGCCAGAGATTTTACATTTCGAGCTTCCCACATATCAATTTCTAAAGTGGCAATACCTGCCCGATTTAAAGCACGCGCGTAAAAATCACCTCGAGAGTCGACACCTGCCGAGCCATGCAAGATTACAACAGCAGGCAAATTTTTACCGGGCAAAATACAACCTTCATCCCAACTAAATCTAACAGGTATCTTGAGTTTACCTTTAACCCCAATTGGGACGGGTGGCTGTTGCTCAAGGTCGATTGAATCGACTTCAACAAATGAAATTACAGGACGAAAATTGTACTGACAATCTTTATTCTCTCCCCAATTGCCATAGTAATGAAATGAATAATTCCCTGCATTTACTGAGCTACTAAACGCCATGTAAAACATTAACAAAAGTATATGTATTAATTTCATATTTATTCCTTATTAATTATAAAGTCATAGATTCAAAAAAAGACTACAATCCATTGTATTTCCTCAACAATTTTTTTGTAGTAATTTGAAAAAAATTGAGCCTTAAAAATTTTTGGCCCAACAAACTTAAGTTTTCAAAAAAACCACAGAAAAAATTTTGCCAAAGACGGTTAAAAAAGAATCGATAAAAAACTCAACCAATCCGTTAGAGTCTAAGATTATACATCCATGTCCTCATAAAATTAATTTTTTTACAGCAAGTCTAAAATTTCAACTTTTATTTTCAATTTCATTTAACAACCTGAGCATACAGTTATTGCTAAAGCTATATGCCTGTTTTGCTGAGCTTGCCCTAGGACCAGCAACATTTAGCTTGCTAATAGCAAAATCCACAATAAATTTCTGAATACGCTGAACTGACCTGGCCACAGACACTTCTACACCATCAATAAGCAAATAAGGCTTTTCCCATTCTATACAAAACCGTAAAGTTTCTTCAGTACCGCCTTCTGGATAATTAAAATAAAAAATCAACGTACCATCGCTGGCAAGTACATTACACAATGTCCTCTGCCGATAATCTCTCCCAGGCAATTCAATTAATGGATATTTAGCGGGAATGACACCATCTTCTGCTAATCGCCCCTCTGGACACCATCCACCACAGGGATTACCTGTTGCCAGAGCAGCATCCAAAGCACCTCGGTCCACCCCGGTTTGGCCTCCGGAAATTATTGTCAATCGATGCAAATTGTTCATCCTTACCTTATTCAACAAAGATTGTGACTAAAATAGTTCTAGCAACAGCATTTTCATGAAATGCACGAAAAACCCGCATTTCCTTTTCCTCGTTAAATCTGACAATTGCATCTATACAATACGTTTTCTGCAAGAACAGAATCGACAAACGAATGCTTGCAAAATACAATAACTGAGTCTTTTTACCAGGAAATTATTAGTGAATCTACAAAATAATAAAAAATCTGAAAAAAAATATCATGAAGAACTTCCTGAAGATCATGACGACCCTTTAATTCAGTTTCTCCATAAAACCATCAGGACTGCTGCAAAAGTATTGGCTATTTTAATGACATTGGTCATCGTTTGGGGTGTGGGAGATGTTATTTATGTGCTTTATCAGCGCCTAATGGCACCACCAATTTACCTCTTGAATATATCGGATATTTTGGCAACCTTCGGTGCTTTTTTAGCAGTTTTGATTGCCATTGAAATTTTTACTAATATTACCCTTTATATCAGAAAAGATGTCTTGCCGATAAAACTGGTCGTTGCTACTGCGCTCATGGCTATTTCGCGTAAAGTCATTGTTTTCGATTTTAAAGAATTAACCCCCATTTATATTTTGGCAACTGCTGCGGTGGTTATAGCATTGGGAACCACTTATTGGTTACTAACCTTAAAAAAAGATTGATGGAAAATAGGAGTTAAACAATGAGTAAAATTTTTTTTGTTTTGATACTAATCATGGCAATTTCCGGATGCATGAGCCAAAAGGAAATAATGATAGAACAGGGCTACCCTTTGTCCTATGCTGATGGTTTTGATGACGGCTGTCACAGCGGAAAAAAAGCAGGTGGTTATTTATTTGATGAATTTAAAAAAGACGTGCGCCGATTCAATTCTGACAGGGATTATGCTCAAGGATGGTCCGATGCCTTCAGGCAATGCGAAACCGAAGTCGAAGCCAGCCAACGGATGATGCGTATGACGACTGAACAACAAAAACTATTCGAACAAAAACGTCATAACAGATGGCAGGAAGAACGATATTTAGAAAAACAAATAAAATTGGATGAGGCAACAATCAAGTATCTTAATTCACGCCAAAAATGAAAATTCTAATCGCTGTTCTCACTAGTATTATCTTTAGTTCCTGCTCAAATCACAAACCTTATGAGCAAGAAACCACCAGAAATTCTCATTTGACGGTTTCCAAAAAAAATCAGACTTATGTGTTCACCTGCTCCGATGATTTTCATTTTATTGTTAATATTGAAGGCAAAACTGCCTGGTTATTTTTACCGGATCAAACTGTTCAATTAACACAAATCACTACTGATTCAAAATCCCTATATAAGGGTAATAGTTTCTTACTCAAAATTCATGAGCAAGTTGCTGAATTACAGTCTGCTAAACGACACTATCAAAACTGTAGAAATAACGCTGCAAAAGCTGTTTGGGAACATGCTAAATTAAATGGTATTGATTTTAGAGCTATCGGAAATGAGCCTGGTTGGTCTTTGGACATTACTAAAGCTGGCAACATTTGGTTTATCAGTAATTACGGGCAATCTCACTATCAATTTAAAACTCCCGAACCGATGATTTACCGACAGGCGCATATCACAAAATATACCGTCCATAATGAAGCACACAAACTCGAAGTCATACTTAAATCCAAGTCTTGTTCAGATGACATGAGTGGTGAGATTTTTGAAACTACCGTTACAGTCATATTTGATGATCATCGGTATAGAGGCTGTGGGATGACATTACATTAGCTAATCTGACCCTAAACAGGATTAATCTTGTTTTTTACCATATCCCCCACCCCCAGGCGTACAAATAACCAAAACATCATTTGTATTCATTTCTGTTTTATCCGTTGACTTTAGAATGACAAGTGAACGGTCTTGATACCTTTCAACCCATGCCCTACCTCTTTGGCCAGTTTTACCACCTTTTAGCCCAAAAGGTGGAACCTGATGATGATTAGCCAATATTGCCGCTGTCATCGGTTCTAAAAAACGAATACGTCTTTCCACGCCATCGCCACCCTGCCATTTTCCTTCCCCACCAGAACCTCGGCGAATGGAAAAAGAATCTAGCAAAACAGGAAAACGCCACTCCAGAACTTCCGGGTCAGTCAAGCGACTATTAGTCATATGGGTATGAACTGCCGAAGCGCCGTTGAATCCTTCGCCCGCACCAGCGCCACCGCAAATGGTTTCATAATATTGATAATTATCATTGCCAAAAGTAACGTTATTCATAGTACCTTGCGATGCAGCCATAATGCCTAATGCGCCATATAAAGCGTCAACAATACATTGGCTCACTTCAACATTTCCTGCAACAACTGCCGCCGGATAAACCGGACTTAATAAAGAACCCTGTGGAACAATTAATTTCAAAGGCCGCGCACAACCTTCATTCATTGGGATATCCATATCCACCAAGGTACGAAACACATAAAGAACTGCTGCACGGGTAATGGAATAAGGCGCATTAAAATTTCCTGTATGCTGCTGACTGGTGCCAGAGAAATCTATGATGGCTGAACGCCTTTCTCGATCAATTTCAAGTTTAACCCGAATTTCACTACCATTATCCATTTTCTGAACAAACTCACCATTCGCCAGTACCCCCAGAACCTGACGTACTTGTTCTTCTGCATTATCCTGCACATGCTTCATATAAGCTAAAACTACATCAAAACCAAAATTCTGAACAGTTTTTAGCAACTCATGAACACCTTTTTCATTCGCTGCTAATTGTGCTTTCAAATCAGCCAAATTCTGTTTTGGATTTCTGGCTGGATATTCACAACTAGTCAACAGAGAGATAATTTCCTGCTCCTTCAAACGTCCCTTACTGAGCAATTGAAAATTATCAATGAGCACACCTTCTTCATCAATAGAATGGCTATCAGGAGGCATTGAGCCGGGTGTTTTCCCACCAATATCCGCATGATGGCCACGACTGGCTACATAAAATAAAATCTGTTTTCCATCATTATCAAAAACCGGCGTTACAACTGTAATATCAGGAAGATGAGTGCCTCCATTGTATGGATCATTCAACATGTAAGCATCACCTTTACGCATGGTTCCTTTTCTTCGGGCAATAATACTTTTAACTGACTCTGCCATTGATCCAAGATGAACAGGCACATGTGGAGCATTAGCTACAAGATTACCATTTTGATCAAAAATTGCACAGGAAAAATCCAGTCTTTCCTTGATATTGGCAGAATAAGCGGTGTTTTGAAGGGTTATACCCATTTGTTCTGCTATTGACAGAACAGATTATTGAAAATTTCCAACATCACTGGATCAGCCTTTGTGCCCGTTGCATATTGAATAGGTATACTATCCACGATCAAGAATACCCGGCTTTGCCCTCAATAATCTGAAACTTTTCATTCAACAATGCACGCAAAGGAGCATGATGCTCATCGAGGTTGTCGAAGAAGTTTGTACAAGCCTGTT
>Ga0256839_1000299_pt1 | contig 63672 bp, 58 predicted proteins | sample 354166metaG_FD_185968 | JGI IMG/M metagenome (GOLD analysis project Ga0256839, IMG submission 185968) | Hydrothermal vent microbial communities from Mid Atlantic Ridge, Atlantic Ocean - 354-166 | ecosystem: Environmental > Aquatic > Marine > Hydrothermal vents | place: Atlantic Ocean: Mid...
CAGATGCAGGCGTGATAATTTTTGATGCTTTAGGCACACCATCATTGGCACAAAAACTCATCAATAAAATTCGTGAAATTACGGATAAACCCATTATTAAAGTATTTGTTAGTCATTACCATGCTGACCATATTTATGGCTTGCAGGTATTTAAAGAGTTAGGTGCTGAAATTATTGCGCCTGCCGGTGTGTATGAATATCTCGACTCAGAAGTCGCTGCTAACAGGCTTGAAGAACGACAACTCACACTCGACCCTTGGGTGAATAATAAAACGCATCTGGTTACACCTGATAAAGTGATTGATAAATTAACAAAAATGAAAGTAGGTAATATTGAACTCACAATTAATGTGATGGGGTCTGCACATTCAGAAGGTGATATGACTCTTTACGTCGAAAATGACCGAGTGTTATTTACCGGCGATATCATTTTTGAAGGACGTGTGCCTTTTATTGGTAGTGATAATACCAAGCACTGGCTAGAAAGTTTAAAGGAAATAGAAACCCGGAAACTGCATGCGCTTGTTCCAGGGCACGGAGCGCTGGCAAAAGACCCAATGAAGGCAATTAAACTAACCCGAACCTATCTCGCTTTCCTACGCGATAAAATGGGTGTGGCAGTCGAAGCAATGACAGATTTTGATGAAGCCTATAAGGCAGTAGACTGGTCTGATTACAAAAACCTACCTGCTTTTGAAGCAGCTAACCGCAAAAATGCGTTTCAGGTGTATCTGTCTATGGAAAATGAAAGTCTATGACCGTGTGAGTAACAAATTGAAAAGGAAAAATTATGCCATTTAAAACAGCCGATTTAACCGATGAGTTTTGTAACAATAATTGTGATGATGTCCAAGCGGCAGGAATGACGTTTAACAGTTATGGTGGCAAGCCACGTTTTTATGGCGAGATAGTCACGCTTAAAGTCTTTGAAGATAATCAACTATTACGTGATCAAGTTTACTCTGATGGTACAGGCAAAGTGCTGGTTGTCGATGGTGGTGCATCTATGCGACGTGCTTTAATGGGGGATATGTTGGCAGCTACAGCGGTTGAAAATGGCTGGTCTGGCGTGATTATTAACGGCTGTATTCGTGATTCGCTAGATATGGCGACGATGCAACTTGGCGTGTTAGCGCTAGGAACACACCCGCTAAAAACAGTAAAAGCAGGGGTGGGGCAAACCAATGTATCTATTCAATTTTCCGGTTTAACTTTTGAGCCTGCTAATTTTATTTATAGTGATGAAGATGGCATTATTATTTCTGAAAAACCACTGGTTTAGTGGTTTAATGAGTAAGTTGCAGACCTTTCATACCATCCTTTCTGAGTGTGATAACTGCCGAATTTTAGCTATTTCTTAGCAGTAATACACAACACGCTATACGTGACTAAATAATATTTCTTTATAAAAGTGTTTAATCACATAAGTTAATTCAAAAGTAAAATAATTATCTTTTGTATAAAATCGTGTAGAGTGGCTATGACTAAAATAATGAGTTTGTTTAATAATGAAAACATTGAAGCATTTATTTGATAACAACCGTGAATGGGCGGATGCGATTAAAAAGGAAGACCCTGAGTTTTTTAGCTCACTGGCGAAGCAACAAAATCCAGAATATTTATGGATAGGTTGTTCAGATAGCCGTGTTCCTGCCAATGAAATTATTAAGCTTCCACCTGGTGAGGTGTTTGTACACCGTAATATTGCTAATGTGATTGTTCATACGGACTTAAATTGTTTATCCGTTATTCAATTTGCTGTCGATGTTTTAAAGGTAAAACATATTATTATTTGCGGGCACTATGGTTGTAGTGGCATTAAAGCAGCGCTAGATGATAAGAAACATGGCTTAATTGATAATTGGTTACGCCATGTAGAAGATGTTATTCGATTTAACGAAGAAAGTTTTGTTGGTTTAAACAGTGATGAAAAGTTTAATCAACTTTGTGAGCTTAACGTCAAAGAACAAGTTAAAAATATTTGTAACACAACCATGGTCAAGAATGCGTGGGAGAATGGTCAAGAGCTATCGATTCATGGTTGGATTTACAATATTGAAGACGGAATTTTAAATGAGTTGGCACCTTGTATTACCTCTCTAGAAGAGGTAAATATAAAGTGAAATCTTTGCACTAAAAATATGACGAATAAAAACTGCTCGATTTTCTTTCGCCATACATTGTGAAAAGGTCTCAAAGTAAGTTAAGGAAACCCTGATCAAGTCCAATTATTTTTAGCTTGCCAAATCCGTCGATACTTTCCACGAAGATCGGCGCAATAGAATTACTATTACGTCTCACTTCATGAAAAATAGCGACAGATTTTTCTGCGCTAAATTCTAATCGACTTAATCAGGTTCTCCTTAACCAGATTTTATAGAACGCTATGTAAACGTTGGATCATATCCTTAAATACCTTTGGTCCCGCAGCGACAATATTACCGCTTGCAAGGTGGGTGCTTCCACCTTGTAAATCACCGACTAATCCGCCAGCTTCTTGCACTAATAATACGCCAGCGGCGATATCCCACTCGTGCAAACCAAATTCCCAAAAGCCATCGTAGCGACCTGCTGCTACATACGCTAAATCCAGCGATGCTGCTCCAGGGCGACGTACGCCCGCGGTATCAATGATTAGCGCTTTCATGGTTTGAAAGTAAGGGTCGATCAGTTCATCTTGGTCAGGGCGGTAGGGTACGCCTGTAGTTAGCAGCGCACCACTCAAAGATAAGCGTTTTGATACTCGAATACGGCGTTTGTTTAAAAATGCCCCAGCACCACGACTAGCGTAGAATAAATCATCCTTAATCGGGTCGTAAATTACCGCTTGATCAAGCTTGCCATCTTTTTTAAGCGCTATAGAAACGGCAAAATGTGGAATTCCGTACAAGAAATTGGTGGTGCCATCGAGAGGGTCAATAATCCATTCGTATTGACTGGGCTTATCACCAGAACCTGCATGTTTGCCGCTTTCTTCACCCAAAAATGCATGATCAGGATAGGCCTTTTTTAAGATGCCAATAATAGTATCTTCAGCAGCACGGTCGATTTCAGTGACAAAATCATTTTTATCCTTGTTTTCAATCTGTAATTGGTCGATTCTATCGGCACTACGGGCGATAATGTCGCCAGCTTCATGGGCGGCTTTGATGGCCGTGTTGAGCATAGGATGCATAAGAATACCCACGTAAAAGCACAGAATATTCATCTTTTCATCCAGCTCGTCGTTGCTTTCGTACTCGAATGGTCACATATTATTATATGCTCACATTCTGCGTGCGAAAGCTCCTCGATCTGAATTAAAATATAAACATTCTGAGCTATTACTTCTAATAGTTTATAAGGCGCGAGAGTTTAACAGAAAAATGTCTGCAATAAATAGTTTAGCGAATATTAGAATTGTATTAATTCAAACCTCACACCCCGGTAATATCGGGTCGGCTGCGCGTGCGATGAAAACGATGGGGTTATCAACACTTTATCTGGTAAATCCTAAGTCGTTTCCTGATGCTCAAGCAACTACCCTATCATCTAATGCCAGTGATGTGCTAGATAATGCGGTGGTGGTTGAAAGCTTGCAAGCGGCTTTAGTGGGGTGCGAATGGGTGGTTGGCAGCAGTGCGCGTGATGCGCGTAGCATAAAATGGGATGTGTTGGATGCTAGAACCTGTGGTGAGCAGGCGGTAAAAAAAGCAAGGTCAGCTAAAATTGCATTGGTCTTTGGAAGAGAAAATTCAGGGATCACCAATGCTGAACTAGCACTCTGCCATAGTTTGGTGCATATACCGACGAACCCTGAGTACAGCTCACTAAATTTAGCATCGGCAGTGCAATTACTAGGCTATGAATGTCGTGTGGCAAGCCTGTCATCAGCGTTGGAGCAGGAGACTTCAGCTTTAGAACAAGAGCCTTCAGCGTCAGGACAAGAGCCTTCTAAAAAAACTGACGCAGAAGTCGTTACAGTTGATGCGATGGAGTCATATTACCAGCACCTTGAGGCGGTAATGATAGAAGTAGGTTTTCTTGACCCAAAGCAACCAAAACATTTAATGACGCGTTTGCGCCGCTTGTATGGGCGTACCAAAATATCCCCCAGTGAGTTAAATATTCTACGCGGAATGCTGGTCGCGTTGCAGCGCGTTAAAGATAATTAACATTGAATACTCAAACAAAACACTACGCCACAATTACCGCAGGTTACTGGGCATTTACCCTCACCGACGGTGCGATTCGTATGCTGGTGGTGTTGTATTTTCACCTGCTAGGTTACTCACCGCTTGAAGTTGCCATGTTGTTTTTATTCTATGAGTTTTTTGGCATTGTAACGAATTTAGTGGGTGGTTGGCTGGGAGCAAGGCTAGGCTTAAACGTAACCATGCATATCGGCATGGCGTTACAAATCATCGCTTTATTAATGTTAACGGTAACGGATTCGATGTTATCAGTGGTTTATGTGATGCTGGCACAGGCATTGTCAGGTATCGCTAAAGACTTGAATAAAATGTCAGCAAAATCAGGGGTTAAAAGTTTAGTTAAAACAGCAAAAGATGACCCGAAGTTGTTTAAATGGGTCGCAGTATTAACGGGTTCTAAAAATGCTTTGAAGGGAGTAGGGTTCTTTTTAGGGGCTTTTTTGTTGGACTTGTTTGGCTTTAGAAGCGCCTTGTTAGTGTTAGCGGCTGGGCTATTGGTAGTGTTGTTAATAACATATGGTTTGTTGCCGCATGAGATGGGCAAAGCTAAAAATAAACCAAAGTTCAGCCAAGTATTTTCCCAAAGTAGAGAAATTAACTGGTTATCAGCGGCACGCTTTTTTCTATTCGGCGCGAGAGATATTTGGTTTGTGGTTGCGTTACCAGTCTTCTTATACGAAAAGTTGGGCTGGAGCTTCTCACAGGTTGGCTCATTCATAGCCTTATGGGTTATCGCCTACGGAATCGTACAAGCGCTCACCCCCAAATTATTACGCCAACACCAGCCGACAGGGAGGAGCGCATCATTACTAGCATTTGTACTTGCACTAGTGCCAGCAGGCATTGCATTAGCTTTAATGCAAGGCTGGAATCCATCAACAACCATCATCATCGGTTTAATGGTCTTTGGTGTTGTTTTTGCGATTAATTCAGCCGTGCATTCCTACTTGATTTTGGCCTATGCCGAACATGACAACGTAGCACTAAATGTAGGCTTTTATTATATGGCGAATGCCGGAGGAAGGCTTACCGGAACAGTGCTATCAGGCTTGATTTACCAGCAAGCAGGAATGGTTGCTTGCCTTTGGGTATCTGGTGTATTTGTATTAGTGGCAATGGGGCTTTCATTGCCACTAAAGGAAACCCTGATCAAGTCTAACTATTTTTAGCTTGCCAAATCCGCCGATATTTTCCACGAAGATTGACGCAATAGAATAACTATTACGTCTCACTTCATGAAAAATAGCGACAGATTTTTCTGCGCTAAATTCTAATCGACTTAATCAGGTTCTCCTAAATAAGACTAAATGATTTATCGCCAAGGTGCTTCTTGGAACTTACCTTGGTGAAAATAAAATACCCGCTCACCAATCATGATGCTACGGTCGTTATAGTTCCAGTACCATTGGTTTTTATTATTAGTTAGCGCGTTTATTTTTCCGAGGTGGGTGATTTTTTTGTGGCGACTATCTATCTCGAATCGGTGTAGCCCTGCAATATTACGCCTATTGTCTTTATCATAAATAGTTGCTGGCATTAATAGCCGGGTAATACTGCTATTGCCCACTTTAAGGGTGGTGAGTGCGTGATGATTTCGGCTTACTTGGGTGTTGCTGGTTTGATTGCCGATGATGATTTTGCTGATTTCTCGCGGGCGTGCAGGGTTTCGAATATCAAATAAAGAGAGTTTTAAGCCTTTGCTTCTTCCTGTTTGCCCATTTTTCAGTACTTCAATTTCTTTGCCGATGCCGAGTAATAAACCATTGTCTATTGGGTGTAAGTAATCAGAAAAACCTGGGATTACCAGCTTGCCTGCAAGTTTCATGGAGCGAGGGTTACGCATATCAATCACATACAGCGGGTCGGTACGGCGGAAGGTGACAAAGTAGGCGTAATCATCAAACAGCCTTGCACCGTATAAACTCTCGCCTTTTTTACCTAAAGGTTGTGGGTAATACCGGTTGGGTAAGCGGGATAGCGTAACTAGCTTGCCATGTTGTTCGCCTAGTGCGGTTAAAATAACCGGTGAACGTGTCGCGGGGTCGTTTGATTTGTTCTTTTTATTGGCTGCATTCCAGTTGCTGGTAACGACGCGCAAGTTGCCTTGTTTATCTTCATCAAGTTGAAAGGTGCTCATTTGATTCCAGCCCAAATTACCTAGCACTATTCCAGAACCACGATAATCAAATTGACCACTTTTGAGCGCAAATTTATGAATTAGTGTTTTAGGGTATTGACGTGGGAATGCATTGGTGTCGAGCGCGTAAGGTTTAATTGTGTTGTTGTAAAAGTGACTGGTGAGATACATCGATTTGGGTGTTACATAAACTGTTTCTGGTGAATCAAAGTAGGCAATACCATCGGCTTTAAATTGCGTTGCATTTAAATCAATCGCTACAGCAACACTTAAAGAAAATGAGCGAATATCATTAATGTTAATGTAAAAGTTGCCATTTTTTATGAGGCTATGCGTGCCGTGCTTACCTCGTTCATTGTATTGTGGTAATTGTGTGTCAATGCGCCATGCTTTAATCGTATTAATCAGACGTTGTTTTTCATTTTGATACTGCTGTTGAGTAATAGGCTTATTGCTGGTGATCGTTTTATAGGTTGGTGGTAGGCTAAATGAATAGCTGTTTAGCACCACATACAGCTGATTATCAATGCGGTAGTTACTGCGGGGTGAGCCTTCTAGATTTGCTTGGCGCGTAATGCGTGGTTTGTATTTGTTACGAATATCAATAAAAATGAGTCGTGTATTTCCGCCCCAGCGGTGGTGTCTAAATTTTCTTTTTGTCGATTTTTGGTTAACGTAATTTTGGTAAGTTTGAGCAATTATGACCAGCTTTTGTTGTGCGCCAAGCAGGTAGATGCCCTTTAAAGTCATATTTTTTTCAAAACCCAGTGCTGAAATCTGTTTTAATTTTGAGCCTTGATGACGCGTATCATAAATACGCAGACCTTGGTTTTTGCCAAGCGAGCCTAAAGAAAACAAATAACGCCCATCTGTTTTGACTAAATCAGCCTCATCAACACCTTTTTCACGTACATTGGTGGAGGATGCGCCTCTAGCAATGGGTGCTGATTTTCGTAAGGCGGCATGCGCGACTCTTCTTGGTGCAGCTTTAGCTTCGAAGGATAAGGTATCAACAGCTGTACCGCCACCCATACGGCCAGGTTCGACGCTAACTTTATACGGGGCGTTATTTTTTATAATATTGGTCACTGTAATCTGTTTGATTAACTCATTTTGAATCAATACTTCCGCGGCTTTTAAGTTGTATCGTTTAAGACCAATACCATTGTTTGTAGTGGATGTTTTAGCCTGTAACTGACTGCTTAATACGAATGAAAGCAGAATTGAAAAAGAAATAATGCGTGAAAAAATCAGTTGCATGATAATTATCTCAGTAGTGATTGTTAGCAATTATTATGAAGTCAGACCTGCAAATGAGCTGAAAATTCAGTCCTTGCTCTAATCTCCAAATAGAAACGCGAATGAGAGTGCAAGTATTTGGTTTCATAGGGCATGCAAAAAAATAGTCGTTTCACCCGTAGATTAATCGAGTATTTTTGGGATATTCTATGGAATCAAAGGCTTGTGCTGTCATCGTGTTTTCTATCTGGGGATTAGGTCTTGATAATGAGCTTAAAACCTGCCGTTCGGCGTAATATGATTGATAAAGGGTTGCTTGTGTATTATTTTTACCTTAAATAAATACTAAAAATTCTAGCAAATAATAAAAATAAAATAATGGGATTAATTCATGAGTAATAAGAAGATAAAGATAGAAGTGTATTCAGCTTCTCGTTTTTCAGATTTAATGGCATCGCCTGCCTTCTATTCGACTGCTACTATCGCTTTGGTGTTAGGGTTTTCATCAATTTTTGGCTTTTTGCAGTCACCTGATAAATTAAAAAGTACAGTCGATAGCATTACGCAAAAAGTGATGGTTTATCAAACGGAAGAGGCAGGTAGAAACTTCATATCTGATAAAAAATCTTTAGAAGTTCAGGTATCTAAAAATCGAAACAGTCAGAGTAATGAGTATGATATTTTGACTGATCTATTGCCAAAGACGCTGCCAAATAAGTTTGTATCGGCTATGGATAAACAACTAGCCTCTAAAGGGGTTCAAACACTACAGTTAGCATCGTTTAATTATGATATTACCTCAAAGCACTTTTGGAGTGATTTAGACCTAGATGATAAGCATGGCGTAACCTTGGATAGTCGGCATGCGCCTTCAGATGTTTTAATGATTGGTGTGCCGGTTGAGCCTGCTTTAATCCCTAAGAAGGGGGATTCAAAATATTCTTTAAAGATTGATCGCAACTATCGAATTTAGAAAATATAACCTCTCTTAGATGAGAGGTTATATTTATTCGGTGAAATCTTAAGAAATTTCTGAATAACCTAGTTGAATTCTGCGAGCTTACAAGGCGTCAAGTCCTAGGCGTATTTTTTGAGAATGGTCGCTCCCTTCACAAAAATTCACAATAACGGAATTGATGCCTTGTAGGCTCACCTCTTTTGTTAGCTTGCGCGGCTTAGCCAAGTTTCCAATTTCTTCGTTATTTGTTTTTACCATAGAATAACTATGCAAAAAAAAATGCCTCGAACTTGAAAACTTGGCGTTGCCAGAACTCAGCTAGGTTATTCAGAGATTCCTTAACAGGGGTTCTGGTGAAAGAGCTATTGGTTGAGATTTCAACCTTTTGTATTCATCATCCACACCTGAAAAATTCTCTTTATTTTGGGTTTTCAAAGAAAATATAAGACGTAGAGTAATCACTAAACTCGAAATAGATTTTCTTTTTCTCATCGGTATCTATTACATTGTTTAAATTTTTATCAAGGTAACCATAACCATAACGGTATGGTCGGTCTTTGTCATTACCCGTACCCGACGCGGTCGTCAGCTTATCAATTTTCATAAAACGTTTTACCAACGTGTTGCCAGCATAAATTTCTAAGATACCATCAGTGCCTGTCCAGTTATTGATGGCACGTCCGAATTGGTTTTGGGTTTCTTGGGTGCAGGCACTTAATGTTATTAGAGCGCCAGCTATGAGTAATCCTTTTAGTTTCACCGAGTTTCTCCTTTTTTGTTTGTTAAAGTTTGTTGCCTATCTATTTCGTTACTTGTTTTGGTGGTGTTTCGAGACAGGGCAACATGATAATTATGAATATTACCGTTAGAATAGTATCATGCGTATACTTTTTAAACCCCTGTTGAGATTTATCCCATGAAGCACGTCGTAATTATTGCGCACGGAAGCCGGCGTATGGCATCTAATGATGAGGTGCGTAAAGTTACTCATCAGTTTTCCCAGCAAGCCCATGATTTTGATCGCGTTAGTTGTGCTTTTTTAGAGCTGGATGAACCGAGTATTCCACAAGGTTTGCTGAATGCGATAGAGCAGGGCGCGACAGAAATTATCGTCTTGCCGTATTTTTTATCTGCTGGCCGTCATGTATCGGAAGATATTCCTGCACAAATTGCGCCGGTTCAAGATACACATCCTGAGGTTGAAATAAAGATTGCACCTTATCTTGGGGCTGCTGAGACGATACCTGAAATTTTATTAGCGCAAACCAAAGGGGTCTGAATTGTTTTATTTATATTTAAAAACCTTTCATATTTTATTTGTAATGTCTTGGATGGCAGGCATCTTTTATTTGCCACGTATTTTTGTGCACTTTGTTGAAGGCAAAAAAGCAGGTCAACAGGTTGATCGACTTGCCATTATGGGTCGTAAACTATATGGCTTTATGACGCTTATGATGATGATCGCTATTACTTTAGGTTCATGGCTTTGGTTGGGGTACGGTGTTACAGGCGCTTGGTTGCACGTGAAATTATTATTAGTAGGCTTTTTGCTGGCGTACCATTGGTGGTGTCGTATTAAAGTAAAGCAGATGGAAGCAGGGCATCTTGAGCATAGTGGTAAGTATTATCGTTGGCTTAATGAGCTGCCTTTATTTATTACTATTGGTATTCTAATTATGGTGGTTGTTAAGCCGTTTTAGCGAGCTTTATCATTGGTTTTTTGCAATGTTGTACGTTGAAGTATTGTCTGATGTAGTTATTTTCACAGGCTTAATTAGTGCGTAGGCATACAAGAATCAAACCTGCTGCAAGTATCGGAACTTTATAATTTCCCAATTATTATAAAAAAAATAAAGGCTGTTCTCGTGGGGTTTGTCAGTATTTTATTGGACTTAATCAGTGTTTCCTTAAGGCGTTGTTTCTAGTCCAGTTTAACTTGCCTGTTTTCCCAATATTACTTTCTATTCAAGATGTGTAATAATTTTCTATAAAAATTCGAATAAAAATCTTGAACTTCTAGATAGAAACCCCACTTTATAACGCATTAATTAGTCATATAGAATAGGGAAAGTCATGAGTCATTCTGATAAACAAGACGATATTGAAGAAATCATTGATAATGCTGATAACCTTGATAAAAGCGAGCTTGATGAGCAAGAGTTTGTTAATGAAGCGGATAGTGCAGAGGGGTCAACAGAGGAGCTCTCTTTGGAAGATCAGCTGGTGCAAGCGCAAGCCAAGGCAGATGAAAACTGGGATACGGTGCTACGATTAAAAGCTGATTTAGATAATCAACGTCGTCGTAATGAAAAACAGGTTGAAGATGCGCATAAGTTTGCCGCTAAAAAGTTTATCGAAGAATTATTGCCGGTAGCTGACAGCATGGAAATGGGCCTGGCGGCAGAAGGTGATGTTGCGCAAATCAAGGAAGGCGTGGCACTCACTAAAAAAGTATTTGATTCCGCAATGGAAAAGTTTGGCTTAAAAGCAGTCGAACCGCTGGGTGATAAGTTTGATCCAGAATTACACCAAGCAATGGCGATGCAACCGAGTGAAGAATATGAAGAAGGTCATGTTAGTGCGGTAATGCAAAAAGGCTATACCTTAAACGGCAGGTTGGTAAGACCAGCGATGGTGATGGTGGTAAAGAATTAAACCATTTATTACTTTTTTTACCTCAAAGCTTGATAAGTAAAAACATAACCACACATTTACAACAACATAATATTTAAAGCGCTGTTGTCACACATATGCGCCACAAGAGGAAGACATAATGGGAAAGATAATCGGAATTGATTTAGGAACAACAAATTCTTGTATCGCGGTAATGGAAGGTGATAAACCTAAAGTTATCGAAAATGCAGAAGGCGATCGCACAACGCCGTCGATAGTTGCATTTGCTAATGATGAGGTTTTAGTGGGCTCGCCAGCAAAACGTCAAGCGGTAACAAACCCTGAGAATACACTGTACGCCATCAAGCGTTTAATTGGTCGTACTTTTGATGAAGATGCGGTTCAAAAAGATATTAAACTTGTGCCATACAAAATTATAAAAGCAGAAAATGGTGATGCATGGGTAGAGGCAAATGGCAAAAAAATGTCACCTCCAGAAGTTTCTGCACGTATTTTGCAAAAGCTTAAAAAGGACGCCGAAGACTACTTAGGCGAGGGTGTCACCGAAGCTGTCGTAACCGTACCTGCTTACTTTAATGACTCTCAACGTCAAGCAACTAAAGATGCGGGTAAAATAGCTGGTTTAGATGTTAAACGAATCATTAACGAGCCAACAGCAGCGGCATTAGCTTACGGAATGGACAAGTCTAGCGGCGATAGCACGATTGCGGTTTATGACTTAGGTGGTGGAACGTTTGATGTTTCCATCATCGAAATCGCAGAAATAGACGGCGAATACCAGTTTGAAGTATTAGCAACCAACGGTGATACATTCCTCGGTGGTGAAGATTTCGATATGCGCTTAATTGACTACTTAGCGGATGAGTTTAAGAAAGATAATAGCGTTGATTTACATAATGACCCATTAGCGCTTCAGCGCTTAAAAGAAGCTGCTGAGAAAGCTAAAATTGAGCTCTCATCAGCAACGCAAACTGATGTGAACTTGCCTTATGTAACGGCAGATGCGTCTGGACCTAAACATTTAAACGTGAAAGTGACGCGTGCCAAACTTGAGTCTTTAGTTGAAGATTTAGTAAAGCGTACGATTGATCCATGTAAGACAGCGTTGAAAGATGCAGGCTTAAAAGCCTCTGAAATCAATGATGTGATTTTAGTCGGCGGTCAGTCACGCATGCCAATGGTTCAAGAAGCGGTAACTAACTTTTTTGGTAAAGAACCACGTAAAGATGTAAACCCTGATGAAGCAGTAGCAGTGGGTGCGGCGATTCAAGGTGGTGTTTTAGGTGGAAGCGTTACTGATGTTCTCTTATTAGATGTTACGCCATTGTCTTTAGGTATTGAGACAATGGGTGCGGTAATGACTAAGTTAATCGAAAAGAACACCACAATTCCAACCAAAGCGCAGCAGGTTTTTTCGACAGCAGATGATAATCAAAATGCAGTAACGGTTCATGTATTGCAAGGTGAGCGCGAGATGGCATCGGGTAATAAATCACTGGGTCGTTTTGACTTGACGGATATTCCGCCTGCACCGCGTGGCCAGCCTCAAATCGAAGTAACGTTGGATATTGATGCTAACGGTATTTTGAATGTGTCGGCTAAAGATAAAGCGACAGGCAAAGAACAGTCAATTGTGATTAAGGCCTCATCAGGATTATCGGATGAAGAAGTGGATGCAATGGTTAAAGATGCCGAGGCACATGCTGATGAGGATAAAAAAGCGCGAGAGCTAGTAGATGCACGTAATCAGGCGGATGGCTTAGTGCATGCGACTGAAAAATCACTCGCTGAATACGGCGATAAAGTGGATGCTGCGGAAAAGACTAAGGTTGAAGGTTTAGTTGCTGAGCTTAAAGAAGTAGCACAAGGTGATGATAAAGAGGCGATTGATAAAAAATCTCAAGAGCTAATGGAAGCATCGGGTACCTTGGCACAAGCTGCTGCGGGTGGTGAAGCAGGTGCTGCACCAGAAGGCGAGCAAACAGCTTCTGCAGAAGACGATGATGTTGTTGATGCAGAGTTTGAAGAAGTAGATGAAGGTGATAAAAAAGCGTAACGTTTTTTTATTTGCACCTAGTTATTCCAAAGCTAGGTTCCTTAAGGAATGTCTGAATAACCTAGTTGGATTCTGCGAGTTTACAAGGTACTAAGTCCTAGGCGTATTTTTTGAGAATGGTCGCTCCCTTCGAAAAAAATTACAACAACGGAGTTGGTGTCTTGTAAGATCGCCCTACGGGGGCTTAGCCAAGTTTCCAATTTCTTTGTTATTTATTTTAACCATAGAGTGACTATGCTTAAAATAAATGCCTCGAACTTGAAAACTTGGCGTTGCCAGAATCCAGCTAGGCTATTCAGAGCTCCTTAATTTACGGTAAGGTGTATCGGGTGAAAATCGATGCGCCTTATTTTGTTTTAGAAATATAGAGTTCTTTAAAATGTCCAAACAATGTTACTACGAAATCCTCAGTGTTCAAAAGAACTGTAGTGAGGGCGAATTAAAAAAATCTTATCGTCGTATGGCGATGAAGTTTCACCCTGATCGTAATCCCGATAACGAAGAGGCCGAACATAAGTTTAAAGAAGTAAAAGAAGCTTACGAAATTTTATCTGATTCTCAAAAGCGTGCAGCCTATGACCAATTTGGTCATGCAGGTGTGGACGGTAGCGGGGGTGCTGGGTTTGGTGGTGGTGCAGGTTTCGGTGGCTTCGGTGATATTTTCGAAGATATTTTTGGTGGTAGAGGCGGACAAGGTGGTGGCGCAAATGCTGCATATCGCGGCAGTGATATGCAGTACAACTTGGAGTTAACCTTGGAAGAAGCCGTGTTTGGTACGACGGTTGATATACGTATACCCACTAAAAAAACCTGTACTACATGTGATGGATCGGGCGCAAAAGAAGGATCAACACCAGAAACATGTGGCACGTGTCAGGGGCAAGGTCAGGTGCGAATTCAGCAAGGTTTTTTTGCGGTGCAGCAGACTTGTCCACATTGCCAAGGTGCTGGTACAACAATTTCAGACCCCTGTGATACTTGTGATGGTGAGGGGCGAGTTGAAGAAAATAAAACCCTGGAAGTTAAAATCCCTGAAGGGGTAGATACTGGTGACCGAATTCGTTTAAGTGGTGAAGGCGAAGCAGGGATTAATGGTGGCCCAGCAGGTGACTTGTATGTGCAAATGCATCTTAAAGACCATGCGTTATTTAGTCGCGATGCGAATAATTTACACTGTGTGATGCCAGTACGTTTCTCGCAAGTTGCTTTGGGTGGAACGATTAAAGTGCCGACTTTATCGGGTGAAGTAAACTTAAAAATACCACCTGAAACACAGACGGGTAAGGTTTTTCGTCTACGTGGTAAAGGTGTTAAATCGGTTCGTAGTAGTTCGGTAGGTGATTTATTGTGTAAAATTGAGGTAGAAACTCCTATCAATCTCACGAGTAAGCAAAAGAAGTTGTTAGAACAGTTTGAAGCAGCGCTTGCAAAAGGCGGTGAAAAACATAGTCCGCAACAACATGGTTGGGGCGATAAGGCACGCTCATTTTTCGATAATGTAAAAGATTGGTTTGATGCTGAGAAAGAAGGATAAACTTCTCAGAAGGCTTTTAGGTAAATAAAATGATCAAAATAGCAATAGTGGGCGCGGCAGGCAGAATGGGTAAAATCTTGATGGAAGCTTGTGCTGAATCAGATATGGCTCAATTAAGTGTAGCGACAGAGCACCCTGAAAGTTCGTTGATCGGAGCAGATGCTGGCGAAGAGGCAGGTTTGGGTAAAAATAACGTTATTATTGCTGAAAGCCTTGATGCGTCAAAAAATGACTTTGATGTACTTGTCGATTTTACACGCCCAGCCCCCACACTTAATCATCTGGACTGGTGTGTTAAAAACAATAAAGCCATGGTGATTGGGACGACAGGCTTTACTGAAGATGAGAAAGCACAAATAGATACCGCCGGAAAGTCAATTCCTATAGTGTTTGCTGCGAACTATAGTGTCGGCGTAACTCTAAGCTTAAAGTTGTTGGAAATGACCGCTAAAGTATTGGGTGACAGTGTCGATATTGAAATTATCGAGGCGCATCATCGTCATAAAGTCGATGCACCTTCAGGTACGGCGCTAGCGATGGGTGAAGTTATTGCAAATACACTGGGGCGTGATTTAGCAAGCGATGCTGTTTACTGTCGAGAAGGTGAAACTGGCGAACGTAAACGAAAAACCATTGGTTTTCAAACGATTCGAGCAGGAGATATTGTCGGCGAGCATACCGTTATGTTTGCTGATATTGGTGAGCGAATTGAAATTAGCCATAAAGCTTCTAGTCGAATGACTTTTGCGAATGGCGCTGTGCGTGCTGCGCTTTGGGTAAAGCAAGATAAAAACAAGGCAGGGGTCTTTAATATGCGTGATGTGCTAGAGTTGTAGCTAGGAGCTTGTATGAGAACTGATTAGCCTACTACGAAAATACTATTTGGGTCATATTTTCCGCTAATTCCCATCGAATATTTAGTGCTTTGCTTACAAATGACTGAAAAGCGCATGCAGAACAACTATTCGCTGAAAATGACCAAAAGATCTGTCGCAAAATTGCTTTATTGCTTTCTCTTGCTACGGTTACAGTTCTCGGGCAGGCTCCTCGAGGAGGCGTAACAAAAGGAGTTAACAACAACAATTGCATCATCTACCTAATATAATTAGTGCTTTTCGGATACTTCTAGTTTTACCGATTGCTTTTTATTTGCACCATGAGGAATGGATGGTCGCTCTGGTTTTGATTTTTATCGCTGGTTTATCTGATGCTTTAGATGGATTTTCAGCGCGAAAATTTCACTGGCAGAGTCGTTTAGGATCTTTTCTTGACCCGATTGCAGATAAGTTATTATTAATTGTCATTTTTGTCTCTTTGGCAGTGAAAGAGCTTATTCCGATTTGGTTAGCGGTAATTGTCGTGGCACGCGATGCCATCATTGTTGCAGGTGCAGCTTATTATCAATGGAAAACACGTAACTTAGAAATGTCTCCCTTGGTCAGTAGTAAAATTAATACGGCAATGCAGGTGGTGTTTGTATTGGGTTTGTTATTTCATCTAGTGGTTGCTCCATTACCAAATTTAGCATTGTTATTTATTAAGGTGGCGGTGGCTTTAACAACCGTGATCAGTGGCGTACTGTATGTTTTGTGCTGGAGTCGTTTTTGCAAAAAACATCGATTGTAAGCAGCATTTTTTGTTTTTGAATGTGGGTATAATAGTCACTTTATTCTACTAAAATTGTAAGGGGTTTTTATGACACAGAGTGCGCGCTGGTTTTGGTTGGCTTTGTTTATCATTGCCTCGGCACTATTGTATTTATTGGCCCCGATTTTACTACCTTTTGTGGCGGGTGCATTATTGGCTTATTTAGGGGATCCTCTGGTTGATCGTTTAGAAACTTGGAATATTTCTCGTACATTATCCGTAGTATGCGTTTTCTTTGTGGCTTTTTTGATTGTTCTGCCATTATTGATGTTTTTGGTTCCTTTAATTGATTCTCAAATACGTCTTTTAATTACAAAAGCACCTGGTTATCTAGACTGGTTGATGGTTAACCTTGAACCTACATTAAAGGATACTTTTGGTATAAGTATCCCTGCTTTGGAAGTTGAACAATTAAAAATTACATTCGCCGAGCAGTTTTCAAATGCAGGTAGCTTTGTTAAAAGTTTAATTCGTACCGTTACCCGCTCTGGGTTTGTTGTAGCAGGTTGGGCGGCAAACCTATTTTTAATACCGGTAATAACCTTTTACTTATTAAGAGACTGGGATCATTTAGTCGCCTATATTCATGACCTATTGCCACGTAAAGCAGAGCCAATCGTTTCATTATTGGCAAAGCAGTCTGATGAAGTTTTAGGTGCTTTTTTGCGTGGGCAGATGTTGGTAATGCTGGCATTAGGTACAATCTACGCTATCGGATTAAAACTAGTTGGTTTAGAGTTTGCATTATTAATTGGTATGTTGGCAGGAGTACTAAGTTTTATTCCTTATATGGGGCTTATCGTAGGTATATTAGTCGCTGGAATTGCAGTTATGTTACAAACACATGATCCAATGAATTTAGTCTGGGTGTCGCTTGTTTTTATTGTAGCGCAAGCCATAGAAGGCACTATTCTTACCCCTTTGTTAGTGGGTGATAAAATCGGCTTGCACCCTGTCGCAGTGATATTTTCAGTTTTGGCAGGCGGGCAACTTTTTGGTTTCTTCGGTATTTTATTGGCGTTACCGGTTTTTGCAGTATTGGCAGTTATCATGCGATATTTTAGTCAATCGTATAAAGCTAGTCATTTATATGGTGATGAAGACGTGATTGTTGAGCACGGTGCAGAAGCATCAGAAGCTTAAGGTAAAGCTCAAAATGCCAATGCCTGATAATACTCCACAACAAATCACTTTAAATGTAAAATTGCGTGATGGGTTTCGATTTGATTCATTCTATTGTGGAGAAAATAAGCCAAATGCTGAAGCTGTTGCATTGCTTCAAGATTTTTTGTCGATAAGGAATAAAGCACAACAAATGGTTCTATGGGGTGGGCCTCACTCTGGGAAAACACATTTATTACAAGCTAGTTGCGCTAGAGATGCTGAAACCAGTCAAGTTGTTAGTTATATTCCACTAAAAATTATGAAACCATCAGGTATTGAGGTTTTGAGTGGTCACCATCAGTCACACTTAATTGTTATTGATGATGTTGATTATGTGGTCGGGGATTTGACTTGGGAAACCGCATTATTTAATCTGATTAACACAAGCCGCGAACAGAAACAGCTGTTATTGATAAGCACAAAACAGAATCCACGCAAGCTAGATTGTGAATTACCAGATTTAGCCTCACGCTTGATTTGGGGGGGGAGTTTACAGTTACAGGCACTTAATGACGAGGACACCGTTACCGCTTTGCAATTAAGAGCTAACAAAAGAGGTTTTTTATTGAATAACCTTGTGGTTAGTTATTTACATCGTCGTTATCCCAGGGATATAGAGTCTTTAATGAAAATTTTAGATACATTGGATGACGAAAGCCTAAAACAAAAAGCGGTTATAACGATTCCTTTTGTTAAAAAAGTTTTGGCTCAGGTTAATATTTGACTCACCCTGCCAGTGGTATATAATGCACCCAGCTTGAAAGTAAGTTTTTTATATTTATGCAAGAAATATCGAAGTTCCATTTAGTACCTCGTCCTGATTTCATAAGTCATACAACACCACTTCAGCAAAACCATAAAATAACCATGTTGGTTATTTTATAAATTTTTAATATTGAAATAATAGGAAATACTATGTCTACAACTACTGGAACAGTAAAATGGTTCAACGAATCTAAAGGCTTTGGCTTTATCGAGCAAGAAGACGGCCCAGATGTTTTTGCACACTTCAGCGCTATCACAGGTGATGGCTTTAAGACTTTAAATGAAGGTCAAAAAGTTGAGTTCACTGTTACTGATGGTCAGAAAGGTCCTCAAGCAGAGAATATCGTAGCGCTTTAATTTTTAATTAATTTGTTACTTTAAAAAGCGAGGCTTCGGCCTCGTTTTTTTGTGCCTGTAAGAATGAGTTTCTGACCGTTAAATGAAAACTTAGCTTATGCGACAATACTTGAATTATGCTAGATTAGCCCTATAAATAGTAAAGGAATCTAGCAGAATCCAACTAGGTATTCGGAGTTTTTAAATAAGTTAACCAGGAGTGAAACATGGATGCACAATCATTTTTAGATGAACTACTTAAAACAGGTAAGGAATATGCCAATAAAGGGCGAGAAATCGCCGAAGAAAAGCTACAAATGCCAAAAGAAGGAGAAGAAGGTTATGATGCGACAGTTGACGGGATGAAAAAAGGCGCGATGGCAGTAGGTGTGCTGGCGTTATTGCTGGGGACTGGTGCGGGTAGGCGTATTACAGGTTCGGCATTAAAAATTGGCAGCCTTGCGGCAATCGGAGGGATAGGCTGGCAGGCATACCAAAATTGGCAAGCTGAGAAAATGCAAGATAATCAAGATGCTAAAGACATGGCTAACAATGCCAAGCTTATTCCAATAAATGAGCTTGATAAAGATGAGGCTAATAAACGCAGTCAAGTTTTATTAAAAGCGATGGTTGCAGCAGCCAAAGCGGATGGCCATGTGAATAACAAAGAAATTACTGCTATTGAAGAGCAAATTAAAAAACTTGGCTTAAGCCCTGAGGTTGCTGCTTTGTTGCAAGCAGAAATTAATAAACCTTTGGATGTTAAGGAGGTAGCAGCGTTAGCAGAAGATCAGGCAATGGCCTCAGAGATTTATTTAGTCTCTGCAGTAGTTACCGATAAAGAAAACTCAATGGAAAAAGCGTATTTAGGTGAGTTAGCTCAAGCATTGAAACTACCCGATGCATTAGTGGTAGAGTTACAAAATGTTAAAGAAGAGAGCTTGGCTTAGTTTGAGTCTTTTTACAGCTTATCGGTTAAAGCAATATATTAATTGTAAGCTGTTATAATTACAGTATTTTTTAAATGGCCAAGGTCAGTGAAATGAATCGAAATAATAAAGTTATAAGCTCGTTAATACTAACGTCTAGTTTGTTTCTTGCTGCTTGCGGTGGATCTAGTTCAAATAATGGTTCGGCTACAAGGTTGACAGAAGAGGATTTTAATAATCAATCTTTTGTTGTAAAAGGTAATGAGCAAGTGGCCGACTCATTTACTTTCTTTAATAAAAATAAAACGGGTACAGAGTTTATTGGTGATTTCAAAGATAAACCTTTCTCTGTAAACCCTATGACTTGGGATATTAAAGATAATAAGTCCTTAAATGTGGCTTTTAATGGCGGAAGTGGTGGGTATTCTTTTTTTCGGGAAGTTGTTGAAAAGAATATTTACACGGGGAGAAAAAATGGGAAGCCTTCTTACTTGCGTAAGTTGCTACCGCTAAAGTTACAAGATTTGGATGGGAAAATATTTAAGTTTGACTTGTCGGGACTTGCAAGTGCTGATAACCCTAGAGGCTGTATTTCTCGAACTTTAAAAGTGGTAAAGAATAAAGCTTATTTGAAAGAAGTATGCAATAAAGATACCCCGAAAAATATTTTAGTACATGAGAATGTTGCGATGCATTCAGAGTTTTCAAATACCGTGAAGTTTAGTTTTCTGGCACCTAATAATAAGGACTCTATTTTACTGTCACTTATTTCAGGTGACTTTAATACTTCAGCAGAGGTTGTATTGGTTTATCAGGGGCGCTTTAAAGCGGTGCAGATAGAAAAAATGAAAATGGTAAAGAAAGAAGCGTTTTAGTTGATTTTTAGATTGACTTCAGTTTTGCATAGCTTAAAACTAGCCATTTGTTGCCTGCTTCATTAAAGTTGACTTGCACGCGTGCATGGCTGCCAGCACCTTCTACGTCGGTGATAATGCCGTCACCAAATTTTGCATGCGCTACGTTTTGCCCAATCGCCATACCTGTTTCATTGGTTTTTATTGCTGAGGCAGGTCTGGGTGTTCTTTCATAATTTGACTGCCATGTTTTTACTTTGGGGCGAATTTCTTCTATTAATACGTCAGGTATTTCCTTTAAAAAACGCGAGGGTACGCCATAAAGTGTATCACCATATAGCCTGCGCTGTTCAGCGTATGTAATAACTAGTTGTTTTTCGGCGCGGGTAATCCCTACATAGCATAAGCGACGTTCCTCTTCTAGTCGTCCAGGTTCTTCTTCAGACATCTTATGCGGGAATAGTCCTTCTTCCAGTCCCACTAAAAACACTAACGGAAATTCAAGTCCTTTGGCTGAGTGAAGTGTCATAAGCTGTACGCAATCATCACCTGTCTGACCTTGTCCTTCGCCTGCCTCAAGAGATGCGTGAGACAAAAAAGCCGTTAGAAAATCCATATCAGCATGTTCATCATCAGGTTTATAGTGAAAACCTTGGGCAGCAGATATTAATTCGTTAAGATTTTCAATGCGTGCTTGCCCAGCATCGCCCTTGTCTTTCTTTAAATAGTGATCTTTCAGCTTGGAATATTCAATCACGTGTTCAACTTGCGCATCAAGTGGCTGACCATCAATATCTGATGATATAGTATTGATCAACGTCATAAACCCAGTAATTGCAGTGGAAGCGCGAGGTGTAAAGGCGCTATTTTCTAAAAGCACTTTTGTTGATTGCCACATTGAAATACTGCTGTTTCTTGCATTTTCTCTAATCATGCCAACCGTTTTTTCACCAATACCGCGTGTTGGTTGGTTGATGATGCGTTCAAAAGAAGGGTCATCGTGACGATTTGAGGTTAGGCGTAAATAGGCGAGGGCATCTTTAATTTCTGCGCGATCAAAGAAGCGTTGCCCCCCGTAAACGCGATAAGCAATGGCGTTTTCATTGAGTGTGCTTTCAAATACACGCGACTGCGCATTGGAGCGATAAAGAATAGCAATATCCTTATGCGAGTTGCCATGACTCACCCATTGCTGAATACGTGAGGCTATATAGGTGGCTTCTTCGATTTCATTGTAGGCGGCATAAAGGTGGATAAGATCGCCATCTCCTCCATCTGTCCAGAGGTTTTTGCCCAGACGACCTTGGTTGTTATCAATAACAGCATTGGCTGCATTTAATATATTGCCGGATGAGCGATAGTTTTGTTCTAGCTTTGTAACTTGAGTTAGGGGAAAGTCTCGTGAGAAATTTTGGATATGCTCAATTTTCGCACCTCGCCAACCATAGATTGATTGATCATCATCACCAACCACAAAAGGGATAGTGTTGGTACCAGCGAGTAAGCGAATCCATGCGTATTGTAAGGTGTTAGTGTCTTGGAATTCGTCAACTAAAATATGCTGGAAGCGTTGTTGGTAATGCTGCAAAATATCTGCATTGTCACGTAACAACTCAAGTGAGCGTAGTAGCATTTCCGCAAAATCGATAACCCCTGAGCGTTGGCAAGCTTCTTCGTATAATGAATAAACTTCAGTTAACCGCCGGGTGGTTGGATCATTCTTGTCTTCAATATGTTGCGGGCGGATGCCTTCATCTTTTTTATTGTTGATAAACCACTGTGATTGTTTCGCAGGCCATAGTTTTTCATCAAGCTGTAAGCCTCGCATAACGCGCTTAATCATACGTAACTGGTCGTCCGAATCAATGATTTGGAAGTTTTGTATAAGTTTTGCGTCCTGCCAGTGGCGGCGTAAAAGACGGTGTGATAAACCGTGAAAAGTACCGACCCACATGCCGCCAACAGGTGAGCCAAGTAAATCTTCAATTCTTGCGCGCATCTCTGCGGCCGCTTTGTTAGTAAAAGTAACTGCTAGCACTGCAAAAGGTGAAATCTGATCAACTTGAATGAGCCAGGCAATGCGATGAACAAGTACTTTTGTTTTGCCACTGCCGGCACCTGCTAATATGAGTTGAGGAATCGCTTCAGCGGAGACAGCCTGACGCTGAGGTTTGTTTAAGTTGTCGAGAATGTGTGAAATATCTTCCATGAGTGGCATTGTACGTCCATCAGTTTAGATTTGGAATTGCTAATTAAAGTGGATACTATGCATAGATATTTTTGTAGTTGAAGGGGTGAAGAATCAAATACGAACTTTTAAAATCAGGTATTGATAAAATACATGAGGTAAGACATCTACCTACGTTTAAAATCAGTAGTAAGTTATTAGTCGTTTTTCTTATGATTGTAGGTGCTTGGGTTGCCACTAGGAATCTTGATATACCACTCCGTTTTGCCTGTTTTGATAAATTTAAGCATCTTATTGTATTTATGGGTTTTTCTTTTTTAATTGATCTGGCTACTGCGCGACAGCCATTTTGGTTATGGAAGGCGTCCCTGATAATAATGTATGGGTTAGTTATAGATATATTGCAGTATTTTTCGCAAGGTAGAACTTTTTCGATATGGGATTGGATGGCAGATAATCATTGGTATCTATTTGTATTTATAGGTAAAAATAACTGTTTACCGGCTCGTTTTTATAAACTATAGTAATAGCAAGCATTAAAATATTACCATTTACTAATAAAATTACATTGTTTTGTTGAGTACATCATATTGTGATGCTAGAATTCGTGCGACTTGATTCAGGTAGATAATTAAAATCATGCGAAGTTTGTTAATTATTCAGGCTATTTTGGTTTTAGCGGGTGTTGCAGTATCGTATTACTACTTGGGTGAGCATGGTATGTTGCCCGCGGCATTTGGTGGCGCAATCGCAATTGCTAATACCATTTTATTGTCAAGACGTTTGGATAGTGCAGGCGCTATGGCTAAAGACAACCCTGAGGCTGGAGTGCTTGCACTTTATCTTGGAGTTGTTCAAAGATTTGTTTTTGTGCTTGTAATGTTTGCAGTAGGTATGGGTGTTTTAAAGTTGTTGCCCCCGCCATTGTTGGGTACCTTTGCAGTTGCGCAGTTGGCGTTTATGTTGTTTGGTTCAAAAAAGACTAAGCAAATGGCGGCAGAAGATATGTTGAAAGATAAGTAAATTATAGTATTTTGATTAAAGTTAACGGAGAGAGTGATAAGTGAGCGAATCAAACGCCCCTGCAATTTCAAGTCCTGTTGAATATATTCAGCATCACTTGCAGAATATGACGCTTAGTGGTGAGCGCCCAAGTGATTTAGTGGACTTTAGTGTTTTCTTTATTGATACATTTTTGGTGAGCTTGATTCTCGCTTCTATTTTTGCATTTGCTGCGTGGCGAGTTAGTAAAAATATAGATGCGGATAAGCCAACCGGTATGCAAAATATTCTAGAAACTGTTGTAGAGTTTGTTAATCAGCAGGTGCAAGATATTTTCCCAACAGCGGATAAGTGGGTTGGGCCATTAGCGATAACGATTTTTGTTTGGGTTTTGTTCATGAATGCAATGGACTTCTTACCTGTGGATCTGTTGCCGTCCCTGGTAGGCGGTATTGCAAGTGTGTTTGGCTATGATCCGCGTCATGTTTATTTTAAATCAGTGCCTACTACAAACCTTGATACGACGTTTGCTTTGGCGTTGCTAGTGTTTGGTTTGATTATATTTTATAACATTAAAAACAAAGGACTTGTTGGTTATATTAAAGTCTTTCTGTTTCATCCGTTTGGTAAATGGTTGATGCCTGTTAATATTATAATGACTACGATTGAAGAGGTTGCTAAGCCGGTGAGCTTGGGTCTGCGACTCTTTGGTAATATGTTCGCGGGCGAATTATTATTTTTGTTGATAGCGTTGTTGGCATTTTCTGTATGGGCTATGCCAGCGCAGGTTGCACTGGGTACATTGTGGGGTATTTTTCATATGTTAGTTGTTCCTTTGCAAGCCTTTATATTTATGTTGTTGACTATTGTTTACTTAGGCCTCGCAAGTCAAGGCGTGGAAGAGCATTAGTCATTGGTGGCTAGTGTTTGAAATGAGTTTTTATTTTTTTAACTTTTTTATTTTTTACTTTTTAGGAGATTAACTATGGATGCTGCTATCGTATCTGAAATCATGTCTGCAACGGCAATTGGCGTTGGAATAATTTTGGCTGCTGCAGGATTGGGTTCTGCGCTAGGTTGGGGGATGATTTGTTCTAAGTTTATTGAGGGTATTGCTCGTCAGCCTGAGATGCGTGCTCAATTAACTGGTCAAATGTTATTTACCGGTGGTTTGATGGAAGCATTTCCAATGATCGTGTTAGGTATCTCAATGTGGTTCATTTTTGCGAACCCGTTCATTGGTGCTGCTAAAGCTGCGATTGGTGGTTAATTCAATTCGATTGTTCTAATAATAATTGATTGGAGATAATTAATCATGAATGTAACAGCAACATTAATAGGTCAATTGATCGTATTTTCAGTGTTAATTTGGTTTGTCAAGGCGGTGCTTTGGGAGCCAATTATAAATACGCTAGAAGATCGTAAAAAGCGTATCGCTGATGGTCTTGCAGCCTCAGAAAAAGGCATGAAAGAGCAAGAGCTAGCCGAGCAACGTGCAAAAGATTTGATTAAACAAGCTAAAGTTGAAGCGGCAGAAATTGTCTCTCAGGCTAAGGCACGTGATGCTCAAATGGTGCAGGAAGCTAAAGATAAGGCTGTTGAAGAAGCTGATCGTGTCAAAGCTGGTGCGCAAGCTGAAATTGATCAGGAAGTGAATCGTGCAAAAGACTCTTTGCGTTCTAAGGTTTCTGAACTTGCAGTTGCCGGTGCTAGTAAGATTTTAGGTAAAGAGGTTGATGCAAGTACGCATAAATCTGCACTTAAAGATCTTATAGAGCAAATCTAGAGCGGATTGTATATGCGGAAATCAACTAGGAGTAATCGTTATGTCTGAATTGACAACTGCTGCTCGTCCCTATGCGCGAGCTATTTTTGAAATGGCAGATGGTGCAGGAAATTTAACGGAATGGTCTGACTCGCTTGATTTTATGAGTGTTGTTGCAAGTAATGGCGCTGTAAAAGAGTTACTCTCAACGCCTACCATGGCAAAGCATTCTGGTGCAGATGCTTTTATTAAGCTGTGTGATGGTAAGTTAGGAGATGCTGAAAAGAATCTTGTTAATTTGTTATCAGAGAATGATCGTCTATCTTTATTGCCAGAAATATGTGTGCTTTTTAAAGCTCTGAAAGATGAGTCTGAAGGTTCGGTGGAGGCTTTGGTCTCATCAGCAAAAAAACTCACAAAAGCAGAAGAAGACGAAATATCAAAAGCATTAAAGAAACGTTTAGGACGTGATGTAAAACTTAAAGTAAGCGTGGATGAATCACTACTTGGTGGTGCTATTATTCGTGCTGGCGATTTGGTTATAGATGGGTCATTGAAAGGTCGCTTAAGCAAGCTGACCTCTACAATGGTTAACTAAACTAAATCATTAAATAAAGGAAAGGTAAGGTATGCAACTTAACCCCACAGAAATCAGTGATCTGATTAAAAAACAAATCGAAGGGTTTGATACAGAAGCTGAAGCACGTACAGAAGGTACTATCGTTTCAGTAATGGACGGTATAGCACGAATTCATGGATTATCAGAAGTTATGTCTGGTGAGATGATTGAATTCTCAAACGGAGCCTTTGGTTTGGCTTTGAACCTAGAGCGTGACTCCGTTGGTGCGGTAGTACTAGGAGACTTTAAAGGTATCAAGGAAGGCGATACTGCAAAATGTACAGGACGTATTCTTGATGTTCCTGTTGGACCCGAGTTGTTGGGTCGTGTTGTAGATGCTTTGGGAGCGCCTATTGATGGTAAAGGTCCTGTGAGTACGACAGAAATGGGACCGATCGAAAGACAAGCGCCTGGTGTGATAGAGCGTAAGTCAGTTGATGAGCCAATGGAGACAGGAATCAAAGCGCTGGATGCAATGGTTCCTGTTGGTCGTGGCCAACGTGAGTTGATTATCGGTGATCGCCAGACGGGTAAAACTGCGGTAGCAATTGATGCGATTATTAACCAAAAAGGTAAAGACGTAAAATGTATTTACGTGGCTGTCGGTCAGAAGGCTTCATCAGTAGCTGGAATTGTACGCAAACTAGAAGAGTTTGGCGCAATGGAATACACCATCGTTGTTGCAGCTAATGCATCTGACCCTGCTTCAATGCAATACTTAGCACCTTATGCGGGTACTGCAATGGGCGAGTACTTCCGTGATCGCGGTGAAAATGCATTAATCATTTATGATGATTTAACTAAGCAAGCATGGGCATATCGCCAAGTATCATTATTGTTACGTCGCCCTCCGGGTCGTGAAGCATACCCTGGTGATATTTTCTTTTTACACTCTCGTTTATTGGAGCGCTCATCGCGTGTAAATGTAGAATTTGTCGAGCGCATGACAAATGGCAAAGTAAAAGGAAAGACTGGTTCATTGACGGCTTACCCGATCATTGAAACGCAAGAGGGTGATGTTTCTGCGTTTGTACCGACTAATGTAATATCTATTACGGATGGTCAGATATTCTTGGATACAGATTTGTTTAACTCTGGAAACCGCCCTGCGATTGATGCGGGTCTGTCAGTATCGCGAGTAGGTGGCGCTGCACAGACAAAGATTATCAAAAAGTTAGGTGGTGGTGTTCGTCTTGACTTGGCTCAGTATCGTGAATTAGCAGCATTCTCACAGTTTGCATCTGATTTAGATGAAGGCACTCGAAAGCAACTTGAGCGTGGTGCACGTGTAACAGCATTAATGACGCAAGCTCAATATTCACCGCTTAAAACGGGTGAACTTGCTTTCAGTCTGTTTGCAGCTAATGAAGGTTTCCTTGATGACGTAGATGTTGATAAGGTTAGTGACTTTGAATCTGCAATGTTGTCTTATGTACGTACTGAGAAGACTGACTTCTTAAACAGCATAAATGATAATGGCGATTACAATGATGATATTGCCGCAGAAATGAAAAGTACTTTGGAAGACTTTAAATCCAAGGGTTCTTGGTAGAGTCTTGTCTGATATTAATCTTACAATAGGTAAATAGCTATGGCAGGTCTTAAAGAGATACGTTCGCAAATTGGTAGTATTCAAAATACCAAAAAGATAACTAAAGCTATGGAAATGGTGGCAGCTTCTAAAATGCGCCGGGCCAGAGAGCGTATGGATGCTTCGCGTCCTTATGCTGAAAAAATGCATCAAGTGGTTAGCCATATGGCAAATGGTCACTTGGAGTATCAACATGACTTCATTAAAGATCGTGAGAAAGTAAAACGTGTAGGTTACATCATTATATCGTCAGATCGTGGCTTATGTGGTGGCTTGAATACCAATCTTTTTAAGAAAGCATTACAAAGTATTGTTGAATGGAAAGAGCAAGATGTTGAAGTTGATATTGCTGTTTTTGGCAGCAAGGCCTTGAGTGCGTTCAAGCGGTATGGTGTTGTTGCTGAATCTACGCATATGGGTGATAGCCCATCTGTTCAAGATATGTTCGGCACTATAAAAGTTATGTTAGATGCTTACGAAGAGGGTCGTATAGATCGACTTTTTTTGGTTGAAAATCAATTTGTTAATAGCATGACTCAGACGCCACGTGTAACTCAGTTAATTCCTGTTGTGGCCGGCGAACTCGATGAAATGAAATCCCATTGGGATTATCTCTATGAGCCAGAGTCAAAAGAAGTGATTGATACGTTAATGAAGCGTTATATTGAATCTATAATTTATCAAGGTGTTGTCGAAAATATCGCGTGTGAAATGTCAGCCCGCATGATCGCTATGAAAAGTGCAACGGATAATGCTGGTGATATGATTGATAAGCTAAAACTTGTTTACAATAAGGCGCGTCAGGCTTCTATCACACAAGAAATATCAGAAATTGTTTCAGGCGCAGCAGCAGTTGAATAAACTGCCGTTTTGTAGAAATAAACGAGTAAATAAAATTTAAATTTAAGTGAGGTACTAACAAATGAGTACTGGAAATATTGTTCAAGTTATCGGTCCTGTTGTTGATGTGGAGTTTCCACGTGATGCAGTTCCAACTATTTATCAGGCATTAACTGTTACAGAACATAATGGTTTAACATTAGAAGTTCAGGGTCAGCTAGGTGATGGTATTGTGCGTACCATTGCTATGGGTGAGGCAGAAGGCCTTAAACGCGGAATGGAAACAGTCAACACAGGTGAGCCTATAAAGGTACCTGTTGGTGAAGCGACTCTAGGTCGTATCATGAACGTGTTGGGCGAGCCTATTGATAATGTGGGGGAGGTCAAAGCCGAAAAGTTGATGCCTATCCATCGCGAGCCACCAAGTTATGAAGAGCTTTCTTCAAGCTTGGATATTCTAGAAACGGGTATTAAAGTTATAGACTTGGTTATGCCTATTGCTAAAGGTGGTAAAGTTGGTTTGTTCGGAGGTGCAGGTGTTGGTAAAACCGTGACACTGATGGAGCTTATTAATAATATAGCTAAAGAGCACAGTGGTTTATCGGTGTTTGCAGGTGTTGGTGAGCGTACTCGTGAAGGAAACGACTTCTACTATGAAATGGAAGAAGGCGGAGTATTAGATAAAGTAGCGCTAGTATATGGTCAAATGAATGAACCTCCAGGGAATAGATTGCGTGTTGCCTTAACCGGTCTTACAATGGCGGAAAACTTCCGTGATGAAGGTCGTGACGTATTAATGTTTATTGATAATATTTACCGTTACACGTTAGCAGGTACGGAAGTATCAGCTCTACTAGGTCGTATGCCATCCGCAGTAGGTTATCAGCCAACACTAGCTGAAGAGATGGGCGCACTTCAAGAACGTATCACCTCAACAAAGAAAGGTTCGATTACATCATTTCAAGCGGTATATGTACCTGCAGATGATTTAACCGATCCTTCTCCTGCAACTACCTTTGCTCACTTAGATGCGACGTTAGTACTTTCGCGTAATATTGCAGAATTAGGCATATATCCTGCGGTTGATCCTTTGGATTCATCATCACGTCAGCTTGATCCACAAGTAATCGGTGAGGATCACTACAAAGTTGCTCGCGGTGTGCAGGGTGTGCTACAGCGTTATAAAGAATTGCAAGACATTATCGCTATTCTTGGTATGGATGAATTATCGGAAGAAGATAAGCAGACTGTTGGACGCGCTCGTCGTATTCAACGTTTCTTATCGCAGCCTTTCCATGTTGCTGAAATTTTTACAGGTGCTCCAGGTAAGTATGTTTCACTTGCAGATACCTTGGCTGGATTCAAAGGAATACTTGCAGGTGAGTATGATCACTTACCAGAACAAGCCTTCTACATGGTAGGTGGGATTGACGAAGCTATTGAAAAAGGTAGTAACGAAGCGTAAGTTCTAATCGTTTCTTTGTTAAATGGAAATTGAGGTTTTAAAATGGCTATGACTATGCATTTAGATGTTGTAAGCGCTGAAGAGTCATTGTTTTCTGGTGCGGTACAGGAATTGTTAGCACCCGGAGTAATGGGTGACTTAGGTATTATGCCTCGTCACTCACAATTGATTAGTACATTAAAAGCAGGCGAACTTCGTTATAAAACGAATGATGGTGAAGCGTCACTATTTATTGCTGGTGGTATATTAGAGGTTCAACCTTCGGTTGTTACTGTGCTGGCTGATACCGCTATTCGTGCAGAAGACTTGGATGAGAGTCTCGCGGAAGCTGCTAAAAAGCGTGCCGAGGATGCTTTGGATGGAAAAGATCCAGATGATATGGATTATGAAACTATTCAAGCAGAGTTAGATGCAGCAAAGGCACAGATAGAAATGATTCATAGAATAGGTAAGACATTGCGTTAAAGTTATTTCTTGCTGTTTTTGTTTCTAGAGAATAATAGATTAAATTTTTGTTATTTGTTATTATTCTCAAGTTCATCCATTTTCTTGATGCATTTTGGGTGTATTCGGGTAAAAACAACAGTTTTTTTAAATATTGTTGTTTTTTTACCATTTTTATTTTGAATGTATTTTGTTTTCAGACTATACTTCAAGGGCGGATAACAAGTATCTTGATTATTTTTTGTACATACGTGCATAATAAATAATCATTTGATTTTATAATTAATTAATAACGTAGTTAAAGGATGTACAATATGAAGATTAAACATCAACTCTCTATTGCAACACTAGTAATGGCTGGTGTATTTGCAACAGGTTGTTCACAACAAGTAGCTGGCGGTTCACAAGCTTCTGGCGGTTCACAAGCTTCTGGCGGTTCACAAGTTTCTGGTGGTTCTCAGCAACAAGTTGAAGGTGGTTCTCAGGTTTCTGGTGGTTCTCAGCAGTCTGCTGGTGGTTCACAAGTTGCTGATGATACTGCTGCAGCGGGTGGTTCACAACAGTCTGGCTCACAACAGCAAGTAGAAGATACTCCAGTTGTTGCTCCTGTAGCTAAAGCTGTCCCTCGTCCAGCGCCTCCAAAGGTTGCTCCACGTCGCCCAGCAGGTAACTGTCATGGTCACGCTGCAAATGCACGTACTAAGTCAATGAGACATTGTCACCCTAATCCAACAGCATCTCACCGTTATGGTGGACAAAAGCGCGCTGTTAATAGAGGTGGTAATCGTTGGACTCACACTCATCCAGCAGTTCCACGTTGTACTAAGTCTATTCGTCATACGCATAAATACAAGAATGTTCGCCATTCTCACAAGTACTCATGTCAAGGTATGCGCGCAGCTCCACGACGTGCAGCAGCTGCTAAACAGCCAGTTGACGTTTATGCGTTACAACGTAAGTTGAAAGCTAAAGGTTACTACAAAGGCCCTATCGACGGTATCGTTGGTTCAGGTACACGTAGTGCACTTAAGCGCTTCATGAATCGTTAATCGATTTTATGATTTTCTCTGAGTATTCTTAGAGAATAATGGGACTGAGGTTATGACCTTAGTCCCATTTTTTTTGAACAAAATTATAATTTTATGTTCTACAAAATATAATATGAAAATTATTTTGTATAAATAGTTTTCATATTATATTTAAACTGTTAAATGTTAAACTACAGTTTTTGATTAATTAATTTACATGAATAACAATAAAGAAAAAAGGGGATGTGGTTGGGAATGTCATCAATTAATAAATATTTATACCTTATTATTAAAATTATAGCTCTTTATGTCTTTTTAGGCTTTATATCATCATCTTATGCCGCAGTATGGAAAGCAGAAAACAAATGGGATAATGTGTGGGAAAAACGTTATCAACATTGGGTGAAAAATAATTGGACTGAAGAGTTCTTTATGGATGAAAAAAAGCCCATATATTATAAATACTCGCATGATTGTGCCGATGCTGTTTATGCTATGCGTCTTATTTTTTCTTATGAATTTAAGCTTCCATTTGTTATTCATAACCCAAGTAGACCAAGAAAACTTATTAGTAATCGTAAAAAACGTTGGGATAAGTTACCCCAAGAGAAGCGAGTTAGAAAATTTTTAGATTATGTAGCTGATATGACGAGTACGAAATCTTTAAGTCGAGATACTTATCCTATCGCATTGGATGACATTAAGCCTGGTGATATTTATGCTGCGCCCGGTGTTCATTCGTATCAGATAGTAAATATTACAGAAACTGGTGTTGCAGAGGTTATGTCATCGACAACACCTAAGGCTCCGCGGTTCTTGGATAGAATACCCTCCTTTCCTTTTTATGTACCAGAAGATTATAAAAAGAAAACGGATGGTTACCGACGTTTTGTTCAGCCTAAAAACATAATGAAATCTTTAAAGAAGAACCCTGGTTATAGTGAAGAACAATTCCAAATTGCTAAGGGTGTAAATTACGATTATGTCCGTTTTACTGATATTATTGCGAGCGCATTGGGTAAAAGAAAAGAGAAGGCAGATGAAAAAACGCTCCGCCTTATGATTGCTATGTGTATGTATGCAAATGATCGTGCTGTTTATGTATACGATGCGCTTTGGCATTTGCAGGAAATGCGTAAAAAGGGCCGTCAGTGTATGAATCGTCGTGAGTATGATAATTTTTCGACCCCATCTCGAGATAGGCGTCTTAAAGCTTTCTTTTCTGCGGTAAAAAACCATTATGAAAAAAATTCTAAGATTAAGCCTTGGACACAGCCTCAGCGATGGGCTAGAACGTTGTTCTCTGTAACGCCACCTAAACCAGAAGATGTTAAAGAACTAAATCAGTTTTGTATGGTTCAAATGAGTTTGGGTGAAGAATATTACATACCACTACGTGAATTACGTCAAAATTTATCATCAGGGAAAATAATTTCTGACCCTCACGCCCCTCTAGAGTATCGCTGGGGTGCACAAACAAAGCGTTACAAAGCTAGTTGTAAAACTTACTAGTAGTGATTAGATGATTTTCTTAGAGAGAACCTTGTATATGATTATGTCGATTAGAATTTAGTGCTGACAAATCGGTCGCTATTTTTAAGAAGTGAGTCGGAATAGTTATTCTATTGCGCTAATCATCTAGGAAATCTCGGTGGGTCTGACGAGCTAAAAATAATTGGACTTGATCAGGGCTTCTTAGGTGATAACTTAGAATTTCTTTGATCCTAGCTATTATATTTATTTTTACGTTTATCGGCTTTAGCTATTGAAGTTACTCTATTTTGATTATAATAATGATCTCTTAAAAAATATTTTTTTGTTATGAAAATCACCCCTATCATTCTTGCCGCCGGTAAAGGCACACGTATGAACTCATCCTTACCTAAGGTTTTGCATCCTATTGGTGGTAAACCTATGCTTGAGCATGTAATTGATTGTTGTCGTGCCCTTGATGCGGAGCGCATTTCAATTGTTTACGGCCATGGTGCTGAGGTGGTTCAGGAGACGATCAGTGCGTCTGACGATTTATGTTGGGCCTTGCAAAAAGAGCAGCTAGGAACAGGGCATGCTGTTCTTCAGGCTAAAGAATTTATTGATGACGACGCAATTATTGTAATTGCTTACGGCGATGTGCCTCTTATCAAAGCTGACACACTTCGTTTGTTGCAGCAAGATATTACAGCAGGTTCTGATTTAAGTATTTTAACAACTAAACTAGCAGACCCTATAGGCTATGGGCGTATAATTAGAGATAGCCAAGGTCAAATGACCAGTATTGTTGAAGAAAAAGATGCTACAGATGAGCAACGATTAATTAATGAAGGTAATACTGGTTTCTTAGCTGCTAAAGGCAAAGACTTGCTTCGTTGGCTAAATTTAATTAAGTCTGATAATGCTCAAGGTGAATATTACCTAACTGATTGTATAGCATTCGCCTCCAATGAAGGTGCTAATGTTACTACGGTTTTATGTGAGCATGAGTTGGAAGTGTTAGGTGTTAATGATCGAAGCCAGCAATCCATATTAGAGCGCGAATACCAGAGGCTGCAAACGGATAAGTTATTACAATCTGGTGTGAGTATAATTGACCCTAAACGTTGTGATGTTCGTGGCGTATTAACAGCTGGTAAAGATGTTGTTATTGATGTAAATAACGTTTTTATTGGTAATGTAGTACTTGGTAATAATGTAGTGATAGAACCAAATTGTATCATCCAAGATTGTCGAATTGCCGATAATGTAACAATTAAAGCAAATTCAGTTTTAGAATCCGCCACTATTGGTAGTCATTGTCATATAGGGCCATTTGCAAGAGTAAGGCCTGAAACTGTAATAAAAGATCATGCGAAAGTGGGTAACTTTGTAGAAATCAAAAAGACCTTAATCGGTGAGGGCAGTAAAGTTAGTCATTTAAGTTATATTGGCGATACTACTATGGGTAAATCTGTAAATATTGGCGCAGGTACTATTACCTGTAACTACGATGGCGCTAATAAGTTTCAAACCATTATTGGTGACAATGTATTTGTAGGTTCTGATACTCAATTAGTTGCACCTGTAACCTTAGGTGATGGTGCCAATATCGGGGCAGGATCTACAATTACTCGAGACGCGCCAGCAGCAACTTTGACCTTGTCTCGGTCTAAGCAAATAAATATAAAAGGGTGGAAACGTCCTGTTAAATCAAAATAAGAATAAAAATTAGGAATTAATATATGTGTGGAATAGTAGGAGCAATCGCTCAACGACCTGTGACAGAAATTCTACTGGCTGGTTTGCATAAGCTAGAATACCGTGGCTATGACTCAGCGGGCTTGGCATTATTAGATGATGATGGTCAACTTTATCGTGCACGTGCACTAGGTAAAGTAGCTGAGCTTGAAAAGAAAACAATCGCAAATCCTCATAAGGGGACCATTGGTATATCTCATACTCGTTGGGCTACTCATGGTGAGCCCGCTGAGAGAAACGCACATCCTCATATGAGTAACAAACGTGTTGCAGTTGTTCATAACGGAATTATTGAAAATTATGAAGAACTTCGCACTCAATTAATATCACAAGGTTATAGCTTCGAATCAGAGACTGATACAGAGGTTATTGTACATTTGATTGAATCATACCTTGATGCAGATGTCAGCTTGCTAGAAGCAACTAAAAAATCAATTAAGGAATTATCAGGTGCTTTTGCACTGGGAGTAATCTCTGTTCAAAATCCTGATGAGCTTATAACTGCAAGGCAGGGAAGTCCCTTAGTGATTGGCCTTGGCTTGGGTGAAAACTTTATAGCCTCGGATATTCAGGCACTACTTCCTGTGACAAGCCGTTTTATTTATTTAGAGAATGGCGATATTGCGACCATTAAACGTAATTCAATCTCCATAGAGGATGAATCAGGGACGGCGGTTGAACGTGAAGTTAAACAATCTCAAGCAAACTCGATGGACTCTGATTTAGGTGAATATCGCCATTATATGCTTAAAGAAATCTATGAGCAGCCGGAATCTGTTCAAAGCACACTTGAAGGTCGTGTTGAAACAGCTTCGTTTAAAGAATGTATTATGAAGGGTGATACAGATAAAGATGTTATGGCTACTTTAAAACAGGTTAAAGAAGTTCAAATTATTGCCTGTGGGACAAGCTATCATGCTGGTTTAATTGCACGATATTGGATGGAAAGCATGACTAATATTCCTTGTCATGTTGAGGCCGCCAGTGAATACCGGTATCGCAGGCAACCACCGAGAGATGATGTTTTATTTGTTACTTTATCTCAGTCAGGTGAGACAGCAGATACTCTAGCTGCACTTGAAAAAATCAAACGCACGGGGTGTTTAGCGACATTAAGTATCTGTAATGTTGATGAAAGTTCTCTAGTGCGTGAGTCAGACTTTTCTTTATTAACTATTGCTGGCCCAGAGATTGGGGTTGCTTCCACTAAAGCCTTTACAACACAGTTGGTTACGCTACAAATTTTAATTGGTTTGTTACTGCAAGCGAAAGGAGAAAACCTAGAAACAGTGGCGATGTTGGTAAAGAACCTTAAAAAACTACCAATTTTATTAGAGCAGGCTTTGGAGCATGATGAGGCCATTGAATCCATGGCAGAGCAATTTATTGAAAAACATAATGCATTGTTCTTAGGTCGTGGTGATCAATACCCTGTTGCGATGGAAGGTGCTTTAAAGCTAAAAGAAATTTCATATATTCATGCTGAGGCATACCCAGCAGGAGAGTTAAAACATGGACCTTTAGCGTTAGTGGATAGTGAGATGCCGATTGTTGCCGTTGCACCAAATACCAACTTATTAGAAAAATTAAAATCGAACCTAGAAGAAGTTCGCTCACGAGGCGGTGTTTTGTATCTATTTGCGGATAAAAACTCAAAAATAGCGCCTCAAGATAATATTCATTTAATAGAAATGGAAGAAGTGCCAGAGTCTATTGCTGCAATTATTTATACGATCCCACTGCAATTATTGTCTTATCATGTGGCGGTTTTTAAAGGGACAGATGTGGATAAACCACGAAATTTGGCTAAATCAGTTACGGTTGAATAGTTGGTTTTTTGGCTGCACAATTTGAATGATGAGTAATACATCTGAAGCACATTGGCGTTTTGCTAGCGAGCAATACAAAGTCTTTAGTGTAACTGCTTAGACTCGCCTGAATTTCATTAGTTCAAGGCGAAAAAAGTGAGTTTACAGATGTACATGATCATTTTTTAACGCAGAAATAGTGGATTTCAGGTGCGGGCTGAGTAGTTACGGTTTTTTGAAGGAAAATAAAAGTGTTGTAACCAAATTTACACTTAGAAACAAGGATGTAACACAAGTCTTTGGTTCACAGTATATTTAAAACATGCCCGTGCTTACTAAACTTATGTGTGAAGCTAAGCTTTTGAGCTAAAAATATGAAATCAAATATTTGTATTCTATTTCACATTTTCTAATGTGAGTCTGGGTTGTAGATTATCCTATGATTACTTTTGTTATAAATGCTTTTAACAGTTTAATGGATGTATAATAATGCTCAAGGAATGTAAGGCTTCATGAGTTCGAAATTAGTAGGACGTTTTTTTCCTTTTCTTGAGTGGTTGGGCGAACTAAAAAACACCCAAACTATTAAAGCCGATCTTGTAGCTGGTATCACCGTAGCACTAGTTCTAGTGCCGCAATCGATGGCCTACGCACAACTAGCTGGCTTACCTGCTTATGTCGGTTTGTATGCCTCTTTTTTACCCGTTATTATTGCCTCATTATTTGGTTCATCACGCCAATTAGCTACAGGCCCAGTGGCGATAGTTTCTTTAATGACTGCCGCCGCACTAGAGCCGTTAGCTTTAACGCCACAGGGTTATTTAGCTTATGCTGCTATTATCGCAATGATGGTAGGGGCCATACAGCTATTGCTCGGCATATTGCGCTTAGGGGTGCTTGTCGATTTTATGTCTCATCCTGTGGTACTTGGGTTTACCAATGCAGCTGCTTTAATCATTGCTAGCTCTCAAGTTAATAAAATCCTCGGCATTACAAGCCGTAAGGGTGAGCATAATTATGAGACTCTGTGGCACCTTGTACAAGATCTAGGTCAGACCCATTTTGTAACATTATCAATGGGGGTGTTATCAATTTTTCTTTTGGTGAGTATTAAAAAGCTTTCACCAAGGTTACCAAATATATTAATAACGGTGGTTACTTGTACGTTAGTATCTTACTTCTTTTCCTATGGAGAGCAGGGTGGAGCTATTGTTGGGGCTGTTAATGCAGGTTTACCCGCATTTAAAATTCCAGATGTGGAGTTTGTAAATGTAAAAAATTTAATGGTTCCGGCGGCTGTAATTGCGTTGTTGGGCTTTGTTGAGGCTATATCTGTTGCAAAAGCACTTTCGCAAGAAACCAGTCAAAGACTTTCGGCTGATCAAGAGTTAGTCGGTCAAGGGCTTTCAAACCTAGTCTCATCCTTATTTCAAGGTTACGCTGTTTCGGGTTCATTCTCTCGTTCAGCCGTTAACTTTACGGCAAAAGCTAAAACAGGGTTTTCTTCGGTAATCACCGGTTTGTTAGTTGCTATTACTTTACTTTATCTAACGCCATTGTTACATCATTTACCGCAAGCTACCTTGGCCGCAGTAATCATGGTGGCTGTCATTGGTTTGATTAAAATCGAACCGATTGAGCATGTATGGAATGTTCATCCTCATGATGGTTTTGTCGCAATAGTGGTCTTCTTATCAACCCTATTTTTTGCTCCTCATCTTGAGGATGGTATTATGATAGGGGTACTTTTATCCTTAGGGCTTTATATCTACCAAACAATGAGACCTAAGCTATTGGAAGTTGCTCGTCATAATGACGGTACGTTACGTGGGGCTGATACGTTTAAATTACAAACTACCGATACGGTTGCTATTTACCGTTATGATGGTGATCTTTATTTTGTAAATGCGGGGTATCTTGAAAGGCAATTGCTCAACAAGGTTGCGGATAAGCCTGATTTAAAAGTACTTATTCTTGATCTTGAATCGGTATCTTTAATTGATGCGACAGGTGAGGAAATTATTGGCCTAATAGCCGAGAATATGAAAGTATCAGGTATTGATTTTTATCTTGCGCGTCCTAAAAAGCCCTTGATGGATGTCTTTAAAAGGACTGGGTTAGTTGACAAAGTGGGGGAGCAAAACTTCTTTTTAACACGGGAGGATGCGGCACTTTTTGCAAAGAATAAATTCGGTGATGCGGTTGATATAGAGCCACTTATAAATTATATGCCTCTTGAGGAACTGGATACGCATCTGGGTAAAAATTTTGATAAGTAGGAATATCTAAATGATGATTACCGTTAAATACTTTGCTAGCTTACGGGAAGAGGTAGGGCGAGCTAGTGATATTTTAGAGCTTTCAGGGCCGCTATCGGTGCTTGATGTATGGAAGCAAGCAACAGGGCAGAGTGCGTTAATGAATAATGTGCTGATTGCCTTAAATCAAGAATATTGTGAGGAAGATACTGTCATTAGTGATGGTGATGAAGTTGCCTTTTTCCCCCCCGTTACAGGCGGATAAACAAATGGCTAGTTTGCGAAAAATAGAGATAATTGATTCAGTATTTGACCCTTGGAAGCTTCAACAAGACTATCAAGCAACGAGTATGTGCGGTAGGTCTGATTACGGCGCTACAGCAAGTTTTATTGGTACTATGCGTGATATTAACGAGGGCGATGATGTTATCAGTATGGTATTAGAGCATTACCCTAAAATGACTGAAAAGCAATTGAATCAGATTTTGGATGTGGCCTGTGAGCGTTGGTTACTGCTGAATGTTTTGATTGTGCACCGAGTTGGAAAAATTCTTCCAGAAGAGCCTATTGTGCTTATAAGTGTATGGTCAAAACATCGTGCAGATGCTTTCGATGCATGCCGGTTTTTAATGGAAGAGCTTAAGCATCGTGCACCATTTTGGAAGCAAGAAGCATTAAGCAACGGTACTTCACGATGGGTAGAGAAAAATACCAAAGGTTAAGAGTTGGCGTTTATTCGTAATTTCCTTATTGAAACCAGTATCCAACGGCGGTTAAAACTATCGTATAGGGTAATGCCATCATGACCATTTTTCCGTAACCCAAACGAATAGCAGGTGCGAGCGCAGAGGTTAATAAAAATAAGAAAGCCGCCTGCCCATTAGGTGTTGCAACGCTAGGTAAATTAGTACCTGTATTGATAGCAACAGCAAGTGTTTCATAATGTTCTCGCGAGATATTTCCAGCATCAAACGCCGCTTTCACTTCGTTGATATAAACAGTTGCAACAAAAACATTATCACTAATGGCAGATAAAATACCATTTGCGAGGAAGAATGCCTTAGGTTGTTGCTCTATGGGAAGCGCAAGTACCCTTTCAACAACGGGTGTGAAAAGATGTTGGTCGTGAATCATTCCAACGATTACAAAGAAGATTACCAGTAAGGATACAAATGGCAGTGACTCTTCAAAAGCATGCCCAATACGTGACTCTTCAGTAATGCCGGTAAAGGCTGTTACGATGACTAATAACATCAAGCCAATTAGCCCGACTTCCATAATATGCATGGCTAAACCGGCAATCAACATAATTGCGCAAATAGCTTGAATGATTAAGGCATACTTTTCTTTTGCGGTTCGCTTAGCGTCTTCTTTTTCAATATAGCCTTTAAGTATTCCTCTGACATTGGGTTGAAGTTTAGCGCCGTAACCAAAGGTACGAGTGAGCTCCACAGTAATCACTACTAATAAACCGGCAATTAATGTTGGAATAGTGATATGTGACATTTCTTTGGCAAATTGCATGAAATCCCAGCCAAGTTTTTCACCGATAAGAAGGTTTTGAGGCTCTCCAATGATTGTCATTACGCCGCCAAGTGCAGTGCCTACCGCACCATGCATCACCAAAGAGCGTAGAAATGCACGAAATTCTTCAAGTGAGTCCCCACCCATTTCCTGACGATCAAATGTGTCATTCTCGTTGTAGTCAACACCTACTGAGGAGTGTACTTTTTCGTAAACCCCGTACAGCGCAACGAATACCGTTATTAGTACAGCCGTTACTGTTAAAGCATCTAAAAAAGCAGAGAGGAAAGCGGCTGATAAAGAAAACATTAAAGACAGCGCTATTTTATTTTCAATCTTGATTAATATTTTCCCGAAGATAAAAATCAATAGGGGCTGCATGAAGTAAATAAAGCTCACCATAAAGACAAGCAACAAAATAACGCCCAAGTTATTTTGAATCTCTGTCCAAACAGTTTCTGGTGAGGTTAGGCCTAGCAATAATGTAGCTATAGCTAACAAGCCGCCAGACTGTAATGGGTAGCACTTTAATGCCATTGCTAACGATAGAATGAACATGGCGATAAAGGCCCAGCCAGCGACGGTTTTACCCAGTATTAGCATTAATGGAAAGCTAATGAGTAAAAAGGTAATAATAACGCCCTTAAACCAAGTAGGGCTAGCGCCTAGGAAGCTATCAAATGAAATTTTTAACATGGATAATCTCAATTATTCAAACGATACGGGAATTAGGGTAGTAGAACAAATTTAGCTGTCTTGTGCCAGCCATTCCCCTGATTTCCCGCCTGTTTTTTTCAGTAAACGAACCCCATCAATTTGCATGCCACGGTCAACCGCTTTACACATGTCATAAACAGTAAGCAGGGCAATTTGGGTAGCATTAAGTGCTTCAATTTCAATGCCTGTTTTGCCGCTGACTTCAACTCTTGATTGGCAGTAAACTGCAGCAGGATTCTCCTCAATGCTGAGTTGAATATCAACATGGGTAATGGCTAAAGGGTGGCAAAGTGGAATAAGGTCTGCGGTTTTTTTAGTTGCCATAATGCCGGCAATACGGGCAATACCGAGCACATCGCCTTTTTTATTATTACCATCAATAATATGTTGTAAGGTGCTACTTCGCATGAAAATACGGCCTTCCGTCACAGCTACACGTTTGGTAATCGCTTTAGCACCCACATCGACCATATGTGCGTTACCTTGTGCGTTAAAGTGGCTTAGTTTATTGTTGTTGCTATCAGTCATGCTTGCTCTCTCATAGTGTTTTCCTATAACCTGAATCCGCGACTTCATTACCGGCAAATTAAGACACCCTGTTAGCCACATGAAGTCACGTATTCAGGTGTAAGTTTACGTTGAGTGAGTTGCAACCGCACTTTTTTTTGAAATTTATTTTATGAAGTTTTTATTTAACATTAAATTTGCATGTGTACTCTGTGGGGATATGACAGGTCAGAAAGTTTCACTATGTTGTCATTGTCGAAGTGATCTTCCAATAATTGAGCATGCTTGTGCAACGTGTGGTATCCCATTATCAGTAAATAATCAGTCTTTATGCGGTGAGTGCTTGCAGCTAAAGCCTACCGTTGACTATACGCATAGCGTGTTTTATTACGAGTCTCCTATCGATCACTTGATTGGTAAAATGAAATATGAAGGTGATCTTTCATGTGCTGCTGTTTTAGGTGACTTATTATTAGAATCTGTAAGCAATATAGATCAAATTCCAGATGTACTAATCCCTGTCCCTCTGCATAACAAACGCTTAGTGAAACGTGGTTTTAATCAGTCCATTGAAATCTCACGAGCAATATCTAAACAGCTAGATGTACCATTAAAAATACAGTGTGTGCAACGAACAAAACCAACGCAAGCTCAGCAATCGCTAAACCTTAAGCAACGTAAGCAAAATATAAAAGGGTGCTTTGAGGTGCAAAAGACACTTAATTATAAGCATGTGGTGCTAATTGATGACGTTATTACCACGGGTTCTACGGTTAATGAGTTAGCCCGTGTTTTAAAAAAATCCGGTGTTGAAAAAGTCAGCGTGTGGTCAATCGCTAGAGCTGTATTAAAATAATCTAACGTTTTGTTTTTGGCTAGGTGTACTCTCGGTTAAGCTTCGGTGTATGATGTAATAACCTGAAAGATATTGGAAGTTTAACGCATTTGAAACACGCTAAAAATATTGACTCACCTATAAAAAGCACATTAACGCTTCATCTTGAGCCTGAAGATAACCTACGGCTAACGAATCTTTGTGGTCAGTTCGACCAACACTTGCGACAAATAGAAACACATTTCGACGTAATTATAAGCAATCGAGCTTTTCAGTTTGAAATAACGGGTATACCTTTACAGGTGCAAAAAGCGATCAATTTATTACAAGAGTTGTATGTTGTTACAAAAAATGAACAACTTGCTCCTGAAGTTATTCATTTGTATCTGCAAGAAGAAACGCATGCTAGCCCTGTTGATAAGGCTAAAAAGTGTAAAGAAGATGATAACGCGTCGGTAAGTATTCGTACACGAAAAGGCTTAATACGTGGGCGTGGCCCAAATCAAAACCATTATATTCGCAGTATTCAAACACATGATCTTACCTTCGGCATTGGTCCCGCAGGTACAGGTAAAACGTATCTTGCGGTTGCCTGTGCGGTAGAAGCGTTGGAGCGCGATGAGGTGCGGCGTATTATTTTAGTACGTCCAGCAGTCGAAGCAGGGGAGAAGCTGGGTTTTTTGCCCGGTGATTTATCCCAAAAAGTAGATCCGTATCTACGCCCCATGTATGACGCCTTATATGAAATGCTAGGTTTTGAAAAAGTTGATAAACTAATTGAAAAAAATGTTATTGAAGTTGCTCCTCTTGCGTATATGCGGGGGCGCACCTTGAACGATTCCTTTATCATTATGGATGAAGCGCAGAATACTACTGCAGAGCAAATGAAAATGTTTTTAACTCGTTTGGGCTTTGGTTCTACCGCTGTAGTGACCGGTGATATTACGCAGATTGACTTGCCTAATAAAGAGCAATCAGGCCTAAAGCATATTATAAATATTTTGCAGGGTGTTAAAGAAATTCGCTTTAGTTTTTTTGAATCTAAAGATGTGGTTCGTCATTCTTTGGTGCAGAAAATTGTCGATTTATACGAAAAGCATGAATCCTAATCCCCAGATAGAAACGGGAATGAGAGTGCTAGACTATGGTTTCATAGGATATTCGAAAAATACTCGTTTCACCCGTAGGTTTAGTGAGCGCTACTGCACTCAATTATGCTTTAGTGCAATAGGGTATTTTTTGGATATTTTATGAAGTCAAAGGCTTGTACTATCGTCGTGCTTTCTATCTGAGGATTACGGATGAACGTTGATTTAGAACTACAAAACCCTTATGCGTTGACCTCTATCCCTGATAAGTCTGACTGCCAATTTTGGGTTGAAACTGCATTATTTATAATAGGCTATGAAACGTCCTGTCGAATTGTCATTCGCTTTGTGGATGAAGAGGAAGGAAAGGCATTAAACCATGACTTCCGTGATAAGAATTACGCCACCAACGTGCTATCATTCCCCTATGAGGTGTTAGATGTTGAGCTTGGTATAGCTGAGTTAGCAAATACTGAAAATCACATCGGGGATTTAGTACTGTGTGAAAAAATCGTTCTTGAAGAAGCAGAGCAACAGAAAAAAAGCCCGATCCAACATTGGGCGCACCTAATGATACATGGAATATTACATTTAAAAGGTTATGATCATTTAACCGATGATGAAGCTGCCGAAATGGAAATGCTAGAAATAGAAATATTAAGAAAAATTGGCTACGCAAACCCTTATCTGGTAATAAAGTAAAAAGGCTCAAAATAAAACGAATGAAACAACAGAATAAAGTAGAAAAAACCCGTTCATGGTGGGAGAAGTGGCTAAGAACGACCATAGATACCAGTGTTTTAAACCGTGATGAACTGCTTATAGAGCTACGTCAGACTCAAAAAAATAATATTATCTCGAATGAGTCATTAGGTATGATCGAGGGAGTCATGCAGGTGGATAACTTGCAAGTACGCGATATTATGATCCCCCGTGCCAATATTCGTTTTATCCATCTTGAAGATAGCTATCATAAAATTTTAGAGATTGTGCTGGATGCGGGGCACTCTCGTTACCCTGTTTTTGATGAAGATAGGGATGATGTCGAAGGGATTTTATTGGTTAAAGATTTACTTAAGTTTGTTGGCAAAGAAGACCAGTTTGATCTGGATGATATTATTCGTTTGCCGTCTTTTGTACCTGAAAGTCAAAACTTAAACACACTATTGACGCAGTTTAGAAATAGTCGCAACCATATGGCAATAGTTGTGGATGAGTTTTCGGGTACATCGGGTCTAGTGACTATTGAAGATGTGCTAGAACAGATCGTCGGTGATATTGATGATGAGCATGATAATGTTGATGATAAACAAAACATATTAAAACAAAAAGATGGTCGCTATACAGTAAAAGCAGATACAGAAATAGAAGACTTTAATGCATATTTTGATGTTGAATTGCCACAAAATAAAGTTGATACCATTGGCGGTTTAGTTATGCAAAAAGCGGGCAAAATCCCCCGACAAGGTGATGAAGTTAGTTTGGCTCCATTTACTTTTAAAGTGCTACGCAGTGACGGCCGTAAAATACAACTGCTTGAAGTTAATAAAAGCACGCAAGAGCTTTAATTTTATGGCATATGTCAGCCCATCAATACATAAGTTTCACTATCTTTTAGTATTCATTGCAGGGGCGCTAAGTGTTTTTGCTTTTGCTCCTTTTAAACTTTCCCCTTTCGCTTGGTTAATGCCGATTGTTTTGTTTTATGCATTAAGCAAAGCACAGACTAAAAAACAACATTTCCTGTTAGGTTGGTTGTTTGCGATTGGTTTGTTTGGTGCTGGTGCATCGTGGCCGTTTTATAGTATTTATTATTTTGCCCATGCACCTTTAGCTGTAGCACTAGGAATTGCTGCCGCATTTTCTATTGGTGTAGCATTTTTGACAGGAGGACTATTTGGTTGGATTGTCTCTTTTTATAAAAATACACCATTAATATTTCGTTTGTTAATGTTTTACCCAGCAGCGTGGGTTCTGATTGAATGGTACCGGAGCTGGTTTTTAACGGGCTTTCCTTGGTTATATTTAGGGAATACTCAAATAGATTCAATACTATCTAGTATCGCGCCTATTTCAGGTGTGTTGGGTGTGAGTTTCATTTGCCTGATTATAGCAGGGGCAATACTTAGTTTTTTCTTAGGGAACTCGGTACGGCGTACCGTTAAAGTTAATAGTGATAAAGTAGATTCAAAGTTAGTTAGCCATTTAGCTATTACCGAAGAAAAATTTGGGTCTTCAGCCCGAATCATAGCTGCTTTAATCGTGGTTATTATAACTGTAGGAAGCTTTGTATTATCAACAATAGACTGGACTCAAAAAGTAGATAAACCATTAACGGTTAGCGTACTGCAATCGAATATTTCACAATATGAAAAATTAGACCCTGAAAATTTAAATAAAATGATAGATGTTTACAGGGCAATGACCTACAAAAGTCGTAACAGCGATTTAATTGTTTGGCCAGAAACAGGACTTTTCGATTTTTTTAATAAACATATCGATAGTTTAATAGCCCCTTTACAAAAAACCTTAAAAAATACTAATCGTACGATAATGCTAGGTGGCTTTTATGTGAACGAGAGAGGCGGTGTTGAAAATAGTGTTTTAGCTTTAAGTCATGATAACCGTGAAATTTATTCAAAAAGGCACTTAGTACCATTTGGGGAATCTATTCCCTTTGTTAAATATTTAGGTTTTTTAGGTGACTGGATTCCTAAATCTAGTTTGGTTGCAGGTAAGAATAATGGAATGTTGACGGTTGCGGGCCAAAAGGCGCAGATGAGTATCTGCTACGAAGATGCCTTTGGCGTAGAAATAATAGCGTCATTACCTGAGGCCAGCATGCTAGTAAATCTCACGCATGATGGTTGGTTTACCGGCTCATTACAGCCTGCTCAACATATGCAAATAGCCCGTATGCGAAGCTTAGAAACAGGGCGTTATATGGTACGCGCCACCACCACAGGGCCAGCCGGTATTATTGATGAGAAAGGTCAGTTAATTGCAACAGCAACACCTTATACTAAAGCAATAATTACCCATAAAGTTCAGCGCTTTAGTGGCGCAACCCCGTATGTTCGTTGGGGTAACGGGTTAATTGTAGGGCTACTCTTATTTATTATGATAGTAGGTTTTTTCTGGGATAAACGAATACGAAGTAAGTAGGCAACCAATATGGCAACATTAAAACATTTTACCAGCAGTATTAATGATCTGTTAGATATAGAGAGCTTTAAAGACTACGCTCCCAATGGTTTACAAGTGGAAGGTAAAGAAAAGCTTAAAAAAATTGTCACAGGTGTATCTGCAACACAGGCACTGATTGAGGCAGCGATTGAAGCTGATGCCGATGCGATTTTAGTTCATCATGGCTGGTTTTGGGATAAAGAAGACCCTCGTATTATTGGTATGAAGTACCGCCGTTTAAAGTTGTTGATGCAACATAATATCAGCTTGTTAGGTTATCATTTACCGCTTGATGCTCATCCAGAATTTGGTAATAACGCACAGTTAGCGAAACGCTTAGATATACAGATAGAAGGCGTCATGGATGAACAAGGCGTGGGAAACTTTGGTCGCTTAGCTGAATACACGAGTTTGGAAGCTTTTGGTGACAAAATTGAAACGTCATTACAGCGTAAGCCACTTTTAGTCAGTGGTGGTGATCATGCTATTCGGCGTATTGCATGGTGTTCTGGGAGCGCGCAGAGTTGGATAAATAAGGCAGCTGAAGCTGGTGTTGATGCGTTTATTAGTGGCGAGATATCTGAGCACACCGTTCATGTCGCGCGTGAATCAGGAGTGCATTACATTGCTGCAGGGCATCATGCAACAGAGCGTTATGGAATTAAAGCTTTGGGTGAGCACATTGCTGCTAAGTTTGGTTTATTGTGTGAATTTATTGATATTGATAATCCAGCATGAATAGTTTTTACAGCATGTAAGTACTTTTTATCACAGATAACCCCCTGTTTATCCTTGAAAAGTAAATTATTACTCCAGTCTATGCTACACTAGTCATATAATTTATAAAAATTAGGCTAACCCATGTTTGACGCAATCACATTGCAAAACGCATCAGAAACGACCAATATTGCGACACTTGTATTTACTATTTTGTTGTCATTTATTTTGTCATCAAGTATTGCGTTTGTGTATCAAAAAACGTTCCGAGGAACCTTGTATTCTCGGAATTATGTACAAACCATTATTCTAATTTCTATCATAGTAACGATTATTCTGCAGGCTATTGGTGATAGCTTTGCACGTGGGCTTGGTGTTATGGCGGCTATGACGATTATTCGTTTTAGAAATAACCTTAAAGACCCGCGTGACTTATTATTTATTTTTGCCTCGCTTGCGGTAGGTGTCTCTTGTGGCACATATTCCTTTGGTATAGCCATTATTGGCACCTTTGGATTTTTATTTGCTGTTATTATTTTATACTTCTCACCCTTAGGCTTACAAAATGATTTTGATGGAATGTTGAAGTTTAGCCTGCCCGCTGATGGCACGGACCCTTCAAAATTAAAGAAATTTTTGGCTAAATATTGCCAGCATACTTCGCTAATGGATTTAAAAGATGAGGGTGATGATGAGCTTTCCCAGTTGGCCTATAGCTATCATATCCGTTTAAAACAGGGGGTGTCGTATGAAGGTTTCATGGCTGAATTAAAACGCTTAGCAGGGATTAAAAATATTCAAATAAAAATGATTGGTGCTGCGGTGAAGAATAAATGAAAAAAGTAGTTATTCCAATTGCATTATTACTTGCCCTGTTGGGAATGTTTTTTCTAACCTCAAGCTTGCAACAAAGCACCACTTACTTCTATGGAATCACAGAAAACAAAGAACAATCTGTGAGCTTTCAAGATCCTGTTGTTGTTACAGAGATAAAAGTAATTGAAGGTCAGATCGTAGAAAAAGGCACAATATTACTTAGTGCTAAACGTGACGAGTTGAGTGTTGAACAAGATAAATTTAATAGCCAATTGGATGCATTGAATGCTCAGCAGCACGAGGAAAAAGCCAAATTTAATGCACAAATAAATGTATTAAGGGTTCAACGCAAGGCTGAAATTGACCAAATTGGCGTACAAATCCTACAGTTTCAAACAAAGCGTCAGCTAAACAATAAATTATTTGAAAGTATTACCGGTCGTGCACCTGAAAAAATATCAGGTGCAAATATGCTACAGCAGCAGGTGAAGGCATTACAAATTAAACGAAATTCGGTTTATCGGTCTTTTCAAGCTCAAATTGATAGTCTGGTAGCGCAGCGAAACGCGAGTAAACAACCCGTATTTATCCAAAAAGAGCAAATAAAAAAGCGTCTAAACGAGGTTAATCGTCAAGCAAAAGAGCTTACCATTCGTGCAGATTTTTCGGGAAGGATTGGCAGTATTAATATTAAGCCCAGCGAAAAAATCCCCGCTTTTCAAAGCATATTGACGGTTCATGGTTTATATCCTAAGACTGCAAAAGGTTATATTTTAGAAACGGTGGCTAATGATGTTCATATAGGCCAAACTTTATGGATTAGTTCATCGAATGGGCATAAAAGTGAAGTAATTAAAGGTGAAGTAGAAAGCTTAGGCAACAGAATAGTAGAATACCCTGACAGGTTAAAGAAAAATCAGGCAATTAAGTCGTGGGGGCGTGAAGTTAATATTCGATTACCCTCAAATAATACCTTATTGCTTGGTGAAAAAGTCCAAATTAGTTTCTCGGTGCCATCAGATAAAGGCATAACATTTTTTAGAAAACTAAAAGAGCAGAGTTTCATCGGCACCTTGATCAATCAGAGTGCTAAAGTGGACTAATATGAATATGACTTTCTTTAAAGCTAACCTTATTAGCGCATTCAGTATTGTGGTATTTAGTAGCTCTCTTTTTGCAAATAATTATGAAAATAATGCAAATGCACTATTAAAAACGACAATAGTTAATGCGCAAAATATCTTTTCTCATTCACAACTAGAACCTATTAATACTGATTTGAGTGGTTTAGATGCTTGGATTGATAAGTCAGAGGTAAAGTGGGGTAATAGAGACCTATCCAACTTTGAAGATCAAAAAATAAGCTACGAATTGCAGTTTAAAAATCAGCAACAAATAAAGGCTGAGCAAGCACTCCTCAATATAGGTCAGAACAAAGTAGCGCTTAAACAAACTGGCTATTTAGAAAAACAGCTACTCTATAAGTATAAAATGTTGATAGATGCTATTGAGCAACGCAAGCAGCAAGGTATATTGCAGCAACAGCATGCTTTAGCTCAGGGTGAACTAAATAGTTGGAAGTTAAAAATTAATAGCGATGACTTTCGTGCTGATAAACTCCAGCAAGCAGACTTAACGCTAGATAATATATGGGGTGAAATGTTACAAAATGGCGCCCGAAATGAACAGTTAAAGCGGCAAGGTATATATCAGCAGAACTTTTCTCATGCGAGACAGGCGATACCGACAATCAGACAAACATTAACAACTGTAGACAATATTATCCAAACGGGTCAGTATCAACAGCATAATCTTCGCATTCAAGCTGCTGAGCTTGGAATATACCTTGCAAATAAGGAAAGGCAACGCTCTGCAGCACAGAAAAACCTATCATTGAAATCTTTTAAAGTTGAATATGATAATAAAGATCGGGATTTTGGTGTATCAGTGGGAATCAAAATTCCAGTTACAAAAAATAGCTTTGAACGTTTAAAAGAAAAACAAGCGCTACATTTTAAGCAACTAGGTGTGCAGAATATACGCTTGGAGATTGCTGGTCAGCTGAGCGAAAAGCGTAATCAATTAGTTCAACTGAGTAACCTTTGGGAGACTAATCAAAAACTACTTCAGAAAATTGAAATAAGGATGTCGCGTTTAGTGAAGACCCCAAATATTGAATTACAGTCTGCTTTAAGCAAGCAAAAAATAAAGCTTGTAGATCGTAATAATAGTATTGAAGTTAATGCCTTACGAGTCTATGTTAGCTTTTTAAAGGAGGCTGGGATGCTAGCCTCTAAACCTTATAGAAACTGGCTCCAAGTTGGAACTCCAGTACTGTTTTAAAACCTCAAAAACTTTTACTGAGCCCTCTGGCGAAAAAGGCTCAAGCTTATCCTTCGCCTGTAACATCCTTTTTAACGTAATCAATAATTGCTTTTGTAATGAAGTAGGTGATTGCTGCACTCACTGCTGTTTTTAGTATATAGACACCGATACGAGCACCCGTGGACTGTCCTGAACCTCGGGAAGGTTGTGCTAGTTTTGGCTGAGGCAGCTCAGTGGTTTTAGCTGTAGTGGTAGTTTCTGAGCTACTGATAGTCTCTGCTTTAGCTGTTTTAGTTGCAGGTTCTATTTGGTTGCTAGAGCAAGCCGTGATTGATACTAGGAAAAGTGTAAGGGTCAAAAGTGATAATGTTTTTTTGAATAGCATGACAGACCTATGAAATATCAAAGAATAGTAATATATAAAGCTAGCACTATACTTTATCAAGTTTGAATCTAAGCTTAATAAATAACTATAAAATAGGGGCCATCTTGCTTGTTACAAAAAACCTTGAACCCAATTTACTAATTGATTTAAAGACTGTTGCTCACGCTCGGTTAAATCTTCTAAAGCCAGCTCCTCTAAGCGTTGTTGAAATTGATCAGCCGTTAAAGAACAATCATATTCGCCATCCACGATTCGCGCTTGGCAAAAGGCGTGCCATTGTTGTTGCTCTGTTTCACTGAGGGTTTCTGGCCAGTTACGCGCGCGATACCGAGGGTAGAGTGTTTGTAGTCGAGTTGATTTAAAATCGGGTGTCCATTGGCTGAGCTTTTCAGGCGATGATGTTAGTACTTGGTTGCATAGTTTCCGATCTTCATTGCTGATAAAGCCACCGTATAAATTAGCGTCTGCATCACATTCACCACTTTCTCGCTTACGGCTACACATTTCTTCGAGTTTGCGGATAATTGTTGGGTCATTAACTAGTTTCTGGCGGTGCGTGTCAATTTCTTGCCAATCTATACTCCAATGTTTAGCGCGTTCATCAGTGAGTGTTGAGATAGGCGCGATAGCAGGGGATTTATTAATATGTATTCCTTTGAGCGCAATATGCTGATGATTCTCATTTCGTTCAGCCCTCGGTTTGTATAGGTTGTCAATGATTTCATCGACACTCATCGCTAACATGGCGCTAGGGTCGTGGCGTAAGTCATAACAGAGTATTTCATTTTTATTAATGGGGTGAACCAGTAAGGGAAGGATGGGGGATAAACAACCTTGAGACGCAGGAAACATACCAGAAATATGTAGCATGACTTTACGTTCGCTTAGGTCTACATGGGTGTTGAGTAAAGGAGCTACATTACTTTTAATACGTAAATTGAAAAAATAGTTGTAAAGCTTGGGCTGGTGTTTTTTTATGAGCCGAGCAATGTCGATGGTAGCCTTAACATCAACTAACGCATCATGCGCACCTGCTTGTTCAATACCGTTGGCTTCGGTTAAATGCTCCAGTCGAAAGCTTGCTACTTCAATATCGTTATCATCTTGTCGTGTCGGCCAGTTGATGCCTTCGGGACGCAGGGCATAGGTCATACGCACTAAGTCAAGAATATCCCAACGATTATTGCCGTTTTGCCACTCACGTGCGTAAGGGTCGATAAAGTTACGATAAAAGCCAAAGCGAGTCACTTCATCATCAAAGCGAATACTATTATAACCAGCGCCGCAGGTACCAGGAACGGAGAATACCTCTTGAATACGGCCAAAAAACTCAGCTTCAATAATACCTTTTTGCTGAGTTAATTGGGGGGTGATTCCAGTAATTCGAACAGCATCAGGGTGGGGTAGGAAGTCTGTTGTCGGCTTGCAGTAAAACATTACTGGCTCCCCAACAGCTTCTAAATCAAGATTGGTACGAATACCAGCAAATTGTGCGGCGCGATCACGGCGTGGGTCGACCCCCCACGTTTCGTAATCGTGCCAAAAAATAGTCATCTCAGACATGCTCACCCCATAGAATTAGATAGAGACTATTGCACGAATAGTATTCTTTCAACACTAACTTGAGCAAGCCTCAAATAATAAAAAACTATCAGGGATATTATCAGATTCTTACAGAGTCTGTTTTAAACATTAACCTGAATCCGCGACTTCAATGTGGTTAATAGGGCGTAATATTTTGGTTTAGCAAGAGATTTTAAAAAATCGTAGCTTTACCCATAGGTTAAGCCGGTATTTTTAAACTCTTGATGAATCAATAGCTTGCGTACAGTGCAGTAGTGAAGTCACTGATTCATGATTATAATTGATTTAATCAAAAACCTTAAACACCAATACACTCTGTCGAGATACTTTTTCTAATTTCTTTTACTTTCTCTTTGCGTTGTTTTTGTGAAAGCAATGATTTTTTCCCACTTGCTGAAACCCAAGTAGTATTAAAGTTATCTTTTAGTTTTTTTAGGTTTGAACGTTGTGACTTACAGTATTTGATGAGTTTTGCGCTTGGGGGGGCAAGTTTATCTGACTCTTTTTTATTTTCACTTTCTGCCACGGGGCCTTCAATCGTTTGATTGCTGTTACTCGTGCGAGGTCTGCCTGCAGCAAAACGAATTTTGTCTTCAATATCTTTAACGTCAATTTTAGATTTTTTATTTGATTTTGGAGGGGTTGCAGAATAATGAACAGCGCCATTAGCATCTGTCCATTTATATATTTTAGCTTGAATACTGGTGACTGAAAAAGTTATAGCTAGGATGCTTAGCATGATTATTGTAGGTTTTTTCATTATTCTTATTCCTAAATGCAACGTCTATTAGTATGATGGTTATGATTATATATATTGACCAAAATCAATATTAGAAAACTCTAATATTACATGATAGACTATCAATTATTAATTTATTCTTACAAGGGAATTTTAGCATGAATCACTTTAAAAGGCTGTCATCCTTAAGTATCTTCATCGTAGCCACGCTACCTTTTGTCTTAAATGCAGAGATTGCTAGCTTAGATACGGGCATAGCAAAGCTTGAAGAGGTCGTTGATTATCAAATTCTGGATGGCCAAATCGAAGCTGTTAATAAAAGTACTGTGTCAGCACAGACGGCAGGTGTGATTAGTAAGTTAGGTTATGATATTGGTGATACGGTTAAAAAAGGGGGGTTAATAGCGCGAATCTCTTCTCAAAATCAGAAGTCAGGTGTGTTAGAAGCTAAAGCAGGCGTTGGTCAGGCGAAGGCTTCAGTAAGTGGCGCTAACGCTTCCATTAGCGGTGCAGTCGCTAGTATGAATGAGGCAAAGGCAACGATTGCACGTTCAGCAGCAGCTATCGCGCAAGCTAAAGCGTCAGCTAAAGAGGCACAAGCAAATTATGCCGCTGCACGTTCTGAGTTTGATCGAGTTAAGGGTTTGTATGCAAAACGTATTTTAACAAAATCTCAATTCGAACAAGCTGAAGCCACCATGCGTTCAGCTTTAGCTCGTGTTGAGTCAGCTAAGGCGAGCCAACAGTCAGCAGAGGCGAGTCGAGTAGCAGCAGTATCACGATTAAACTCTGCAAAAGCTGCTTTAACCTCATCAAAAGCTAACCTAGCTTCAGCTAGAGCAGCTTTGAGTTCTTCTAAAGCAAATCTTTCAAAAGCAGGTCAACAACTTGGCTACACCGAAATCATTGCCCCCTATAGTGGTATTGTGGTTGAGCGTCACGTTGAACTAGGGGAGGTTGTATCACCAGGAACTCCTATTATGACGGGTATTTCGTTGCAAGAAATGCGTGCTGTTGCGAACATCCCGCAGCGGTTATTTAATAAAATCCGCGAGCATAAATCTGCAAAGCTTTTTGTTGATGGTGATAATGTTGGTTTTCCTACCACTGATTTGACATTCTTCCCGTATGCTGACCCATTAACCAATGCTTTTAAAGTTCGATTAAATTTAAACTCTTCTGTTAAAGGACTATTTCCAGGTATGTTTGTTAAAATAGGCTTGGAAGTTGGTAAAGAAAAACATTTGGTGGTACCAACAACAGCAATTGCTTATCGAAGTGAGGTGACAGGGATTTATGTAATTGATGCAAAGGGTGTGCCTTCAATGCGTCAAGTGAAGCTAGGGTCTGAGACTGGCGATGGCAAAATACGTATTCTTGCGGGTTTAAATGAAGGCGAAACCATCGCGCTTGACCCCGTTCATGCTGCTGTATATTTGAAAGAACAGCATGAGAAAAATAATACACAGGAAAGCATCGAAGAGAACTCCGCAGAAGAGGCCGCTGTTGAAAAGCAAGGAGAAGAAAAATGAGCAGCCAACACGATGAGCCAAAGTTAGGCATATCAGGAGCGATAGCAAAAAAGTTTTTATTAACTGAAATTACTCCGTTAATTGCATTAGTTGCACTATTGTTGGGTTTTTTTGCAGTGATGGTTACACCTCGCGAAGAAGATCCCCAGATCAATGTTACTTTTGCTAATATCTTTATCCCTTTTCCTGGTGCTAGTGCAAAAGATGTAGAAAATTTAGTCAGTACACCTGCCGAACAAGTATTGTCTGAAATATCTGGCATTAAACATATCTACTCAACCTCAATGCCAGGGATGTCCTTAATCACTGTGCAGTACAAAGTGGGGCTAAATCGTACGGAAGCTCTGGTGCGCTTATATAATAAGGTTGCCTCAAACCAAGATTGGTTGCCACAAAAGCTTGGTGTAGGTTATCCCTTAATCAAGCCGAAAGGAATTGATGATGTACCGATTGTAACCTTGACCCTATGGACAGAAGATGAAGCGCGTGGTGGTTATGAGCTTTCCCAAGTAGCTCATGCTATTGAGTCTGAAATCAAGCGTGTTCCTGGTACACGTGATGTATATACCGTGGGTTCTAGTAAGCGTGTAATGCATGTATTAATAGATAGTACAAAGTTGGCAGGTTACAACATTGCTTTAGATGATTTACGAAATTCTTTAATGGCAAGTAGTGCCGCAACGGATGCAGTATCTCTTGTTGATAATAATGAAGAAATTCAGGTTGTATCTGGTACTTTTCTGAGTAATGAAGATGATGTCAGTGATCTTGTTGTGGGTGTATTTAACGGTAAGCCCATTTTCTTACGAGATGTGGCAACGGTTCGCCAAGGTGCAGATTCAGCTGAAAGTTACGTGAGCTTTGGTACCACTAAAGGTGCTGAGCATATTGGTTTAAAGCCTGGAATTAGCTCACCAGCTGTAACTATCGCTATTGCAAAGCAACCTAGCATCAATGCAGTTGAAGTCTCTGATAACGTGATTAAGCGGATTGAACAACTAAAAGGTACTTTTATTCCTGATGGCGTTAATGTATCGGTAACACGTAACTATGGTGCTACTGCGAAAGCAAAGTCAGATAAATTAATCCATAAATTAATCATTGAAACGATTGCAGTATCGATTCTAATTTGGATAGCGCTTGGCTTACGCGAGGCATTTATCGTGGGTACAGCCGTTGTTATAACACTAGCTTTAACCTTATTTGCCTCATGGGCTTATGGTTTTACGTTGAACCGAGTTTCCTTATTTGCGTTGATTTTTTCGATTGGAATATTGGTTGATGATGCGATAGTGGTGGTCGAAAATATTCACCGGCATATGGTGTTAGGAGGGAGAAAGCTGGTAGATGCAATCCCGATAGCTGTTGATGAAGTAGGCGGGCCAACAATTCTAGCAACTTTTGCTGTTATCGCTGCCTTGCTACCAATGGCATTTGTCACCGGTTTGATGGGGCCGTATATGAGCCCAATACCTATTAATGCCAGTATGGGAATGCTGCTATCATTAGGGGTGGCCTATGTTATTACTCCTTGGATGACCAACAAGGTACTAGGCAATGTGGATTTTAGCAAACATCATCATGATGAAACGGAAGAGACTAAAACCAAGCGGTTCTTTAATAAAGTTTTAGGTCCTTTCTTAGGTGATCGGGGTGGCTTATGGCGTTCATTGTTGCTTTGGGTGGCGATCCCACTTTTGATAGCAGCGTCAGTTTCAATGGCGTTTCCGTTTAAAGCGGTTATTTTAAAAATGTTGCCATTTGATAATAAATCAGAATTTCAAATTGTATTAGATATGCCAGAAGGGACAACCTTAGAGCAAACCTCTCGAGTGTTAAATGAGCTTTCTTATAAAATTAAAGATGTAGAAGAAATTAGCGATTATCAAATTTACGCAGGCACAGCAGCCCCGATAAATTTTAACGGTCTAGTTCGTCAATACTACCTTCGCAAAGGTTCTAACGTGGGTGATATTCAAGTTAACCTTATTGATAAGCATGACCGTGATCGTAAAAGCCATGAGATTGCCCAAGCGGTTCGCTTGATGTTAAAAGATATTGCCATTAAGCATAATGCTAATGTAAAGGTTGTCGAGGTACCTCCAGGCCCTCCTGTGATGTCACCTATAGTGGCCGAGATTTATGGTTTAGATCATGATGGTCAAATAAAAGTAGCTAAGAAAGTACGTGAACTCTATGAACAAACGCCGAATATAGCGGATGTCGATGATAGCGCAGAGGCACAACAAAAACGCTTACTCATTAAGGTTGATCGTCAAAAAGCTGCAATACTGGGAGTCTCTCAACAGCTTATTACACAATCGATTAGTACGGTATTAGGTGGGGAAGATGTGGTGTACTTACATGGCAAAAACCTTAAGTATGCTGTTCCTATTCGTTTAGAGTTCCCTGTTGCAAACAAAGATAAAATAGAGTCTGTTTTAGCCTTACGGGTGCGTAGCCGTGCAGGGGCGTTAATACCCATGTCTGAGCTAGTAGAGATCAAAGAAAACAAACGTGAATACTCAATTAATCATAAGGACTTATTACCAGTTGTATATGTAATGGGTGACATGATTGGTGATATTGATAGTCCTTTATATGGCATGTTTGATATATCAGCAGCGATAGAAGATTTACCGTTGGAAGAGTATGGCAGAGAGGTAAAACAACACTACTTTAGCCCACCAGATGACCCTTACTTTTTCGGTATAAAGTGGGATGGCGAATGGCAGATTACCTTTGAAACATTCCGTGATATGGGTATCGCTTATAGTGTTGGTATGCTGATTATTTTCTTATTAATTGTTGCTCAATTCCGCTCTTATATGGTGCCGTTAGTAATTATGTCGCCGATTCCGCTAACCATTATTGGCGTATTACCAGCCCATTGGTTAATGGGGCAGCAGTTTACGGCAACATCAATGATCGGAATGATAGCTTTGGCGGGTATTATTGTTCGAAACTCGATTTTGTTGGTGGATTTTATCAATGAGCAATTAAGGTCAGGAGTGGAATTAAAAGAGGCGATTATAAATTCCAGTGCGGTACGTGCTATGCCCATTATATTGACGGCAATAGCAGCGATGCTGGGTGCATTCTTTATTATTGATGATCCTATCTTTGGTGGTTTAGCTATTGCACTTATTTCTGGTATTTTGGTGTCTACTATGTTGACCTTGGTAGTGATACCTATTCTTTATTATATGTACCTGCGTAAGCGAGTACATTTGATAATTGGTGAGTCGCAAAGCTAGTTAAAGATAGACTATAGTTAGAAACAAAAAAACCACGCCTATTGACGTGGTTTTTTTGTTTCTAAGGCAAGCCCCTTGCCCGAATAGATTTTAGCGCGGGAAGTTAATAATGTTCGAGGTGTTGGTTGTTTCTAAGGTGTGCTCAGTTGATTGTTTTTTAGCAAATACTCTTTCAGAAATGTTGTGACCAACTTTTAAGTAGCTTTCATTGTCAATCAAGCCACTGGCAAATAGAAAGTCTAAATGATAGGTGTAAGCTAGATACTCTTGCTCTTCGGTATTCGTAGATTGTGCTTTTTTTAGTGATGGTTTTGTAGGCTCAACCATTTCCATGCTTTTGCTGTTTGCTATTGAGTCTTTAATGGAGTTATTGAGATTATTTACGAATAATTCAAGCTGATCTTTATCTGATTGCGTGCTTGTTAAGGTAAACATAGGTGTGTTTGAGCCCGCATAGAAATAAGTATAACTACGTACCTTCTTACGTATGCCGATAGCGATAGTAGCGATAGTGCTTAATAAAAAAGCCCCTGCAAAAAAGCTTAGCATGGTTATACTGGTTGTAGCTGAAAGTGTAAAAAAGACGACAGTGGCCAACGCACTAACTAGCGCGGCAGTTATTAGTTGTGGGTCTATTTTGTTCGCAAGCTGCGGGTTTGCTTCAATCATATCTAAAGGAAATCTTTCGGATGTAGCCCGACTCATTGAAGCCTCAGATACGCTTAAGTGACTGATAGTATGAGCATCACTTTTCAGCTTATATTCTTTGCTTGTAAACCCTGACTGGGTAAAGAGCATTGTTTTGGGGCTTGTCGTATTCATTGTTTCTTCATATTGTAATTATTAAGTAATGTCTAAATATTAAGTAATTTAGATGGTTCTTAATAGCTAAATCCTAACAGTAAGTAGAGTAGTCCTGATATAAAGATTAATCGAGAGGTTTTAGCAGATAATTGGTTTTTTATTGTTTAGCATCAGTTAATCCGCTTAGTATTTTTCTTTTTTGATATAGTCCGTCTATGCTTGATTTAACCGACTTACTTTCTACCGTAATTAAAAACTCCGAGACTTATGCACTGTTGGAGGATTCAAAATCAACCGCAGCAAAGGCTAATAATTTACTTTTTTTAAAACCGTATGAAGTGGTTATTGCTCGGAAAGAAGGTGAGATAGCCAATGCTTTGGAAAGGATAGAAGCATTAAAGCAAGAAGGGTTCTATCTATGTGGTTACTTAAGCTATGAAGCGGGTTATCACTTTATTGATAAAATTATTCCGAATACGTTTCAGGATAAGAATGGTCAACCACTATTGTATTTTATTGCGTTTACAGAATTATATTATCCCACTAGGGAAGCATTAGATGCGTTGTTTAATGATAGAAGCCTTTTTCCTGAATCAGCCTTAAGCATACATGACTTACGTTTAAATACATCGAAACAAAGTTATATTAAGACTATAAACACAATAAAAAAATATATAGAAGAAGGTGATACTTACCAAATTAACTATACCCTAAAATACAACTTTAAACTTCAAGGCGATAATGTATTGTTGTATCAGGCCTTGCGCCAAACACAACCGGTAGAGTTTGGGGCTTTATTAAATTTTCCTGAATCAAAAATTATATCTTTGTCCCCAGAGTTGTTTGTGTATAAAAACAAGCAAACCTTAATCTCAAAACCCATGAAAGGCACTGCTAAACGAGGTGCTAATAAAAAAGAAGACGATGCGATTATTAAATTTTTAAAAGAGGATTCTAAAACTCTATCTGAAAATGTGATGATTGTTGATTTGATTCGCAATGATTTTAGTCGAATTTGTGAGATTGGCAGTGTTCGCGTTAACAATCTCTTTCAGGTGCAGACTTTCAAAAGCATTCATCAGATGATCTCAACAGTGAAGGGCACGTTAAAAAGAGGGTTGAATTTCACTGATATTTTAACAGCACTATTTCCTTGTGGTTCTATAACAGGCGCGCCAAAAATTAGAACCATGGAAATTATCAATGATTTAGAAACTGAGGCGCGAGGTATTTATACGGGAGCTATTGGTTACTTGATGCCGAATGATGACTTTCATTTCAATGTACCGATTCGTACAATTGTGATTCATGATACCGATTCAAAAGGGAATGATGCGAGTGATGAGGCTAGCAATAAAAGCTGTGAAATGGGTATTGGCAGCGGTATTGTCTATCAAAGTGATGCATATGATGAATATGAAGAATGTTTGTTAAAAGCGAACTTTCTGAGGCAGGTTAATAAACGTTTTTATTTAATTGAAGCGTTTAGGTTTAACGCAAAAAACCATCAGTTTAACCATCTAAACCAGCACTTAAAGCGAATCATGTTATCCGCTGATTATTTTGGCTTTGAAATAAAGCGTGATGAACTTGAAAGTCAACTTGAAGACTATAAAAAGGTGTTAAGCACTAATAAGGCTGACCATAAAGATTGTAAAATCAGGTTGACCGTATCACAAGCTGGAGAAATAAACGTAAGCCATGAGTTTATTGAAAGCAACTCAGAATCGATTGAAAAAATTATTATCAGCGATAAAAGGGTGCAATCTAGCTCAGTATTTCAATACCATAAGACCTCCAAACGAGAACACTATAACTTGGCTTACGAAAAAGCCGAGCAGGGGGGCTTTTATGATGTTTTGTTTTTTAATGAAAAAGAACAATTAGCAGAAGCAAGCCGGCATAATGTTTTTATCAAAATAGCGGGTCAGTATTTTACACCACCAATCACGGCAGGTATTTTAAATGGCATTGAGCGTCAGAACTTTATTCAGCAGATGAATGTAGAAGAAAAATATGTGAGCTTAGATGACTTATTAAAAGCGGACGAGGTAATACTCACTAACTCAGTGAGGGGAGCTGTGAACGTTGAGGTCGTGAGCTAAACAAAGGGTAGTGTCGAGTGACCAGCCCAGGGGTTTTTTTGTCCCCACCAGCGTTGTGCGAGTGTGCCGTAAATTGCTCTGAAGTCCGTCGTGTGTTGTACATTGCCATTGGCATCAAGTTTGGAAAAGTCAGGGTGTTTACCGTAAATGCCACCTTTTACCTTTCCGCCTAGAATTAACTGCGATGAGGCAGTACCATGATCGGTGCCACCTCCTCGGTTTTCTTTCGCACGGCGACCAAACTCAGAATAGGTCATGACTAAAATATCATCCCATCTGCCTGCATGTTGCATTGATTTTTGGAATGAAGCGAGGCCGTTAGCCAGTTGGTACAATCCATTGTCTTGCGCGCCTCGTTGCCCTGAGTGCGTATCAAAACCATCCTGAGTAACCTTGTAAACTGGCGCGTCAATACCGTTAATAATCATTTCAGCAACCGATTCAAGGCTATGACCCAATACGCCTTTTGAAAACCCTACGCCAGCGCGTTTCGGGCTTTTTCCCATTTTTGTAGCAATTTGTTTTCCGGCACTAAAAAGCTGGTGCTGTATTTGACTGACGTGAGCAATAGCAGGAGTTGCTCGACTGGGTGTGACATCATGAATACGCCTAATTTGGCTTAAAAAATTACGCGGATCTTGCATCGTAACCGCATTTAGCTGTGGGCTTTGTAAGGGGCCAAGTTCAGCCTGACCTTTATTAAGAGCCACGCCGTGCAAACCTTGTTTAAAGCGTGGTAAGACTTGTGTTAGCCAGCCATCTTCTAGGTATTGATTGGTATTAGATGCTGAATCCCAAATATCCATTGAGCGAAAATGTGACAGAATAGGGTGCGGGTAGCCAACCCCTTGTACCCAGGCCATTTGCCCTGAATTCCATAATGGCATTAACGCTTTCATGCGTGGGTGTAGCCCCATCTCATCATTTAAACTCAGCACTTGGCGCTGTTGTATTGCAATGCGTGGACGGTATTTATAATACAGCTCGTCCTTGAAAGGCACTAAGGTATTAAATCCATCATTGCCTCCTTTGAGTTCAACTAAAACGACAATACGCTGTCTGCTACCCGCACCCCAAAGTAGTTCTGGCGTGAGTAGTGGTGCTGCGCCAGCTGCTGTGATAAAACCTGCATATTTTAGAAAATCTCTACGATTCATTTTTGACATTGTTATTATCCTAGGTCTCTTTTTAGTTTACTTGGTAAGCAGGGTCTAAAACTAACGCACGCGCCAAGCGTTGCTTGCCTGGTTTTTTTGGTGGTGTTTGTAATGGTGCGATGGCTAATAACCAATCTCGCATGTGTGTAGGCTTAATATCTGGTAGTTGTTGCGCAACCCGACCTTTATATTTGTGCTCATTTAAGTTGCCCTTAGTGAGATTGTTCATCATTGAGTTACGTCGTAACAATGACTGTGTGCTTATCCAACTTGTTCCACCATCCCATCCTTTTACGCTAGGGTGGGCAAAAACGGCTTGGCCCATAATATTTAAATTATGTGCCAAATCGGTATGAGCGGATGAGTAGGGTAAGGTGCGTAGCGTACCTATTGTAAGGTCGATGGGGGACTTTATCAGTGCACCACGGTTGTGTTTTGCCCAGAAGTCAGGGCTATTCAAAACTGCCGAGAGCAGGGTTGAGATATTATAATTGGATCCCCTAAATACTTGCGCCCATTGTTTTATCACAGCGGGTTTGGGCGGGGAGAGGGTAATAAACTCATGCCACATCTTAGTTGCAATCGTCTCAGCAGTTTTTGGGTGTTTGAGTAAGATATTGATAATATCTTCACCTTTGAAGTTACCACGTTTTCCAAGGAAGGTTTTAGAGTCGTTATCATGATCTTGCGCACGGTTTACAAATTGGCCAGTGCGGTTATCAAGCCCCCAGCCTGTAAATGCACGTGATGCTTCGCGCATATCGGCTTCGCTATAATTACCTAAGCCGAGCGTGAAAAGCTCCAATAACTCACGCGAAAAATTTTCATTGGGCTCTTCTTTAGTGCTGACATAGCCATCTAAGTAGACCAGCATGGCGGGGTCTTTAGCAACACGATGAAGCATCTCTCCAAAGTTGCCAAAAGCATGTTTGCGAAATAATAAATTCTGCTGGTGCAACATGCTGGCTTGTTGCGTTTTTTGTATCGAAGAAGGGAAGTGATTGTGCCAAAATAAGGTCATACGCTCTAAAAAAGGCGAACGTGTATCAACGAGATGCTTAACCCACCAGTCTTGCAGTTTTTTCCCTTCAACCCGTGAGATGCGTTTTACCATTTTTTTACGTCGCATATTGCCCATTAAGCTAACCGTTCTACTCCAAGGACTCATAGAAGGCGTGCGAGGCAGCTGATTGTCACGATTTTGTAATAGATGGGCAATAGCCTGTTGGCGAGTTAACTGTTGAAAGCGTTCGATAGTTTCCCATTCAGCACCTAGCCCAGTACGTGTGACTAAGTGGCGGGCATCGGTAAAACTGAGTTTGCTCATTTGCGTCTTTGTAACCCCTGATTAATAATAATTAGTATAATAGGGTAGAGCGTAGACTAATGGCTTAGTTCAATTATTTTGAGAGCTGAGCTTTCTTTTAAAAGAAAGACTAAAAAAGAGTACTAAGAGAAGTGACCAGTGTAAGCTGCCTTTAGCACTTTTCTTTGAGTCTTGGTTTTTATTTGAACCCTCAGGAAGCACTGTTAGAGTGAGTTGGTATTCTTTTACAGGTGTATTATTCTTATAACCATTTATTTTAACGTAATAGAGACCAGCAGGAAGGGAGTCTTGACTGATTTCAGAGTAACTCTCGTTTTTTGTTAAATCCCTATCATCGTTACTAACAAGTTTTTTTCCATTGCTATCAAACAAGGTGATTTCA
>Ga0256839_1000300_pt1:0-60000 | contig 63370 bp, 44 predicted proteins | sample 354166metaG_FD_185968 | JGI IMG/M metagenome (GOLD analysis project Ga0256839, IMG submission 185968) | Hydrothermal vent microbial communities from Mid Atlantic Ridge, Atlantic Ocean - 354-166 | ecosystem: Environmental > Aquatic > Marine > Hydrothermal vents | place: Atlantic Ocean...
AACCACTCCAGTCACCTGACGCACTGCACGTATCCGCATTACTCACCGACCACGTCAGCGTCACCATTTCACCACTCGCAACCGATAAACTGTCCGGCGTAAAACTCACTATCGGGCGCGATGGACCTTTTACATCCTGGTAGGTATAGCCATCCACACGACCAGGCAGAGGGCTCCAGCGGTAAATATGCTGGTTGACGAGGGGCGAATACACGCCCGCATGATTGTCACCACGCCAAGTTGCATCTGCTTCGACGGGTGCATCTACATATTCCCAGGTATCAGTATCGATATGGTAGGCATTGAATTTCTGCCCCTTGTTGACAAGGATGACATTACTCGATGAGTCATATGTAATGACAATGTAACCACCGTCCACGCGCTGACCATCAGGCAGATTGTTATCGGAAAGCCTGGTCCATTGCTTCGTAAGCAAGTCTAATTTCCATAGATCACGGAGCTTCTTCACAACCCCACTGGAGGTAAGTTCGTCACCGCCATAGAGGTAGAAATTAGTCCCTATACAGACACCGTTGTTCTGATTCTGTCTTCTTCTTCCTGGACCATCACTATATTCTTTTTGCCAATACATGTAAGGCTCTGAACTGCCCGTATCGTTGGGCTCTATAAAGCGAGTTATCTTTGTATTTCTTCCCCCAAACATGACGCCCATGTTAAGTTCCGGGCACCAATCACTCGATTCGTTTTCTGTGTAATAATAGTTTTCAAAACCTTTTATCAGCCCGGCACCAAACTCCGCGGCAGTATCAGCAACCCTGACCCACTCATTCGTATCAAGACTGAATATCCCGCCAAATTGTTTTACTGCTCCACGCAAAACCCAGAATTCACCTACTGTACCCCTGTTAGGCACATAGAAAGAAACATGGTTATCCCTGTTTTGAACACCGGCTGTTCCGTTGTTGTTTTTATAAAGTATCTCCCACTTGTTGTTCACCGGATCAAAGAGCCGAACACTATTATTTCCGGCAGGATTATGGCTGTTCCCCCCGAACAGGAGCATCTTCCCCAATGCAGGGATCCAATGCGCATTGGTCCAACCGAGTGAATAACCCTGTATGTCAGACTCATATCGAGTCCATCCATCTGAAGCCGCATTTGCGGTTGTCAGTGTAAACAGCATGACTGCAGCTATCAGGAGCAACATGATGCGTTTTCTGTAACCCTGACCACATGGGTGCATATACAATTTCTCCATAATTTGATAGAAGGCCAGAATCTTCTCCGGCAGACCGATGCTCACCATAAATATCGCTGGGGAAGAGAAATCTTTTTGAGGTTTCAGTCACATATTGACCATCTGCATATCCATGAAAATTCCCGCTACAGAAACGCACACCCGGTAATTTATGTTCCCAAGTACCCGAACCAGCTCCCTGCCAACCAGAAAATACGCGTATCCTATACTGCTAATATCGACATGTCTAAAAATTCCATAAAAATCAAAAACAATGCAGTATCTGCATGCAATATGCGTATTAAGCAGATGATTCGGAAGGCAAAAATTCCAACGGAAAAAGGTTTTGAGGTGACGCCCAGGAAATGATTGTATGGTATTGTTTTTATTATATTTTTAGGGTGTCGCCTGGCAGAAGTCGAATTCCTTCGGAACTTCAGAAGGTGAAAGGATATAAATACCAAGATAATGCACGAGAGTCAGCGGCTGTTCTTATTGTTGTCCGGCAAATTTACCCTATACCCCTTCTTCTCCAGCATATCTCTAAGGCCTGGTAAAGGATAGTTCAGAGCATAGGCTTTCTCCGCATGCTCCTGAGCTTCCTTATATAACCCTGCGGCATAATAACTGAGCCCCAGCAGATAATGATTCTGGCTGGAGCTGGGATTAAGGCGGACTGCTTCTTTCAACATATTTATAGATCTCTTGAAATCTTTCTGGCGGTAAAGATAGATGCCATAAAGCGCATAGGTCTCTGCGACCTCCGGAAAAACTCTTAGTGCACGCTCAAATAATGGCTCAACCAGAGAAGGTGTGCCCATCTTTCTATAGACTTCAGCAATGCCCTGAAGTGATTTGGGGTGGTTTGGCCATATCGAGAGAATGTATTTGAAGTCAGCTTCTGCATATTTCAGCCTATGTGGCTTACCGGATTGCAGATCTGAAATGGCTTTGCCAAGATGCGCTTGCTCATTGTCTTTTAGCAGCTGTCTCTCATGAGGGGTCAGATCTCCATAATAATTATGTATAAGGGTCGCGCCTTGAAGCGCAGAAGGTACTACTAAAGGCATAAAGCAGAAAAAAATAAAACGGGCAGATATCCTACTGAGAAGCGCGTCACATGGAACAGACATCTTGCTCATGCCATTTTGCTGAGACTTTCCTGAATATGAATAACCAGAATGAAGTGAAGTCCTGGATGAATAACGACTTTTCCAGGATTCCGACTCATGGGGCCTGCATCCAGGCCACACAATAGCTGACAGCCAATAATGTAAACTCGATGATTACCCATGAAAGCGAAGGTAATAACACATTTACTCATACAGACGCAGGATTACATACTTCATCCAGTAGTGAGCTTAAAGACTTTGTAATAGACTCCATATTAAACTTTTCAATATACTCCCAATTTGCTTTAAGATCTGTATGCACATTATTCAAAATCACATCCTTTAAAATGGCCTTTATTGCAGCAATGTCACTATAATCGGCAATTAATGCTATGCCGCTGTCACGCAACAATTTGTCCTGGGCCCCGCCTTTTGGAACCAATGCCAATATCGGCTTGCCATGCGCCAGATATTCATATGTTTTCCCTCGTATTGTTTCAAAGTGCTCTGGCCCATTAAACAGCAACAGCAAATCTGCATTGGCTTGCTCGGAAAGACATTGCTCACGCGATAAGGTTCCGGGCATCTCAACATGACTTCCGATATTCAGATCATCTACGATCTTCTGCAGATACGGGAGATCATCACCTGCATATCCAATCAGCCTGACCTTGACACGATCCAGGATCCCTGGATATTCGTCATGTAATTCTCCAAGGGCGATCAGAAAAGGCGACGGCGATTCCGTATTGTACATGGCCCCAGTATATACAAATGTTATGGAATTATTGTCCTTTTCTTTCGTTGGTTCAGGAATGACCGATTTATCATAACCTGTAGGTAGATATACTATCTTTTCCCTGATCCACTCACCATATCTGGATGCGAAGTTATCCTCCCAAAAAGATGAAGCAATAATGATCTTGTCTGCATATTTGACAACATCACTTTCAAGCCTTTTCTCCCTGAGACCATGGAGCCCTTTCTTAGCTACCCTGCCTGGCCTGTTGACCCATAAATCCCTGAAGTCAGCAACCCATGGGATCCCGGACGAAGCCTTGATTTTTATCCCTGAGACATGACACGAATACGCTGGTGAGCTTGTAAACAGAACATCTGCATGGTGCCTCTTAATGTATTTTATGGCTGACCTCGCAGCCCTGTCCGACCATGGTCTCATTGCATCAGGGCAATACCAGGCGGCACGGACCAATGATTTTAAACAAGCGCTTGCAAGCGATATGGGAAATCGCGCGAATTCACGAAGACGTGTATTAGCATGAGATACAGGTTTGTATGCAGTATCCTCATGTACGCCATCTACATTTATAGATGAAACATCGCATGGAGTTAATGACCTTCTCCTTTTCATCCAAAGAAAAGGATCAGGACTATTGATACGATTTATTACCAGGCTACTTGGCAGATGATCCAACTGACGCATGTCGACAGCAGGCAAATCTGATATTGAACAGGTAAAAATAACTGGAGACCAGCCATAAGAACACAAGTGCTTTGCAAACCCCTGCACTCGCATTATATTTGTGCCGGCGAGCGGGGGGAAATCACTTGCCAGAATAACAACCGATTTAGTAATTGACATATGATTTCGAATCAAACATTGACATGAAAAATAGCATCAACCTATAACCAGCCCTTATAGCTATTATCGAGACCTGCCTGAATGCCTCACATGCGTACCCGAAATGGAACCAGCGAAATCCAGGAAGAATGGCATCATTCTGTGGATTTCAGTCTCCTAGTCTGGTGCCAAGCCACACGACAACCATCAGACAATACGCATCTCAATAACAGTTATTAACCCGGCAACAATATATGTCATGTTCAGCCGCCGCGTGCGGACACGCAGCAAGGCGGCGGAGCGCCGCTGTAGTCATTCTACAGCAAGCTTCGCCAACACCGTCTGCGTGCGCGCACGCGGCGGCCTGCCATATGAATTTCAACAAGTCAGGCGTTTCAGGCAGGCGCCGGCTCGGTGTTGCGGCACTTGGCAAGGGCCGGGCCATTCCCTGCGTGCCGCGCCTTGATCCAGCGCCTGCCTGAAACGCTGAACACGATATATATTGTTGCCGGGTTAATAAAAATAAGCAGTATTTTCTGTCCAGGATTAGTGCAGTCTGGGACATAGTCAGATTAGTTACGCTCAATAACTGATGGCCTGTCATTTTTCATATTTTTCCACATGCGGTATATAAACTTGTAATATGATCTGTCCCAGGGCGTGAATCTTGGCAACTGGTAGACGTCACAATCAGAGGCACAAACACCTGGAGCAGTGGAAAGCGCACATGAAAAACCGGCAGATCTCACCATATCAACATGCTTATACAAATAATCCTTTCCTGGCCTTCCATTAGGATAAGCAAATGCAAAAACCTTTCCGCCTGATATGGACTCCAGGTCATGCTTGCTTTTCTGTATCTCAAATGATGCATCATCATCACTGATTCTGCTCAAAATCGGGTGTGTCACGGTATGTGCACCCAGCTCCATGCCAGATCTGGCAAGATGAGATATATCTTCTTCATTCATCATAATATCGTCGGGGAGATTTACATCGGACAGGCATTTAATTTTGGAAACAAGCTCATCTCTTCGAAGCGAATCCAAATATTTCAGTTTTTTTATTATATTCGTGATCGCATGAGATCTCTCTGAAATATTCTTCAAGGAATAGTATCCCAGCCCTTCATCTCTAAGGTCAATTTCATTATTGGAAGTTCTTCTCAATGATTCAATGATAATATCATTCCACATAAGTCCGCCGTCGAGAAATCCAGTACTAACGAAGAATGTCGCAGGCATACGGTACTTCTTGAGTATAGGTAATGCATTTCTTATGTTGTTCTTATAACCATCATCAAATGTAATTACCGCGCAATTTTTTTTAATTGAATTTGATTTAATTCTGTCAAGCGCCTCGGCCAGAGATATGACCATAAAGAATCTTGACAAATATCTCATATGAGACTCAAATTCATGTTTATCGATCTCCCCCCTGATATAGGGATCAGAACAATCGAGAACCCTATGATAGATAAGTATCGACAGAACATGTTTGCCGATAAAAAAAGATATGACGGATCTCAGGATGTTTTTGTTGTGATACATTATTCTGCCATCTAATTACGGTCACAATTTTTTCCAGGCGGTATCTTGTAAACCTCATACTCATCATCCTGACTTATATACATTGTATAGATTGAATACATTGAGAAAACCTCTTTTTCGAACATGTTTCTGTCACCGGACTTATTGATAATCCAGGTATGATTACATTCCTTATCCACCAACTCTTTTAATTGATCGATTTTGTAAATTAGTTTTGCGTTTGTCCATTTCTCTTTTTTTCCCATCATCCTCGCTATGTTTCTGAACTCAGTATGCCTGTAATTAACATACACATAGTCAAGTCTTTCCAAATAATATTCAAATGGAGTTGCGGTTATGATAATGGAATCGTTTTCTGATGAATGTTGATTTATATACTGGGCTGGAGTTCTAAAGTCATACCTTGGATAATAATGCTGCTTCAAATTATCGTTATATATCTTTCTATAATTTACCTTTTCAGAATCGATCTCCAGCATGTGCGCAAATGAGAAGTCTTCAGTATATGAAAATATGGCAAGCGTGGTGACTATGCTTAATAAAGGTATATTACGGGTCTTGATAAGATTGACCTTCCTGAGCATAAAGTATACAAACCCAGGTAGAAAAATAAGAAATATGGGAAAAAGAAAGAATGTATACCTGGTCTCTATATACAATGTTTCCTTGATGCCAATGATAAGAGACGAAAGAATCAGAACGACAAGAAGTATCCTGACTGCTTTAACAGCATGATCATCTCGCGTGAGAACAAAAAACAAGGTGGAAAGAAATACTATTAAAGCTATGCTCGATAGTTTGGGGTATGTTTCAAACCAAACATATAAAATGGAATCGTATATATTTGGATATTTGAACAAAACTACCATCAACTTGTATAACCCCAGTTCGCCCTGGTTACTATTAGGAAACTGGCTGTGCCACATGTCTGTTACCAGTCCATATATTAACCAGAATATAAAAAATAAACCCAATAGCAACGGAATATGCTTGTATATCTTCTTTCTGAATTCCTTCTTGTCCAACAATCCCACCAGATGAAATATGACAATTAATATTACTGCCAGGAAAAACTGATTTAAGATAGCCACAATGAATAAGGTTAAAAACATGAGTTTGATAACCCATGGATATTGATCAGTAAGTGTATTACGAAGAAAACAGTATGCTGAATACACTATCAATGCTATAAGGACTGCTATCCACTGAGGATAGTGCAACAATGTTTTTCCCAACAGGACAGGATCCCTGCTGACTAGATTTGGCTTATCAAGCGGTAATGCATCAGAAGGAAGAATCGTTGTTATCGCGGGAGAAAATCTATAGTTGATATAATAATAAGCCACCAAGAAAAGTATTGACGTAAATATGATCCTTGATGGTACTGCAAGTTCTGACCGGTAAAAAAAAGGCAAAAAGTTTAATACGAAAAGTATAGCCCCGCCTTCCCATAATAAAATCCCGAAAATCGAAAAGACATACATCATTATGAGATGCTTGGGCTTTCCATATACTGATGCCCTCAAAAGATATACCAGATACCAGACAAATACCGCCTGGAACGGTGCATACATTCTCCCAAAACGGGAGAATTCTATCTCCCATATCGATATTGAAAATAAAATCACAGCTGCAAAGCCAGATACCTTTCCAAAGGTTAGCCTTCCTATCAGATAGATTGCTGGCAACGCAGCAATGTTTGCCAGAATGGAAACTCCTCTTAGCGATAAAACAGGATCAACGCCCAGTATTATGAATAGCGAGACAGCATACTGATATATAATACCGCGCATATAATATCCGCCTGTCTCAAACTCCGGCTTTCCATTTTGTAATATATTCTCTATCGATTTAAGGATGTAATATTCATCCGTCGCCAATGGCCAGAGCGCGATCCCTTTAAATCTTGTATATATTGAAAATGCAACAACAATTGCACCTGCCAGATACACTGTGCAGTCAATATAATTATGTTTTTTTAGCTGACTACCGTCTGGTACCATGCAATTCTCAATTTCCTCTTTGCTATACTTCATCAATTTTTCTTGCCAGGAAGCCTATGATAGTGAACCGGTGCCTGGTGTCTGATATGCCCCGTTTCGGTGTTGCAAAGCTTGGCCAGAGCGCTGCCATGGCCTGCGCTTTGCGCTTGGACCCGGGACATTTCATTTCACCATCCATCCAGCCCAGGATTAATCAGAGGCTCCCTAGAATTAGGCGATGCTCCGGATCTTATCTCTCATATTTTTTATATATGGAATGATACTCCTCTCAAACAAAGCCAATAAATGTCCCTTGAGGCTCCTACTGTACACAATAAGTGTGGCCCTCTCGTCGTATCTGTCTGCCCAACGGTCCTTGTAAGAATTTCTGCCAGGACCCATTTCATATGTGATATATTTTTCCTCAAAAATACGCTCTAGCATTTTCCAGTTCAGAAACGTTCCTGGTGATGAGCTTTCGTATCCTTTGATAAAGTCTGACCTCAAGGCGTATATTTGCCTTTTACATATTATCTGATACTCACCCGCAACAACCTTGCCATCTAGATATAAAAGCCATATGGACAGCCATTTTCTCTCATAGGAATATGAACTGAGTGTTTCTATGAATCGATTCGGGCCTGGATTATTCAGGCTTGTCCCGGTTTTTGTCTTCCAACTACTGGATGATATTGCTATATAATTTTTTACAGCTTCAGCCATGTCTTCATGGCTGCAGGATTCAGAATTAAACCATTTAATTTCAATCGATGCATATGTTCTCTTTAGCTTATTCCTTATCAGGTTATTACCCTTCTTTAATCGTCTGCTGAGCTTACTATAATAGGCATCCCAGCTATTATCGAGGTTGATTAAAGGCACCAGGCCTGTATTGATCTGCCTGTGATTGTAATATGGAGAGTGGTTTATTATTGGGAGAATATTACTCAAAAAGAATGAACTAGAGGTGAGCTTTTTTAACTCCAAAACGTCATATGCGTTATTCTTTTTAAGTAAATTATCTGTAAGCGTTCTGGCAACATCACTGCGATATTTCTTAAGAACAAGTGCATCATATGATTGATTATCAGGCACAGATAATTCACGTATTACATTCAATTTCATTCCATATTTATTTTGAATCTCCTTGACCAGCGGTATGATCGCAACGATACAATCGGATTTTCTAAATACTAATGTATAAAGCTCAGATGACTCTCGACACCACTGCCAAGCTGCATGATTCCATTCGAAGGCTTGAAACAAGGTGCTGTCTTCGACTCTTTCCCATAGCATGTTCCACTCGTCACGAATCTTTATCAGATCAGATTCAGTGTTAATTATGTCTAACTCCAGATAATCTGAAGATCTGGTTTCAACGCTCATCTGTTATAGGGTGTAATGAAGGCCTTTAGTCGTTATAGAATTTTTCTAAACGTTTCCACGTTTCACTCTGCATTGCAACCGATATTACGTTAGATATTTGACGGTCATCAAGCTCCATTTCCCATGAATTAGCGGTTATGTTCGGATCTTTGGTTATACTATAGTACCCTCTTTTCTGCGCCCTGGTGCTCTCTTCAACAAATTTATCTGTCTGACTATCCCATGACAAATCACAGAACGTAAAAAGATCATGCGCGCATTTTGTCGGCGTACCACAAAAATGCTCATAACTAATCAGGCTATACCTCGCCTCTCCTTCCAAATCAAGCAAAGCTTTATCATTGAAAATTACCCAGCGCCATGCAAGCCGTTCCTCAGGGGTCATAGACATTAAATTCCTTGTATTAAGGCCATAATTTTTGGCCACTCTTGTATTCGTCAGCATTTTCAAAAGATCATAGTCCTCGCTCGTTTTCATGCTATCTCCGAATTTACCCTGTCTCTCACCACGTTGAACTGATGCAATATAGCCGCATGGATGCCTGACAACATGTATAATTCTTACACCCGGGATTGATCGGTAAATTATTCCCAGCCGTCCCAAGGATTCAATGGATTTCCATACGATATGTGATCGACTGGTATCATATTTCAGTGCCGAAACCGGCACTTCTATGTTACTTATGTACCTTGAGAGTGTCTTTGTAGAAAGTATCATGGCTTTGCTATAGAGGTAGCCTAGAAAGGTATGATGTGATTTCCTGAATACAGGAATAGAGGCACGTACCTTTGGGTCTCTGATCTCATGGATATTTATAGAAAAGTCTATTATTCGATCAGATATAGCTTCAAAATCATCAAGTTCTGGCAAAAGGGGGATATCTGATATTCTTTTGTTACTGTCTGGCTCGTGCAAATAAAGTGTATCGGGATGACTATCCAAGATCTTACCCAGCCAGGTCGTTCCTGACCTCGGAAGACCACAAAGAATGACAAGCTCTTTAAACGGGACTACCTTGCTCAAGACTGATGCTCCATATAAAATGGATTATTGATAACGACATGTGATAACACACGGAAAATGAAGAACAAATATAAGAAACCTGATCAGGTCTTCGAGCAATTCTGGAAACAGAAGTTTGAGAAGTTCGCAGAAAAGTATGATGATGATGCCTCCATTGCAGGATGGTCTCGGAGTGGCTTATCGGCAAGATTGAGTAGATTTTCAAGGTATTGGGAGAAATTTCATTACAAAGATGAAAAGAGGTTGTGGTTAGATGCTGGTTGTGGTGCCGGAACATACTCACGCCTGTTATCCAGTAAAGGTCATGACGTCGTAGGCATCGATTACTCATTCCAATCAATAAAAAAAGCCAAAACAAAATCGCAGAGTAGTATCACATGGGTTGTAGCTGATATCAAACGTCTCCCATTCAGGTCCAATATATATGATGGCGTAATATGCTTTGGCGTAGTGCAGGCTGTTTCTGACTCTGATGTTCTCATAACAGAAATTAAAAGATGTACTAGTAGCAATGGCGAAATATGGGTAGATGCACTAAACAAATGGTTTATACCAAATATTTTTAAAAATATTTCATCAAAGTTGGCAAAGCGTAACGCAATCAATGTCAGGTATGAATCTCATTTCAAACTTAAAAGAATTCTGCGCCGGAATGGCTATGATTCCATATCGGTATTTTGGGTCCCCGTGGTACCAGAAACATCATTTATGTTTCGCCCCATCAATTCAAGAATAGTGGAAATTTTCTTTAGATATATTCCTGGCCTGGCCATGCTCACGTGCCACTCAGTACTTATAAGGGCGAGCAGCAAAGAAAACTAGCCTTGGATGGGTATGGCCTTGGCTTCCACTGAGCCTACCTTGTGTGACTGAACCTCTCTTAGCAAGACTGCACTTAGCGCAATATAGGTATAGTAAAGGTCAAAATAAGCAAGACTAAGAAATGCACCTGATATTGCGTATCCTATGATGCCAATTTTAATTGCATCTGCATAATGACCTGCCCATGCTTTATCACTCTGCCCCAGGCTGATCGTCTTTACCCTGCTTAATGTTACAATGGTTACAATCATAAGTAGCAAGAATAAGCCCAGACCTATAAACCCGTGTTCTCCCAAGACTGAAAAATATATGCTGTGTGCCGCTCGCGCACGGTTATTCCAATCACCAAGAAATGATGCATAACTCACCCATAAATCATCTGGTGCATGATCAAGAGCAAACCCGGCACCAGTAAATGGCCGGTCCAGCGCTACATTTAATGCAACAGACCATGCCTGTATTCGTTGCATCGCAGAATTATCCTGTTCATAAGATTCGATTGTCTTTGCACGATCTATGAGCTTTTCGGGCATGAAATTGAACCCGATAAACACAACAGGAATCAGCAAACCTATTATTAGTACCTTTCTTCTTGCACTGATGAATATAAGTGCCAAAACAACAGCCAGACCCAGAAGGGCGCCGCGGGAATATGTAAATATCGTAGCGATGACAGTCAGCCAGAATGTAATATATAAAAGGTTCTTCAGCCATTTTTTCTCTGCCTCTCTGGCAAGTACAATGATGAGAGGTAATACCATAACCATGGCAAGACCGATCTCTGTATTACCGCCGATAAACGATGCTTCTGGTCCCCAGACCTTATAATGTCCTCCTGTTACAATACTGAAAATTCCACCCTTAAAGCCATAAAACCCTATTGAAAATACAATGACCGCCATTAAACACCATATCCTGAACTTTCCAAAAATCAGCATGGGAATTACAAAACTCATCAATAAAACCTTCATTACCTTTTCCCACTTGTTCCATGCAGCATCTGGCACCCAGGCAAAGAAGGTTGTAAATGTAAAGAATAAAGCCAGCAAAAAAAGTATTATCATCACGCCATTCATGGGGATCATTTTTTTATCCTTTGTAAATAGAAGCGCTATCAGTGTGACCCCCCCTACAGCTATAGCAACCGGCATGTGTGCTGCTAACCCCCAGCCCAACTTATGAGGATTCATAAATCCGACCCATGACCAAACAATTATCCCAAACCATGGCCGGTAGAGAATAAATGGCAATGCTGCCGCAATTGCAGATAGCACCAGATAATCGCGCACAACTAGTTAACTCCGGGTACTATTAAGCAGCGAAATCATCACGTCCTCAAGCTCCATGGATTTTATGCGCCAGGTATACTTCGACAAAATAGTAGATCTGGCCTCCTGACCTATTTTTTCCCTTTTATATTGATCATCCAATAATGAAACCACTTCCCTCGCAAATAATTCGGGCTGATCCTGAATAATGATATTTTTGTCAGTCTCTGTCGCCAGGCCTCCTACACTTGCGCTTGTAGCTACAACAGCTTTTCCCATTGACCATGCTTGAAGAATCTTATTTTTTATGCCTGCACCCTTCCGCAATGGACAAACAAAAACATTTGACCGTGCAATATAAGGACGAACATCATCGACAAAGCCTGTAACTATGATTTTATCGGATGATAGACTTTTAACTTCAGGGACAGGATTTTTTCCTACAATATAAAACTTCGTTTGAGGCTTTTCTTTAATTATCAGCGGCAGAATCTCACGACAAAAGTATATAACTCCGTCTACATTAGGCCGAAAATCCATTGATCCCTCGAATATAATTGTATTATTCTCCTCCTCAATGCAAAGTGGTCTATAGTAATCCTCATCAACTCCGTTATGCACTACACTCACATCAGTTTTAGGGCAGACTGTCGAAAACCACTTTGAATCAACTTCTGACACAAGCAATACACGATCTGCTCTGCAGAAATACCGCCGTTCCAGAAAGAAATTCATCAAGAGCCTTTTTGCCATTATTACGAAACTCTTGATGGATGAAGCATTTTTCAACTCACGGGCATGCTCAAGAACACCATCATCAACAATATCCGCGAGAAATGGAACTGGCAGTTCATGAGGTATGCTTGAGGCCATATCCCATCCTGACATCCATATCAGATCATAAGGTTTAGATTTAATTACTTTCTTTATATACCATTTTACCTTTTCATCGCTGGGAAGCATTTCTTTTAGAGAAAACGAAGCTATGATATCTCTAATGCGCCTCTTATCTGTTTTTTTATATATTGGCTTTTCAAAAAAAACTATATTATTAAAATATTCACCACCTTGGCGTTTATCGTCTTCATTTCCGTAACATATCATATCAATATCATGCCGTTCGCAAAGGTGCCTCGCATAATGGTAGATTCTCAAATTCTGGCCATTGTGCAATGGATAGGGGTATTGATTAGTAACTATTAATATTTTCATGCCTCTATGTCATTATCAGGCGTTATGACTCTATTGATAACATGACGGTATTTTCCGTTTTTACCCAGGGGGATTGAGTCTGATTGAACAATATCAATCATCATTTCCTCGCCAAGTTTTTTTCTCATTTCATTTTTGATCGTAATTAATGTACCCTCTCCCAGAATACCTTCAGGTACTACTCTGATCCTAATATGATTTCTTGCTTCCTGAGTAATCTGAAATTCTCGGACAGAATCAAGTTTTCTCATAACATGGGTAACAGCGGTGTAATGCAATCTCTTGCCATCAACAGAAAGAAGGACATCATTAGATCTGCCTACAATTTTATCTATCAGCAATAATCCTCTTCCACACCTACAATTATCAGCAGAGAGTGATGCCATATCACCCGTTTTATACCTTATAAAAGGAAAGTCATGACTGGCAAGATTAGTTATTACAACCTCACCAACATTACCAGTCGAGACAGGCTTATTTTTTTCGTCAAGTATTTCTACTATCACTTCTTCCATTGTTATGTGCATGCCGCCAAATTGACACTCATGAGCGATAAATCCGGCATCTCTGGCACCATATTCGTTCGCGACAGGGCATCCAAATGCGTCCTCGATCAGTTTCCTGTTATCTTCGGATAGATATTCGCTAGTTACAAAGACGACAGATAGTCTTTCAGACAGAGCGCACTGCTTTTTTTCGATTAGATATCTAGCAAGACTTATAATTGCTGCTGTATAACCAAATATATGCGTTGGGTTCCTCTGCTCTATCTCTTCTGCAATTTTTTGCATTGTTTCACTAGATAGATCTCTCACAGGAACAAGCTTTGATCTAAAGATCTTATCTCTGAGACTTTTGAGGAAAGTTATATTTGGCAGGTCCTGGACAGATGACCATATAACAATTTCTGGATCGCCGATTTCAATTCCCCACCAACCATGCGCTCTCATCTTGGCTGCCACATCATATGATGCTCGCTTTTTCCCAATAAAGAACTTCAACGGCATGCCAGTTGATCCACTTGTGGTTGAGATCACAAGGCGGGATGACTTGATACTTTTCAGATGATTCAGATTTGTTCTGATATCGTCCTTTGTCAACAGTGGCAAGCTGGACAAATCGTCTATATTGTTAATGCTAGATGCATCAATATTCCATTCTCTAAAGATCTTCTTGTAATATGGTACATTTTCAGAGGCATATATAAGCAGATTCTTCAGCTTCTGACACTGCAGTTCAATCAGTTCATCTCTCGTAAGAAACTGAGTGGACTGCAAAAATCGATAAATATCAATTGTATCATGACCCTTGATTCTCTCATGAATAGGAAACAGAACCATTGAGGCGATCTTCGTGTAAAGCCCTTTTTGTTGCGTAAACTGCTCTGCTGTCCTCTTCTGAATTTTCATTTGTATCTACTGTTTTCCTAGGGTTGACCGAAATATGGCATAGGTATTCATTGCTGTTTTTCTACAAAAGATCAATGTAAATATTGAATAAAATACAATTCCACTGAGCACTAATATAAAAAGCTCATACATTAATCCCGTCATCTCATTTTGAGAAACGAAGCCGTGGATTCCCTGTACCACCAAAACCATCGTTATAACAGATATTACAGGTGGTATGAGCCTTGCCATGATAGCCCCATAATATAGACCTATTATTCTTGACGTTACATATAAAAAGATCAGGACCCATATAAATGACAACGCAGCAAGTGATACTGCAATCCCCGTAATACCCCAACTTAAGCCGATCATTATCGCCAAAATGAGGAATGGTATCCTGAACAAACTAAGCTTCATAGTAACATCTGGCCTGCCCTGAGAATGTATGACAGGCCCGCACATTGCCATTATTGTTCTAGAAGCAGCGACGATACATAGCATCTGCGCAGGCACAATCACGACTAACCACTGATCACCAAAATACAGAGGTACAAATATGGGGGCTATAGCAAAGAACCCCCCAATAACTGGGAAGATGATAAAGGCTACTCCACCAACAATATCAAGAAATGCTGAATGCAAACGCTCCCTATCATTCTGGACTCTACTGTATGCAGGAAACAAGACTCTTGATAAAATCTGTTGAGTATTTTTCCTTATCATGTCAGGCATCGTGAGCGCTATTTGATAATATCCCAGCGCCTCTGACCCAAGCTGCTTACCTATGATAAGACTATCAACATTATTTGATACATAGGTCAGAAGATTGTCTCCAAGAATATTTCTCCCGAACCTGAACATTCTATAGAATCGATGTTTATTGAAACGTAGCCTGGGAATCCATGGTAGAAAATAAAATCTCAAAACAGCGGTTACAAAAAAACTAGTAACACCTGCGACTACCAATGACCAGAACCCGAATCCACTCCATGCAAGAATAATCGCAGTTGATACTCTTATAATCGAAGATGTAATCTCAACAATACTTAATTCCTTGAACCGTAGTGTTCTTACAAGCAGTGTTTTGTGAACAGCCGTCATGCTGATCAGCACAAGACCAGCGGCTGTAAGAGAAAGAGCAAAAGTAAGTTCTTCTATTTCGAAGTATTCTGAAGCAAAGGGTGATATCAGGAGTAATATCGCTGCAAGAGCCAATCCCAGGAAAACTTCACTCCAGAATGCCGTTTCCAAGTCAATCCTGTAGATTCGTTTTCTTTGTATTAAGGCAGACTGCAATCCAAATTCACCAAACAACGCTATGACTTCAGTAATCAGTGTTGCGAGAGCAGCAATCCCAAAATCCTCCGGGCTTAACAGCCTTGCAATAATCGGCATGCTTATAACCGTCAAGAATACACGTACGGCCATGGACGTAGATGACCACATCGTATTCTTGACCGTCTTCTTTTTAAGATCGTGATCTGACGGTTCTATGCTTTCCAGCAATACAGACTTTACGCTTAGCATCAGCCCGAATAAGGTTTGAAATTTAAGTTTCTTTAGCTGATAATTGCATAAATCCCCTCTCCCTCAGGGGAAGGGGATTGATCGAATTCACCGTATGGGGCATCCTTAAACGATACAAGTTTGACAATAACACCCTCAGGCACAGCACAAAAATGCGATGAGTCATGAATTTTAGTCACAGTCAGGTTCATAGACTGCTTTTTTTATATCTAGAACCGACTCATAAACTGCAAAGTAACGATAAACGTTTTCCTCCCATGTTCTTTTAGATACAACATATTCTCGCGCATCTTCACCCAGTCTCTGACGTAATTCCTTGTCATTTATGACACGTTCTAGGACTTTGGCAAGCGATTCTGTGTTTTCTGACTCAAAGAGGAGGCCGTTTACATTGTTTTCTATAAGCTCTTTATGCCCTCCAACGTCAGAAGCCAGAACCGTTTTTCCATAGGCCATGGCTTCAAGTGGCTTCAACGGAGTCACAAGATTAGTTAAGCGCATTGATATTCTGGGATATACGAATATGTCAATGAGTTCATAGAAATCACCCACACGGTTATGATCCACCTTTCCCGTTATAATGATGGATTCTGAATATTTCGACTTTCTGGCAATATCAGAAATAAGCTTGTAGCATGGACCATCGCCAACGAGAACAAGCCTGATATTGATTCCTTTTTCAATCAGCATACAGCCGGCTTTAACTAATAGCTCAAGACCTTCATACGAATAGAATGAGCCTATAAACCCAAGAATAACTTGATCATCACTCAGGCCAAGGCTATTTTTTAAAAAAGATACTTCCTTACATGTGTTTCTGTTTGTATTAAATTTATCAATGTCAACAGAATTAGGAATTACGGTTATCTTTTTCGGATCTAATCCTCTTTCCAGAATATCGTTCCGCAGGCCATTGCATATCGTAGTAATTGCGTCAGCTCTTTTTAGGACGTAACTCTCCAACATTCTTGTCATCCTGTACCTCATGCTTCCTTGCCTTGTAGTTCCATGATCGACCGCAGCATCTTCCCAGAAGGCCCTGACCTCATACACTACCGGTAGATTAAACTGTCTGGCTGACATTAATGATGCGATTCCATTGAGAGAGGGAGAATGCGCATGTATCAGGTCTGGCTTTTCCTTTTTTATGACATTATTTAGTTTATTTGCCAAAATACGAATTATCTCTACCTGATGAATAACGGGTAATCTTGACAATGCGATATTACTGCATTGAGTTCTATAGAATTTGAGGCCATCATAGGTTTCAACATCACTACTTGTATTGCCGTGCTTGCAACTTGTTATATGTGCGGTTTCTATGCCAAGCTTCCTCTGCCACTCAAGAATTGAACAGGTTCTGAACGCATAGCCACTATGATGAGGAATCGAGTGGTCAAGAACATGCATTACTTTCATTGTTGCTCACCATGCAAGAGCCTTTTGGAGAAAGAAGAAAACATAAGCAAGGACCATAATAGTGCGCTGTTATCACACAATCCCTTTTGATGATGAACTATTGCATTCGATATGAAATCCTGATCAAGAATTCCCAGGTCCAACAAGCATTCGTCATGCAGCGCCTTTTGTATATGACCAGATAATTCTTGCCTGAACCACCTTGCGAGAGGAACGGCAAATCCCATTTTCCTCCTATATAACACATCATATGGTAGATACTGTTGACAGGCCTTTTTCAGAATATATTTACCTTCACCACCCCTGACTTTCATTTCTGGTGGGATTGTTGCCAGCCACTCAACAAACTTATGATCAAGAAACGGGACTCTGACCTCGAGACTATTTGCCATACTCGCCCTGTCTACCTTGGTCAGGATATCGCCAACGAGATACGTTTTGATATCCAGATATTGAACAAGAGAAAGAGGATGGGATGGCGCTGATTCTGCATGCCTGTATAAGACCTCAACAGGTCTATAGCCATCAATGCTGCGCCTGAATCTTTCTGAATAGAGCTTTTTCCTGATTTCATCACCTACGATAGAAATGCTATGGTAGTACCCCTCTACAGTATCTCTTGACATACATTCAAATGTTGCCTTTGCCCTGAATACTCTTGGAGCCCAATCAGCCTTTGGATAAAATCTCGCCAGCGCTCCGAAGAGAGGCCTTCTGATCAAATCAGGAATAAATCCTCTAATCCTATCTTCCAGAAGATGCCTTCTGTAGCGCCTATATCCTGCCAATACTTCATCGCCACCATCACCTGACAAGCAGACTGTCACATGTTTCTTGGCAAGCTCACATACTCGATAGGTAGGCAGGGCAGAACTGTCTGCGTATGGTTCATCATAAATTTCGCTCAGCCTGTCTAATAACAAAAAATCATTTGCAGATACACATTCTGTGTGATGATTACTGGAATAAAGTTTTGCAACCTTCTGAGCATATTCTGATTCATCGAATCCACTCTCTAGGAATGAGATGGAACAGGTATTTACTGGATCATCCGAGCATGTTGCCATCATTGCAACAACGGCACTTGAGTCAACCCCGCCTGATAAAAATGCTCCCAGAGGAACTTCTGAAATAAGCCGTATCTCTACGGCTTCACGTAATCTATCAATGAGTTGATCCTGACATTCGCTCTCATTAATCGATGTATCCGGGGAGAATCTGAGATTCCAATATTCGGAAGTTTTTTGAATGTCATTCCCTCTCCTAATCAAGAGAGTATGTCCAGGCGGGAGTTTATGCGTATTTCTGAATATGCTTCGTGGTTCTGGTATATATCCGTAAGCAAAATATTCATCTACGGCAAGGTGGTCAATATTCTTGTCAAAGGAGGGGTGCTCGACAAGCGCCTTGATCTCAGAAGCAAACAGTAATAATCCGCAGGCAGTTATTGAATAATATAATGGTTTTATTCCTAGCCTGTCTCTTGCAAGAAAGAGAGTTTCCTTTTTACAATCCCAGATGGCAAATGCAAACATCCCACGAAATCTCTGAACACATTGCCTCCCCCATTCTTCCCACCCATGCACGATCACTTCAGTATCCGAGTTGGTTCTGAATATATGCCCAAGACTCTCCAGCTCAGATTGCAAGCTCTTATAGTTATAAATCTCTCCATTGAATACTACAATAACATCATTATCTTCATTGGTTAGCGGTTGCTTGCCAGAGGCGAGGTCTATGATAGAAAGTCTGCGGTGCCCAAGAGCAATGCCTTTATCAAGATATAACCCTGATTCATCTGGTCCGCGGTGATGAAGCACTCTATTCATTTTGTCAATAATACTTCTGTCTATCGACCGGCGGCCTTTAATATCAAATATTCCAGAAATACCGCACATTGCTCTATCCTTCAATCAAGGAATCATACAAATCTGAATATGCATATAGCATTTTATCCAGGCTGAACTCAGCATGTACCCTTAGCAATGCAGCAGCTCCATGCTTCTCAGCAAGATCAGGGTTACGAAAGTATTTTATTACACTCTCTGCCATGGATTTCACATCACGAGGAGTTACCAGGAATCCTGTAACATTATCAATCACGATCTCTTTGTTCCCTCCTACATTATTAGCAACAACCGGCAGTCCTGTAGCCATTGCTTCAAGTATCGTGTTAGAAATACCCTCATTCAGAGACGGCAGAACAAAAATATCGAATTTCCTCATTATTTCAGGTATATCGTTTCTGCTGCCGAGCAATTCAATACTTTTACCAAAATTACTCTCATTACTTATCTTTTCAATATCACGATATAACGGCCCATCGCCCACAATCATAATTCTTATACGTTCTCTTTCCTGTGGAACAAGCTCTTCTCCAAGAATGTCCAGCATTCTTATCAGGTCAAGAGGGTTTTTTTCCTCCTGGAGCCTCCCAACATATCCAATCACGAAATATTTTCTTCTGCAGTAACTATCATAATGTTCAGCCGGTAAGAATCTGCTTGTATCAACACCATTATAAATCTGGCTGATCTTTGTTCTCCTGATACCGACTTCAGATACAAGCCAAGACTCTATATCTTTGGATACGGCAACATATTTATGTACAATCGGACTAATAAGCCTTCTTATTGTTCTGTCTTTCTTTCGGTTTCCATCGATATTACGCATTCCCCATCCATGTTCACCATGGACCCTGCATTTTATGCCGGCAAATAATCCTGGTATTTGGCAATCAAGTGTCCCCAGATTCCTTGTATGAAGAATATCCGGCTGTGTCTCTCTAAGTAATTTCAGTAATTTGATGTAAACTGGAAAATCAATGCCATCAGTTTTATTTAATTCGTATACAATAACATCCGGATTTTCGATCCTGTCTGCCATGTCCCCAATCTCTGTCAGGCTGATAATAATATGCCTGAATCTATTACGTGGCAGCCTATTAACGAGATTGATAATACCGTTTTCAAGACCGCCAATTGACAGCCTGTAGACTATATGAGCAATGGTGATGCTGGATTTAGTATTACGAGTTTTCATATATCACTGACTTGGCTCTTATACTTTCCTGTATAGCCGTCATGATTTTCGGAGCCAGAAGTTCATCAACCTGGTCACTCTTTTCGCCCCCTGATATTGAAAACATGATTAGTGCCGAAATCACGGGCTTTCTTCGAAGTGCGTGCCATATCTCTAGCAATTTTGCCGAAATAGGTCTCGCTGTAAGATGCCCTTCCACATAGAAGGTTTGGTACAATTTTATTTCATGACCGAGATTCTTTCCCCAGACTTCCCTGATTGACAGATTCTCATCGTAATCTGATAGATTCTCGTATGTTTTAACCCATGGTTTAGAAATAAATCGCCCGTTCATTTTTACCATCTCCTTTCCCTGCGTCTGGCGCCCATATGCAGCTACATACACGTCTATAGTACTGTGCTCACTTTGGTACCGTCTTGCGATTCTAACCTCTGCACCTGAATCTTCTGGGGCCCATGTAGGAACAGCTATATCTTTCATATATACATAATCATTTATTCTTTCTGGTAGTACGATACGTATACTGTAATTCTCACTACTTGTTATGAGCACATGAGAGGATATGGGCGCAGATATCAAAAGTATTAAAGAGCCAATAAAAGACAGGATAAGACTTCGTAACATATATTTCATACGAGAATGATCAGGCTGGTCAGATTCCCTGTTAGTATTTACATTGACCGCATTTGCTACAGATGAGATTTCATCATCTTTGAATATAGACCCGATCCAGAATAACAAGGTTATAACAATTCCAAAGAATAACCATCCATATACGATATGATCGATGCCTGTTGCCAGTCTGAAATCACTCAAATGTGCGATTATTACTATCACATAGGCGCGCAGGCCGTTTGCCACCAGCGGAACAATGACAGACAGGATAATGAAAACGATTCTTTTCCATGTCTTCGTATAGATCAGATACGAATATAAGGTTCCTAGAGAAAGAGAAGCAATTAAATAGCGGATCCCACTGCATGCCTCAGCAACCTCAAAGGAGCCGGTTGGGATGGCGAAATACCACCCTTCCCAGAAGACGGGAATCCCACTCAGCTGAAGTGCTCTCACAGCAATATACGCCGTAATATCCTGCAGCCTGGGAATCAAAAACTCGCCGAAGGGCACCATGAAATAAAGATACAGCAAAGGAAACAGCAGGGCGCGGAATACGTCCCAGCCGAAGATCAGCAGCACCAGCACTGGCAGCATCGTTACTACCGCCAGCTGCTGAATCAACAGCACCTCTGCAAGACGGGCCGTCAACCACAGGAGACTGAGGATGAGCAGCAGAATCAGAGACACCGGCATGACACGGGGAACGAGGTTCAGAAGCAGGCTACGTCGGCGCCATACCAGGTAAAGGCTTATGGGAAGAATAATAAAACCATGAGCGAATGTCTCAGACCGCCACCATGTGTATACCATGGAAGCAAATGTATCCGCATAAGCTATCACCAGGAGAAGTACGAGAGCGGAAAAGGCCAGGATAGACCTTCTCCACTCCACAGGGACACGACGATCCTGATGGATGCTACCTGGTGGGGCGCTATCCTGAATCATATTGGTCTCATCCATTCAGGAGACTTCCCAGATGCTCAAGGTTCCTTTCCCAGCGGTATTCACGTTCCACGAACTCGCGGGCACGACTGCCCATCTCCACATCCCCTCGCCCATCCAGAAATTCGATTATGCTTTCGGCCATTTGCCTGGCATCGGCTGTCACAAGGATCTCCTTGCCCTCTCGTGCAGACAGGCCCTCAGCCGCTGCAGGCGTGGCAAACACTGCACGCGCCATTGCCATGGCCTCCAGGACCTTATTCTGAACGCCGCGGGCGATGCGCAAGGGCGCAACAGCCAATGCGGCGTGGGCAAGATAGGGTCGAACATCTGGCACTCTGCCCGTGACATAAATACCAGGTTGCCTGTCCAGGGCCATCACCTCCGGTGAAGGATTGGCGCCGACAATGTAAAAGGCCGCGTTTTCATGTGCGGATCTGACCTTGGGAAATACCGTATCGGCAAACCATGTTACGGCGTCCACGTTGGCCCAGTAGTTCATGGCCCCGGTGAACACCAGAACCGGGGTGTGGTCCTGGTAGGGGTTCTCATAATCACGATATGGATCGAAATATTCAAGGTCTACGCCATTTTGCAGTGCCGTGACATGCTCCATACGTGTACCTGACTGATCGATGAAATGCGCCACCTCTTCCCTGGATACGAACAGGGCATGATCAAAGATATGTGCCACCTTCAGCTCGTAGCACAACAAGGCATCTGCCTCGCGACGGTATATCCAGCTCAATGGCCAGCCGCTTTTCTCGCCATATTGACGCCATTTGTCCGAGTCCATATCAACGAAATCGATGACTCTCAGCAACCCGTCATAATGCCTGCCTTGCACATACTGGGCCATGGCAGATGAGAATACGACCACCTTCCTGATACGGTGCTCCCTTGTCACATAAGCCACCCAGTGACGAAGTTTTGCATCACGATAGTAGGGCAAGGTCAACGGTTCTCCATGCAGAAAACCCAAAAGGCTGCGCAGCTTCGCCCAGCGAGGATATATGCGGCGCAGACAGATGCCTTCGCAAAACTCGGATACTTGCGGTATATGAGCCATATCCTCAGGCATATCCACGAACCCCCCCAGGAAGATCCGATAATGCCTGGCAAGATACTTCAGGATATGAAATGAGCGAATCTTGTCCCCTTTATCCGGGGGATAGGGTATTCGATGTACAAGATAGAGCAGTGACTCCATGTCAGCCGAGAGATCTGGCAATCGGGGGGCCGAGCAGACGAGACAGCGGCAGAGGCATGCGGCGCCAGAGCCTGATAAACATGGCATACTTGGGATTGAGAGGGTTCACCTCGGGCAGCCGGTCGGAAGCAACGAGGTGGTAGCTGTAATGGAGTGGCCGCGGCTCGAACCCCCAGTTCTTCTTGAAATGATAGGACCCTGTTCCGACCTTGCTACGACCGTAGTCGAATACACGGATGCCCCGCTCAGCCGCCCGGCGCATCAGCTCCCAGTACATGAAATCGTTACCCTTCAACGCCCTGGCATGTGCACCGCCACCACCATAATAGGGCAGCACCTCGTCCCGGAAATAGAAGCTCATGACGCTGGCAACGAGTTTGCCCTTGCCAGTGATTGTCAGAATCTCACACCGTTCAGCAAAAACTTCCTTCAGTGCCGTATAATATTTTTTGGGTAAAACAGGCGTCCCCAGATTACGCACGCTCTGTGAATAAGCCTCGAAAAACCTGTCGACATCATCGTCGATGTGGCTCTTCAGGCCATACTTGATGCCCTTTCTTACCATTGCCCGCTGTTTTCTGGGTATGGCCTGCAGGTTTCTCTCCGGGTCGGAATGGATTTCTTTCCTGAAGGTGACGTACAAATCGGTCGTCTTCCATCCCGGCTCCGGCGACTCTCTATTGCGCAGCTCAAGATGTCCCACCCCCATCTCCTCAGCCATCTGGAGCGCCTTTTTCTTCAGCGCTTCATGTGACTGCCGTGTCGATGCACAAATGCCGCCATAGACACAAAACGGCACCGAGATCAGGGCATCGCCAAAGAGCAGGCTCTTGATGCGGGCGAGTGGCAGAATGCCCTCCAAGACCCCACCTCGCTCTGCCAGTAGATAATAGGCACGGTGTCCCAGAACATTCTCCAGGATCCGGCGCCATCCTGAGAGATGGAAAAAAGTGGCGCTGGACTGCTGTTCAACGAAGGCATCCCATATATGCTCCTCGTCATTGCCCAGCAGACGCACGGTCAGGGCGCGCTGTTGTTCGTCCTCTGTCATGACTCAACCATGCAGCTACTGAATACCCGATCCATGCGGTCCCATCTGAAATCATCCAGCAGCCTGCGCAGGCGCAACTCCATGCGACCAAGATTGATGTAATGGCGGAAACGGGTCTTGAGGGGCAGCCCCGGCGGGCGAGGCTGATCGGGATCCAGTTCCCAGGGATGAAAATAAAACACGCACGGCCTGGCCTCGATCCTGTTGATCCGCCTCATGACCCATTTCGAAAAGGCATAGGGATAAAGCCTGAAATAGCCGCCACCACCACAGGGGATGCGCCTTCCGGCCAGCATTGCCGTGCTAACCGGTATCTCGACTATTCCCTCAGCACCCCCAGGAGGGAAAGGAAAACGTGGCGCATCCGGCATGCCGTACAAGTCGTGCCTGATCGGGTATATACTCGAACTGTACTGATAACCGGCCTCACGCAGCACATCGTAGGCCCACGGTGTCTTATCATTGATGGAATAACTGGCCGCGCGGTATCCCCTGACCTCGACCCCGCTGATATCCTCAAGGATAGTCTTGGTGCGCACCACATCACGCCTGAACTCATCGCGTGCCTGACAAGTCACACGTACATGGGCATAACCATGGCTGGCAAGTTCATGCCCTTCATCGGTGAGTCGCCTCACCATGTCCGGAAATCTTTCGGCGATCCAGCCCAGCATAAAGAAAGTCGCCCTGACGCCATAATCCGAAAAACAAGCCAGAATTTTGTCCATGTTTTCCACAACGCGGCAGGGCTTGTGATCCCACTCTTTTCTGTCAACATGTTGCTCGAAGAGTGAAACCTGGAAATAATCCTCTACATCCACGGTCATGGCATTGATGGGCCACTTATCCCCGAGGCAGGCATTCTCCGAAGTATTGTCAGCAGCCATGGTCCAGAACGTCTGATCTCACTGGAACCACCGCGCGGTGATCTCTGCTATCCGCGGCGCAGCTTTCCCGTCCCATAGCTCGGGAACCCTGCCATGTTTGCCACCCGTTGCCAGAACATTCTCGAAAACACGCAGGATCTTCTCTCGATCTGTGCCAACAACGGTATTGGTGCCTTCCTCAACAGTGACCGGACGCTCCGTGTTTTCGCGCATGGTGATACAGGGTATCCCGAGCGCCGTTGTTTCCTCCTGGATACCACCGGAATCGGTAAACACCAGACGGGACCTTGCCATCAAGCCCAGCATTTCCAGATAGCCCAATGGATGTGTCACGACCATGCCGGGGCGATCGATAATGTGGCACAGACCGGCATCCTTTATACGCTGATGCGTTCTGGGATGCATGGGAAAAATGATGGGAAGCTGCTCACTTGCTTGTCTGAGCGCATCAAGCAATCTTTCGAGGGTGACGGCATCATCGACATTCGATGGACGGTGTAATGTCGCCATGGCAAACTCCTGGCGCTTGGCCAGGATTGCTCTGATTTCGCCCGGGCCTACCTCTTCGACCGCCTCCATGGCTCTGTCGAGATTGGCATACAGGGTGTCAATCATCACATTGCCGACGAAATGGATACGTTCACGGGAAATGCCTTCGTCCAATAGATGCTGCTCTGCACCTCGCTCTGTCGTAAAAAGGAGATCAGAGATCTGGTCGGTCAGAACCCGATTGATCTCCTCAGGCATGGCCCTGTCGTAGCTGCGCAAACCCGCCTCGACGTGAATCAAGGGATATTGTTTCTTGACGCTGACCAGGCCACATGCCACCGTTGAATTGACGTCACCGACCACGAGTACCGCGGCAGGACGGATATCGTCAAGGACAGGCTCAAAACGCAGCATGATCTGTGCGGTCTGCACAGCATGACTGCCTGATCCCACCTCAAGATCGACATCTGGCTCAGGAATCCCCAACTGCTCGAAGAAGCAGTGTTTCATGCTGGCATCGTAATGCTGCCCCGTATGGACAAGAAACGGCTCAGAAAAGCATGCGTGATCTCGCAATGCCTTGATGATCGGCGCAATCTTCATGAAATTGGGCCGCGCACCAACAACACAGAGAATTTTTATCCCTTCTTTCAAGGTTCCTTTCCGCCTTATTTACCATTGAGCGTCAGTGCGCGCAGACGGGCCCTTTCCAGCTGCAGGGCATCCTCCAGTTCTGCTACTTTTTCCTCCAAGACAGCAATCCGGTCCTCCAGATTCAGCTGGTCTCTGACACCAAAGGAATCGTCAGATGATGATGGCGTGGATGCAGACAACTCATCCTGCAATTCCCGAATCACTGCCTGGACGACTTCTTTGTCAATATGATGGATCTCTTCAAGATATCCATACAATAATAAGCGGTCGCACAGAGAATTTATTCGGCGTGGTATCCCAGCACTATACGTATGAATCAGATCATATGATGCATCACTTATCTCTGGATCGTTTTTCCACCCGACCAAGCGTAATCTATGCTCTATATATGCCTGCATTTCGTCGCGACTAAGGGGTTGCAGCTGGTATGATGCGATAACCCGCTGACGCAGCTGCTCCATATCCTTACTATGAAAAACACGGTTAAATTCCCTCTGCCCCAGGAGAAATGTCTGCAGAACCGGAACATTCTCTACTTGAAAATTGGACAGCATGCGCAATTCTTCCAATGAAGTCTTTGGCATATTTTGCGCTTCATCAATTACCAGAAGAACACGCTTTCCTTCCCACACGCATGTTGAAAAGAAGTTCTCCAGGTTTTTTAACAGGGCAACTTTACTAAGGCCTTCATATTCCATATTGAATGATGCTGCTACCATTCTCAGCAGGTCATCAGTATCAAGCTGTGTTGTTACCAGCTGAGCAGCAACAAGGTCATCACGCTCCAGTCTTTTGAATAAGTTCTGTACCAGCGTTGTCTTTCCAGTACCTATATCCCCGGTAATGACAATAAACCCTTCTCCCTGCTCAATGCCATACTGTAAATAAGCCATTGCCCGCTTATGGCTCTGACTTGGATAAAAGAATCTTGCATCTGGCCTTAGCGGGAATGGCTTGTCAGACAAGTTGTAATAGGCTTCGTACATTGTTATCAATATGCGATTTTAACGCCTAGATTAACTCTGTTTTCCTGGTAATCTCCAAGTGATCCCTCGCTGCCGTCACGGGCAACATAGCGGTATGATAATTGACCCTGAATGTTCCTGGATATATTGCGGATGACTGCTATCCCGCCGTACAGGTTAAGATCATCAATCTGGTCAAATCCAAAATGCCGAGATAAATATCCAGCGTTGATAGCGAGGTTACTTCTGCCTGATATCCTCCAGGCCCATTGGATGTTCCCACCTGTATATTGGTCTCTTTCGGTGCTATCCAGAAAATCTCGGCGTTCTCCGCCCAGGCGAAGCTGAATATTGCTCTTAGCTCTTGTTATAGAAAAATTAAACTGAATGGATTTTCTAATAAAGTCTTCATTGGAAGGGGAAAAAACCAGAGAGTTTCTGTCTATCAAGACACCACCCAGATTGACCAGAGATGGGTTTGTCCCGGCAGAAAATTCAAGCTGCTGCAGGTTACTTGTATCTTCCTCATAGGTCAGGTTCCACGAATAGCGCCTTGCGTTATGCCTGAACAGAACCGACCACCTGGTACCAGGGTTTGTGCCCAGGTTACGGTTTTTGTACCCCAACAGGAAAGCAGCTCGCTTGGTCGGCCTGTATTCTATACTGGCACTTTCATTGTTATAGCCATACTCTCCGGAAAGTATAAGATTTGCGGCTGGCTTCCATCTCAATCCGACGCTGAAGAAATAACCATCGTTCACCGCCCTGATAGCCTGGATATCATCATTTATAAATCCGCCATTGATAAACCAGTTAAGATGGCGATATCTCTCACTGGCTATCTGGCCTTCTACAAGTTCGTATTTACTGTTATCGCCTATTGCCCTTCTCGTTTCATTCAGACTGTAAGCAGCATTCCATCTGATCCCACTGAATCTGCGACCGCTTTTTACACTGGCATTGAGCCTCAGGATATCTGAATCTGAAAATTGATCTGTGTTTCCATAATCCACCTTGCCAGTACGAAAAACAACTTCAGAATCAGCAATACTACCAAAGTGATTCCTCAACGTTGGCCCGATGGAATAGGTCTTTATTTCAGTCCGTGCTGCTGGATTAATGTTATCAAGGACCAATCTGCTCTGATTATTGATAACCTGCTGTCTTATAGATCCTGCAGCATCTATGAAAAATTTATTTTCATCCACCATGGCCGAAGCCTGTGCCTGTAAGCGATTATATGATGTGTTAAGCCGTGACTCTCTGTAATAAAGGAGTTTTTCCCATGAGTAATCAACATATACATTCATCTTGCGTCCCTGCCTTTCCACCTTGATCCCAGGGATAACCTGACTTATATATTCCTCCTCCTCGTTTTTACTGTTGAGGAAAATATTATCACTGTATATTTCGTTCAGAATCAGTGTTGGCTGGATATCAAATAATGCGGACCACGAGGAGGGACTTGCAAATACCACAAGGCATCCTATGAGCATTCGCCACGGTACATGGCAGTTCACCCTTCGCAACTCCTATCGTTCTGCTTCTATCTCTTCTTATCTTCTTTCTTATTGTTGTCCCAACCATACCCATATGGCTGATAACGCTGATCGAACAAAGATTTTGGTTTTTTATTGAGGATCAAGCCTATAACCTTATCTGAGTCCAGCATGGCCAAGGCTTCCTTTACAGCCGCCTGAGAAACCCTGCCCGCTTCCACAACCATCAGAATCTGTCCCATTATCTGGGATAGAACACAAGCCTGGCTCGTAACGAGCAGAGGAGGAGAATCAAACAACACAATACGATCTGGATACCGGTTGGACAGCTCCTTCGCCAGGTATTCCATTCTCCTGCTGGCAAGCAACTCGGTAGAATGTACATTAGTACGTCCCGCAGGAAGAACTTTCAGCTTCTGAATATCAGTATTAACTATGGCTTCAGACAAGTTGAGATTCTCATCATATAGCAGATCAGTCAGCCCCAAATGGCCTGACAAGCCCAGAAATCCAGACAATGACGGCTTAACAACATCACTATCGACCATCAGAACCGTAGTATCCCTTTCCATGGCAATACTCATGGCCAGGTTCAACGTGGTAAACGTTTTTCCTTCACCTGATATTGCGCTGACAACCATCACCAGATTTCCATGCACAATATGGCTTGCACCCTTGCCGAAAGCGTTGAGAAGCAGTGGTCGTTTTATCATGCGATATTCTTCGGACAGCAGATGCCCTCCATGATCAGGAATCAGAAAACCCTGTTGCTGCAGGTCCGCCAGATTGATCCGATGTACGGATCTCGGGAGCAGAGAATCTTTGGAATGGTGGCCTGCTTCTTTCTGGTCAGAATGTACAGCCGCCTCGGAATGGCGGTCCATGGCCTTTTCTATGCTGGTCATAACACACCTCTTATGGCCTGCAAAATACCTGCAGGGTCCCGCCAGTCCAGTTCATGACTCTGATAAACAAGAACTCCCACGTATGCAATAACCAACAATGTACATGCTGCCGCAAAGCCACCAACATCGAGTCTTCTGTGCCTGCGAACCTGTACAGTCTCAAGAATCGAGACAGTGCCGAATACCGGCAGCCCGGTAAGCTGCTGCAATGTCCGCCTGTCGTAAATCACTGGACGGATCTGAGATAATATAAATGCCACAGCAACTCCCACACCCACAGCTATCAGAAGAACCATGCTGCTCAACAAGACCCTGTTGGGTCCAGATGGACTGAGCGGTGTTCGCGGGGGATCGATCACCTTGAACTTTATATCTTCACCTGTTTTTTCTGCTTCTTCAGATAACTTTGCTGATTCCAGGCGCGCCACCAATGCATCATAGTTTTTCTTGGTTATATTATAGTTTCTGTTCATGCTCATGAGTTGTGTTTCAATTTCAAGAGCCTTGTCTACCCGTTGCTTTAATTCGGTAACACGCCTCTGATACTCTTCAACCCGCGCAGATAAAGCGGCTGCCTGAGCCTCTGCGTTACCCAGCGCGATTTTCAATTGTTGATAAACAGGGTTCTGCTCTAATAAAGGAATATTGATTTCCATGTTATCCTTCGGGATCGCATCAAGCATTTTTTTTCTGTCTTTTTTCAGACGTGCGATCGTTTTCTTCAGGTTGATCACTTCCGGATGACGGTCCGTATAACGCAACAGAAGCTCATCCAGTTGGGACTGAAGAGAGCTGATCTTCGCATCGATAGGCAACTGTACAGAGGGCTGCATAATCGTGTTCTGTGTTTCAATCCCAAATACTGGCTCCTCTCCACGGATCTGCCGACGCAACTCATCCCTGCGTTTTGTCACCTCGCTCAACTCAAGTTGCGCCTGGGCGAGCGCCGACTTGGCTGCCTGCAGACGGTCGAAATAATTTTTTCCCCCTCGGGCCATGATCAAATCAAGATTTTCTTTTTTGAATTCCTTAATCCTGGTTTCCATTTCAAAAAGCCGCTTCTCATGCGACCTGATCTGCTCCATGAGAAATCGCTGGGCGGTATCAGTGTCCTCTCTGGACTCACCCAGCGTGTTCTCCACAAAAATGCTCAGCAAGGAGCTGACCACCGCACTCGCCGTTTCTGCATCATGATGTTCGTAGGTAATGGTATAGAGGTTCTGCCTGCGTGAACTCCTCAACCGAATCTTTCTGGAAAGCTCATTCAATAATGCCTCTCTCTCCTCTGGTGACTGCACGTGCAGGTCAAGGTCAGCCATCTGCATGACTTTTTCCAGGTTTGGTCGACTGAGCAAGGTTCGCGTCATAAGTTCAAGGCGTTGACTTATGTTTGGCCGGATTGCAAGCCCGCTGAGGAGAGGCCGCAAAACAGAATCTGTGTCCACATATACCCTTGCACTGGATTCATAGATATCAGGCATGCGGAAAACAACGGCCCACCCAGCAATGGCAACGATCCATACGATAACGATGGCCTGCCAATGATATCGCCAAACCCCACGCAGCAGATTTACAACCTGTTCAATAATGTCCTGCATTGGTTCTCTATGCCTTTACGTTCCTGTCCTTGATGTTCTCAAAACCATGCCTCGGGAATAATAAGGATGTCACCCGGCTTCATTTCAACATTTGCGGTTATGTCACCGTCCCTCAAAAGATCATTCAGCTTGACCCGAATCTGCCGCAGCTGACCGTCAACGACGCGAACAATACTGGCCCGATTGCCAGAGGCAAAATCAGTAATACCACCTACGGCAATCATGACGTCCAGCAATGTCATGCGTTCGGTATAAGGAATAGACTGTGGCTGCGCTGCCTCGCCAACCACCCGTATCTGCTCGCTGGTTCTGCCTACAAAACCGGTTACAATGATTGTAACGACTGGGTTTTTGACGTATTTCTCCAGTTCCTTTTCCATATCCCTGGCTAGCTGTGTCGGCGTTTTGCCGCTGGCCTGCACATCTTCTACAAGGGGGGTAGTAATACGGCCATCAGGCCGCACCGGCACGCTTGCCGACAGGTCTGGGTTACCCCACACGAACATCTGAATGGTATCACCGGGACCAATGATATAGAACGGCGCTTCCTCTCCCTCTGGGGGTGGCTCACCGAGGACAACTTGGTCCTTGGCACAAGCCACTACCAGCGCCATTAACAGCAATACCAGGATCGCGCCTAGCATGCTCGAGTCTCTCGTTTTACTGTCAATTTTCATGAACATCCCCCGACGATGTAATCATGCAGTGTTCCTTGGCAGAAATTTGATTGATAATATCCGCAGTCGCAAGGAAGCATCCCATATTTGCCGATCATCTGCAGCAGTACTTACTTCGGTCAACGACCTGATTAGCTTGAGGAAATAACGTAGAAAACCCGCCACTCACTGTCAGCAGCGAACCCCTCCGCAAAACAAATGGCATTGTATGTTATTAGAGAATTAATAGCGAATACATAACACCATGAAAACAAAAAAATTTTAGGTCGATCTTCGTGTTTTTTTATGGACAGGGGGTTTTCTATTTCAGACGCTCCCAAAGTTTCGTGGCAGCCTCGCGCTCACTGAATGACGCCTTGCCCAGAATGAGGGGTTCCAGGATCTTTCTGGCCTCGTCGCGCCGCCCCAGGCGTTCCAGCCCCGCTGCCAGGTGATAGCGGATGTCCCCGGACTGGGGGGCCTTTTCGCTGGCTTCACGCAACAGGCGCACGCCCCTTGCGACCTCGGCACCTTCCTGCACCAGCGCCCAGCCCAGTGTATCTTGCACGGCCGGGCTGTCCTTTGCGAGCCGGTAGGCCCGCTCCGCGAACTGCCGGGCCTTGGCAGGATCCCGGGACAGGTAGAAATAGCTGAGATTGTTGAGGGCGATGACGTGTTCAGGACGGGCCGCCAGGATCTCCTCGTAGAGCGCCCTGGCCCGCTCTTCCTGACCGGCGCCATGGTAAGTCATGGCAAGTACGCTTTTGACGACGATGTTTTCATCGTCCGGCCGGGCCTTCAGCCACGATTCCAGAACTCCCCGGGCCGCTTCGCCATCGCCGCCAAGACGGACGGACTCAGCCAGCTTGACGGCAATCTTTTCTGAGGGCATGAGCTCCAGGGCCTTTTTGTAATTGCGCTGTGCCGTGGCGAAATCCTCCTTGCTCAGGGCGATATCTCCTGCCAGCACATAACCTACGGCCGCATTGGGCCGGTCCTTCTGGATCGAGCGCGCCAGCTTCATGGCGGCGTCATGGCGCTGCGCCAGAACCTCAAGCTGGATCAGCCTGATCCGGGCAGGCAGGTTGTCAGGATCGAGTTCCAGGAGACGGTCGATGCTCTTCCTGGCGGCCTCGCGCTGGTTCAGCTGCATCTGGACACCAGACAGGGCATACAGGATCGAGGGCTCGTCCGGTGCCATTTCAGCGAGCTGCTCATAGGTCCGGAGGGCCTTGCTGGGCATCCCCGCCGCAAGCTGTGCCCGCCCCTGCGTCAGCAACAAGGGCACGTTTTCTCTGTTGCGCGCCAGCGCCTCCTCTACAATTGCCAGTGCCACGTGTGGCTCACCCTTGCGCAGGTTGTATCCGGCCAGCACCAGGTGCGGCAGAACGGCCTCCGGATGGCTGCTGCGCGCCTTTTCCCACCATTCGAGGGCAGCTTCCCTGTCGCCAAGACGTTCCGTGACTTGCGCCTTGCCGATGAGCGCCACCAGGTTCTTGCCGTCCCGCGCCAGAATGACATCCAGCTCACGATCGGCGGCGGCATAATCCTTTTTCTGGAAATACAGCCTCGCCAGATTGTGACGGGCAGGAATAAAGTTTTCATCGATGGCCAGCGCCTGCTCGAAGGCACTGCGGGCAGCCTCCTCGTCCCCTTTCGCCATCTGCACGCCCCCCAGCAGGGTCAGCATGCCAGGCTCATCCGGATAATCGGCCACCAGGGACTCTGTCAGTCGAAGGGCCTCCTGAAAGTCCTTCTTGCGCAGATGGGCAAACACCAGCATCGCACGGGCACGCTTGTCCTGCTCGCCGGTTGCGAGAGGCTCCAGCGCCTTGATGGCATCGTCATAATCACCGCTGTTGAGATAGACATTGGCCAGTTCAACACGTATGTCCGGCGTATCACCTGCGGTGGCCATCGCCCGCTTCAGGTAGGCCACGCCCTGGGCCGTATCACCCTGCATGGCGGCTGCCTTGCCGATGAGCCTCAGCAACTGGACGTCCTGGGTATCTTCCACCGCGGGACGCAGGACTTCCATGGCCAGATCGGCCTGACCACGCCTGAGGCGGGTAGCGGCCAGCAGCATCACGGCTTCGGGAAGATTGCCGGCCTGGGAGACATAACGCTCCAGATACTGTTCCGCCTGTTCGTAATTGCCGCGGTCATAATAAATGGCACCCAGCAGCAGGAGGCTGGGAAAATGATCCGGGGCCTGCTTCAGCACCCGGTTCAGGTAATCCTCGGCCTCTTCATAGTCGCGCGCCTGATAGGCCAGCAGGGCATGAAAATACAGGGGCGCCGGATGACGGGGAGCCCGCTTGAGCAGGCCATCGACCACGCGCGCGGCATCCGCGGTCCGGTCCAGTGCCAGGAGGGCCCTGATCTTGCCCAGCCTGGCCGCGAACACCTCGGGAACGGCATCATTGTCACTTTGAGCGAGCACCTGCTCAAAACTCGACAATGCATTCTCGAAATCCTTCTGCTGCAGGGCAATACTCCCCTTCAGGCGCAGCGCCTCCATGCCCTGGGGGTTGGCTTGCAACGCCTGCTCCAGCTTTTCCCTGGCCCGTTCCAGATCCCCCTGGGCAGCTGCCAGCCTCGCATATCCCAGCAAGACCCCATAGGCGGCAGGTTCAAGCTGGCTGGCCTGGTCGAGCAGCCGTTCGGTGGCGGCATGGTCTCCCTTGCCCAGCTGTGCTTCGGCGGCCATGACCAGCAACATAGCATCCTTTGCCTCCGCGATGTCTTCTTTCAGAAGTGACAGGACCTCGTCATGCTTGCGCTGGTAGAGCAGGGCCCGGGCCAGGTGGGGCTTCACCGTCTCTGCGGCCGTGCCGGTCTGCATGGCCCGGCGCAGGGCGGTTTCCGCAGCGGGATAATTGCCTGCTTCGAGATACTGGCGTCCCAGCAGATAGCGGGCCTCGGCGTTATTGGGGTTCTGCTGCAGGGCGTTCTTGAGTTCGATGACAGCCGAGGCGCTGTCATTCTGCTGCAGATAGGACTTTGCCCTTTGCAAGTATTCTGTATCACTCAGATTGGTCTTTCCGCAACCGGATAACAGCAACAGCCCCCCCAGCAGGCCGATGATTACGATTTTCTTCACGATACCCTCCACGAAAACACGCTCAACGAGTCATTTCAATCCATACTTGGCCAGCAGTGAATAACAGGTAGGCCGGCTGATGCCGAGCTGTTCCGCCGCCTTGCTCACATTCCCGCCATGCTGTCCCAGGGCACGCTGCAGCGCCTCCAGCTCCGCCTTGTCGCGGGCTTCCTGCAGGGTCAGGGACTGGCAAGACTCGTCGCCAGGCATCCCGTCCGGCAATGGCAGCTGCAGATCTTGGACATCCACGCGCTTTCCGTCACACAGCAGCACCGCCCGCTTGACCCGGCTCTCCAGCTCTCTCACGTTGCCCGGCCATTCATAAGTCTCGATGGCGGCCATGGCCCGCGCCGTGAAACCGCGCACGGGGCTGTTGCCTTCCCTGCGAAAGCGATCCAGAAAACAGCGGGCCAGGAGCGCGGCGTCGCCGTCGCGGGCCCGCAAAGGCGGGATTTCCACGGTAATCTCGCTGATGCGGTAATACAGGTCCTCGCGAAAGCCACCCTCGGAAATGAGCTGCCGCAGGTTGCGGTGGGTGGCACAAACAACACGCACGTCCACAGGGATTTCGCCTTTTCCGCCCAGGCGCTCGATGACACGCTCCTGCATGAATCGCAACAGCTTGGCCTGCAGGGCCTGCGGCATGTCACCGATTTCATCGAGAAAGAGCGTGCCGCCGTCGGCCAGCTCGATCTTGCCCTGCTTCTGCTGGACGGCGCCGGTGAAGGCGCCTTTCTCGTACCCAAAGAGTTCGCTCTCCAGCAGGGTCTCGGGTATCGCGGCGCAATTGATGGCCACAAAACGTCCCTTGCTGCGGTTGCCCAGGGAGTGCAGGGCCCGCGCCAGGAGTTCCTTGCCGGTGCCGCTGTCACCCCGCAGCAGCACCGTGACATCGGTGGCGGCCACCTTCTCCACGGTGCGGCAGACCTCCAGCATCTGGGGACTGGCGGCGATGAGGCCCTCGAGCGAAGACTGGCGGGACGCAGCGAGGAGGGCGCGGTTTTCCTGTTCCAGCTCGTAGAGCCGGTGGGCCCTGGAGATGATCAGGCGCAGGGTCTCGATCTCGATGGGCTTGTGATAGAAATCGTAGGCGCCGCTGCCAATGGCCCGCACGGCATGCTCCCGGTCGTCCCTGCCCGTCACGACGATGATCTTGGCATCCGGGTGTCTCTCGAGAATGCTTTCCAGGGTTGAAAAACCCTCGCTGACACCCTCGGGATCCGGCGGCAACCCAAGATCCAGGGTAATGACCGGACACTGCGTCTTTTCCAGCACGGCCAGCGCCGATTCCCGGTCGGCCGCCTCGAGCACTTCATAGTCCTCAAGGCCCCAGCGCAGCTGGCGACGCAGTCCCTCGTCGTCTTCTATGACCAACAATGATGCCTTGTCTGCCATTCTTCCTCCATGGATGTATCCGAATTATCGGCATCAGCGCCAACTGGCTATATAGCGGCTTTCTCTTGCGGCACGGCCGCCACAGGCAGCATGATGCGGAACCGGGTTCCCTTGCCCGGCTCGCTCTCGACCTCCACCTCGCCTCCCAGCTCGCGGACATATTCCCGGCATTCATAGGCTCCGATCCCCATGCCAGAAGAACCCTTGGTGGTATCGAAGGGACGGAAGAGGCGCTCGCGGATGAATTGCTGGTCCATTCCCCGCCCGGTATCGTCGACCTCCACGACCGCCTGTTCGTCTTCCCGCCTCAAGCGGATGACAACGCGCCCGTCCTCGGGCGTGGCATCCTGGGCATTGCGGACGATGTGAGCCAGTACCGCGCTCAGGCGGTCGGCGTCCGCCTGCACGGAGAGCCCCCGGGCCTCGTAATACACCTCGGGGTGGGGGCGTCCCGCCGCCACTATCGCCCTGGTTTCCTCCAGCAAGGATACCATATCCACAGTGGCCGAACGGTCCTGCTGTCCCTGCCCCCCGCCGAGCCGGGCGAGCATACGTTCCATCCTGCGCATGACGTTGTCCACCGTGGCGATCATGTCATCCACGAAGACGGGATTGCGCTTGTGTTTCTCTGCATTGTCCAACAACAGGGAAAGCTGGGCCATGACATTCTTGAGATCATGCATCATGAAGGCCGCCATGCGGTTCGTGGCCTCGAACTGGCGGGCACTGATCAATTCCTGAGTGGCACGCTGCTGTATCAGATAGCCCGCCACCTGGGTCCCTGCCGTTTTCAGAATGTCGTTGTCTTCCCAGCTGTAATCCCGCGGCGCAAGGGGTTTCGCCAGAAGGATCACCCCCTCCAGGGCATTGTCCAGCATCAGGGGCACGATCAGCCAGGCATCCTCTCTTTCGATCAGCCATTCGGGCAGGATCAGGCCGGGATAGCGTCCGGGATCCTGGCGATACTCCACCAGGTTGATCACCCACTGGCGCTCCTGGAGGAAAGTCGCGAGGGGGCCGGTCGCGTCGATCCGGCACAACCCGGACTCGGGCATGGCGAAATTCGCCATGATCTCATAACCGTCCCTTGCGCCCCGTTCCCAGAGGACACCCCCGGGGCTGTCCACGATATCGGCAAGCGCCTTGATGGCACGCTCACGCCAGCGCCCCTCCCCGCTGGCGGAAGTCAGCTTGCGAATGAATCCCAGCCACTCGTCCCGGTAGTCGTACTTGTAATTGAAAAAATGCTTGTTCAGAAAGACCCGCAGGTAGGCCCGGGCATGGCCCGAAGAGAGAATGACCAGCAGAAGCATGAGGGCCCCGAACACGAAGACGGCCTGGGCCACGCCGCCCCAGTCCCCCCCGTAGTAGCGGATATAGAATCCCCCCGCGGCCATGATGAGAAGATAGATGCCCGTGGCGAGCAGCGCTGCGCCATGGAAGACGATGCGGCGGGAAACGAAGACATCCAGCGACCACTGGGGGTTTCGCGCCGCGGAAACCGCAATGAGCGGCACCACGAGGGTATAGACCAGGCCGCGGGCATTCCATACCCAGGGCGTGATATGCCCGAAGAGCAGGATGTCGGCATACAGATAGAAATCGTAGGCAAACATGCCCCCGATGCCGAAACACAGGTATTTGATACTCCAGCGCTGCTCACCGGGTGTATTGCGATACAACTGCTCCACCAGTACCAGTCCGGCCACGGCCAGCAGTGCATCGGCCAGCACGATCAGCCTGGCTTCCTGAACGAAGGCAGGGATGCGCCCCACGGCCAGGGAATAGAGATAGACGGCCGTCAATGCCAGGCCCAGGCCGGCCAGCAACTGGAGAAGCACGCGAAACTCGCGGGCCTTGCCGGCGCGCAGCAGGCGGAAGAGGAACAGATACCAGGCGCCATACTTCAGCAGTTCGAAAATCTGCGGCAACAGGGCGCCGGGAGAAGCCGCGGACGTATAGAGGGAGGAAATCACCGCCCACAGGCAGGTGACGACTGTGGCAGCCGCCAGGAGGGCCCCCTGCATGCGCCCTCGCCAGCTGGTCACCAGAAGCAGGGACAGCACCAGGAATGCCACGGCGGCGCTGGCATAACTGTAGAAACCGAGCTGTGACATACCGTACCGGGTAGAACAGCCCCCTCAACGGGCGCCTTTCCCCCACAATACCACCTGCAGCGTCTGGAATATGATCATGAGATCCAGAAACAGGCTGTAGTTCTTTACGTAATAGAGATCGTACTGCAGCTTCTCCTGCGCATCCTTCTCGGAAGCGCCGTAGGGATAGCAGATCTGCGCCCACCCCGTGATGCCCGGTTTCACGCGGTGACGCTCGGCATAATAGGGAATATTCCGGGACAGCTCCGCCACGAATTCCGGCCGTTCCGGCCGGGGCCCAACGAAACTCATGTCCCCCTTGAGCACGTTGAAGATCTGGGGCAGCTCGTCGATACGGGTGCGACGGATGATCGCCCCCACCCGCGTGACCCTGTCGTCCCCCTGGCTGGCCCACCGGGCCCGGCCATCCCCTTCGGCATCGGGCCGCATGCTGCGGAATTTGAGCACATCGAACACCCTGCCGCCCTGGCCCACCCGTTTCTGGCGGTAGAAGACAGGCCCCTTGTCCTCCCGGTAGACGGCCAGCGCAGTCACCAGCATGACGGGCCAGGTCACCAACAACACGAGCAGGCTCACCAGGATGTCGAAAGCCCGCTTGGCATAGATCCGGAAGGTACTGGTCTGGAAACCATCGGAATAGACCAGCCAGCCGGGCTGCAGCAGGGCCAGCGGCAGCTTGCCGGCCTGGCGCTCGAAAAAGGTCATGAGATCGATGACTTCCACCCCCGCCATGCGGCAGTCAACGATCTCCTCCATGGGAAAGCTCTTGCGCCGGTCATCCAGGGCCACCACGATCTCGTCCACCTGGTTGCGGCGCACCAGTTCGAGAAAGGGCGAGTCGTGCCGGATGGTGTTTTTCTTGACAACATTGGTCTCGCTGGGAAAGTGGACATAACCCACGATGGTGAACCCCTGCCGGTCCGATTTGCGCCGCAGCAGCTGATCGATCATGGCGGCCTTTCTTCCCGTCCCCAGTACCAGGATGCGTTTCTTCAGCAGCTCCTGGTCTGCGAGCACGGAAAAAGCCAGGCGGATGCCCACGATGGCCACCAGGGCCAGCAGCCAGGACAGGCCGAAGGCACCGCGCCACAGGGAGAGGGAAGGAAAGACATAGAACACCACGCTCATGAGTAGAAAGCTGGCCAGCAGCGCACCGAAGATGCGCAACACCATCCCCCAGGTCCCTTCCCTGAGGTGACGCTCATAGAGTCCCAGTGCCGTCATGGAGGAAAGGGTCACAAAGGCGAAGATCAGGGCCACGGGCTGGATGGAGAAGAATTCACTCGCGGCTTCGAGGTCACCCGCAAAGCGGATCAGCATGCCCCCGTATACGGAGGCCATGAGCACCAGCACCTCCAAAACACCCAGGGTGAGAAACGATGAAGGCACGTAGTGTCGGAAAATTCTTACCATTGTGGCAGCAAGTCGTTCGAAAACTCCACTTATGACACCCCAAACATCACGCCGGGTATTGTACTCAATCCACACGTGTTTAGCGCTGCTTTCCGAAGGAATTGCTACAGTTTTGCCGCTTGCGCCCGTTATTGAAACTATCGGACGACGTCTGGAATGTTTGAGCAGGCAAGCTTGCTGCAGAACATGAAAATCTACAGACAAATCTGTCAGTTGGCATGTTGCAAGGGATGGTTTATGCTTTGCGGCCGTATGAGGTCACCCTGATCAAGAGATAAGAACGAAAATGAATATCACTATATTCGGTTCCGGTTATGTCGGCCTGGTCACGGGCGCCTGCCTGGCCGAGGTGGGCAACGATGTCCTGTGCATCGATATCGATGCGCACAAGATCGAGCGCCTGCAGCGGGGAGAAATCCCCATCTACGAACCCGGACTGGAACCGCTCGTCCAGGACAATGTCCGCGCCGGCCGTCTTGATTTCTCCACCGACGTCGCCCGCGGCGTGGCCCATGGCCTGTTCCAGTTCATCGCCGTGGGCACGCCGCCGGATGAAGACGGCTCGGCGGACCTGCAGTACGTCCTGGACGTGGCACGCAGCATTGGCCGGCACATGGAGGCGTACCGTATCATCGTGGACAAGTCCACCGTCCCCGTGGGCACCGCGGACAAGGTCAGAATCGCGATCCGGGAAGCGCTGGAGAAACGCGGCAAGCAGATAGAATTCGATGTCGTCTCCAATCCCGAATTCCTCAAGGAAGGCGCGGCGGTGGAAGACTTCATGAAACCCGATCGCATCGTCATCGGCACCGACAATCCCCGCACCACCGAGCTGCTCAAGGCCCTCTACGCCCCCTTCAACCGGAACCGCGAGCGTGTCATCGCCATGGACATCCGCTCCGCGGAGCTCACCAAGTATGCCGCCAACGCCATGCTGGCCACCAAGATCAGTTTCATGAACGAGCTGGCCAACCTGGCCGACCGCCTGGGGGCCGACATCGAGCAGGTCCGCATCGGCATCGGCGCAGACCCCCGCATCGGCTATCACTTCATCTATCCGGGCTGCGGCTATGGCGGCTCCTGCTTTCCCAAGGACGTCAAGGCACTGGAGCGCACGGCACGGGCGGTGGGTTACGAGGCTGAACTCCTGGGCGCCGTGGAAAAGGTCAACGAACGCCAGAAGCGGGTGCTGTTCGAGAAAATCCGCAACCATTTCGAGAACCGCCTCGACGGCAGGACCTTCGCCCTGTGGGGCCTGTCTTTCAAACCCAATACCGACGACATGCGCGAGGCCTCCAGCCGCACCCTCATGGAGGCCTTGTGGGAGGCGGGCGCACGGGTCAGGGCCTATGACCCCGAGGCCATGCATGAGGCCAGGCGTATCTATGGCGAGCACGACCGGCTCACCCTGTGCGAGAATCCCATGGCCTGCCTGGAGGGCGCCGATGCCCTGGCCGTGGTCACGGAATGGAACGAGTTCCGCAGCCCCGACTTTGCCCGCATCAAGACGATGCTCAGCGAGCCCGTGATCTTCGACGGCCGCAACATCTACAACCCGGCGCTGTTGCGGGAGATGGGATTCCATTACTATGCCATCGGTCGCGGCCTGCAACCGCCACCTCCCGCGTTATGAACCCAGCGGAAAAACCGAACATGGAAACCAGCTACAGGACCGTTTCATGATAAACCTCGACGATACGCGCATCGGCGTCATCGGCCTCGGCTATGTGGGCCTGCCCCTGGCCGTGGCCTTCGGCAACCGCTTTCCCACCACCGGTTACGATCTCAACAGGGCACGCATCGACGAACTCAGGGCGGGGCGTGACAGTTCCCTGGAGGTCACCGCCGAGGAACTGGCTGCCGTCCGCAACCTGCGCTATGCCTACGAGGCTGACGAACTGGCGGACTGCAACGTCTACGTGGTGACCGTTCCCACGCCCATCGACGCCTACAAACGCCCCGACCTCAGCCCCCTGCAGAGCGCCAGCGAGACAGTGGGGAAACTTCTGCAATCCGGTGACGTGGTCATCTTCGAGTCCACCGTCTACCCGGGTTGCACGGAAGAGGTCTGTGTCCCCATCCTGGAGCGCATCTCTGGCCTGCGCTTCAACCGGGATTTTTATGTCGGCTACAGCCCGGAACGCATCAATCCCGGTGACAAGGAGAACCGCCTCAGCACCATCGTCAAGGTCACCTCCGGCTCGACGCCGGAGACCGCCGATTTCGTGGATACACTGTACCGGGAGATCATCACCGCCGGCACTCACAAGGCCAGCAGCATCAAGGTGGCCGAGGCCGCCAAGGTCATCGAGAACACCCAGCGCGATGTCAACATCGCCCTCATCAACGAACTGGCGCTGATCTTCAACCGCCTGGGGATAGACACGCTGGAGGTGCTGGAAGCCGCCGGCAGCAAGTGGAACTTCCTCCCCTTCCGCCCCGGCCTGGTGGGCGGGCATTGCATCGGCGTCGATCCCTACTATCTCACGCACAAGGCCCAGGAAATCGGCTATCATCCCGAAGTGATCCTGGCGGGACGGCGCATCAACGACGGCATGGGCGCCTATGTCGCGGAGCGGGTGGTCAAGCTCATGACCCAGGCCCGCATCCAGGTGGTGGATGCCCGCGTGCTCATCATGGGGCTCTCCTTCAAGGAAAACTGCCCGGACCTGCGCAACACCCGCGTGGTGGACATCGTCCAGGAACTGCGGGGCTATCATGCCCGCATCGACGTCTACGACCCCTGGGTGGACCCGGCGGAAGCGGAGCGGGAATACGGCATCAGGCCCGTGGATGCGCCGCAGAAAGCGGGCTACGATGCGGTCATCCTCGCCGTCGCCCACCACCAGTTCACGGAATTGGGCAGCGCGGGCATTCGCGCCCTGTGCAGGCCCAACGCCATTCTGTTCGACGTCAAGTCCGTCCTGCCGGCCACTGATGTGGACGGCAGGCTGTAACAAAGCTCAGGGAGACACATGAAGATACTGGTCACCGGCACGGCGGGATTCATCGGCGCCGCCCTGGCAGAACGCCTCCTGGCGAGGGGCGACGAGGTCATCGGCGTGGACAACCTCAACGATTATTATGACGTGCGCCTCAAGGAGGCCCGCCTCGCCCGGCTCACGCCGCACCCCGGCTTCACCGATATCCGGGCCAGCCTGGAAGACCGGAACACCATGGCCCATATATTTACCGAACACCGCCCGCAGCGGGTGGTGAACCTGGCCGCCCAGGCAGGCGTGCGCTATTCCCTCAAGAATCCCCACGCCTATGTGGACAGCAACCTGGCAGGGTTCATGAACATTCTGGAGGGCTGTCGCCACCATCACGTGGAACACCTTGTCTATGCCTCCAGCAGCTCGGTCTACGGCGCCAACACGCGCATGCCCTTCTCCGTCCATGACAACGTGGACCACCCGGTGAGTCTCTACGCCGCAAGCAAGAAGGCCAACGAGCTCATGGCCCACACCTACAGCCATCTCTATGGCCTGCCCACGACGGGCCTGCGCTTCTTCACCGTCTATGGCCCGTGGGGACGGCCCGACATGGCCTTGTTCATCTTCACCCGCAACATCCTCGCGGGCAAACCCATCGATGTCTACAATCACGGCAAGTGCCGGCGCGATTTCACCTACATCGACGACATCGTGGAAGGCGTGATCCGCACCCTGGACCGGATCCCGGCACCCAACCCCGGCTGGTCCGGCGACGATCCCGACTCGGCCACCAGTCTCGCCCCCTACCGCCTCTACAACATCGGCAACCACCAGCCTGTGGAACTGATGCGCTTCATCGAGATCCTGGAAGACGCCCTGGGACAGAAGGCGGAGAAAAACCTGCTGCCGCTGCAACCCGGCGACGTGCCGGCCACCTATGCCGATGTGGACGACCTCATGCGGGACGTGGGCTTCAGCCCGTCCACGCCCATCGAAGAGGGCATCGAGCGGTTCGTGGCATGGTACCGGGAGTTCTATGGGGCGTGAGATACCGAGACGAGTGAAAGCTTCCTGAGGGAGAGGGGATTTATGCAATGATCAGGCAAAAAAAGGGCGGGGTGGTCCCCGCCCTTTCCACAACCGCCTGACCCGGCAGCAGACCCTCAGTTCACCCGGGGGTCCAGCTCACCGCTCTCGTAACGCTTGGTCATGGTCTCCAGGCTGATGGGCTTGATCTTCGAGGCGTTGCCCGCCGTGCCGAAGGCTTCGTAACGCGCCTTGCAGATATCCTTCATGGCGGCGGTCGATGCCTTGAGGAACTTGCGGGGGTCGAAATCCTTGGGGTGTTCCGCCAGGTACTTGCGAATGGCGCCGGTGCTGGCCATGCGCAGGTCGGTGTCGATGTTGACCTTGCGCACGCCGTGCTTGATGCCTTCCTGGATCTCTTCCACCGGTACGCCATAGGTCTCGCCCATGTCGCCACCGTAGGTATTGATGATCTTGAGCCAGTCCTGGGGAACCGACGAAGAACCATGCATCACCAGGTGGGTATCGGGGATGCGGGCATGGATCTCCTTGATACGGTCGATGGCCAGGATATCGCCGGTGGGTGGCCGGGTGAACTTGTAGGCACCGTGGCTGGTGCCGATGGCGATGGCGAGGGCATCCACGCCGGTCTGCTTGACGAAATCCGCGGCCTGCTCGGGGTCCGTGAGCAGCTGCTCCTTGGAAAGCTTGCCCTCGGCGCCGGAACCGTCCTCTTCGCCCGCCATGCCCGTCTCCAGCGAGCCCAGGCAGCCCAGTTCCCCTTCCACGGAGACGCCACCCGCATGGGCCATCTCCACCACCCGCCGGGTCACGTCCACGTTGTATTCATAGCTCGCGGGGGTCTTCATGTCCTCTTCCAGGGAACCGTCCATCATCACGGAGGTGAAACCCAGCTGGATGGAGCGCAGACAGACGGCGGGTGAGGCACCATGATCCTGATGCACGACGATGGGGATGTGCGGCCATTGCTCCGCCGCGGCAGCCATGAGATGGCGCAGAAAGGGCGCACCGGCGTAGCTGCGGGCACCCGCGGAAGCCTGGACGATGACCGGGCTGTCGGTCTCGTCGGCCGCCTGCATGATGGCGTGCATCTGCTCCATGTTGTTGACGTTGTATGCCGGCACGCCATAACCGTGCTCAGCGGCATGATCCAGAAGCTGACGTAATGAAATCAGGGGCATGGGTTTCTCCTTCCTTCCGTTTATTTATGAACAGTAAAGCTCACCAAATCAGGGTGATAATGGGTGATGAGTAATGGCTGACGAGCAAACGACCAGCCACCCGCATTGTCCCAGCTCATCACTCATCACGCATCACCCGCATATTGTAAACCGCCTTCCCGCCAAAAAACATCGCAACGGATCCAGGGACTTCAGTAGTCACCAACCCGTACGATCTTCATGGTATTGGTGGCGCCGTGAACGCCCATCAGGTCTCCCTTGGTGATGATCACCAGGTCTCCCTCCTCCACCGTGCCCTGGGCCTGAAGCTCCGCGAGCACGGCGCGATTGATCTCGATGTGGTTGGCGTGCTCGTTGTTCTCGAAGGCCATGGGGTAGACCCCCCGGTAGAGGGTGACCTTGCGCCGCGTGGCCTCATGGCGGGTCATGGCATAGATGGGAATCCCGGAACTGATACGGGACATCCACTGCACCGTGTTGCCCGACTCCGTCAGGGCGGCGATGGCCTTCACCCCCAGGTGGTTGGCCGTGTACATGGCCGCCATGGCGATGGCCTCGTCCACGTGATGAAACTCGCTGTGCACGCGGTGACGGGACACCACGGCCACTTTCTGGCGCTCCGCCCCCAGGCAGATGCGCGCCATGGCCTCGATCACCTTCACCGGAAAACGGCCCGTGGCGGTTTCCGCGGAGAGCATCACGGCGTCGGTGCCGTCCAGCACGGCATTGGCCACATCGAAGACTTCGGCGCGGGTGGGAATCTGGCTGTCCACCATGGACTGCATCATCTGGGTGGCGGTGATCACCACGCGGTTCATGTTGCGAACCTGATGGATGAGGTGTTTCTGCACCCCGGGCAGTTCGGCATCGCCGATTTCCACGCCCAGGTCGCCGCGGGCGATCATGATGACGTCGCTCGCGGCAATGATCTCCTCGATGGCGCCCAGGGACTCGGCGCGCTCGACCTTGGCGATGATGCCGCCCTGCCCCCCTGCCTGGCGCAACAGCTCGCGCGCCTCGTGAATGTCCGCGGCATTGCGGGGAAACGAGACGGCCACATAGTCCACTGCGAGCTCCGCCGCCACCTTGATGTCGGCACGGTCCTTTTCAGTGATGGCCGGCGCCGAGAGCCCGCCACCCTGGCGGTTGATGCCCTTGCTGTCGGACAACACGCCGCCCACCTCCACGCGGCAGACGATCTCGTTGTCGGTCACCCGGGTCACGCTCAGCACGATGGCGCCGTCATCCAGCAGCAGGATGTCGCCGGGCTGGACATCGTGCGTCAGCTCCTTGTAGGTGAGCCCCACCCGCTCCTCATCGCCTGCGTCGGAAGGACAGCGGGCATCGAGGACGAAACGGGCCCCCTCCTCCAGCACCACCTTGCCGTTGCGAAAACGCTCGATGCGGATCTTGGGGCCCTGCAGATCGGCCAGCACGCCCACTTCCTTGCCCACGGCCCGGGCACAATCACGCACCATCTTGACACGTCGCACATGGTCCGCCGCGGCGCCATGGGAAAAATTGACCCGCACCACGTCCATGCCGGCGACAATCATCTTTGTGAGGATGTCCGGGTCGTCGGTAGAGGGACCCAGGGTGGCCACGATCTTGGTGCGGCGGATCATGCCGCCCTGCCCATGGTGACGATAGGCTGGAATGAAGCTGTTCTTGTTCTGCGCACTCAATTTCCTTTTTTCATTGTCTGTTCCGGAAAATCTTCCCTCCCTTTTCCCCTTCACGCAAGGGGAAAATCGAGCCCCGTCTTCGTACCGGGGGCTGTGGGGGCTGCGCGGCCACCCCGTCCAGCCGCCCGCAGGAACGCCCCGGGCCGCAATGTCCTCCCCGAGAGATCCTGCCGGCTCACCGCCCTTCCGCCGCGCGTGCCTCCAGCATGGCGACGGCAGGCAGTTTCCTGCCCTCCAGGAATTCCAGGAAGGCACCGCCCCCCGTCGAGATATAGGACACCCGGTCGGCGATGCCGTACTTGGCCACTGCCGCCAGGGTGTCCCCGCCACCGGCAATGGAGAATGCCGGGCTCTCGGCAATGGCCATGGCGAGGCGCCGGGTACCCTCGCCGAACTGGTCGAACTCGAAGACGCCCACCGGGCCGTTCCAGACGATGGTGCCCGCCTCGCGCAGGATGGCCTCGAAGGCATCGCTGGTTTCAGGCCCGATGTCGAAAATCATGTCGTCATCGGCCACCTCATCCACCTTCTTCAGCACCGCCTCGGCATCCTCGGCGAATTCCTTGCCGCAGACCACGTCCCGGGGCACGGGGATGTCACCTCCCCGGGCCCTGGCGGCCTCGGTCAGGCGCTTCGCCTCGTCGATGAGGTCCGGCTCGTAAAGGGATTTCCCCACATTGTAACCGGCAGCGGCGATGAAGGTATTGGCGATGCCGCCGCCCACGATGAGCTGGTCCACGATGCCCGACAGCGACTCCAGCACTGTCAGCTTGGTGGAGACCTTGGATCCGCCGACGATGGCCACCATGGGGCGGCGGGGATTGTCCAGGGCCTTGCCCAGGGCATCCAGCTCCGCCGCCAGCAGGGGCCCGGCACAGGCCACCGGGGCATACCTGGCCACCCCGTGGGTGGATGCCTGGGCGCGGTGAGCCGTGCCAAAGGCATCCATGACATAGACATCGCACAAGGCGGCATACTGGCGGGACAGGGTCTCGTCGTCTTTCTTCTCGCCCTTGTTGAAACGGACGTTCTCCAGCATCACCACCTCGCCGTCACGCAGCACGGGGGGGTGTGCCAGATAGTCCTTGACCAGGGGCACCTCCCTGCCCAGCAGCTCACCGAGATGGGCCGCCACCGGCGCCAGGGTGAAGGCCTCCTCGTATTCACCCTCGGTGGGCCTGCCCAGATGGGACATGAGCATGACCCGCGCACCGGCCTCCAGGGCATGGCGGATGGTGGGCAATGCCGCACGGATGCGCGTGTCATCCGCCACCCGGCCGTCCTTGAGAGGCACATTGAGATCCTCGCGAATCAGGACCCGCCTGCCCGCCAGGTCCAGCTCTGTCATCTTGATGATCGACATGACTTGCTCCTTAAAGACAATGATGAAATCCGCATGTCGGCCGCCTTCATGGCATACGCCGGTTTTCCCCGGGTCGTGCCCGGGCCGGCCGCAGGGAACGACACGGGGCGGTTGCCCGCCCCGTGCGATCGTCTCTCATCCGGCCGGCCTCAGCCCGCGGCGATGTGCTCCACGAAACGGAGCATGTTGCACGTGTAGCCGTATTCGTTGTCATACCAGGCGACCACCTTGACGAAGGTGTCGTCCAGGGCGATGCCGGCACCGGCATCGAAGATGGAGGAAAAGCCCACGCCGCGGAAATCGGTGGACACCACTTTCTCGTCGGTATAGGCCAGGGTCCGGCTGATGTCGCCCTGCTCGGAAGCGGCCTTCATGGCGGCACAGATGGCCTCGTAGGTGGCGGGCTTTTCAAGTTCCACCGTCAGGTCCACCACCGAGACGTCGGAAGTGGGCACGCGGAAAGCCATGCCGGTGAGCTTGCCGTTGAGTTCGGGCATCACCACACCCACGGCCTTGGCCGCACCGGTGGAAGAGGGGATGATGTTCTCCAGGATGCCCCGGCCGCCACGCCAGTCCTTCATGGAGGGGCCGTCCACGGTCTTCTGGGTGGCAGTGGCGGCATGCACGGTGGACATGAGGCCGCGCCTGATGCCCCAGTTGTCGTGGAGCACCTTGGCCACGGGCGCCAGGCAGTTGGTGGTGCAGGAGGCGGCGGAGACGATGGCCTGACCCGCATAGCTTTCGTGGTTCACGCCATAGACGAACATGGGCGTGCCGTCCTTGGAAGGCGCGGACATGACCACCCTGGCGGCGCCGGCCTCGAGATGCTTGCGGCAGGTCTCCTCGGTGAGGAAGAAACCGGTGCACTCCAGCACGATGTCCACGCCCGCCTCGTTCCACTTGAGATTGGCGGGATCGCGCTCGGCGGTGAGGCGAATGGTCTTGCCGTCGACCACGAGGTGACTGCCCTCCACGCCCACCTCGCCCTGGAAACGGCCGTGCACCGAGTCGAACCTGAGCATGTAGGCCAGGTAATCCGCATCGAGGAGGTCGTTGATGGCCACCACCTCCAGGTCATCGAACTCCCTCGCGATGGCACGGAAAGCCATGCGGCCGATGCGGCCGAAACCATTGATACCGACTTTGATCGTCATGCTGTTAGCTCCCTGTATTTTTGGACACGAATTCTGTTTGGCGGCATGCGCAAATCAGAGCACTGCCTCCACGGCGGCGACCACGTTTTCCACGGTGAGGCCGAATTCCTTGAAGAGATCGGCGGCCGGCGCCGACTCGCCGAAGCGGTCGACCCCCACGATACGGCCCTCCAGCCCCACGAACTTGTGCCAGTAGTCGGGAATCCCGGCCTCCACCGCCACCCGGGCCCGGACCGCCGCGGGCAGCACGGATTCGCGGTATTCGGCATCCTGGGCCTCGAAAGTGTCCACGGAGGGCATGGAGACCACCCGTACCGCAACGCCCTTGTCCGCCAGCCTTTCCGCAGCCCCCAGGGCGAGGGAGACCTCGGAGCCCGTGGCGATGATGATGGCATCGGGGCTGCCCTCGCTGTCGCGCAGGACGTAACCGCCCCGGGCGATGCTGTCGGTCTGCGCCGGCGTGCGTTCCACGTGAGGCAGGTTCTGGCGGGAGAAAATCAGGCTGGTGGGCCCCTCCCGGCGCTCGATGGCCGCCTTCCAGGCCACTGCCGTCTCCACGGCATCACAGGGACGCCACACGGACATGTTGGGGATCAGGCGCAGGGTGGCGGTCTGCTCCACCGGCTGGTGGGTGGGTCCGTCCTCACCCAGGCCGATGGAATCGTGGGTGAAGACGAACAGGGTCCGCACCTTCATCAGGGCCGCCATGCGCAGGGCATTGCGGGCATACTCCGAGAACATGAGAAAGGTGCCGCCGAAGGGGATGAAGCCGCCGTGCAGGGCGATGCCGTTCATGATGGCCGACATGCCGAACTCGCGCACGCCATAATAGATATAGTTGCCGTCGGAGACGGTATTGCTGATGGGGCGGGCCTCCGGCCACAGGGTCAGGTTGGACCCCGCGAGATCCGCCGAACCGCCGATGAACTCCGGCAGGGCCTTGGCATAGGCCGTGATGGCATTGAACGAAGCCTTGCGGGTGGCGATGGTCTCGGCCTTCTCCACGGTCTGGCGTATGTAGTCACTGGCGTGCCGGGACCAGTCCGCGGGCAGCTCCCCCTTCAGGCGGCGCTCCAGCTCGGCAGCCAGTTCGGGATGGGCGGCCTTGTAGGACGCGAATTTCTCCTGCCAGGCCGCCTCCCGCTCCGCGCCCCGCGCGCGGGCGTCCCAGCCGGCATAGATCTCGTCCGGGATCACGAAGGGTTCATAAGGCCATTCCAGGTTCTCACGCGTGGCGCGGATCTCGTCCTCACCCAGCGGGGCGCCGTGACAGTCGTGACTGCCGCAGAGATTGGGTGCGCCGTAGCCGATCACGGTCTTGCAGCAGATGAGGCTGGGCTTGTCGTTGACGGCGCGCGCCTCCAGGATGGCCTTGCGGATGGCTTCGGCGTCATGGCCGTCCACGTCGCGCACCACGTGCCAGCCGTAGGCCTCGAAGCGCTTGGGCGTGTCGTCGGTGAACCAGCCTTCCACGTGCCCGTCGATGGAAATGCCGTTGTCGTCCCAGAAGGCGATGAGCTTGCCCAGCCCCAGGGTACCGGCGAGAGAACAGGCCTCGTGGGAAATGCCCTCCATCATGCAGCCATCGCCCATGAATACATAGGTATAGTGGTCGATGATGTGATGGCCGTCGCGGTTGAACTGTCCTGCCAGGACTTTCTCGGCAATGGCCATGCCCACGGCATTGGTGATGCCCTGCCCCAGCGGCCCGGTGGTGGTCTCCACGCCGGGCGCATAGCCGTACTCCGGATGACCCGGCGTCTTGGAATGGAGCTGGCGGAACTGCTTGATGTCCTCCATGCTGAGGTCGTAACCGCTCAGGTGCAGCAGGGAATAGATCAGCATGGAGCCATGGCCGTTGGACAGGACGAAGCGGTCCCGGTCGGGCCACCGGGGATTGGCGGGATTGTGGGACAGGAAGTCGTTCCACAGGACCTCGGCAATGTCCGCCATGCCCATGGGCGCGCCCGGGTGTCCCGACTTCGCCTTTTGCACCGCATCCATGCTCAGCACACGGATGGCATTGGCTAATTCTCTGCGCGATGGCATACGTTTTCTCCTAGCTCTTATTTAGACAATCATTACATATCGCCCTGGCCACCAAGGCTGCCCGTGGCGACAAAAAGCAAAGAGAAAAGAACAGCCCTGCCCGGCTTCATGACCGGACACAACTTCGTGGAATCTCGGACGAGTTCTTCGCTTTTTCTACAGCGATGCTGCCCTTTTCTCTATGCTCCCCGGGGCCGAGAACCGCACATTTTCCCCCAAGCACGCCCCCTTGGGCAATAGGTGGGGCAAAAAAACCGCCTGCCCCCTCCCCCGGACGATTGCGCGCCAATTATTTGGCGGATTGCTTCAGGATGCGTCTCGCCACTTGATGGAACACCCCATGCTGGGAATCTGTTCCCGCGGACCCTGGCCTGTCCGGGCGATCTGCTTCATGGCCTCGAAGAGGTCACGGCGGGCATCGGGCGGGGCGGCCTCCTTGCGGCTCGCATCCAGGCGTCCCCGATACTGCAACTCCAGGCGGTCGTTGTAGCCGAAGAAATCCGGCGTGCATACCGCGCCATAGGCCTTGGCCACTTCCTGTGTCTCATCCAGGAGATAGGGGAAAGGAAAGTCATATTCCTCGGCAATGCGCTTCATGTTGTCGAAGGAGTCCTCGGGATATTCGCTGGGGTCGTTGGACATGATCGCCACGCTCTTGATGCCGTAATCCAGCAACTCGCGGGTATCCCGCACGAGACGGTCGCGGATCGCCTTGACATAGGGACAGTGATTGCAGATGAACATCACCAGCAGCCCCTTCTCGCCCCGGCATTGTTCCAGGGTCCAGATCCTGCCGTCCACCCCCGGCAGGGCGAAATCCACGGCCGGCTTGCCAAACTCACAAACAGGCGTCTCAAGACTGACCATAGCACCTCTCCTCGCTTTTGAGGGGCGCTATTATAGCGGGCATTACCGCGACGCGACAGCGTCCTGAAGCAGTCCCGGCCAATGGCAGGCCAGGGCACTAATCCCCGGGTGACAGGATCCGATAAAAAACGTTAGAATGGATAGTTCTGATTTTTGAATCGCATGTTCATGCGTGATCCGGTCCAAAGTGTCGCCAAGAGGCCGGAGGTTGTGATGTGCCCGGCTGCATGCTGAATTTTTGTAGCCTGGATGCAGGCCCCAAGGGCCGGAATCCAGGGAAAGGCGCCATTCATCCCGGATTTCGCTTCGCTTCATCCGGGCTACCCTGCCCATGCTGACTGGTATATGCCTTGAGTTCAATAAGTTTTAAGGGATGACGACTATTGAGGTTTACATTATTTGACAGCTATCGTGTAGCCTGGATGCAGGCCCCAAGGGCCGGAATCCAGGGAAAGGCGCCATTCATCCCGGATTTCGCTTCGCTTCATCCGGGCTACCCTGCCCATGCTCCTGCCCGGCCAGGATGCGACCGCGATAATCAAAACCGAGAGGGCATTCAATGAGTGATTCCTATCTGTTCACGTCCGAATCGGTCTCCGAGGGCCATCCGGACAAGGTTGCCGACCAGATCTCCGATGCCGTTCTGGATGCCATCCTGGACCAGGACCCCCGCGCCCGCGTCGCCTGCGAAACCCTGATCAATACCGGCATGGTGGTGCTGGCGGGGGAGATCACCACCAGCGCCGTCGTGGACATGCAGGACACCGTGCGCCGGACAGTGCGGGAAATCGGCTACAACAGCTCGGAGATGGGCTTCGACTGGGCATCCTGCGCCGTGCTCACGGCCATCGACAAGCAATCCGCGGACATCGCCATGGGCGTGGACGAATCGGAGGAACACGAGCAGGGGGCGGGAGACCAGGGCCTGATGTTCGGCTACGCCGCCGACGAGACGGACGTCCTCATGCCCGCGCCCATCACCTATGCCCACCGCCTGGTCAAACGCCAGGCCGAGGTGCGGAAAAACGGCAGCCTCCCCTGGCTGCGCCCCGATGCCAAGAGCCAGGTGACCTTCCGCTACGAAGAGGGACGGCCGACCGGCATCGACGCCGTGGTGCTCTCCACCCAGCATGACCCCGACATCGAATACGATGCCCTGCGCGAGGCCGTCATGGAGGAGATTATCAAGCCCGTGCTGCCCGGCGAGTGGCTGGACCGGGACACCCAGTATTTCATCAATCCTACGGGGCGTTTTGTCATCGGCGGTCCCGTGGGGGACTGTGGCCTGACGGGACGCAAGATCATCGTGGACACCTACGGCGGCATGGCCCGTCACGGCGGCGGCGCCTTTTCCGGCAAGGACCCCACGAAAGTGGATCGCTCGGCGGCCTATGCGGGGCGCTACGTCGCCAAGAACATCGTCGCCGCCGGTCTCGCCCGGCGCTGCGAGGTCCAGGTCTCCTATGCCATCGGTGTGGCCGAACCCACCTCCATCAGCGTCCAGACCTTCGGCACGGGCGTCGTCGCCGACGCCCGCATCGTGGAACTGATCCGGGAATGCTTCGATCTGCGCCCCAAGGGGCTCATCACCATGCTGGACCTGCTGCGCCCGATTTACCGCAAGACGGCCGCCTACGGCCATTTCGGCCGGGAAGAACCGGAATTCACCTGGGAGAAGACCGACAAGGCGGCGCTGCTGCGCGACGCCGCAGGCCTGAAATAAGAACCGCTTCAACACGGAGACATCCATGAGCACACAACCCGTAGAGAACCTGAATCCCGATTACAAAGTCGCCGACATCGGCCTGGCCGAATGGGGCCGCAAGGAAATCGCCATCGCCGAGACCGAAATGCCGGGGCTCATGGCGCTGCGCGAGGAGTACCAGGGACAGAAACCCCTGGCGGGCGCCCGCATCGCCGGCTGCCTGCACATGACCATCCAGACCGCGGTACTCATCGAAACCCTGGTGGCCCTGGGCGCCGAGGTGCGCTGGTCCTCCTGCAACATCTTTTCCACCCAGGACCATGCCGCCGCTGCCATCGCCGCCGCCGGCATCCCGGTCTTCGCCTGGAAGGGCGAATCAGAGGAAGACTACTGGTGGTGCATCGACCAGACCATTTTCGGCCCCGACGGGTGGCGCCCCAACATGCTGCTGGACGACGGCGGCGACCTCACCCAGGTGATGCACGAGAAATATCCGGAACTGCTGGAGGACGTGCGCGGTCTCTCGGAAGAGACCACCACGGGGGTGCACCGCCTCTACGAAATGATGAAGGACGGCACGCTCAAGGTGCCGGCCTTCAACGTCAACGACTCGGTCACCAAGTCCAAGTTCGACAATCTCTACGGCTGCCGCGAGTCCCTGCTGGACGGCATCAAGCGCGCCACCGATGTCATGATCGCAGGCAAGATCGCCGTGGTCCTGGGGTACGGCGACGTGGGCAAGGGCTGCGCCCAATCCCTGCGCGGCCAGGGCGCCACCGTCTGGATCACCGAGATCGACCCCATCTGTGCCCTGCAGGCCGCCATGGAAGGCTACCGCGTGGTGACCATGGAAGACGCCTGCGACAAGGCGGACATCTTCATCACCGCCACCGGCAACTATCATGTCATCAATCACGAGCACATGCTCAAGATGAAAAACCAGGCCATCGTCTGCAACATCGGCCATTTCGACGACGAGATCGACGTCGCGTCCCTGCGCCAGTATCCCTGGGAGAACATCAAGCCCCAGGTGGACCACGTGATCTTTCCCGACGGCAAGCGCATCATCCTGCTGGCCGAGGGACGGCTCGTGAACCTGGGCTGTGCCACGGGTCATCCCAGTTTCGTCATGTCCAACTCCTTCACCAACCAGGTGCTGGCACAGATCGAGCTGTGGCAGAATCCGGGCAAATACGAGCGCAAGGTCTATGTGCTGCCCAAGCACCTGGATGAAAAAGTGGCCCGCCTGCACCTTGAGAAACTGGGCGCGAAGCTTACCCGGCTCACCAAGGCCCAGGCGGAATACATCGGCGTGCCGGTGGAAGGTCCGTACAAGCCCGATTACTATCGTTACTGAGCCGCGGCGGGGCAGGCGGAAACAGCGCCCCTGCCCCGCCCCTTTTCCTGCCATCAATGGACAGCCAGAAAAAATATCCCAAGGCCTTCAGCTTCGAGTTCTTCCCGCCCAAGACCGATGAGGGGAGGGGGAAGCTGCGTGCCACCAGCCGGGCCCTGGCGGCGCTCGAGCCCTGCTTTTTCTCCGTCACCTTCGGCGCCGGGGGCACCACCCGGGCCTTCACGCTGGAGACCGTGGTGGACATCAAGGCGCATACCGCCATCGACGTGGCGCCGCACCTTTCCTGCATCGGCTCGACGCGGGACAACATACGCGAGATCCTGCAGACCTACATGGCACAGGGCATCCGCCACCTCGTGGCGCTGCGGGGCGACATGCCCTCCGGCATGCGCGAGGCCGGTGAATTCCGTTACGCCAACGAGCTGGTGGCATTCATCCGCGCCGAGACGGGCGACCATTTCTTCATCGAGGTCGCAGCCTATCCGGAGTTCCACCCCCAGGCGCGCAGTGCCCAGGATGACCTGAACAATTTCAAACGCAAGGTGGAAGCCGGCGCCGATGCGGCACTGACCCAGTACTTCTACAATGCCGATGCCTACTTCAGTTTCGTGGAAAGTTGTGAAAAGCTGGGGCTCGACCTGCCCATCGTGCCGGGCATCATGCCCATCACCAATTACCTGCAGCTGGCACGTTTCTCGGACGCCTGCGGTGCCGAGATCCCGCGCTGGATACGCAAACGCCTGGAAGGTTATGGTGATGACCTGGCCTCCATCCGCGCCTTCGGCGAGGAAGTGGTCACCGAACTGTGCCGCAGGCTCCTGGAAGGCGGTGCGCCGGGCCTGCACTTCTATACCATGAACCGCGCCGAGGCCAGCCTCGCCATCTGGAACAACCTGGGGCTCAGCTCAAAGAAGACCGAACGGCAATGATCCGCGGCCATGGGGCCGCGCCTGCAGCGCTTCCTCAATACGGCACGATCCTGCCGTCGAAGGCCACGAAGGCACCCGGCTCGTAATCCGCGATATTTTCGATCACCCGGGACATGCCCGCCACCGATTCCGCCACGTCGATAAGCCCCGTCCCGTCGGTCATGTCGGTCCGTACCCATCCGGGATGCAGGGTGATGACCCGCACGCCGCGCGGCCCCAGATCGACGGCCATGGATTTGGACACGATCACCAGGGCCGCCTTGGCGGCGCGATAGGCATAGCAGCCCCCACTGGTGTTGTCCCCCGACGAACCCATCTTGGAACTGACATTGGCGATGACGCCGCGCGCCCTGACGATACGGTCCAGCAGGCACTGGACCACGCGAAGAGGCCCCACGCAGTTCACGTCGAAGACCTGATGCATGGTCTGCGGCGACACCGTCTCCAGGCTTTGCCCCGCCGCTTTCTTGGGACCGTAGATGCCGGCATTGTTGATGAGCAGGTGCAAGGCATCCGGAATGCCTGCCTGCTCCGCGAAATCCGCCGGTTTGTCCTGCGTGACATCCCACTGCAGACACTGAAGTGCTTCGCTCGCGATGTCTCGCAGCGGCCCGGGGTCACTGCGGTAGCAAGCCCACACCCTGGCGCCCTGTGCCAGATAGTGCCGGACGAAACCCAGACCGATGCCCCGGTTGGCGCCCGTGATGAGTACATTCATGGTCATGGCCGTCGACTCCGATTGGATGATCTGTCGGTACACCTCACATCTCCAACATGATGCACATAGAACAGCCCAAAAAAAACCCCCGCAACCGATCAGTTGCAGGGGTTTGCATTGAATCCTGGCAGTGACCTACTTTCACATGGGGAGACCCCACACTATCATCGGCGCTGAGCAGTTTCACTTCCGAGTTCGGAATGGGATCGGGTGGTTCCCGCTCGCTATGGCTGCCAGGAAAACTCTTCTCACCTGAGGCCTCAGCCCCAGGTGAAAATCCGGAAAGTTGTCAATAAGCACGGGTTGTTGCATCCGCCTGACCAGCACCCAGACTGTTTGGGCGTTATATGGTCAAGCCTCACGGGCAATTAGTACTGGTTAGCTTCACGCATTGCTGCGCTTCCACACCCAGCCTATCAACGTGGTAGTCTTCCACGGCCCTTCAGGGATCTCGAGGATCCAGTGAGACCTCATCTTGGGGGGGGCTTCCCGCTTAGATGCTTTCAGCGGTTATCCCGTCCGTACATAGCTACCCGGCAGTGCCACTGGCGTGACAACCGGAACACCAGAGGTACGTCCACTCCGGTCCTCTCGTACTAGGAGCAGCTCCCCTCAAGTCTCAAACGCCCACGGCAGATAGGGACCGAACTGTCTCACGACGTTCTAAACCCAGCTCGCGTACCACTTTAAATGGCGAACAGCCATACCCTTGGGACCTGCTACAGCCCCAGGATGTGATGAGCCGACATCGAGGTGCCAAACTCCTCCGTCGATATGAACTCTTGGGAGGAATCAGCCTGTTATCCCCGGAGTACCTTTTATCCGTTGAGCGATGGCCCTTCCATACAGAACCACCGGATCACTAAGACCTGCTTTCGCACCTGCTCGACGTGTCTGTCTCGCAGTCAAGCACCCTTATGCCTTTGCACGCAACGCACGATTTCCGACCGTGCTGAGGGTACCTTCGTGCTCCTCCGTTACTCTTTAGGAGGAGACCGCCCCAGTCAAACTACCCACCATACACTGTCCCCGACCCGGATAACGGGCCTGGGTTAGAACCCTAAGCACACCAGGGTGGTATTTCAAGGACGGCTCCACGATCACTGGCGTGACCGCTTCACAGCCTCCCACCTATCCTACACAAGTATACCCAGAGTCCAGTGCAAAGCTGTAGTAAAGGTTCACGGGGTCTTTCCGTCTTGCCGCGGGTACGCTGCATCTTCACAGCGAGTTCAATTTCGCTGAGTCTCTGGTGGAGACAGTGTGGCCATCGTTACGCCATTCGTGCAGGTCGGAACTTACCCGACAAGGAATTTCGCTCGGATGTCTTGATTCAGCAGTCGCCGAACCGGAAGACCGTTCCAGAATACGGCACAGCATGTCTGTACCGGCCTTCCCTGCATGTCGCCATGCAGATGGGACTATATCTTCACTGATCTTTATCTGAAATTCATGACAGATCAGGTCTGGCGTGTAGTCTCTGAGGATTTTCCCGAGTGCAGATGTTTCAGGATTTCCTCGTCGGAATACTTGCGTTTCCCGACGCCGCCGTCATTCATCTGCCTGCGTATCCTGAGAATCCGCCTGATTCCCTCCTCCTGGAGATGTTCACCGTCCCTGATCATCTGCGCAAGAAGCTTGAACTTGGAAAAGTCGCGCTTCTTCTTCGCTGACAGAAAACCGAAACGGTCGAAGAAAGGAATGACGTTTTCGGATATCGCGTTGAGGTTGTTGACTTCGTAATACCATACGCCGTCGCCTCTCGCGCACAGCGTGCCGCATTTCAAGTGTCGCTTGAACAATGCAAGGATCACCTTGTCACGCTGGGAGACGTTGAAACACAACGATATCTTCCACGGGCTTCGATAATCCTGCCGTTTGCGAAACGACACATTGAAACTTCCCTCGCCATCGGCAAAACCCGCAAGGTAATAGCCGATGCGCGGGGGGATCTTGGCGGTATTCAAAGTCACCTGCTCACCTCGAGAATCTTTCCTGCTGATTGTCCGCACCCCGAGGATTGTCACGTCCGGAAGACAGGGGACAGAAAACGGAAGACAGAATGATCATCTTCTTCACCGTCCGCTGTGGTCCGTCCGTACCTGGGGATACACCGGAGTTCCCAGCATATAGCCAGATTTTACTAAGGCAGCGAATCCTACCTTAGGACCGTTCTTTTAACGTTAACACCGGTTCATGCAAATTCTTTCATGTAAATTTCCCGAACCGATGCGGGCCATCCTGACCCCTCCGTATCGCTACGGAGTTCGGACTCTATCTTCATCTGTGAAGCGCATGCGGCTTCCGGTTTTAATGCTTCGCAGATGCCCGGCATATAGTCTCTGAGGATTCTTCAGCCTGCGCTGAAGCCTTTCCTGCTGATTGTCCGCACCCCGAGGATTGTCACGTCCGGAAGACAGAGGACAGAAAACGGAAGACAGAATGATCATCTTCTTCACCGTCCGCTGTGGTCCGCCCGTACCTGGGGATACACCGGAGTTTCCAGCATATAGCCGAGTTTATTTACGTAACTACAACGGTCAAACTCATAGTTACGGCCGCCGTTTACCGGGGCTTCGATCAGGAGCTTCGCCCGAAGGCTGACCCCATCAATTAACCTTCCGGCACCGGGCAGGCGTCACACCCTATACGTCCTCTTGCGAGTTTGCAGAGTGCTATGTTTTTAGTAAACAGTCGCAGCCACCTGGTCACTGCAACCCCCTTCCGCTCCACGGGCAAGCCGCTTCACGTACCAGGGGCACACCTTCTCCCGAAGTTACGGTGCTATTTTGCCTAGTTCCTTCACCAGAGTTCTCTCAAGCGCCTTGGGATTCTCACCCAGCCCACCTGTGTCGGTTTGGGGTACGGTTTCATGCTATCTGAAGCTTAGAGGCTTTTCCTGGAAGCTTGGCATCGACCACTTCGCTCCCGTAATAAGGGTGCTCGTCATCACGCCTCAGGATTGTGTCCCCGGATTTGCCTAAGGACACT
>Ga0256839_1000301_pt1 | contig 63171 bp, 67 predicted proteins | sample 354166metaG_FD_185968 | JGI IMG/M metagenome (GOLD analysis project Ga0256839, IMG submission 185968) | Hydrothermal vent microbial communities from Mid Atlantic Ridge, Atlantic Ocean - 354-166 | ecosystem: Environmental > Aquatic > Marine > Hydrothermal vents | place: Atlantic Ocean: Mid...
GGTGCAAGTGCGCCTCGGTGGTGGTTGGCCGATTTGATCGTTGATGGCATGGCCGGTGAAAACATCATTGTGGGAGCGGCTTCAGCCGCGAAGCATTATCAAGCGTAGCTTCGCGGCTGAAGCCGCTCCCACATCTCGCAAGTTGCCTAGTCGGCAGCCATTGTACCCTTAAGGATTCACTCAGCGCATGACCCCTATCGCCCCCCAGCCCCTCAGTCTGACCGCCCTGCGCTGGCTGCTGTTCATTGCCGTGGCCAGCAGCTTTTACCTCAATCTGTGGGCGGTGCCGCTGTTCGATCTCGACGAGGGCGCCTTCAGCGAGGCGACGCGGGAGATGCTCGAGCGCGGCGATTTCATCTCCACCTGGCTCGACGGCCAGCCGCGCTATGACAAGCCGATTCTGATCTACTGGTTCCAGGCGCTGTCGGTGGCGCTGTTCGGCGTCAACGAGTTCGCCTTCCGCCTGCCCTCGGCGCTGGCTGCTACCGGCTGGGTGCTGGCGGTGTGGTTTTTTCTGCGCCGGGTGCGTGACGAGCGCACGGGCCTGATCGCCGCCATCATCACCGCCACGGCGCTGGAGGTGTCGATCATGTCGCGCGCCGCCACCGCCGATGCGTTGCTCAATTTCTTCATCGCCAGTTCCATGTTCAGCCTGTTTCTCTACTGGCGGGAGCGCGAGCGGCGCTGGCTGTTGCTGACCTTCGGCCTCATCGGCCTGGGCTTTCTCACCAAGGGGCCGGTGGCGGTGCTGGTGCCGCTGGCGACGAGCTTCATCTTCTTCGCCGTGCAGCGCGAGCTGAAGGCCTGGCTGCGCATGGTGTTCGATCCCGCCGGCATCGCCCTGTTTCTCGCCGTGGCCCTGCCCTGGTACGTGGCGCAATATCTGAAGCAGGGCGATGCCTTCATCCAGGGCTTCTTCTTCAAGCACAATATCGAGCGCTTTTCCGATCCCATGGAGAGCCACGGTGGCGGCCTGCTGTATTACGTCCCGGTGGTGTTGCTGGCGGTGTTGCCGTATACCGGCGTGCTGATCGCCGCCCTGTGGCGGGTCAAGGCGCTGTGGCGCGACGAACTGACCCGCTTCGCCCTGATCTGGTTCCTGTTCGTGCTGGCCTTCTTTTCACTTTCCGGCACCAAGCTGCCGCACTATGTGCTGTATGGTCTCACCGGCACCTTCATCTTCATGGCGGTGCGCTTCGAAGGCCTGCGTGCGCGACGGTGGCTGTTCCTGCCACAGCTGATCTTCTTCAGCGTGCTGCTGTTGCTGCCGGACATCATCAAAGGTGTGCTGCCGGCCATCGACGATGACTACGCGCGCGCTGTGTTGTCCGATTACCCCGCCCACTTCGGCCTGCCGTGGCGGCTGTTTTTCGTCGCCGCCATCATGTTCACCATTTTCTGCATGGGTGAACGACGATTTACCATCGGCGACAAGCTGCTGGCCAGCGGCGTGGTGTCGGTGCTGGGCATCTCGCTGTTCCTGCTGCCGGCCATCGGCGGCATGCAGCAGGGGCCGGTGAAGGCGGCGGCGCAGATCGCCAATGCGCAGGGCCTGACGGTGATCCGCTGGCACCTCAACACGCCCAGCTTCAGCGTCTACACGCAGCGGGTGACCGAGACCCGCACGCCGCGCGCCGGCGACGTGGTGCTGACCAAGCCCCATTTTCTGGGCAGGTTGCCCGAGGGGCTGCGGGTCAGTGAGATTATCTATCGTCGCGGGGGTGTGGCGCTGGTGCGGGTGGGTGCAGCGGAGTGAGTGTTTGCTCTGTTGTCTGCCACAAAGGCACGGAGGACACAGAGAAAGACGATCAAAAGCCCAGTGCTGGCGACACCGCTCCGCGGTGTCACAAGTTCTAATGTTATTGCCCTGAAAATTGTAGGAGCGGACCCTTGGGCCGCGATGGTTTTTTCACCCTTGGCATCGCGGCCCAAGGGCCCGCTCCTACAACACGATACCCCGTCAGCTTGCTGCGGGGTGGTTTATTTACCACAGAGGCGCGGAGGGCACAGAGAACAACAATGATTGGCTCTCGCTAAGCCGCCAAGGGTGCAAAGAAAAGTAGAAGCCATTCATTTCTTTGCTTTGCTTTGCGTCTCTGCGCTTTTGCGCTTCCGCCGCGAAGAGGGCTGGGACCATTTTTCGCGGTTGAAGCCGCGGTGGCTCGTTTCTACAAACTCAGTGGTGCCGGTCGCGCCACAGGGTCGTACCCAATCCCACCACGGCCGCCGTGCCGATCGACCATTGCAGCCACTGCGCCTGCGGGTAGCCGGTGTCGTGGAGGGAGAGCAGGGCCACGGCGCAGAGCAGGAAGAAGATGCGGATGCCGCGCGCCGGGCCGGGGCGCACGCCCCAGTCCCAGCGATCCGCCAACCGGCAGCCGATGACCGCCGCCAGCCAGCCGCCGAAGGCGCCGGCGAACAGGTCCAGCGGCCAGTGGGCGCCCACCGCCGCGCGGGAAATCCCCGCCAGTACCGCCATCAGCAGCAGTGCCGCGGCCTGCCAGCGTGGTGTGCCACTCAGCAGGAACACCCCGGCCAGGGTGAAGGCCGTGGCGGTGTGGCCGGAGGGGAAGGAGCCGCTGCGCAGGGCGTGGCCGATGACGTGTACCTGGCCCTCGCCCAGCACCGCCAGGGGCCGCAGGATCTCCGCCAGGGGCTTGATGCCATGCACCCACAGGGTGGCGAACACGGCCGCTAGCAGCAGGCGCCAGAGGATGTCCGGGCGATGGCGCGCCAGCAGGCCGGCCAGGGCGATGGCCACCAGGGTGTCGCCGAGGATGGTGAGGCTGGCCCAGAGGGTGTCGCTGGTGAGCGGGCCGAGGCGGTTGAGGAGGCGGAACAGGGCCTCGTTGCTGCCGGTGGCGGCGACGGCGGCGAAGCCCAGCAGGCACAGCAGGGGGATGAGCCACTCGCGGGTGTCGGGCCGCTTCATGTCTGCCCGGCTTCGAGGGTGAGGGGGGCATTCAGCGGCTGGCCGTCCAGCCAGGCACGGCCGTCCTCGCCCAGCCGCAGCCGCCCCTCGGCGAACCAGCGGATGGCCTCGGGGTAGATGCGGTGTTCCTGTTCCAGCACCCGTGCCGCCAGTTGTTGCGGGCTGTCGTCGGCGTGCACCGGCACGCGCGCCTGCAGCACCACCGGTCCGCCGTCCAGCTCGGCGGTGACGAAGTGCACGCTGGCGCCGTGCTCGTCGGCGTTTTCCTCGATGGCGCGGCGGTGGGTGTGCAGGCCCTTGAAGTCGGGCAGCAGTGAGGGGTGGATGTTGAGCATGCGCCCGGCGTAGTGGCGGGTGAAGGCGTCGGTGAGCAGGCGCATGAAGCCGGCCAGCACCACCAGCCCGGGCTGGAAGCGGTCGATGAGCGTCATCAGCGCGCGGTCGTAGTCCTCGCGGCTGGCGAAGGCGGTGTGGTCCAGCACCTCGGTGGCGATGCCGGCGTCCTTGGCGCGTTGCAGGCCCCGGGCATCGGCGCGGTTGCTGATCACGGCGCGGATCTCCACCGGCAGCTCGCCGCGCGCCGCGGCGTCGATGATGGCCTGCAGGTTGCTGCCGCTGCCGGAGATGAGGACGACGATGGGGAGTCTGGATTGCGGCATGGTTTTTGTGGTTGTTTTTGGGCTGGAAAGTTAACGCAAAGGGCGCAAAGGCGCAGAGGACGCAAAGAATTTTTTATGTTTGTCTCTGCGACCTTTGCGCCTTTGCGTCCTCCGCGTTCCTGTCGTCAGGCTCGAAAAAAGTCTTGTGAATCGTAGGGTGGGCACCGCCCACCAGCGGAGTAGAGAAATGGTGGGCGGTGCCCACCCTACGGTTTCAGTCGATGGTGACCTGCTCGCCATCGCCTTTTGCGGCCTCGATTCTGCCGATGACGCTGGCGCTTTCGTCCTCTTCGGCGAGCACGGCGAGGGTCTGCCCGACGTCGGCCTCGTTCACGCACAGCACCATGCCCACGCCGCAGTTGAAAGTGCGGTACATCTCGGCGTCGGTGACGTTGCCCTGCTGCTGCAGCCAGTCGAAGATGGCCGGGCGTTGCCAGCTGCCGGCGTCGATGACGGCGCGGGTGCCGGCGGGCATCACCCGCGGCAGGTTTTCCAGCAGGCCGCCGCCGGTGATGTGGGCCAGGGCGTGTACCTCCACGTCGGCCAGCAAGGCCAGCAGGGGCTTGACGTAGATGCGGGTGGGCTCGAGCAGGGTCTCGCCGAGGCTGCGGCCTTCGAAGGGCTGGGACAGCTCGGCGCCGCTGACCTCGATGATCTTGCGGATCAGGGAATAGCCGTTGGAATGCGGACCGCTGGCGGCCAGGCCGATGAGCACGTCGCCGGCGGCCACCTTGCTGCCGTCGAGGATCTTGCTCTTTTCCACCACGCCGACGCAGAAGCCGGCCAGGTCGTAATCGTCGCCGGCGTACATGCCGGGCATCTCGGCGGTCTCGCCGCCCACCAGGGCGCAAGCGGCCCGCTGGCAGCCTTCGCCGATGCCGCTGATGACGGCTTCGGCCATCTCCAGCGAGAGTTTGCCGGTGGCGTAGTAGTCGAGGAAATACAGCGGCTCGGCGCCGGCGACGATGAGGTCGTTGACGCACATGGCCACCAGGTCGATGCCGATGGTGTCGTGCTTGCCCACGTCCATGGCCAGCTTGAGCTTGGTGCCAACGCCGTCGGTGCCGGATACCAGCACCGGCTGCTGGTAGCGGTCGGTGGGGATCTCGAACAGGGCGCCGAAGCCGCCGATGCTGTCCAGCACTCCGGGGCGGCGGGTGGCTCGGGCGATGGGCTTGATGCGCTCCACCAGCTGGTTGCCGGCATGGATGTCGACACCGGCGTCGCGGTAGCTGAGGGAGGCGGGTGGGTTTTTGTCGTCGCTGCTGCTCACGGGAAGTCCTGTCGCTGGAGCCGCCACCGGTTGGGGGCGGAAAAAAGGGGCGTCATGGTAGCGCACAGCCGGCCGGCTGTCACAGCGGCCGGGTGTGCGTCGGCAGGGTGTTGTTTCAGGGGGCGGCTGGCTTAGTAGCGCCGGAACAGCTCCACCCGGCCCTTGTGGTCGAAGGACAGCACGTCATAGTCCTTGGGCGGCAGTCCTTCGGGCTGCATGCCCGGTGACTTCTGCGGCATGCCAGGGGCGGTGAGACCGAGAATGTCGGGTTTTTCCCTGAGCAGGCGCTTGATGTCGGCTGCTGGAACATGACCCTCCACGACGTAACCTTCAACCAGCGCGGTGTGGCAGGACTGGAGCTTTCTGCTGACGCCGTAATTGATCTTTATTTCCGGCATGTTGTCATGGTCTTTCGCGATAACCTCAAAGCCTTCCGCGCGCAGGTGGTCGATCCAGTGGTCGCAGCAGCCGCAGGACTTGTCCTTGTACACGGTGATCTGAGTCGCCGGTTGGCGTGTCTCTGCGCTGGTTTGGGTGCCCGCGAGCAGGCAAGTGACGGCTGTGACGAGGAGAAAAATCGATATTCTGGTCTTCATGGGTTGTCCTGGGAGAGCATGTGATTGGCGTAGGGTCGGATTATAACCTCACGTGTCGGGCGTGGGAAAACGGACTAGCGAAACCATTCCTGACCCACTGGCTGTGATCGAATCTGAGCCCATGGGTTGAGCGGGCATTTTTTGCAAGCGCAGTGGAATCAAGAGCTTGTGCTACGTGCCGTCATGAAGGTACGGATTCAGGTTGAAGTCAGGGCTGGGTCTTGCCTTGTGGCACTCGTCTGTCAGGGTGGGGCATTGAGATTTTTGCTGCGGTCGATGTAGGTATAGGGCATTTGATAGTAATTGAAGAACCTGGCCGTCTTCCTGTGTGACAGCTTGTTGAACACATGAGACAGGTTGATGCCCACGGCGACATAGATATTTCTTTCCCGGTTCTCCTGTGCCCAGGGCGAATAGTTGTGCGTGTAATAGCCCAACTGAAGATCCAGATACCGGAGGTATTTGTTGCGCACGGCGCGGATGCCATCCAGTTTGAGCGCGGCGAGGAATCTCATGTTTTCGTAATCGGTAAAGATGTCGCGCTGTCCGCCGGGGATGTATTCCACGCGGAAATCGATCCTCCTGGCGAGCGCCGGCTGGGTGCGGAAGACGTAACCGGTGATGGCGCCCAGCGTGTTCATGATGAAATCCTGGCGCGAAAACCCATGGCCGCCAAAGGAGTCGCCGAATTCCATGAACCCCATCAGGCCGAAGGCCGAGAGCGCACCCAGCCGGGCGGCGTGTCGTCTTTCGTAACCCCAGGATTGATAGAGGGAGGAGAGTCCGTGGGCGAGGGTGTAATTGGCGTAGAAATGCCCCAGCTTGTCCATGCCGGCGTGCTTGTCGTCTTTTCCGAACCAGCCGTCGCTCTCCATGTGCGGGCGTTGTGAGCCATAGTCCCAGGTGGTGATGCCCCAGGCGGATATCAGGGCCATGCCCGCCACGTTGCTCCAGACGACCTTGTCCTCCTTCGCCAGGGTGGTCGAGCGCGGCTGATCATCGCTCGCCGACAGCGGCGCGGTGAACAGGGCGCCGGCCAGCAAGAGGCTGTGTCTTCCGTATTTCATGTCCTTAATCTAGCCCAAATTTCCGCGCGGAGCCCTCGCCGCGCCTGGCGTGTCCCCGTGGGAGAGGGAAACCTTGCCGGTTGACTTGTGTGAAGTCGTCGCATAGCGTGCGCCTCATGAGCAAATCCATGATTTTCCGGCTCTTGCTGGCCCTGTGTCTGCTGCCCACGATGGCCCTGGGCGCGGAGGTGCGGGGGCTGTACGAGGCCGAGATGCTGGTGCCGAACCAGACCCGCAGCGAGCGCGGCCTGGCCATGGCGGCGGCGCTGGCGGAGGTGGTGACCAAGGTCAGCGGCCGCCGCGATGCGCGCCTGCGGCCCAGGGTGGCGCAGGCCATCCGCCGCCCGGCGCAGCTGTTGCAGCAGTACCGCTACCGGGTGTTGCCGGAACACAGGCGCGGTGAAGCGATCCCCGGCGATGATCCGCAGCTGGTGTTTTTCCAGTTTGACAAAAAGGCCGTGGACAAACTGCTGCGCGACAGTGGCCTGCCGGTGTGGGGCGCGACACGCCCCACGGTGCTGGCCTGGCTGGCGGTGGAGGATGGCGGGCGGCGCTACCTGCTGGGCGCCGACAGTCCCGACGAGCTGCGTCGGCTGGTGACGCGCGAGGCCAGACGGCGCGGCCTGTCGTTGCTGTTGCCGCTGCTGGACCTGCAGGACCAGCGCCAGCTGAGCTTTGCCGATGTCTGGGGCCGCTTCCGCGATCCGCTGCTTGCCGCCTCGCGGCGCTATCGTCCGGAGGCGGTGCTGGCGGGGCGGCTGCAGCGCACCGCGGAGGGTGAATGGCAGGCGGACTGGTGGATTATCGAGGGCCGGGACAGCGAGCAGTGGCGCGCCAATGGCGTGCTGCCGGCGGAGGTGGTGGAAGAGGGCATGGCCGGCGCCGTGAGCTGGCTGGCGCAGCGCTATGCGCCGCTGACTGCCGGCCGTGAGGAAGGCCACCTGCGGGTCACGGTGGAGGGGGTGCGCAGCCTGGCCGATTTCGCCCGCGTGGAGGGCTATCTGCAGTCCCTGCAGCAGGTGAAACACGTGCGCGTCCGCCAGCTGGGGGCGGGGCGGGTCGACTTCGGGCTGGCGTTGCAGGGCTCGCCCGAGGGGGTGGCGCAGACCATCGCCCTCGGCCAGATGCTGGCCCCGGCCGCGGCGCCGGCCGAGACGGCGGGAATCGATGTGCCGCCCGACCGCCCGGCGGCCGATAGCCAGCATTACCTGCTCCGTCACTGAGCGCCACCGAGGCCCTTCCGAGACCCGTGCGGCATATCCCCAACATCATCTCCGCCCTGCGCATCCTGCTGGTGATCCCGGTGGTGGTGCTGCTGCTGGAGCATCAGTACGGCGCGGCGCTGATCCTGTTCGCCATCGCCGGCATCTCCGACGGGGTGGACGGCTTTCTCGCCAAGCACTTCGGCTGGCAGTCGCGGCTGGGCTCCATTCTCGATCCGCTGGCCGACAAGCTGCTGCTGGTGTGCGCCTTTCTGAGCCTCGCCTGGCTGGGACTGATCCCCCTGCCGCTGGTGGTGGCGGTGATGCTGCGTGATCTGGTGATCGTGCTGGGTGCCATCGCCCTCCATTACCGCTACGGCCGCTTCGAGATGCAGCCCACCCGGGTCAGCAAGGTCAATACCTTCTTCCAGATCGTGCTGGTGCTGGCGGTGGTGTTTCATTACGGAGAATTTGCCCGCATCCCCTGGATTGTCGAAGCCCTGGTGTATATCGTGTGGGCCACGACGCTGATCAGCGGCGCCAATTACGTATGGATCTGGGGTCGCCGCGTCCTGGCGACGCCGAATCGCTAAAGGCACTGATGAACGAATCACGCACATGGTTTTATCTTGCCGCGCTGGCGGCCGGCGGTTATCTGCTCTACCTGCTGACGCCGGTGCTGACGCCCTTCGTCACCGCGGCGCTGCTGGCCTATCTGGGCGACCCGCTGGTCGACTGGCTGGAGGATTACGGCCTGTCGCGTACCCTGGCGGTGGTGCTGGTGTTCATCATGTTGTTGCTGCTGCTGGCCGCCCTGCCGCTGTTGCTGCTGCCGGCGCTGGAGGCGCAGATCGGCAAGCTGATGGAGGCCCTGCCGCGCTATCTGGACTGGATTCAGCTGCACGTCGTGCCCTGGCTGGGCGCCACTTTCGGCATCGATCTGCCCAGTCTCGACTGGAGCACCCTCGAACGGGCGATCCAGACCCACTGGCGCAAGGCGGGAGGCGTGGCCGCCGGTCTGGTGCAGGCGGTGTCGCAGTCCGGCGCGGCGCTGCTGGGCTGGCTGGCCAACCTGGTGCTGATCCCGGTGGTGGCCTTTTATCTGCTGCGCGACTGGGACAGCCTGATGGCCAACATCCGCGGCCTGCTGCCGCGCCGCCTGGAGCCCACCGTGGTGGCGCTGGCGCGTGAATCCGACGAGGTGCTGGGCGCCTTTCTGCGCGGTCAGCTGATGGTGATGCTGAGCCTGGCGACGGTGTATTCCCTGGGCCTGATGTGGATAGGCCTGGATCTCGGCCTGCTGCTCGGCGCCATCGCCGGGCTGGTAAGCTTCGTGCCCTATCTGGGCTTCATCCTCGGCATCGTGCTGGCCGGCGTGGCCGCGGTGATGCAGTTTCACGATGCCATCCACCTGGTCTACGTGCTCGCCGTGTTTGCCGTTGGCCAGACCCTGGAGAGCGTACTCTTCACGCCCTGGTTCGTCGGCGACAAGATCGGCCTGCATCCGGTGGCGGTGATCTTCGCCGTGATGGCCGGCGGCCAGCTGTACGGCTTCGTCGGCATCCTGCTGGCGCTGCCGGTGGCGGCGGTGGTGATGGTGCTGTTGCGCTTCGTGCACCGCCGTTACACCGAAAGCGACCTGTACGCCTCCTCCCGCTGAGCATGCGCATGCCCCCCGAACACGCCGCCAATACGCCCCCCGTCAAGGAACAGCTGCCCCTGGCCTACGCCTGGCGGGACGGGCTGAGCTTCGACAACTTCTGCGGCGCCGAGAACGCCGCCGTGGTGCAGAGCCTGCAACATGGCGCCGACGGCAGCGGCGACCAGTTCACCTACCTGTGGGGCGCGCCGGGCGTGGGCAAGAGCCACCTGCTGCAGGCGGCCTGCCAGCGCGCCGCGCAGCGGGGCCGGGCGGTCGCCTATTTGCCGTTGGCGGAGTTTGTCGACATGCCGGTCGAGGCCCTGGAGGGGCTGGAGGGCCTGGCGCTGGTGTGTCTGGATGACGTGCAGGCGGTGGCCGGGGTGACGCACTGGGAAGAGGCGCTGTTTCATCTGTACAACCGCCTGCGCGACAGCGGCGCGGTGCTGCTGGCGGCGGGCGATGCCAGTCCTGCCGGTCTGGCCATCGAGTTGCCAGACCTGCGTTCACGGCTGGGCTGGGGTCCGGTGTTCCGTGTCCAGGAACCGCAGGAAGACGAAAAGATCCACGCCCTGCAAGCGCGCGCCAAGGCACGGGGTTTCGACCTGCCCGATGAGGTGGCGCGTTACCTGATCCGTCGCAGCCCGCGCGACATGACCTCCCTGTTCGCCCTGCTCGACAGGCTGGATCAGGCCTCGCTGGCCCAGCAGCGGCGATTGACGATTCCGTTTGTGCGTAGCTTGGTTTAGTGGGTTTTGTATTTATTCACCATAGAGGCACAGAGAACACAGAGAATGCATCAGTGGGAGGCAATGCCCCGGGTGGCGGTGCGGCCTGCCCCGACGACCTGGCATTTCATTTCTCCGTGAACGCCGTGTCTCTGTGGTGAATCAGGGGACGTTGGCACCGGAGGCCGGACCACGATATCCAACGCAAAGGGCGCAAAGGTTTTCTGAAAGGATTTCCTTTGCGTCCTCAGTTCCTTTGCGGCCCCTGCGTTTCATTCCATTCCCGGCATGAACCTGAAGAGCCTTTCTCTGTGCCTTCGTGTCTCTGTGGTGAGCTGAATAGTTGCTGGTTTTTTGTTTGCCACAGAGGACACAGAGAAAACGATGCGCAATTGCCTGTAGGAGCGGCCCCTCAGGCCGCGAAGGCCTTGCCTCCATGGACATTCGCGGCCCAAGGGTCCGCTCCTACGGGGCGGTTGCTCCCCCCGATGTAGCCTGGCTGTGGCGAATGACAGGCTTAGCCAGCCAGCTTGACGGCCACCTCGGCCACCCGTCGCCCCAGCGCCTTGCACAGGCGCTTTTCTTCCTCGCTGAGCGGGTTCTTGTTGTCGGCCCCGGCCACGTGGCTGGGGCCATAGGGCGTGCCGCCGGTGGTGGTGTGCAGCAGGTCGGTTTCGCTGTAGGGCAGGCCGCTGATGAGCATGCCGTGGTGCAGCAGGGGCAGCATCATCGACAACAGGGTGCTCTCCTGGCCGCCGTGCAGGCTGGAGGTGGAGGTGAACACCCCGGCGGGCTTGCCGGCCAGGGCGCCGGACAGCCAGACGTCGCTGGTGGAATCGATGAAGTATTTCATCGCCGAGGCCATGTTGCCGAAGCGGGTGGGGCTGCCGAGGATCAGGCCGGCGCATTGGCGCAGGTCGTCGTGGTCGGCGTAGGGCGGGCCGCTGGCGGGGATCTCGTCTTCGACGGCCTCGCAGACGCTGGACACGGCCGGCACGGTGCGCAGTCGCGCCTGGGCGCCACTGATTTCCTCGACGCCGCGGGCGATCTGTTGCGCCATGGCGGCGGTGGCGCCGTGGCGGCTGTAGTAGAGAACCAGGATCTCGGCCATCTCAAAGGATCTCCAGTACGTGTTCCGGCGGACGGCCAAGGGCGGCCTTGCCGTCCTTGACGACGATGGGGCGTTCGATGAGTTTGGGGTGTTCGACCATGGCGCGGATCAGGGCGTCACGGTCGAGTGCGGGATCGTCCAGGCCCAGTTCCCTGTATTCGGCTTCCTTCTGCCGCATCAGCTGGCGTGGTTCCAGGCCCAGCATGTCGAGGAGGGCCCCGAGGGTGGCCTCGTCCGGCGGGGTTTCGAGGTATTTGACCACCTCGGGCTGGATGCCGCGGGCTTCGAGCAGTTGCAGGGTCTGGCGGGATTTGGAACAGCGGGGATTGTGGTAAATGGTGGTGGTCATTGGTTTTTCCGTTTGTCTGACAGTCTGCGCGTATTGTAGCCGGCGGCGTGCGGGGGCGGTAGCTTGCCTTGCCGGGGCTTTCTTGACAGTTCCTGTGGGCCGGTGATAGCTTGGCCGGCATCCCCGGCTTCCCGGATTCACGTTGTAGCTGCGCAATTTGAAGCTGACCAATGACGATCCTCGACCACCACCCATGACGTTCCGTTGCCCACGATGCTTCCTGGGTTGCCTTGCCCTCATCGGCCTGCTGACGGCCTGCGCCGGGGTGCCGGTGCAGGAGATGAGCGATGCCCGCCAGGCCGTCGAGGCCGCGCGTCAGGCGAATGCGCAGACCTATGCGCCCGAGGAGCTCCAGGCCGCCGAGAACCTGCTGCAGCGGGCCGAGGAGGCGTTGACGGAAGGCTATTACCGGCAGGCCCGCGAGGATGCGGAAGCCGCCCGTGAACAGGCCGTCAGCGCGCAGGCGAAATCCTCTCAGTAGTTCCTTCCGTCGTCCTTCCGCCGCACCCTTCTTCCTCCTTAGACGTCGAATCTTGCAGATTGATGCCTTGCGAGTATGCTTGGCAGGGTGGGCGGCGCCGCTTCCGCGGATCGGCGCCCGTTGTGGCTAGTCATACAATTAGAGTGTCCGGAGACACTGGGAGGTAGAGGATGAGGAGTGTTGAAAAATCTGCGGCGTGGCTGGTTCTGGTGCTGACGGTTGCGCTGGGTGGCTGTGCCTCGCTGCCGGGGGGAGAGTCCGTGGCGGCGGCGGAGAGTGACGCCGCCGGGAGCGAGTCCGCGCCGGTTTCCGAGCGTGAGGCCGCGGTGGATGAGGCGGCGCTGGACGAGGAAGACGTTGCCGGAATGCCGCTCGTGGTCGCCGAGCCCGTGCAGCGTTCGTCCCGGCTGGAATTGGCCGAGGCCCGTGGCGAGATCGATGCGGCGATGGCCGACATCCGCATGGCGGAGGCGCGCGGCCTGCTGCAGCCGGAGGCCAAGGCCTGGCTGAAACAGGCCCGCGAGGCGGTGGAGGCGGGCGATGCCGCGCAGGCGCGCAAGCTGGCCGGCGAGGCGGGCGGACGCGCCCGCGTTGCCCTGAAGGGGTATTACGCCGACATGGCGCAGCAGCGCATCGCCCGCCTGCGCGGCGAGTATGCGGGGCAGATGAGTTCCGCGCAGGGCATGCGCCTGGATACGGCGGAGTCGGCCCTCCGGGCCGGTCAGTCCGAGGTGGCGCTGATGCTGGTGAATGCGCTGGTGGACGAGATTGCTCCGGGCGCGACCTTCGAGCCCCCGGTGACGCGTGGTGACAAGGTGTCGCAGGTGACGGTGCGTGAAGGCGATACGCTGTCGGAGATCGCCGCGCGCCCCGAGGTCTACGGCAACGCGGACCTGTGGCCGCTGCTGCTGAAGGCCAACCGGGGCAAGTTTCTGCGTGTCGATGAGCTGCCGGTGGGCATCGTGCTGACCATCGACCGGAACGCCTCGCAGGAAGAGATCGATCACGCCCTGGCCCTGTCGCGTTAACACCGGCCTGAATCCTCGGATTCAGGCTCATCCCAGCCGCAAGGCCGTGGGTATCGATGCCTATTGCGGCGTGATGGGGATGCCGGCGATCCGGGCCCGCCACTGCGCGGGCCCTTTTTCGTGCACGGATTCACCACGGCTGTCCACGGCCACGGTGACGGGCATGTCTTCCACCACGAATTCGTGGATCGCCTCCATGCCCAGTTCCGGGAAGGCGATCACCCTCGATGAGCGGATCGCCCGGGAGACCAGGTAGGCCGCGCCGCCGGTGGCGATGAGGTAGACCGCGCCGTGGCGGGCGATGGACTCGATGGCCTCTGGTCCGCGCTCGGCCTTGCCGATCATGCCCAGCAGGCCGGTCTTTTCCAGCAGGGTGTCGGTGAACTTGTCCATGCGCGTGGCGGTGGTGGGTCCGGCGGGGCCGACCACCTCGTCGCGCACCGCCGCCACCGGACCGACGTAATAGATGAAGCGGCCGCGCAGGTCGACGCCCGTCGGCAGCGGCTCGCCACGATCGATCAGATCGACGAGTTTCTTGTGCGCGGCGTCACGCCCGGTGAGCAGGCGCCCGGAGAGCAGCAGGGTCTCGCCGGGCCGCCAGTCGCGCACCTGGGCGGGCGTCACGCTGTCGAGGTCGACGCGGCGGGCGTTCTCCGTGCCGGCGAGGGCGATGTCGGGCCAGTCTTCCAGCTTCGGCGCCGGCAGCTGGGCCGGGCCGCTGCCGTCCAGGCTGAAATGGATGTGGCGGGTGGCGGCGCAGTTGGGGATCAGCGCCACCGGCAGCGAGGCGGCGTGGGTGGGGGCGTCCAGCACCTTCACGTCCAGCACCGTGGTCAGGCCGCCCAGGCCCTGGGCGCCGATGCCCAGGGCGTTGACCTTGTCGTGGAGTTCGAGCCGCAGGCGCTCGGCGGTGGAGGCCGGGCCGCGCTGGCGCAGGGCCTGGATGTCGATGGGCGCCAGCAGCGACTGCTTGGCCAGCAGCATGGCCTTTTCCGGGGTGCCGCCGATGCCGATGCCAAGGATGCCCGGCGGGCACCAGCCGGCGCCGAGGGTGGGCACGGTCTTCAGCACCCAGTCGACGACGCTGTCGCTGGGGTTGAGCACCGCGAAACGGGCCTTGTTCTCCGAGCCGCCGCCCTTGGCGGCGACGATGATCTCCAGCTTGTCGCCGGGCACCAGCTCGGTGTGGACCACCGCCGGGGTGTTGTCGCCGGTGTTGCGGCGTGCGCCGGCGGGGTCATCGACCACCGAGGCGCGCAGCGGGTTGTCCGGGTCCAGATAGGCGCGGCGCACGCCCTCGTCGATCATCGCCTGCGGACTGCGTGAGGTGTCCCAGCGCAGATCCATGCCCACGCGCAGAAATACCACCACGATGCCGGTGTCCTGGCAGATCGGCCGGTGGCCCTCGGCGCAGAGGCGCGAATTGACCAGAATCTGTGCCATGGCGTCGCGCGCGGCGGGCGATTCCTCGTCACGCCAGGCGGCGTGCAGGGCGTGGATGAAGTCGGGGCTGTGGTAATAGGAAATGTACTGCAGGGCGTCGTGAATACTGGTGACGAAGTCTTCCTCGCGGATGACGGTCATGGATGATTTCCTCGGTGATTTTGCCGCCGGATGTCGAAGCGGGGGGCGCAGGCCGGGAGCGCTGCAAATTCGTTTAAATATAGGCCACATGCGTGGTTGACACAATGCGTCGTTTCGAGCAAACTACGCCGCTCCTTTCAGGAGGGGTTCCCGAGTGGCCAAAGGGATCAGACTGTAAATCTGACGGCTCCGCCTTCGGAGGTTCGAATCCTCCCCCCTCCACCATTTCTTCTTCGCGGAAGACGGGTAAAGGTACGTGGAATGCAGTGCCCGGCGGGTGTAGTTCAATGGTAGAACCTCAGCCTTCCAAGCTGATTATGTGGGTTCGATTCCCATCACCCGCTCCAGTTTGCCTGGCCGGGTGTCGACGGGAAAGCCACCTTGCCGGCGGGCAATATAAAGCGGTTTTTAGTGTTGCCCATTTTTAGTGTTGCCCATATAGCTCAGCGGTAGAGCACTCCCTTGGTAAGGGAGAGGTCCCCAGTTCAATTCTGGGTATGGGCTCCATATGTGTTGTATCAACTTCAGTGTGTGAATCAGGGGAATCGTCAGATGTCCAAGGAAAAATTTGAACGAACGAAACCGCATGTCAATGTTGGCACCATTGGCCACGTCGATCATGGCAAGACCACGCTGACCGCAGCCCTGACCAAGGTCATGGCGGAGAAGCACGGCGGTGAATTCAAGGCCTACGACCAGATCGACGGCGCCCCCGAAGAGCGCGCGCGCGGCATCACCATCGCCACCGCCCACGTCGAATACGAGTCCGACAACCGCCACTACGCGCACGTCGACTGCCCCGGCCACGCCGACTACGTGAAGAACATGATCACCGGCGCCGCGCAGATGGACGGCGCGATCCTGGTGGTGTCCGCCGCCGACGGCCCCATGCCGCAGACCCGCGAGCACATCCTGCTGTCGCGTCAGGTGGGCGTTCCCTACATCCTGGTGTACATGAACAAGGCCGACATGGTCGACGACGAAGAGCTGCTCGAGCTGGTCGAGATGGAGATCCGCGAGCTGCTGGACACCTACGACTTCCCCGGCGACGACACCCCGGTGGTCATCGGCTCCGCCCTCAAGGCCCTGGAAGGCGACCAGTCCGAGATCGGCGTGCCCTCCATCCTCAAGCTGGTCGAGGAGATGGACAACTACATCCCCACCCCGGAGCGCGCCGTCGACGGCGACTTCCTGATGCCGGTGGAAGACGTGTTCTCCATCTCCGGTCGTGGCACCGTGGTCACCGGCCGTATCGAGCGCGGCGTGGTGCACGTTGGCGACGAAATCGAAATCGTCGGCATCAAGGACACCATGAAGACCACCTGCACCGGGGTGGAAATGTTCCGCAAGCTGCTCGACGAAGGCCAGGCTGGCGACAACGTTGGCGTGCTGCTGCGCGGCACCAAGCGTGAAGAAGTCGAGCGCGGCCAGGTGCTGGCCAAGCCCGGCTCGATCACCCCGCACACCAAGTTCGAGTGCGAAGTGTACGTGCTGAGCAAGGACGAAGGCGGGCGTCACACGCCGTTCTTCAACAACTACCGTCCGCAGTTCTACTTCCGCACCACCGACGTCACCGGTGCCTGCGACCTGCCTGACGGTGTTGAGATGGTGATGCCGGGTGACAACGTCAACATGACGGTGACCCTGATTGCGCCGATTGCCATGGAAGAAGGTCTGCGTTTCGCGATTCGCGAAGGCGGCCGCACCGTGGGCGCGGGCGTGGTCTCCAAGATCATCGAGTAAGCATGTCTGACATGAGAGCATCCCGGCGGGGTGCTCTCATTTGTCATGCATGGTGTTTTAATGTACGGCATCAAGCCGTTTTGGTGTTTGTGGGTTCGTAAAGAGTTTAGGCCAGTAGCTCAATTGGCAGAGCAGCGGTCTCCAAAACCGCAGGTTGGGGGTTCGACTCCCTCCTGGCCTGCCATCCATTGTTGTTCCGGGTGGCAAACGCAGGCGAAGCACTAGAGAAGCCGATCTTGGATAAAGTTAAATTATTGTTAGCGATGGTGCCACTGGCTGCGGGCATTGGCGCCTATTATTATTTTGGCGACCAGCCTGCCTGGATGCGAGTGATCGGTTTGCTCGTTGCGGCGGGCATTTCTGTGCTGATCGCATTGCAGACTGAATTGGGGCGAGCGGCCTGGGCCTTCCGGCGCGAGGCCATCATCGAGGTGCGCAAGGTCGTCTGGCCGACGCGCAAGGAAACCACCCAGACCACCCTGGTGGTGCTGGTGGTGGTCATGATCATGGCCATTCTGCTGTGGTTGCTCGACATGTTCCTGGCGTGGGCTGTCCGCTTTTTGACCGGTTAAGGGGAAGACGATTCATGGCAAAGCGGTGGTACGTAATTCATGCCTATTCAGGTTTCGAGTCGCATGTGAAGCGCTCGCTTGAAGAGCGCGTGAAGCGCATGGGCATGGAGGACTACTTTGGTGAGATTCTGGTGCCCACCGAGGAAGTCGTTGAGATGCGCGAAGGCCAGAAGCGCAAGAGCGAGCGCAAGTTCTTTCCCGGCTATGTGCTGGTGCAGATGGAAATGAACGACGAGACCTGGCACCTGGTGAAGGACGTGCCCAAGGTGCTGGGTTTCATCGGCGGCACCGGCGACCGCCCCTCGCCGATCAGCGACAAGGAGGCCGAGGCCATCCTGCAGCGTGTGCAGGAAGGCGTGGAGAAGCCGCGCCCCAAGGTGCTGTTCGAGCCCGGCGAGATGGTGCGCATCATCGACGGCCCCTTCAACGACTTCAATGGTGTCGTGGAAGAGGTGGACTACGACAAGAGCCGCATGCGCGTCTCGGTGCTGATCTTCGGCCGTTCCACCCCGGTGGAACTGGAGTTCGGCCAGGTCGAGAAAGGCTGACGCCTTTCAGTTTTGAGTGTTGAGTCAACTAAAAACCCAACACTAAGCATTAGTAGTTAACCCGGGGAGCCGCAAGGCGCTTGTACCCATCAGGAGTGAATCATGGCAAAGAAGATCGAGGCCTATATCAAGCTGCAGGTGCCTGCAGGTTCGGCCAATCCCAGTCCGCCCGTCGGCCCCGCGCTGGGCCAGCATGGCGTCAATATCATGGAATTCTGCAAGGCCTTCAATGCCCAGACCCAGAGTCTGGAGCAGGGCATGCCGATTCCGGTGGTGATCACGGTCTACAACGACCGCAGCTTTACCTTCGTCACCAAGACCCCGCCGGCCTCCGTGCTGCTGAAGAAGGCGGCCGGTATTCCCAAGGGTTCCGGCGTGCCTAACCGCGACAAGGTGGGCAAGGTGAATCGCGCCCAGCTGGAAGAGATCGCCAGCACGAAAATGCCGGATCTGACCGCCGCCGACATGGACGCCGCGGTGCGTACCATCGCCGGCAGCGCGCGCAGCATGGGCATCGAGACGGAAGGGGTGAATTAAGATGGCAAAGTTATCGAAGCGCGCCAAGATCTACCGCGAAAAGGTGGAGCACGGCAAGTTTTACGCAATTGAAGAGGCGCTGGGCCTGCTCAAGGAGCTGCCCCACGCGAAGTTCGACGAGTCCGTCGACGTGAGTTTCAATCTCGGCGTCGATCCGCGCAAGTCGGACCAGGCCGTGCGTGGTTCCACCGTGCTGCCCAATGGCACCGGCAAGGAGGTGCGCGTCGCCGTGTTCACCCAGGGCCCCAACGCCGATGCCGCCAAAGAGGCCGGCGCCGATGTGGTTGGCATGGACGATCTGGCCGCCGAGGTGAAGAAGGGCAACCTGGACTTCGACGTGGTGATCGCCTCTCCCGACGCCATGCGCGTGGTCGGCCAGCTGGGCCAGATCCTCGGCCCGCGCGGCCTGATGCCCAACCCCAAGGTGGGCACCGTGACCCCGGACGTGGCCACTGCGGTGAAGAACGCCAAATCCGGTCAGGTGCGTTACCGCACCGACAAGGCGGGCATCATTCACGCGCCCATCGGCAAGGTGAGCTTCGATGTCCCCGCCCTGCGCGAGAACCTCGAAGCCCTGCTGGCCGATCTGCTGAAGGCCAAGCCCAGTTCCGCCAAGGGTATCTACATGAAGAAGATCACCGTCTCCAGCACCATGGGGCCGGGGATCGCTGTCGACAAGACTTCGCTGCCTATCTGAAGATAGACGGCAATTGACTTTGGGGTGCCCGCCGCCGTCGCCGGTGGCGGGTTGCCGTCAAAGACCGCAGGTGCAGGCCGTCCGTGGTTTGGGTGGTTTGCTTAATGGGTGGCGTTGCCCGCCTGGCCTGCGCAGATGGTGTTTCCCGCGATTTTCCGGGGCCACCGTTATGGTAACCGCCGGCGCCCGTCTGTTTGGGGGCTGGTATTCGGACGAATGCGAAAGCATTCGAAATGTAAACGACTGGAGGTTTTTCAGTGGCTCTGAATCTTGATCAGAAGAAAGCAGTGGTCGCCGAAGTCGCCGCAGTCGCAGCTGAAGCGCATTCCGCCATCGCCGCCGAGTATCTCGGTCTGACGGTGACGGACATGACCGAGCTTCGCGTCAAGGCGCGTGAGCAGAATGTCTATCTGCGTGTGGTGAAAAACACCCTGGCCCGTCGCGCATTGGAAGGTACTGACTTCGAATGCATGAACGATGCCTTGGTGGGTCCGTTGGTGCTGGCTTTCTCCCAGGATGATCCTGGTGCCGCCGCGCGTGTCATTTCCGAGTTCTCCAAGGAAAATGACAAGCTGGTGGTGAAGCTGGTTTCCATTGGCGGCAAGTTGCTTGAGACAGGTGACATCAAGCGTCTCGCCGACATGCCCACCAAGGACCAGGCGATCAGCATGTTGATGTCGGTGATGAAGGCGCCGGTCGAGAAATTGACCCGCACCCTCAACGAGGTCCCCGGCAAGCTGGTTCGCACCGTGGCTGCGATTCGCGAGCAGAAAGAGGCCGCGTAATCCCGGGCGAAAATGCCTGAGCGTTGAAAAAATGTTCTGCCGCACCGCATTGGCGGACGGCATGTAAAAAGTTAATTAGGAGTTATTCCAATGGCTGTTAGCAAAGAAGATATCCTGGATACCATCGCCAACATGAGCGTGATGGAAGTCGTCGACCTGATCGAGGCGATGGAAGAGAAGTTCGGCGTTTCCGCCGCTGCCGCCGCCGTCGCCGTGGCCGCCCCGGCCGGTGGTGATGCCGGTGGTGCCGCTGCCGAGCAGACCGAGTTCGACGTGGTCATGACCAGCTTCGGCGACAACAAGGTTTCCGTCATCAAGGCCGTTCGCGGCATCACCGGCCTGGGCCTGAAAGAGGCCAAGGGCCTGGTGGAAAGCGCGCCTGCGCCCGTCAAGGAAGGCGTTTCCAAGGAAGAGGCGGAAGAAATCAAGAAGCAGCTTGAAGAGGCTGGCGCTGCTGTCGAGCTCAAGTAAGCAGAGATTGATTAGCGTAGAGGCCCGGGCATTGCGTCCCGGGCAGACCTCTCGGTATCGGTGGGGGCTGGTGGCTTTTTCGTCACCGGCCTTTTGCCGCTACTGCGGGGGATTTGTTGTTGCCGGCATGGCGATTGACGAGAGTCGTGGACTATAGAGGAACTCAGATGGGCTACTCCTTCACTGAAAAGAAGCGTATCCGCAAGGATTTCGGTAAATTCCCGAGCGTTATGGATGTGCCATACCTGCTCGCCATCCAGCTGGAATCTTACCGCAAGTTTCTGCAAACCGGCGTTACCCGCGATGACAAGGGTGACTACGGGCTTAATGGCGCGCTGAAGAGCGTTTTCCCCATTGTCAGCTATTCCGGCAATGCGGCCCTCGAGTATGTCGACTATCGTCTCGGCACGCCGACCTTCACGGTCAAGGAATGTCAGCTGCGCGGCATGTCCTACGCGGCGCCGTTGCGCGTGACGGTGCGCCTGGTCATCTACGACAAGGACTCCAAGGCCAACCCGAAGCCGATCAAGGATATCAAGGAACAAGAGATCTACATGGGCGAAGTGCCCCTGATGACCGACAACGGCACCTTCGTCATCAATGGTACCGAGCGCGTCATCGTCTCCCAGCTGCACCGTTCGCCGGGCGTGTTCTTCGATCACGACAAGGGCAAGACCCATTCCTCCGGCAAGTTGCTCTACCACGCGCAGGTGATTCCCTACCGGGGTTCCTGGCTGGACTTTGAATTCGATCCCAAGGATGCGGTGTTCGTGCGCATCGACCGTCGCCGCAAGTTGCCGGCCACGGTGATCCTGCATGCCCTGGGCTATGACAACGAAGACATCATCGACATGTTCTTCGAAACCGACAGCTACAAGCTGGGCAAGGACGAGGCCAAGCTGACCCTGATCCCCGAGCGTCTGCGCGGCGACACCGCCAACTTCGACATCAAGATCAAGGGCGAGCTGCTGGTGGAGAAGGGCCGTCGCATTACCGCGCGCCACATCAAGCAGCTGGAAAAGGCCGGCCTGAAGACGCTTTCCGTACCGCTGGAATATCTGGTCGGCAAGTCCCTGGCGCGTCCCATCGTCGACAAGACCTCTGGCGAGATTCTCGCCAATGCCAATGACGAGTTGACCGAAGAACTCATTGCCACGCTGGTGGAGGCCGGGGTCAAGTCGCTGGAGACCATCTTTACCAACGATCTCGATCGTGGTCCGTTCATCGCCGATACCCTGCGTCTGGACACCACCAGCAATGCCCTCGAGGCGCAGGTGGAAATCTATCGCATGATGCGTCCCGGCGAACCGCCCACCAAGGATGCCGCAGAGACCCTGTTCAAGAATCTGTTCTTCAACAGTGATCGCTACGACCTGTCCGCCGTTGGCCGCATGAAGTTCAATCGCCGCCTGGGGCGCGGCCGGGATACCGGCTTGGGCATCCTCTTCGACCTGCGTTATTTCACCAAGCAGATCGAGGACAAGCTCAAGCCCAAGAGCGACAGCGCGGAGATCCGTGTCGCCGACCTGTCGCCGTGGCCCGAGATCAAGGAGCTGGCCGCCGAACAGGCCAAGGAGACCCTCACCTGGGGTGACCTCAAGGCCCTGTTGGCCGAGCAGCCCAGCGACATCGTCGATGTGCTCAAGACCCTGATCGACATCCGCAACGGCCACGGCGTGGTCGATGACATCGACCACCTGGGCAATCGCCGTATCCGTTCCGTGGGTGAAATGGCGGAAAACCAGTTCCGCGTCGGCCTGGTGCGTGTCGAACGTGCCGTCAAGGAGCGCCTGTCGCTGGCCGAGAGCGAGGGCCTGATGCCGCAGGATCTGATCAACGCCAAGCCGGTGTCGGCGGCGGTGAAGGAGTTCTTCGGCTCCAGCCAGCTGTCGCAGTTCATGGACCAGAACAACCCGCTTTCCGAGGTCACCCACAAGCGCCGCGTCTCGGCCCTCGGCCCGGGCGGCCTGACCCGCGAGCGCGCCGGCTTCGAGGTGCGCGACGTGCACCCGACCCACTACGGCCGCGTGTGTCCCATCGAGACCCCGGAAGGCCCGAACATCGGCCTGATCAATTCGCTGGCGGTGTACGCCCGCACCAACGACTACGGCTTCCTCGAGACCCCCTACCGCAGGGTGGTGGACGGCAAGGTGACCGACCAGATCGAATACCTGTCGGCCATCGAGGAGGGTCAGTTCGTCATCGCCCAGGCCAACGTGGCCATCGACAAGGACGGCAAGCTGGTGGACGAGCTGGTGTCCTGCCGTCATCAGAACGAGTTCACCATGTCCCTGCCGGACCGCGTGGACTACGTGGACGTGTCGCCGCGTCAGATCGTCTCGGTGGCTGCCGCGCTGATCCCGTTCCTCGAGCACGACGACGCCAACCGCGCGCTGATGGGTTCCAACATGCAGCGCCAGGCGGTGCCGACCCTGCGTGCCGACAAACCCCTGGTGGGCACCGGCATCGAGCGCACCGTGGCCATCGACTCCGGCGTCACCGTGGTGTCGAAGCGCGGCGGCGTGGTGGAGTCCGTGGACGCCGCGCGCATCGTGGTGCGTGTCAACGACGACGAGACCGCCGCCGGCGAGCCGGGCGTGGACATCTACAACCTCACCAAGTACACCCGCTCCAACCAGAACACCTGCATCAACCAGCGCCCGCTGGTGAAGCCGGGCGACGTGGTGGCGCGCGGCGACGTGCTGGCCGACGGGCCCAGCACCGACCTGGGCGAGCTGGCCCTGGGGCAGAACATGCTGGTGGCCTTCATGCCCTGGAACGGCTACAACTTCGAGGATTCCATCCTCATCTCCGAGCGCGTGGTGGAAGAGGATCGTTACACCACCATTCATATCGAAGAGCTGACCTGCATGGCCCGCGACACCAAGCTGGGGCCGGAAGAGATCACCTCCGATATCCCCAACGTGGGTGAGGGCGCGTTGTCCAAGCTCGACGAGGCCGGCGTGGTCTACGTCGGCGCCAAGGTCAAGCCGGGCGACATCCTGGTGGGCAAGGTGACGCCCAAGGGCGAGACCCAGCTGACCCCGGAAGAAAAGCTGCTGCGCGCCATCTTCGGCGAGAAGGCCTCCGACGTGAAGGACACCTCGCTGCGTGTGTCCTCCAGCATGTACGGCACCGTCATCGACGTGCGCGTGTTCACCCGCGATGGCGTCGAGAAGGACTCGCGCGCCCTGCAGGTGGAGGCCGCCGACCTGGCCGTGGTGAAGAAGGACCTGCAGGACGAATACCGCATCCTTGAGGAAGACATCTACCAGCGCGCCGAGAAACTCCTCCTTGGCAAGGTGGTCGACGGCGGCCCCGCCGGCCTCAAGGCCGGCGCCAAGGTTACCAAGGCCTACCTCGCGGATCTCGATCGTGGCCAGTGGTTCGAAGTGCGCCTGCGCGACGAAGAGGCCAATGCGCAGCTGGAGAAGCTGGCCGCGCAGCTCAAGCAGCACCGCGAGGAGATGGATGCCAAGTTCGAGGAACAGCGCATCAAACTGACCTCCGGTGACGACCTGGCGCCGGGCGTGCTGAAGATGGTCAAGGTCTACGTGGCCGTGAAGCGTCGCCTGCAGCCGGGCGACAAGATGGCCGGCCGTCACGGCAACAAGGGCGTCATCTCCACCATCGTGCCGGTGGAAGACATGCCTTATTCCCCCGACGGCACCCCCGTGGACATCGTCCTCAACCCCCTCGGCGTGCCCTCGCGCATGAACGTCGGCCAGGTGCTGGAGACCCATCTGGGCTGGGCAGCGCGCGGCCTGGGCCTGAAGCTGGGCAAGATGCTCGACAGCGATGGCAAGGTGAAGGACATCCGCAAGTACCTGGACGAGATCTACAACGGTGGCGAAGGCGTCAAGGTGGACCTGAAGGAATTCACCGACGACGAGATCCTCGAGATGAGCGCCAACCTGCGCAAGGGCGTGCCCATGGCGACGCCGGTGTTCGACGGCGTCAGTGAGGATGAGATCCGCCGCATGCTGAAGCTGGCCGACCTGCCGGAGACGGGGCAGACCCGCCTCATCGACGGCCGCACCGGCGAATACTTCGACCGTCCCGTGACCGTCGGCTACATGTACATGCTCAAGCTCAACCACCTGGTGGATGACAAGATGCATGCCCGCTCCACCGGCCCGTACAGCCTCGTCACCCAGCAGCCGCTGGGCGGCAAGGCGCAGTTCGGCGGCCAGCGCTTCGGTGAGATGGAGGTGTGGGCCCTGGAGGCCTATGGCGCGGCGTACACGCTGCAGGAGATGCTGACGGTGAAGTCGGACGACGTCGCCGGACGCACCAAGATGTACAAGAACATCGTCGATGGCGACCACCGCATGGAGGCCGGCATGCCCGAGTCCTTCAACGTGCTGGTGAAGGAAATCCGTTCCCTCGGCCTCGATATCGAGCTGGAAGAAGACAAGTAGCCCGCGTCGTCGACAACAGGTGGAGACATTATGAAAGATCTGCTCAATATTCTGCGTACCCAGCAGGGTCAAACCGACGACTTCGATGCCATCCGCATCGGCCTGGCCTCGCCGGAGAAGATCCGCTCCTGGTCCTTCGGTGAGGTGAAGAAGCCGGAGACCATCAACTACCGCACCTTCAAGCCGGAGCGCGACGGTCTGTTCTGTGCCAAGATCTTCGGCCCGGTGAAGGACTACGAGTGTCTGTGCGGCAAGTACAAGCGCCTCAAGCACCGCGGCGTGATCTGCGAGAAGTGCGGCGTGGAGGTGACCCTGGCCAAGGTGCGCCGCGAGCGCATGGGCCACATCGAGCTGGCCAGCCCGGTGGCGCACATCTGGTTCCTCAAGTCGCTGCCCTCGCGCATCGGCCTGCTGCTGGACATGACCCTGCGCGACATCGAGCGGGTGTTGTACTTCGAGGCCTTCGTGGTCATCGACCCAGGCATGACCCAGCTGGAGCGCAACCAGCTGCTCTCCGACGAGCAGTACCTGGAGGCCATCGAGGAATACGGCGACGAATTCGACGCCCGCATGGGCGCCGAAGCGGTGTTCGAGTTGCTGCGCTCCGTCGATTTGCAGGCCGAGGCCGATGCACTGCGCGAGGAGATCGCCGCCACCAAGTCGGAGACCAAGTACAAGAAGTTCACCAAGCGCCTGAAGCTGGTGGAGGCCTTCCTCGAGTCCGGCAACAAGCCCGAGTGGATGGTGATGACCGTACTGCCGGTACTGCCGCCGGAGCTGCGCCCGCTGGTGCCGCTGGACGGTGGCCGCTTCGCCACCTCCGACCTCAACGACCTGTACCGTCGTACCATCAACCGCAACAACCGCCTGCGCCGCCTGCTGGAGCTGAACGCCCCGGACATCATCGTGCGCAATGAGAAGCGCATGCTGCAGGAATCCGTGGACGCATTGCTGGACAACGGCCGTCGCGGCCGCGCCATCACCGGCTCCAACAAGCGTCCGCTGAAGTCCCTGGCCGACATGATCAAGGGCAAGCAGGGCCGTTTCCGCCAGAACCTGCTGGGCAAGCGCGTCGACTACTCCGGCCGTTCCGTGATCGTGGTCGGCCCGACCCTCAAGCTGCACCAGTGCGGCCTGCCGAAGAAGATGGGCCTGGAGCTGTTCAAGCCCTTCATCTTCAGCAAGCTGGAACTGCGCGGCCTGGCCACCACCATCAAGGCGGCGAAGAAGATGGTCGAGCGCGAGGGTCCAGAGGTGTGGGACATCCTCGAAGAGGTGATCCGCGAGCATCCCGTCATGCTCAACCGCGCGCCGACCCTGCATCGCCTCGGCATCCAGGCCTTCGAGCCGGTGCTGATCGAGGGCAAGGCCATCCAGCTACATCCGCTGGTGTGTACCGCCTTCAACGCCGACTTCGACGGCGATCAGATGGCCGTGCACGTGCCGCTGTCCATCGAGGCGCAGCTGGAAACCCGCGCCCTGATGATGTCCACCAATAACATCCTCTCGCCGGCCAACGGCGAGCCCATCATCGTGCCCTCGCAGGACGTGGTGCTGGGTCTGTACTACATCACCCGCGAGCGTATCAACGCCAAGGGCGAGGGCATGGTGTTCGCCGACATCACCGAGGCGCTGCGCGCCTACGACAGCGGCGCCGCCGAGCTTCATGCCAAGGTCAAGATCCGTGTCGCCGACGTGACCCAGGGCGAGAATGGCGAGCTGAAGGAAGAGCGCCGCCTGGTGGATACCACCGTTGGTCGCGCCATCCTCATGGAAATCATCCCGCCGGGCCTGTCCGTGGACCTGGTCAACCAGGTGATGACCAAGAAGGCCATCTCCGCGGTGATCAACGCCTGTTACCGCCGCGTCGGTCTGAAGGAAACGGTGATCTTCGCCGACCAGCTGATGTACACCGGTTTCAAGTACTCCACCCGCGCCTCGGTGTCCTTCGGCATCAACGACATGGTGATCCCCGCCGCCAAGCAGGCGATCATCGCCCGCGCCGAGGAACAGGTGCGCGAGATCGAGAACCAGTACGTGTCCGGTCTGGTCACCAATGGCGAGCGCTACAACAAGGTGGTGGACATCTGGTCCGACACCAACGATCAGGTGGCGCGCGCCATGATGGACACCCTGGGCTTCGACGAAGTGGTCGATGCCGAGGGCAACACGGTGAAGCAGAAGTCCTTCAACTCGGTGTTCATGATGGCCGACTCCGGCGCCCGAGGCAGCGCGGCGCAGATCCGTCAGCTGTCCGGCATGCGCGGCCTGATGGCCAAGCCCGACGGCTCCATCATCGAGACGCCCATCACCGCCAACTTCCGCGAAGGGCTGGACGTGTTGCAGTACTTCATCTCCACCCACGGCGCGCGCAAGGGCCTGGCCGATACCGCGCTGAAGACCGCCAACTCGGGTTACCTGACCCGCCGTCTGGTGGACGTGGCGCAGGACCTGGTGGTGCTGGTGGAGGATTGCGGCACCGAGAACGGCCTGCTGATCCAGCCGCTGGTCGAGGGCGGCGACGTGGTCGAGACCCTCGCCGAGCGCGTGCTGGGCCGCGTGCCGGCGCGCGACATCCTCAAGCCGGGCAGTGACGAGGTGCTGGTGCCCGCAGGCACCCTGCTGGACGAGGACATGGTCGAGCTGCTGGAGAAGCACAGCGTGGATCAGGTCTACACCCGTTCGCCCATCACTTGCGAGACCCGCTACGGCATCTGCGCCCAGTGCTATGGCCGCGACCTGGCCCGCGGCCACCGCGTCAACATCGGCGAGTCCGTCGGCGTCATCGCCGCGCAGTCCATCGGCGAGCCCGGCACCCAGCTGACCATGCGCACCTTCCACATCGGTGGCGCCGCCTCGCGTGCCGCGGCGGCCAACAATATCGAGATCAAGTCGGCTGGCACTATCCGCCTGCACAACATCAAGACCGTGCAGCGCGCCGACGGCGTGCTGGTGGCGGTGTCCCGTTCCGGCGAGCTGACCGTGCAGGATGTGCATGGCCGCGAGCGCGAGCGCTACAAGGTGCCCTACGGTGCCGAGATCCCGGTACAGGAAGGCGCCGAGGTGAAGGCCGGCGATATCGTGGCCACCTGGGACCCGCATACCCACCCGGTGATCACCGAGGTGGCGGGCACCATCAAGCTCAATGACTTCATCGATGGCGTCACCGTGCAGCGCGAGACCGATGAAGTGACTGGCCTCACCAGCCTGGTGGTCATCGATCCCAAGCAGCGCAGCACCAGCGCCAAGGACCTGCGCCCGATGGTCAAGCTGGTGGACGAGAACGGCGAGAGCCTGCGCCTGGTGGGTACCGACATTCCGGCCCAGTATGTGTTGCCGGCCGGTGCCATCGTGGTCATGGAAGACGGCGCCGAGGCCAAGGTGGGCGACGTCATCGCGCGTATCCCGCAGGAATCCTCCAAGACCCGCGACATCACCGGTGGTCTGCCGCGCGTGGCCGAGCTGTTCGAGGCCCGCAAGCCCAAGGAGCCGGCCATCATGGCGGAGATCTCCGGCATCATTTCCTTCGGCAAGGAGACCAAGGGCAAGCAGCGCCTGGTGATCACCCCCGCCGAGGGCGAACCCCACGAGGAGCTGATCCCCAAGTGGCGCCACATCACCGCCTTCGAGGGCGAGCACGTGGAGCAGGGCGAAGTCATCGCCGATGGCGCACCCAATCCGCACGACATCCTGCGCCTGCTGGGGGTCGAGGAACTGGCGACCTACATCAGCAACGAGGTGCAGGAGGTCTACCGCCTGCAGGGCGTGAAGATCAACGACAAGCACATCGAGGTGATCGTGCGGCAGATGCTGCGTCGGGTCGAGATCAAGGACGCCGGCGACACCAAGTTCCTCAAGGGCGAACAGATGGAGAAGGCCCGCCTGCTGGAAGAGAACGAACGGGTGGTGGCGGAAGGCAAGATGCCGGCCACCTGGGAACCGATGCTGCTGGGCATCACCAAGGCCTCGCTGGCCACCGAGTCGTTCATTTCCGCGGCCTCCTTCCAGGAGACCACCCGGGTGCTCACCGAGGCCTCGGTGGGCGGCAAGGTGGATCGCCTGCGCGGCCTGAAGGAAAACGTCATCGTCGGCCGGCTGATCCCCGCCGGCACGGGGCTGGCCTATCACGAGGCGCGTCGTCGTCGCGCCACGGTCGACACCCAGGCGGAACTGGTCGCCGCGGCCGACCAAGTGTTGTCGGCCGACAAGGCCTCGGACAGCGCCGCGGACGCCGAGGAAGCGGTGGAATCATAATCGCGTGAATAGCCTCGGGAAATATCCTTTTTGAGGCCGGCGCGGGCTTGACAGTCAAAGCCCATGCGCCTAAAATTCGCGCTCCTCTGAACAGGCGGGACCTCCCGCCTGTTATTTATTCAAGGGTTGGAGCAAGTTTACATGCCAACGGTGAATCAGTTGGTCCGCAAGGGTCGGGCCCGCCAAAAAGCAAAAAGTAATGTGCCTGCACTGGAGGCCTGTCCGCAGCGCCGCGGTGTGTGTACGCGCGTTTACACGACCACGCCGAAGAAGCCGAACTCGGCGCTGCGCAAGGTCGCTCGCGTCCGTCTGACCAATGGTCAGGAAGTCACCACCTATATCGGTGGTGAGGGGCATAATCTGCAGGAGCACTCGGTGATCCTGATTCGCGGCGGACGTGTAAAGGATCTTCCCGGCGTGCGTTACCACACCGTGCGCGGCAGTCTCGACACCTCCGGCGTGAGTGATCGCCGCCAGGGTCGTTCGAAGTACGGCGCCAAGCGTCCCAAGTCCTGATCCAGGTTGTCTATCCCTGGTTTTTTTATAAATTGGTTTTCGCCGGCAAGGTTGAGTAATCAGAATGGCTAGAAGAAGAGTTGCAGCAAAACGTACCGTACTGCCTGATCCCAAGTTCAAGGATCAGACGGTCGCCAAATTCGTCAACATGTTGATGCTGGACGGCAAGAAGTCTGTCGCCGAGCGCGTCGTCTACGGCGCTCTCGATCAGGTTGTTGACCGCACCAAGGGCGAGCCGGTCGAGCTGCTCAACAAGGCGCTGGAGAATGTGCGCCCGATGGTCGAGGTGAAGTCCCGTCGTGTCGGTGGCGCCACCTATCAGGTGCCCGTCGAGGTGCGTGCCGAGCGTCGTATCACGCTGGCCATGCGCTGGCTGGTCGATGCCGCGCGCAAGCGTGGCGAAAAATCCATGGATCGCCGGCTTGCGGGTGAGATTATGGATGCGGTGGAAGGGCGCGGCGCGGCGGTCAAGCGTCGTGAAGATGTCCATCGCATGGCGGAGGCCAACAAGGCCTTCTCTCACTACCGCTGGTAACCTGGCCCCCGCAGTTGGCCGGTTCATTCAAAAGAAGCACCCTGGAAAGAGATTCAAGACGTGGCGCGTAAAACACCAATCGAACGTTATCGCAATATCGGCATCATGGCCCACATCGATGCCGGTAAGACAACCACCACCGAGCGCGTGCTGTTCTATACCGGCATGTCGCACAAGATCGGTGAGGTGCATGACGGCGCCGCGACCATGGACTGGATGGAGCAGGAGCAGGAGCGTGGCATCACCATCACCTCTGCGGCCACCACCTGTTTCTGGGGTGGCATGGACAAGCAGTTCGATCAGCATCGCATCAACATCATCGATACCCCCGGGCACGTCGACTTCACCATCGAAGTGGAGCGTTCCCTGCGCGTGCTCGATGGCGCCTGTGCGGTGTTCTGCGCGGTGGGTGGCGTCGAGCCGCAATCCGAGACGGTCTGGCGTCAGGCCAACAAGTATCAAGTGCCGCGCATGGCCTTCGTCAACAAGATGGACCGCTCCGGCGCGGACTTCCTGCGTGTGGTCGGTCAGCTGAAGGAGCGTCTGGGCGCCAACCCGGTGCCGATGCAGTTGAATATCGGTGCCGAAGAGAACTTCGAAGGCGTCGTCGACCTGGTGCGCATGAAGGCCATCTACTGGAATGAGGCCGACATGGGCGCGACCTATGAGGAGCGCGAGATTCCGGCCGAGCTGAAGGGCAAGGCCGAGGAGCTGCGTGAGCAGATGATCGAGGCCGCCGCCGAGGCCGATGAAGAGTTGATGGAGAAGTACCTCGAGGGCGGCGAGCTGACCAACGAGGAGATCAAGAAGGGCATTCGTCTGCAGACCCTGGCCAACGAGATCGTGCCCTGTTTCTGTGGCTCCGCCTTCAAGAACAAGGGCGTGCAGGCGATGCTCGACGCCATCGTCGAGTACATGCCTTCACCGGTGGACGTCCCGGCCATCACGGGTGTGCTGGATGATGCCGACGAGACCGAGGCCGAGCGCCCGGCCTCCGACGATGCGCCGTTTGCTGCGCTGGCCTTCAAGATCGCTACCGATCCCTTCGTCGGCACGCTGACCTTCTTCCGCGTGTATTCTGGCGTGATCAATTCCGGTGACTTCGTCTACAACCCGGTGAAGTCCAAGAAAGAGCGCTTCGGCCGCATCGTGCAGATGCACGCCAATTCACGTGAAGAGATCAAGGAAGTTCGCGCCGGCGACATCGCCGCGGCGGTCGGTCTCAAGGACGTCACTACCGGCGACACCCTGTGCGACCTCAAGGAAGTGATCACCCTGGAGCGCATGGAGTTCCCGGAGCCGGTGATTTCCGTGGCCATCGAGCCCAAGACCAAGCCGGACCAGGAAAAGATGGGCGTGGCCCTCGGCAAACTGGCGCAGGAGGATCCGTCCTTCCGTGTGCACACCGACGAGGAGTCCGGGCAGACCATCATCTCCGGCATGGGCGAGCTGCATCTCGACATCATCGTCGATCGCATGCGCCGCGAGTTCAAGGTTGAGGCCAATGTGGGCGCGCCGCAGGTGGCCTATCGTGAGACCATTCGCAAGAGCGTCGAGGCCGAAGGCAAGTTCGTGCGCCAGTCCGGTGGTCGCGGTCAGTACGGCCACGTCTGGTTGCGGCTGGAGCCGCAGGAGCCGGGCACCGGTTATGAATTCGTCAACGAGATCGTTGGCGGCGTGGTGCCGCGTGAGTACATCGGCGCCGTCGACAAGGGCATTCAGGAACAGATGGAAAACGGCGTCATCGCCGGCTTCCCTGTGGTGGATGTCAAGGTCACCCTGTACGACGGTTCCTACCATGATGTCGACTCCTCGGAAATGGCCTTCAAGATCGCCGGCTCCATGGGCTTCAAGAACGGCGCCGCGAAAGCGAACCCGGTGTTGCTCGAACCCATCATGAATGTCGAGGTGGTAACGCCGGAAGACTATATGGGTGACGTGATGGGAGACCTGAACCGCCGCCGCGGCCTCGTCCAGGGTATGGAAGATTCGGTGACCGGCAAGGTGATCCGTGCAGAGGTGCCGCTGGCCGAGATGTTCGGTTATGCCACCGATCTGCGTTCATCGACCCAGGGTCGCGCCACCTACACCATGGTATTTGGCAAGTATGCCGAGGCGCCCGCCAGTGTCGCCGAAGCCGTCATCAAGAAAGCATCTTAAGATTGGTTAAATTTGAGATAAGGGGTTAACGCCGTGTCCAAAGAAAAGTTTGAACGAACGAAACCGCATGTCAACGTTGGCACCATTGGCCACGTCGATCATGGCAAGACCACGCTGACCGCAGCCCTGACCAAGGTCATGGCGGAGAAGCACGGCGGTGAATTCAAGGCCTACGACCAGATCGACGGCGCCCCCGAAGAGCGCGCGCGCGGCATCACCATCGCCACCGCCCACGTCGAATACGAGTCCGACAACCGCCACTACGCGCACGTCGACTGCCCCGGCCACGCCGACTACGTGAAGAACATGATCACCGGCGCCGCGCAGATGGACGGCGCGATCCTGGTGGTGTCCGCCGCCGACGGCCCCATGCCGCAGACCCGCGAGCACATCCTGCTGTCGCGTCAGGTGGGCGTTCCCTACATCCTGGTGTACATGAACAAGGCCGACATGGTCGACGACGAAGAGCTGCTCGAGCTGGTCGAGATGGAGATCCGCGAGCTGCTGGACACCTACGACTTCCCCGGCGACGACACCCCGGTGGTCATCGGCTCCGCCCTCAAGGCCCTGGAAGGCGACCAGTCCGAGATCGGCGTGCCCTCCATCCTCAAGCTGGTCGAGGAGATGGACAACTACATCCCCACCCCGGAGCGCGCCGTCGACGGCGACTTCCTGATGCCGGTGGAAGACGTGTTCTCCATCTCCGGTCGTGGCACCGTGGTCACCGGCCGTATCGAGCGCGGCGTGGTGCACGTTGGCGACGAAATCGAAATCGTCGGCATCAAGGACACCATGAAGACCACCTGCACCGGGGTGGAAATGTTCCGCAAGCTGCTCGACGAAGGCCAGGCTGGCGACAACGTTGGCGTGCTGCTGCGCGGCACCAAGCGTGAAGAAGTCGAGCGCGGCCAGGTGCTGGCCAAGCCCGGCTCGATCACCCCGCACACCAAGTTCGAGTGCGAAGTGTACGTGCTGAGCAAGGACGAAGGCGGGCGTCACACGCCGTTCTTCAACAACTACCGTCCGCAGTTCTACTTCCGCACCACCGACGTCACCGGTGCCTGCGACCTGCCTGACGGTGTTGAGATGGTGATGCCGGGTGACAACGTCAACATGACGGTGACCCTGATTGCGCCGATTGCCATGGAAGAAGGTCTGCGTTTCGCGATTCGCGAAGGCGGCCGCACCGTGGGCGCGGGCGTGGTCTCCAAGATCATCGAGTAAGTTACAGGTAGTCAACAAGGGCTGAGCCGGTGAGGCTTTGCTTCGCCGCTCGGTCCTTGTCAGTTGATACGCAGCATTTATTGATAAAGGTCGGCAAAAATGGCAGCAGGACAGAGAATTCGCATCCGCTTAAAGGCTTTTGATCATCGTCTGATCGATCAGTCTGCGCAGGAAATCGTTGAAACCGCGAAACGCACGGGTGCGCAGGTTCACGGGCCGATTCCGCTGCCGACCAAGAAGGAGCGCTGGACCGTGCTGATTTCTCCGCATGTCAACAAGGACGCGCGTGACCAGTACGAGATCCGCACCCACAAGCGTCTGATGGATATCGTCGATCCCACCGACAAGACCGTCGATGCGCTGATGAAGCTGGACCTGGCTGCGGGTGTCGATGTCCAGATCAAGCTGGGCTGAGTTTACGAATTTCAGATGGTTTAAGTGCCGGTACAGAACCGGCAGATATTGAGGAATGAAAGATGACGATCGGAGTAGTCGGCCGCAAGGCAGGAATGACTCGCATCTTCACCGAGGAGGGTGTTTCCATCCCGGTGACGGTCATCGAGGTTGAGCCCAATCGCGTGACCCAGGTCAAGACGCTGGATGTGGATGGTTATCGCGCCGTGCAGGTGACCACCGGCAGCCGCCGCCCGTCCCGTGTCAACAAGCCGGCCGCTGGACACTTCGCCAAGGCGGGTGTGGAAGCCGGTCGTGGTCTTTGGGAGTTTCGTCTCGATGATGGCGAGGGTGAAGATATCGCCGCTGGTGACAGCGTGAGCGTGGAGATCTTCTCCGAAGGCCAGAAGGTCGACGTGTCGGGTACCAGCATCGGTAAGGGTTTTGCGGGCGTCATCAAGCGCCACAATTTCCACATGCAGGATGCCACGCACGGTAACTCGCTGTCTCACCGCGCGCCGGGTTCCATTGGTCTGGGCCAGACTCCAGGCCATGTGTTCAAGGGCAAGAAGATGGCCGGTCACATGGGCGCGGTGCGCAAGACCGTGCAGAACCTGGAAGTCGTGCGCGTCGATGCCGAGCGCAATATTGTGCTGGTCAAGGGTGCCGTGCCCGGGGCCAAGGGCGGCGATGTGATCGTCCGCGCAGCAGTCAAAGCACGTAGCTAAGGGGCGATAGCATGGATCTCAAATTGACAACGGCGACGGGCAAGACCTCCACCAAGACGGTTGAAGTCTCGGAAGACAATTTCGCCCGTGATTACAATGAAGCCCTGGTGCACCAGGTCGTCACCGCCTATCTGGCGGGTGCCCGCAGTGGCACTCGGGCCAGCAAGAGCCGCTCCGATGTGCGTGGCGGCGGTGCCAAGCCCTGGCGTCAGAAGGGCACCGGCCGCGCCCGCGCCGGCACCTCCAGCAGCCCCATCTGGCGCAGCGGCGGCCACACCTTTGCGCTGCGTCCGCAGGACCACTCGCAGAAGGTGAACAAGAAAATGTACCGCGGCGCAATGCGCGCGATCCTGTCCGAACTGGTCCGTCAGGAGCGCCTGAAGATCGTCGACAGCCTCGACTTCGAGGCGCCGAAGACCAAGGCGCTGGTGGAAAAGCTGGATGCGATGGGTTTCGACGGCGGCTTGATCGTCACGGATGGCGAGAGTGAAAACCTCTACCTGTCCGCGCGCAACCTGCACAAGGTCGACGTTTGTGGTGCGCGAGAAATTGATCCGGTCAGCCTGGTCAACAGCAACAATGTGCTGATGACGGTCGCGGCCGTGAAACAGATTGAGGAGATGCTCGGATGAATCAGGAACGCATCATGAAGGTCATCCTGGCCCCGCATATTACTGAAAAGGCGGCAAACGTCGGTGAGTCCAGCAACCAGTATGTGTTCAAGGTTGCTACCGATGCCACCAAGCCTGAGATCAAGCAGGCGGTAGAAACGCTGTTTGAAGTGGAAGTTGATGCCGTTCGCGTGCTCAATACCAAGGGTAAGACCAAGCGTTCTGGTGTCCGTATGGGGCGTCGAAAGGACTGGAAAAAGGCCTATGTACGTGTCAAGGCCGGCCAGGAAATCGACTTCATCGGCGGCGAATAAGGTAGCGGAGTAGGTAGAATGGCAATCGTAAAAGCAAAACCGACGTCACCCGGCCGCCGTTTCGTGGTCGAGATCGTCAACCCGGACCTGCACAAGGGCGCCCCCTATGCCGGCTTGCTGGAAAAGAAGTCGCGCACGGGTGGCCGCAACAACCAGGGTCGCATCACCACGCGCCACAAGGGTGGCGGCCACAAGCAGCACTATCGCATCATCGATTTCAAGCGCAACAAGGACGGTATTCCTGGTCGCGTCGAGCGCCTGGAATATGATCCGAACCGCAGCGCGAACATCGCCCTGGTGCTGTACGCCGATGGCGAGCGTCGTTACATCATCGCACCCAAGGGCGTGAGCGCCGGTTGCGAGATCATGTCCGGCGCCGAGGCACCCATCAAGCCCGGCAACTGCCTGACCCTGCGTCGCATGCCGGTGGGTACCACCATTCACTGCATCGAGCTGAAGCCTGGCAAGGGTGCACAGATTGCGCGCAGTGCCGGCACCTCCGCCCAACTGGTCGCCCGTGAGGGTGATTACGCGACCCTGCGCCTGCGCTCCGGCGAGATGCGCAAGGTGCACGTGGAGTGCCGCGCGGTGGTCGGCGAAGTGGGTAACAGTGAGCACAGCCTGCGTTCACTGGGCAAGGCCGGTGCCTCGCGCTGGCGCGGTGTTCGTCCCACCGTTCGCGGTGTGGCCATGAATCCCGTGGACCATCCGCATGGCGGTGGTGAGGGTCGAACATCGGGTGGCCGCCATCCGGTTTCCCCCTGGGGTGTGCCGACCAAGGGTTACAAGACCCGCAGCAACAAACGGACCGATGGCATGATTGTTCGCCGTCGCAAATCTAAGTAAGAAAAGAGAGTCAGGACTGTGCCACGTTCAGTTAGCAAAGGGCCTTTTGTCGATCTGCATCTCCTGAAGAAAGTTCAGGTGGCCGCAGAAACCAATAACCGGAAACCGATCAAGACCTGGTCTCGCCGTTCCATGGTGCTGCCGGAAATGCTCGGTCTTACCATCGCTGTGCATAATGGTCGACAGCATGTACCGGTGTTCATCACCGAGGACATGGTGGGTTACAAGTTGGGTGAGTTCGCCCCGACCCGCACCTACAAAGGCCACGCTGCCGACAAGAAAGGCCGCTAAGGGGTTACCGAGATGGAAGTAAGTGCAAAATTGAGGAATGCGCCGTTGTCCGCACAGAAGGGCCGCCTGGTCGCAGATCAGATTCGTGGTCTTTCCGTGGAGAAGGCGATCCAGACGCTGGCCTTCAGTCCCAAAAAGGCCGCCCACCTGGTGAAGAAGGTGCTCGAATCCGCCATCGCCAATGCCGAGCATAACGAAGGTGCCGACATCGACGAACTGAAGGTCAAGACGATCTTCGTTGACGAGGGCCCGACCTACAAGCGCATGCGCGCCCGTGCCAAGGGTCGCGGTACGCGCATCCTGAAGCGTCGTGCACATATCACCGTCACCGTCAGCGACAGTTAAGAGGCAGAGCAATGGGTCAGAAAGTACATCCGATAGGCATTCGTCTTGGCATTGTCAAAGACTGGACGTCCAAGTGGTACGCAGACAGCAAGGATTTCGCGGACATCCTCAACCAGGATCTTGAAGTTCGTGACTTCATCAAGAAGAAGCTTTCTCATGCGTCTGTCAGCCGTGTGCAGATCGAACGACCTGCGAACAATGCGCGTATCACCATTCATACCGCGCGTCCGGGTATCGTCATCGGCAAGAAGGGTGAGGACGTTGAACGTCTGCGCCGTTCGGTCAGCCAGATGATGGGTGTGCCGGTGAGCATCAATATCGAAGAGATTCGCAAGCCTGAGCTTGACGCCACGCTGGTGGCCGAGAACGTTGCCCAGCAGCTTGAGCGTCGCATCATGTTCCGCCGCGCCATGAAGCGTGCGGTACAGAACGCAATGCGTCTGGGCGCTTTGGGCATCAAGGTTCGCGTCTCCGGTCGTCTGAACGGTGCGGAGATTGCGCGCACCGAGTGGTATCACGAGGGTCGTGTCCCCCTGCACACGCTGAGAGCCGATATCGACTATGGCGTCGTCGAGGCCAGCACCACCTATGGCGTGATCGGCGTCAAGGTCTGGTTGTTCAAGGGTGAGGTCTTCGATAAGGGTCAGCCGCCCGCCGCCGCTGAACAAGCCGCCGCGAAGTAGGTTTTAGGGAGACAAGATTATGTTGCAGCCAAAGCGAACGAAATTTCGCAAACAGATGAAAGGCAAGAACCGCGGACTGGCGTTTCGCGGTAGTGATGTCAGCTTCGGCGAATGTGGCCTGAAGGCAACCGCGCGTGGACGTATCACCGCGCGTCAGATCGAGGCCGCGCGTCGCGCCATGACCCGACACATCAAGCGTGGCGGAAAGATCTGGATTCGGGTGTTTCCGGACAAGCCGATTACCAAGAAGCCCCTCGAGGTACGTATGGGCAAGGGCAAGGGTGCTGTTGAATACTGGGTTGCCCAGATTCAGCCGGGCCGGATGTTATTTGAGATGGAAGGTGTTGCCGAGGACGTGGCGCGCGAGGCATTTCGCCTGGCGGCTGCCAAGCTGCCTCTGTCGACGACCTTTGTGACGCGGACGGTGATGTGATGGACGCAAAAGAATTACGCGGGAAAAGTGCCGCAGAGCTGAACGAAGAGTTGCAGAATCTGTTGCGTGAGCAGTTCAATCTGCGCATGCAAAAGGGAACCGGGCAGCTGGGTAACTCGGCGCGCCTGAAAACCGTGCGCCGCGATGTGGCGCGCGTCAAGACGATCATGAACGAGATTGCGGGTGGTGCAGAATGAGTGAAGAAAAGGCAGTCCGCACACTTGCCGGGCGGGTGATCAGCGACAAGATGGACCGTACTGTCACGGTGATGGTTGAGCGTCGTGTCAAGCATCCCTTGTACGGCAAATATATCCGCCGTTCGACCAAGCTGCACGTCCATGACGAAAACAATGACTGCAACATTGGCGACGAGGTGACCATCACCGAGTGTCGTCCGCTGTCGAAGACCAAGTCCTGGCGGCTGGTTGAAATTGTAAAACGCGCTAGCTAGACAGCGTGCCCCACCGGCTGCTTTTGGTGGCGGACGGAGCAAAAGGATTGATCGCAGAGCCCAAAGCGAAAAAGATTTGGGCTCTGCGCGTTTAGGTGGTATTATTTCGCGCCCTCGAACCACGGAGGTTGGAGGGGCTGGGTACAGATTGGCGGAGAAGTATCGATGATTCAGATGCAAACGGTGTTGGATGTGGCCGATAACAGCGGCGCGCGTCGGCTGATGTGTATCAAAGTCCTGGGTGGCTCAAAGCGCCGTTATGCGGGGATTGGTGACATCATCAAGGTGAGCGTTAAGGAGGCCATTCCTCGCGGCAAGGTCAAGAAGGGTGAAGTTTATAACGCTGTCGTGGTGCGCACCGCCAAGGGCGTGCGGCGCCCCGATGGCTCGCTGATTCGCTTCGATGGCAATGCGGCCGTGTTGTTGAATGCACAGCTGCAGCCCATCGGCACGCGTATCTTTGGCCCGGTGACGCGAGAGCTGCGTGGCGAACGTTTCATGAAGATTATTTCGCTGGCACCTGAAGTGCTGTAACTGCTGGGGCAATGAGCATGAACAAGATTAAGACAGGTGATGATGTGATCGTCATCGCCGGTAAAGACAAGGGCAAGCGCGGTTCGGTGCTGAAGATTATCGACAACCAGCGGGTTGTTGTCGAAGGCGTGAATGTCGCCAAGAAGCATGTCAAGCCCAATCCGAATGCTGGTGAGCCAGGTGGCATTGTCAAAAAGGAAATGCCGCTTCACATATCGAACGTGGCTGTATTCAATTCGGCTACCGGGAAGGCCGATCGTGTCGGGATCAAGATCCTGGAAGACGGTCGCCGGGTACGTTACTTCAAGTCCAACAACGAAGTTGTGGACGTTTAAGGCGAGTTAGGCAAATGTCCAGACTTAAAGAATTTTACAAGGATTCCGTGGTCAAGCAGCTGCAAGAGCAGTTTGGCTACAAGAGTGTGATGGAGGTCCCGAGGATCACCAAGATCACCCTGAACATGGGTGTGGGTGAGGCGATTGGCGACAAGAAGGTGATCCAGAATGCGGTTGCCGACATGGCGAAGATCGCAGGCCAGGCGCCGATTGTCACCAAGGCGCGTCTTTCCGTTGCCGGTTTCAAGGTACGTGAAGGCTGGCCGGTCGGCTGCAAGGTGACATTGCGCCGCGATCGCATGTATGACTTTCTCGATCGCCTGATCACCATTGCCATTCCGCGTATCCGCGACTTCCGTGGCTTGAATGGCAAGGCCTTCGACGGCCGCGGCAATTACAGCATGGGTATCCAGGAACAGATCATGTTTCCGGAAATCGATTACGATCAGATCGATGCGATTCGTGGTATGGACATTTGCTTCACCACCACCGCAAAGACTGATGACGAGGCGCGTGCACTGCTGACCGCCTTCAATCTTCCGCTTAAAAAGTAAGAGAATCTAGCGATGGCAAAAGTCTCCGTTATTAATCGCGAGCTGAAGCGCGCCCGTTTGGTGAAGAAGTACGCCGCCAAGCGCGCCGAGTTGAAGGCGAAGCTGAAGGATCCTTCCCTGAGTTATGAGGAGAAGGAAGAGGTGCGCAAGAAGTTTCAGTCTCTGCCGCGTGATTCCAGCCCCTGTCGCCAGCGCAACCGCTGCCGGCAGACAGGGCGCCCCCACGGTTACTATCGCAAGTTCGGTCTGAGTCGCACCAAGTTGCGTGAAGCCGCGATGCGCGGTGATATTCCTGGTCTGGTCAAGGCCAGTTGGTAAGCGCTGCCGCAGGCAGTGTATTTTTAGTTAGGAGTTTCTGGCATGAGCATGACTGATCCCATTGCGGATATGTTGACCCGTGTTCGTAACGCGCTTGCCGCTGGCAAGTTGAGCGTGACGATGCCGTCCTCGAAGCAGAAGGTCGCAATTGCGAATCTGCTCAAGGATGAAGGGTATATCAATGACGTATCTGTCAAGGATATCGATGGTAAGCCGGTGATGGAAGTTTCCCTCAAGTATTACGAAGGACGCCCTGTCATCGAACTGATCAAGCGCGTCAGCCGCCCTGGCCTGCGTGTCTATAAAGGCAAGGACGAACTGCCCAGTGTGATGGGTGGTCTGGGTGTTGCCGTTGTTTCCACCTCCAAGGGTCTGATGACAGATCGCGCCGCCCGCAAGGCCGGTCATGGTGGTGAAATTCTCTGCTTTGTCGCTTAAGGGGGGCTAACGATGTCACGTGTTGCTAAAAACCCCGTTCAGGTTCCCGCAGGTGTCGAGGTCAGGATTGACGGTCAGGCGATCCAGGTCAAGGGCGCCAAGGGCGAGATGTCGCACCAGATTCACGCCTCCGTCGATGTGAAGCAGGAAGACAATGTGCTGACCTTTACGCCGCGTCATGGTGGCAAAGAGGCCGATGCGCTGGCAGGCACTACCCGTGCGCTGCTGAACAACATGGTTGTCGGCGTTACCCAGGGCTTCGAGAAGAAACTGACCCTGGTGGGCGTTGGTTACCGCGCGCAGGCGCAGGGCAAGGTGCTCAATCTTTCGCTGGGCTTTTCGCACCCGGTCGAGTATCCGGTGCCGGAGGGCGTCAGCATCGAGACCCCCAGCCAGACCGAGGTTGTGGTGAAGGGGATCGACAAGCAGTTGGTTGGTCAGGTGGCCGCGAATATTCGGGCTTATCGTCCGCCGGAGCCTTATAAGGGCAAGGGCGTTCGCTATTCCGATGAGCACGTCGTGCGTAAAGAAGCGAAGAAGAAGTAAGGGCGAAACATCATGGACAAGAAACAGAGTCGTTTGCGCCGCGCTCGTCGTACGCGTGCCAAAATCAGCCAATTGGGCGTCTATCGCCTGTGTGTTCACCGCACTCCCCGGCACACCTATGCCCAGGTTATTTCGCCTGATGGCAGCAAGGTGGTGGCGAGTGCTTCCACACTGGAATCTGACGTCAAGTCAGCCCTGAAGTCTACGGGCAACATTGAGGCGGCCGAAAAGATCGGTCAGCTCATCGCGGAACGCGCCAAGGCTTCGGGAGTTGAGAAGGTTGCGTTTGATCGTTCCGGTTTTCAGTACCATGGGCGCGTCAAGGCGCTCGCAGATGCGGCCCGTGAAAACGGCTTGCAGATCTAAGGTTAGGGTGTCCGCATGGCAAAATTTGATGCAGCAACAAACAGCGACGGCTTGATCGAAAAGCTCGTCGGTATTAATCGTGTCGCCAAGGTCGTCAAGGGTGGCCGTATATTTGGCTTCACCGCTTTGACGGTGGTTGGCGACGGTGAGGGGCGTGTTGGGTTCGGCCGCGGCAAGGCGCGCGAAGTGCCGGTCGCTGTACAGAAGGCGATGGAAGATGCGCGCAAGAACATGCGCAAGGTCGATCTCAAGGGCGGCACGCTGCAGTACTCGATCACCGGTGTGCATGGTGCGGCCAAGGTCGTCATGTTGCCGGCCTCTGAGGGTACCGGGATCATCGCCGGTGGCGCTATGCGCGCCGTGTTCGAGGCGGTGGGTGTGCGCGATGTGCTGGCAAAGTGCATCGGTTCGAACAACCCGATCAACGTGGTCCGCGCGACCTTCAAGGGTTTGACCAGCATGACCACCCCTGAGGCTGTCGCTGCCAAGCGCGGCAAGCGTATCGAAGAGATTACGGAGTAAATTATGGCCGGGAAAGTCAAAGTCACTCTGGTCCGCAGCACGATCGGCCGCCTGCCTGCACACAAGGCATGCGTTTCGGGTCTGGGTATTCGTCGCCTGCACCAGACCGTTGAGGTTGAGGATACGCCGTCCAACCGAGGCATGATCAATGCGGTTTCCTACATGCTAAAGGTTGAGGAAGCATAAAATGCGTTTGAATACTCTCAAGCCTGCCGAGGGCGCGAAGAAGAATCCGAAGCGGGTCGGCCGTGGTATCGGTTGCGGCCTCGGCAAGACCTGTGGCCGTGGCCACAAGGGCCAGAAATCCCGTTCCGGTGGTTTTCACAAGGTGGGTTTCGAAGGCGGTCAGATGCCTTTGCAGCGCCGCCTGCCGAAGGTGGGATTCAGTTCCCGCAAGGCGCGTATCACTGCCGAGGTGCGTCTCAGCGAGCTGGCCAAGGTTGATGGCGATACCATTGATCTGATTGCCCTGAAGGCGGCCAATGTCATTGGTCAGCACATCAGGCGCGCCAAGGTCATCGCCTCGGGCGAGGTGGCCAAGGCCGTCACCCTGCGCGGCGTGCAGGCAACCAAAGGTGCTCGTGCGGCGATTGAAGCTGCCGGCGGCAAAGTCGAGGATTAAGTGGGCGCCTCGCGGTCGTCTATGCTCGACGCCATGGGCTCGGGCAAGCTAACGGAACTCAAGCAGCGCCTGTGGTTCGTGTTCCTGGCAATGCTGGTGTTCCGTATCGGCTCTTTCATACCTGTGCCGGGCATTGATCCTGCGGCGCTGGCGATTCTGTTCGATCAGCAGAAGGGCACCATTCTGGACATGTTCAACATGTTCTCCGGTGGTGCGCTGGGCCGTCTTACGCTGTTTGCACTGGGTGTCATGCCCTATATTTCGGCCTCGATCATCATGCAGCTGCTGACGGCCGTGGTGCCGAAGCTGGAACAACTGAAGAAAGAAGGCGAGTCCGGGCGCCGCAAGATCACCCAGTACACCCGCTACGGAACCCTTGGTCTGGCGACCTTTCAGTCCATCGGTGTCGCTATTGCATTACAGAGTCAGCAGGTGGGTGCGCTGGCAGTTGTTCCGAACCCGGGGCCTGGCTTCATTTTCACGGCGGTGGTTAGCCTAGTGACAGGAACCATGTTTCTGATGTGGCTGGGTGAGCAGATCACGGAGCGTGGCATAGGTAATGGCATTTCACTGATAATATTCGCGGGCATCGTCGCAGGTCTGCCATCGGCGATTGGTGGAACCCTGGAGCTGGCGAGGGTTGGTGAGCTGAGCGCCTTCCTTGTCATCGCGCTGTTGGTCCTTGTCGTTTTAGTGACAGGTTTTGTTGTCTTCATGGAGAGAGGGCAGCGGCGGATCACGGTGAACTATGCCAAACGACAACAGGGGCGGAAGGTTTTTGCGGCGCAGAAGAGTCATTTGCCGTTGAAGGTGAATATGGCAGGCGTCATACCGCCAATCTTTGCATCCAGTATCATCCTCTTCCCGGCGACACTCGGAGGATGGTTTGGCAGTGCCGAAGGGATGGGGTGGCTGAAAGACCTGTCTTCCACGCTCTCTCCAGGTCAGCCGTTATACGTGCTGTTATACGCGCTGGCGATTATTTTCTTCTGCTTCTTCTATACGGCGTTGATGTTCAACCCCAAGGATACGGCAGACAATCTGAAGCGTTCGGGTGCGTTCATTCCCGGTATTCGCCCCGGGCAGCAGACGGCGAAATATATCGATGAGGTCATGTCACGCCTGACTCTTGTCGGCGCCATTTACATAACCGCCGTGTGTTTGTTGCCGGAATTCATGATCGTGTACTGGAACGTGCCTTTCTACTTTGGCGGCACGTCGCTGTTGATTATTGTTATCGTGGTGATGGATTTCATTTCGCAGATACAGGCACATCTGATGTCGCATCAGTATGACGGCCTGATGAAAAAGGCCAACCTCAAGGGCTACGGCCGAACTGGTTTGTAAGCGGGCCCAGCGCCCTGTGTTTGGAGAAAAAACGATGAAGGTTCGTGCATCGGTCAAGAAAATCTGCCGCAAGTGCAAGGTGGTCCGCCGCAAGGGCGTGGTACGAGTAATCTGCTCGGATCCCCGCCACAAGCAGCGCCAGGGCTGATCTGATACTTGATTGGCAGTTGTTGAAAGCTTAAAATAGCCGGTTTTACCGCGGCGATCGATTAGGAGAATATTGGCATGGCGCGTATTGCGGGGATCAACGTCCCAGATCAAAAACATGTGGTCATAGCGCTGACATCCATTTACGGCATTGGACGCGCGCGCGCGGAAAAAATCTGCGCTGCTGCCAGTGTCAACGCCGGTTCGAAGATCAAGGATCTCACCGAGCAGGAGTTGGAGGCGTTGCGTTCGGAGGTCGGCAAGTTCACCGTTGAAGGCGATCTGCGCCGTGAAGTTTCCATGAACATCAAGCGGCTCATGGACATGGGCTGTACCCGTGGAATCCGTCATCGCCGCGGACTCCCGGTGCGCGGTCAGCGTACCCGCACCAATGCGCGCACCCGCAAGGGTCCGCGTCGCATGATTCGCAAGTAATTCAACTCACACGTCTTTTTATAGGTAAGCGGAATGGCAAGTCCCCGTACAAAGAAGCGCGTCAAAAAGAATGTGGTCGACGGTGTCGCCCACATTCACGCGTCCTTCAACAATACCATTGTGACCATCACCGATCGCCAGGGCAATGCACTTGCCTGGGCGACGGCCGGTGGCTCAGGTTTCCGTGGCTCGCGCAAGAGCACACCCTTCGCCGCGCAGGTTGCCGCGGAGCGCGTGGCCGTGGTCGTCAAGGACATGGGGATGAAGAACCTGGAGGTGAACGTCAAGGGCCCGGGCCCGGGGCGTGAATCCGCCATTCGTGCTCTGAATGGCCAAGGCTTCAACATTACCAGTATTACCGACGTAACCCCCATTCCGCACAATGGTTGCCGCCCTCCCAAGCGGCGCCGCGTGTAAGTCCGGAGATTGAGATGGCAAGATATATTGGACCAAAGTGTCGCCAGTGCCGCCGTGAAGGGGCCAAGCTCTTTCTGAAGGGCGAGAAGTGCTATACCGCAAAATGCGCCATGGAGAACCGTGCGTTTCCTCCGGGCCAGCACGGCCAGCGTCGCACCCGCGTTTCCGATTATGCGAACCAGTTGCGCGAGAAGCAGAAGATGCGTCGCACCTATGGCATTCTTGAGAAGCAGTTCCGTCTGTATTACCAGGAGTCTGACCGACGCAAGGGCGCGACCGGCGAGAACCTGCTGCAGACCCTGGAGTCACGCCTCGACAACGTCGTCTATCGCATGGGCTATGCCGCTTCCCGCAGCGAGGCGCGCCAGCTGGTTCGCCACAAGGCGATCACCGTCAACGATCGCGTCGTGACCATTCCGTCCTTCCGGGTCAGCCCGTCTGACGTGGTAGCGGTGGGGGAAGGCAGCCGCAACCAGACGCGCATCCAGAATTCCATGGATCTGGCCACCCAGCGCGGCTTCGTCGAATGGATCGATGTCGACAGCAAGAAGCTGAGCGGCGTGTTCAAGACCTATCCGGAGCGCTCCGAGTTGCCGTCTGACATTAATGAGCATCTGATCGTTGAGTTGTACTCCAAGTAATCAACACACTGTAGCGCAACAACGTATCGCAAGCTTAAAGAGGAAATTCCATGCAAGGCTCACTGTCAGATTTTTTGAAGCCGAGTATTGTCAACGTTCAGGTGTTCAACAATCACCATGCAAAGGTGACCCTGGAGCCCTTGGAACGTGGTTTCGGCCATACCTTGGGTAACGCCCTGCGCCGAATCCTGTTGTCTTCCATTACCGGTTGTGCCGTGGTCGAAGTCGAGATCGAAGGCGTGCTGCACGAGTACAGCGCCATCGAAGGGGTGCAGGAAGACGTCATCGACATCCTGCTGAACCTGAAGGGGGTCGCCTTCCAGATGCATGCGCGGGATGAAGCCGTGCTGGTGCTGGAGAAGAAGGGCGAGGGCCCCGTTACCGCCGCTGACATCACCCTGGATCACGATGTCGAGGTGGTCAACCCGGATCACGTCATCGCCCATCTGACCAAGAACGGCGAGATCAAGATGAAGCTCAAGGTACGCACTGGCCGTGGCTATCAGCCCGCCAATCAGCGCACCGAGGAAGACGAGTCCAGCGTCATCGGTCGTCTGCAGATCGACGCCTCGTTCTGTCCGATTTCCCGCGTTTCCTACACGGTGGAGAACGCCCGCCTCGAGCAGCGCACCGATCTCGACAAGCTCATCGTCGAGCTGGAAACGGACGGTTCGCTGGACCCCGAGGAGGCCATTCGTACCGCGGCCACCATTCTGCAGGACCAGCTGTCCAGCTTCGTCGATCTGCAGAGTCGCCAGGAGGCCAGCGCCATCGCCGAAGAGCCCGATGTCGATCCGATCCTGCTGCGTCCGGTCGATGATCTGGAGTTGACGGTGCGTTCCGCCAACTGCCTGAAGGCCGAGCAGATCTACTACATCGGTGACCTGATTCAGTGCACCGAGGTCGAGCTCTTGAAGACCCCCAACCTGGGCAAGAAGTCTCTGACCGAAATCAAGAGTGTACTGGCGACCAAGGGTTTGTCGCTGGGTATGCGTTTGGAAAACTGGCCGCCCGCGAGTCTCAAGGACCAGCGGGAAGAGGGTTGATCCTGCGGGATTTAACCAGCCACAAAAGGTTTTATTAAGGAACTTGTCATGCGCCATCGTCAATCAGGTCGACAGTTAAATCGCAACAGCAGCCACCGCAAAGCCATGTTCAAGAATATGGCCTGCTCGCTGTTTCGCCATGAAATCATCAAAACCACCCTGCCCAAGGCCAAGGAGTTGCGTGGTGTTGCCGAGCCGCTGATCACGCGCGCCAAGAACGACTCGCTGGCCAATCGCCGCGTGGTCTTCGATCGCATCCGCGACAAGGAAATGGTCGGCAAGCTGTTTGCCGAGATTGCGCCGCGCTATAAAGAGCGCCCCGGTGGCTACATCCGCATCCTCAAGTGCGGCTTCCGCGCCGGCGACAATGCCCCCATGGCATACGTCGAGCTGGTTGACCGGCCTCAGGAAGTGGAAGAAGACGTGGAAGAAGAAACCAACGCGGAATAATCTGCTTCCGCCTCACGTTTAGAGAACCGGGCCCTGCCCGGTTTTTTATTGCGCTGAAAAATTGCCGCTACGGCTTAAGAAAAGGGGGCATTTGCCGCTTTCAATGCCGTTATAGAAAAATTCGATTCTATTGCCTGGTTTTATTGCCCATAATCGGGCTTGATTTCACAGATCCTTACCCGTCAACCCAATCACAATAACAAGCAAGGGTAAGCAGGAGGAGATACATGACATTTGAAAGTTTTGTCGAGGCCCAGTCGGTGTTGCTGTGGTCCACCTTCGCCATCGCCCTGGTGCTGGGTATTGTCGTGAACAAGACCAATTTCTGCACAATGGGCGCCGTGTCCGATTGGGTCAATATCGGTGACCTGGGGCGTTTCCGCGCCTGGATGTTGGCGGCGACCGTGGCGCTGATCGGCGTCATCGTGCTGGAGGGCGTGGGACTGGTGAAAGCGGACGCGGCCTTTCCACCCTATCGCTCGCCGATGCTGATTTGGGCGGAGAACCTGCTTGGCGGCGTGATGTTCGGCATCGGCATGACCCTGGCGAGCGGTTGCGGCAACAAGGTGTTGATCCGTATTGGCGGCGGAAACCTCAAATCCATCTTTGTGCTGCTGATCATCGGCGTGATCGCCTATTTCATGATCAATCCCTTTCCGGACTCCGATCAGACCCTGATGTCGCTGTTGTTCATCGACTGGATTCGCCCGCTGGCGGTGGACATGGGCGGCCCACAGGACCTCGGCAGCCTGGTCAGTCCGGACAATGCGGTGACGGCGCGGCTGATCATCGGCGGCATCATCGCCACTGCCTTGCTGGTATTCATCTTCAGGTCGGCCGATTTTCGCAGGAATTTTGACAATGTCTTCGCCGGCATCATGGTGGGGCTCACGGTGCTGGGCGCCTGGTACGTCACCAGCAATATCAAGCTGGATGTCGATGGCGACATCTACTCGCTGCGCGAATTCGCCCAGCAGTGGGATTTCCTGGCGGAATCCGATGAGGGGAAACCGGCGGATACCCGTCCTCTCAGCCCCCAGTCCTTCACCTTCATCAATCCCATGGGGCAGACCCTGGGTTACGCCTCGTCCGGTTTCAGTCACGCCTATCTGACCTTTGGCGTGATGGCCCTGTTTGGCGTCATTGCCGGTTCGCTCCTGTGGTCGCTGGTTTCGCGCAGCTTCCGCTTCGAGTGGTTTGCCTCCGGCAAGGATTTCCTCAACCACTTCGTCGGCGCCATTCTGATGGGCTTTGGTGGCGTGCTGGCCATGGGTTGTACCATCGGTCAGGGCATTACGGGTGTCTCCACCCTGGCCATCGGTTCGATCATCGCCCTGGTGTCGATCATCTTCGGTTGTGCGCTGACCATGAAGATCCAGTACTACAAGCTGGTCTATGAAGAGGAGGCCACCTTTTTCAAGGCGTTGCTGACCTCGCTGGTGGACATGAAGCTCTTGCCGTCTGGCCTGCGCCGCCTCGACGCGGTGTAAGCCCATGGTTTGAAGCAGAACCTGGGGATTCAGGTTGCAAAAAGGCCGTGGGCGGATGCCCTTGCCCACGGCACCTTGTCACCCGCCGGCCCTTGTCATTCGGTTCGATTCGGGTATGATTGCAGTCCCTTTTTTCGGGCCGTTAGCTCAGTTGGTAGAGCACCGGACTTTTAATCCGATGGTCCTGCGTTCGAGTCGCAGACGGCCCACCATTTTCCCCTCCAATCGCGCTCCCAGAGCAGCCAATCCGCATGTCAGTCATCAAGCAGGAAGCCGAACGTCGGCGCAGTTTCGCGATCATCTCGCACCCGGACGCGGGCAAGACGACGCTGACGGAAAAGTTGCTGCTGTTCGGGCGCGCGATCCAGATGGCCGGTACCGTCAAGGGCCGCAAGGCCGCGCGACACGCCACCTCCGACTGGATGGCGCTGGAGCAGCAGCGTGGCATCTCGGTGACCTCGTCGGTGATGCAGTTCCCGTACCGCGACTGCATCATCAATCTGCTCGACACGCCGGGCCACGAGGATTTCTCCGAGGACACCTACCGCACCCTCACCGCGGCGGACTCTGCGCTGATGGTGATCGACTGCGCCAAGGGCGTCGAGCAGCGCACCATCAAGCTGATGGAGGTCTGCCGCCTGCGCGACACGCCCATCATCAGCTTCATCAACAAGCTCGACCGCGAGGGCCGTGACCCGCTGGAGCTGCTCGACGAGGTCGAGGACATTCTCAAGATTCGCTGCGCGCCCATGACCTGGCCCATCGGCATGGGCAAGGCCTTCAAGGGGGTGTTCGATCTCTACAGCGACACCATCCACCTGTTCAGTCCCAGCCACGGCGGCAAGATTCAGGACGGCGAGGTCATCGAGGGGCTGGACAACCCGCGTCTGGACGACCTGTTCGGGCCGGTGGCCGAGGAGCTGCGCGACGAGGTGGAGCTGGTGCGCGGCGCCAGCCATGCGTTCGATCTCGACGCCTATCTGGCCGGCGAGCTGACGCCGGTCTATTTCGGCTCCGCCATCAACAACTTCGGCGTGCGCGAACTGCTGGAGGCGCTGGTCGACTTCGCGCCGTCACCGCCGCCGCGCAAGACCCTGACGCGCGATGTGGCGCCTGACGAAGAGAAATTCACCGGCTTCGTGTTCAAGATCCAGGCCAACATGGACCCCTCGCACCGCGACCGCATCGCCTTCCTGCGCATCTGCTCCGGGCAGTACAGCCAGGGCATGAAGGTGCGTCATGTGCGCATCGGCCGCGACGTGAAGATCCCCACGGCCATCACCTTCATGGCCGCCGACCGCGAGCATGTCGAGCATGCCTATTCCGGCGACATCATCGGCCTGCACAACCATGGCACGATCCAGATCGGCGATACCTTTACCCAGGGCGAGGAGCTGAAATTCACCGGCATCCCGCACTTTGCCCCGGAGCTGTTCCGGCGTGCGCGCCTGCGCGACCCGCTGCGCATGAAGGCCCTGCAGAAGGGCCTGCAGGAGCTGTGCGAGGAGGGCGCCTCGCAGCTGTTCCGGCCGCTGAACAGCAACGACCTCATCGTCGGCGCCGTCGGCGTGTTGCAGTTCGACGTGGTCGCCCACCGCCTGCTGCACGAATACAAGGTGGAATGCCTGTTCGAGACGGTCAACGTGGCCACGGCGCGCTGGGTGGAGTGCGCGGATGAAAAGAAACTCGACGAGTTCAAGAAGAAGGCCCACGACAACCTGGCCCTGGATGGCGATGGCAACCTGACCTACATCGCGCCGACGCGCATCAATCTCGACCTGACCATGGAGCGCTGGCCGGAGATCGAATTCCGCTCGACGCGTGAACATTGACCGGTGTGCTGCCGGGTGCCGAATTCGTGATCACTCATCCCTGACCAGCCGCACATAGGCCCTGTCATCGCCGCTGCCCAGGTTGCTCTCGCCGTAGAGGAACTGCACCTGCCAGTATCGGCGCGCCGGCCCGTCATCGCTGGCGAACACCGTTGCGGTCCAGAAGTCGGCCGCCGGCGTATTGGGAAATCTCTTGCCGTCGATGGCGGGCCGGCTGCAGCGCAGATCGACGATGGCGCTGAGTTCCTGCAGGGTGGGCAGTCGCCAGCCATCGCCGCCCTGGCGTCGGGCCTCGGCCAGCGTCAGGCGCCGTGGCCGGCCCTCGCAGCTTGCATTGCGCCACTGCTGGCCCACGGCGCATCGCTGCCAGCGCAGCTGCCTGGCGGTATCCGTCAGGGTGCCATCGGCATGGGGCAGAAGGCGTGGCCCGGCCTGGTCATCGGCGCCGGCCGGGATGCATTGCTGTGCCCAGCCCGGCAGGCTGCAAAGGCCGAAAAAGAGCAGTGACAGGAGCTTTCCCGGCGTCACGGTGGCGCATCCCGTACCAGGCGCACATGCACCCGGTTGCCTTTCGGATAGGCGTAATCGAAGCCAAAGGCAAAGCCGATGCCCCAGGCCTCGCCGGCATCATTGGCGCTGGGCGTGGCCGACCAGTAGAATTGAGCCCGCGCATTGGGAAAGTAGCGCGTGTCCAGGGTTGGGCCTGGGTAGGGGATGCGATAGTCCACCAGGGAACGCAGCTCCTCGCGGCCGGGCAGGCGCCAGTCGTGGGCGCCGCACAAGCCCCGCCGGTTGACGGCCTGCACCAAGGCCTGTGTCGTGCAGGGGGCGGCGTCGCACGCGTCGTCGTTGGCGCGGGCGTCCGTCTCTGCCCAACTGAACAGCCGCCCGCGCTGGTGCAGGCCCGGCTGGCGGGTCTTGACCTCCCACACCAGGCCGCTGTGGCGGTCGAGGACGCAGGACCAGGTCTGCGCGCCGGAGGCCTCCGCCAGCGGCTGGCCGCCAGCGTCCAGGCGCACGAAGCGTCCGTCATCGGCGCAAGAAAGACGGGAAACCGTCATCAGCGCCAGGCCCAGCAGGCCAATACGGCGCCATCGTTCTGTCATATGCCTGGCGTACAATGCGCGGAAACCCCGATGTCTGTCATAACGTCACAGCGATCACCCTTTACCCGCCCTGTGCAGGCTGGCGATTGCCGGCCAATCCTGTTAGCGTCTAACGCTAAATGGCTTTGGCGTGAATCATGCATCATGCCGCTGAATCGGGTGTCGTGACAATGCCCGGTGGGACGAAAAAACGACCTGATATGACAAATTGTCCATGTGATGAATATCTGGAGCCCAGCCGTGGCCAGTTGGCAGGCTGACTGGCTGCCACGGCTGGCGGTTCTGGCGCAGAACCGGCGTCTGGCGGCGTTGGTAACGCTGGCGCTGGTGCTGCTGCTTGCGCAGGCGCTGGCCAGCTTGACCTGGACCTTGTTGCCGGTGGCCGAGGAGGGTGTGGGCGTGACCATCCCGACCGGGGCCGCGCCGGCGCCAGTGGCCCGCCCGGCATCGGCCAGGGCATCCGCCCTCGCCATCGAGCGCCTGCACCTGTTCGGCGAGGCGCAAAAGGCCGCACCCAAGCCGGTGGCCAGGGTGGTGGATGCCCCGGATACCCGCCTCAACCTGAAGTTGCGTGGCGTGATGGCGTCGAGCAATCCCGCCATTGCGCGCGCCATCATCGCCGACGGCAAGGGGCGGGAAGACGCCTATGCGGTGGACGACCAGCTGCCGGGCAATGCCGTGCTGAAGGAGATTCACGCCGACCGCATCATCCTGGAATACCGCGGGCGGCTGGAAACCCTGCGCCTGCCCAAAGAGGCGGACACCCTGGCGAATGGCGTGGGGGGCAAGCGCGCCGCCACCGGTGGCCGCCGCCCGGTGACCTCCATCTCCGCCAGTACCGCGGATACCGGCGCCTTGCTGCGCCAGTACCGCGATGCCCTGATGACCGACCCGCAGAGCGTGATGGATCTGGTGCGCGCCGAGCCGGTGCGTGACCGCGCCACCGGCAAGCTCAAGGGATATCGCATCCGTCCGGGCCGCGACCGCCAGCTGCTGTCGCGCTTCGGCCTGCGCGCCGGCGACGTGGTGACGTCCATCAACGGCATCACCATGGACAACCCGCTGAAGGCCCTGGAGCTGATGCGCGATGTTTCCAGCCTGTCGCAGATCAGCCTGGAAGTGGAGCGCAATGGCGCCCCGCAGAGCTTTTCATTTCAAATCGAGTAACACGGACTACAATGGCCGCATGTGGCCGAGGGACAAACTGTAACCATGATTTTGCACCGACATTGCCGGGCCCGCCGCCAGCGGAGATGGAATCCGATCGCGGCGCTTGCAGTCGTGCTGCTGTGCAGCCTGCTGGCCCTGCCCGCGCTGGCCGCGAAGCAGCGCAACATGCTCAATTTCAAGGGCGCCGACATCAATGCGGTGATCAGCGCGGTGGCCGATGTCACGGGCAGAAACTTCATCGTCGATCCGCGCGTCAAGGGCAAGGTCACCTTGATCTCCAACAAGCCCATGAGCGAGAAGGAGATCTACCAGGTCTTCCTCTCCATCCTCGAGGTGCATGGCTATTCCGCCATTCCCAGCGGTGAGGCCATCAAGATCGTCCCCGATGCCGACGCCAAGCACAGCGGCATGCCCACCGCCAGCAAGCGGCACCCGGGCAAGGGCGACGAGTCCGTGACCCGCGTGGTGCAGATCGAGCACGTCACCGCCGCCCAACTGGTGCCCATCCTGCGCCCCCTGGTGCCGCCGCAGGGACATCTGGCGGCCTATCCGCCCAGCAACGTGCTGATCATCTCCGACCGCGCCGCCAACATTGCGCGGCTGGTGAAGATCATCCAGCGCATCGACCAGCCCAGCAGCGGCGAGATCGAATACATCCAGCTGGAGCACGCGGTGGCGGCGGACCTGGTGCGGGTGCTGAATTCCCTGCAGCAGCAAAGCGCAAAGCAGAACCCCAAGGCCAGCCGCCCCATGCTGGTGGCGGATGAACGCACCAACAGCATCCTGATCGGTGGCGACCGTACCACCCGCCTGCAGCTGCGCGCCATCATCTCCCACCTCGACACTCCCTCGGAGACCAGTGGCGACACCCATGTGGTCTATCTGCGCTACGCCAAGGCCAAGGATCTGGCGACGGTGCTCACCGGCGTCGGCAAGGCGAAGAAAAAGGAGGGCAAGACCAAGGTGCCGGCCTCCGTGCGCAATCAGCCCTTCGACATCCAGGCCGACGAAAGCACCAATGCCCTGGTGATCACCGCCACGCCGGCGGTGTACCGTTCACTGGCCTCGGTGATCCGCCAGCTCGACATCCGCCGCGCGCAGGTGCTGGTGGAGGCGGTGATCGCCGAGATTTCCTCGGATCGCTCCGCCGAGCTGGGTGTGCAATGGTTGCTCGATGGCTCCGGTGGCAACATGCCCGTCGGCGCCATCAATTTCGGCGGCAGCGGCACCAGCATTTCCAGCCTTGCCGGCGCCGCGCTGGCGGCCTCCGGCAATCCCCTTGCCGCCGTCGGCGCCATCGGCACCGGCATGACGGTAGGCGGTGGTCGCTTCGACAGTGGCACCTTCAACTTCGCCGCCCTGGTGCGCGCCCTGGAAGGCGACGGCGCCACCAACATCCTCTCCACGCCGAACCTGGTGACCATGGACAACGAAGAGGCGGAGATCTTCGTCGGACAGGAGCTGTCCATTCCCACCGGCTCCTATGTCAATACCGGCGGCGTTTCCGGCGCGGTGAATCCCTTCACCACCCTCGAGCGCAAGCAGGTGGGCATCCGCCTCAAGGTCAAGCCGCAGATCAACGAGGGCAACGCCATACGCCTCGACATCGAACAGAAGGTCGACGGCATTGCCGCGGGCTCCGCGGGCCAGGGCGACGTGGTGACCAACGAGCGCACCATCACCACCAGCGTGCTGGTCGACGACGGCGCGGCGCTGGTGCTGGGCGGGCTGATCGAGGACCGGGTGGTGGAAAACGAACAGAAGGTGCCGGGCCTCGGTGACATTCCCCTGCTCGGCGCGCTGTTCCGCTACAAGTCGGTGCAGAAGGTGAAGATCAATCTGATGGTGTTCATGCGCCCGACCATCCTGCGCACCCGGGAAGACAACCTCAACCTGACGCGCAACAAATACAGTTATATCCGTGGCCGCCAGCTGGACCTGATCGACGAGGGTGTCGGCCTGCTGTCCGGCGAGAAGCATCCCATCCTGCCCTCCACGCATGACTATCTGGACATCCCCGCGCCCTTCGAGGATGCGGCCCCGGAGGATGGAAAGGCCGCGGACGACAAGGGTGCAACGGAAAACAGCCAGCCAGAGGGCGGGCAGTAAACCATGGCGGAAATGCTGGATACCTCGCCCGCCGAGGAGCAGCCCGGCGCGGAAATGGACGCGGTCAACGACGCCCTGGGCCTGCCCTTCGCCTTCGCCAAGCGCAACGGGGTGATGGTGAGCGAGGCGCACGCCGACCATGCCGTGGTGCTGGCGCGCCCCGGCGTCAGCACCGTGACCCTCGCCGAGGTGCGGCGCTTCCTCGACAGGCCCGTGCGTATCAAGCAGATCGACATCGATGAGTTCGATGCCCGCCTGCAGCAATCCTACGAGCAGCACTCCGGCCAGGCCATGCAGATGATGGACGACCTCGACGAGGAGGCCGACCTGTTTCAGGTGGCACAGGATCTGCCCGAGCCGGAAGACCTGCTGGAGAGCGAGGACGACGCGCCCATCATCCGTCTCATCAACGCCCTGCTCACCCAGGCCATCAAGGAAGAGGCCTCGGACATCCACATCGAGCCCTACGAGACCCGTCTGGTGGTGCGCTTCCGCGTCGATGGCGTGCTGCGCGAGGTGCTCACCCCGCGGCGCGTGCTGGCGCCGCTGCTGGTGTCGCGAATCAAGGTCATGTCGAAGCTGGACATCGCCGAAAAGCGCCTGCCGCAGGACGGCCGCATCTCCCTGCGCGTGGCCGGCCGCGCGGTGGACGTGCGCGTCTCCACCATTCCCACCGGCCAGGGCGAGCGGGTGGTGATGCGCCTGCTCGACAAGCAGGCCGGCAGGCTCAATCTGTCCCACCTGGGCATGGACGAAAGGACACGCCAGGTGATGGATCACATCATCCACCGCCCGCACGGCATACTTCTGGTTACGGGGCCGACCGGCTCCGGCAAGACCACCACCCTGTATGCGGCGCTGACCCAGCTCAACGACAACAAGCGCAACATCATGACCGTCGAGGACCCGGTGGAATACGACCTCGAGGGCGTCAGCCAGACCAACGTCAACATGAAGGTGGACATGACCTTCGCGCGCGGCCTGCGCGCCATCCTGCGCCAGGACCCGGACGTGGTGATGATCGGCGAGATCCGCGATCTGGAAACGGCGGAGATCGCCGTGCAGTCGTCGCTCACCGGTCATCTGGTGTTGTCGACCCTGCACACCAACAGCGCCGTCGGCGCCGTCACCCGCCTGCGTGACATGGGCGTGGAGCCCTTCCTGCTGTCGTCCACCCTGCTCGGCGTGCTGGCGCAGCGTCTGGTACGCCTGCTGTGCAATGAATGCAAGACGCCCTACACCGCCGGCCCGGTGGACTGTGAACGCTTCGGCTTCGACGCCGACAAGCCGCCGACCTTCTACAAGGCCAACGGCTGCAAGCACTGCAACTTTCTCGGCTATCGTGGTCGTAGTGGCATCTATGAACTGGTGGAGATCGACGACACCCTGCGCGGCATGATCCACGACGGCGCCAGTGAACTCGACATCGAAAGCCATGCGCGCAAATCCAGTCCCGGCATCCGGGAAGATGGTCTGCGGCGCATCCTGAGTGGTGAGACGTCGGTGGAAGAAGTGCTGCGCGTGACGCAGGAAGACTGAGTAAAAGACCGTGTTGAGTGTTGAGTTTTTCGTGTTTAGTTGTCGGGCGCCGCGATGGTGTAGTGTCGCCCCGTGCCAGTTGGTGCTTGCCTTTCACTCAACATTCAACACGCAATACTCAACACTGGCTTCCCCCCATGGCCGCCTTTGAATACACCGCGCTCGACGCCCGCGGCCGCGAACGCAAGGGCGTGCTGGAAGGCGATGCCGCGCGCCAGGTGCGCCAGCAGCTGCGCGAGCAGGGCCTCACGCCGCTCTCCGTGGAGGCCGTGCGCGTGCGCGAGGCGCGCAGCCGCAAGGCCCTGTTTCAGCGCGGCATCAGTCCCACCGACCTGGCCCTGATCACCCGCCAGTGGGCGACCCTGGTGCGCTCCGGCCTGCCGGTGGACGAGGCGCTGCTGACGGTCTCCAAACAGACCGAAAAGGCGCGCCTGAAGAGCATGATGGCGGCGGTGCGCTCGCGGGTGCTGGAGGGCCATACCCTGGCCGTGGCGCTGGGCGATTTCCCGCATGTCTTTTCCGACCTGTTCCGCGCCACGGTGGCGGCGGGCGAGCAGTCCGGCCATCTCGACGTGGTGCTGGAGCGCCTGGCGGACTACACCGAGGCGCGCCAGCAACTGTCACAGAAGATGATGCTGGCGCTGATCTATCCCACCCTGCTGACCCTGGTGGCGATCGCCGTGGTGATCCTGCTGCTGACCTTCGTCGTGCCGCAGGTGGTGCAGGTGTTCGACAACATCGACCAGGAACTGCCGCCGCTGACCCGCGGCCTGATCGCCAGCAGCGAGTTTCTGCAGAGCTACGGCCTCGCCATCCTGATGCTGCTGGTGGTGCTGGGGGTGGGCTTTGCCTATCTGCTGCGCATCCACGCCTTCAAGCGCGGCTTTCATCGCCTGCTGCTGAAGACGCCGCTGATCTCACGCCTGGTGCGCGGCATGGACACGGCCCGCTTTGCGCGCACCTTCAGCATCCTGGTGGCCAGCGGCGTGCCGGTGCTGGAGGGCATGCGCATCTCCGCCACGGTGATGAGCAACCTGCCCATGCGCGAGGCGGTGGAAGACGCCGCGCGGCGCGTGCGCGAAGGCACCGGCATCCACGCGGCGCTGGAGTCCTGTGGTTATTTTCCGCCCATGACCGTGCATCTCATCGCCAGCGGCGAGTCCAGCGGCAACCTGGAAGAGATGCTGGAGCGCGCCGCCAGCGGCCAGGAGCGGGAAATGGAAACCCTCATCTCCGGCCTCATGGGCCTGTTCGAGCCCATCCTCATCCTCGCCATGGGCGGCATCGTGCTGGTCATCGTGCTGGCCATCCTGCTGCCCATCTTCGACCTCAACCAGCTGGTGCAGTGATCGGGGCAATCGCAGGAGCACCTGCAGGCGCGATCGGGCACCTATTCAAGCCCGGTCATCGCGCCTGAAGGCGCTTACGGTTGCCCGGATGGTTGCCGGTGGGCAGTGCCTACCCGGCGCCGAAAAAAGTCCGCGAATGAACGCTAATGCACGCAAATGGAAAAACGCTTTTATTGGCGTTGATTTGCGTTCATTGGCGGACCTCTTTCTTTAGGGCACCTCTAATAATTGCTTGCGGCCTCTGGCTTTCAGGCTGGGCCGCAATCAAGGCGCAACTTCGAAGGCATGCTGGTGGCCTGTCGAGAAGTTGCACCAACAGTAGGCGCTTTAGGCGACGCAGAGTGCGGTTCAGCCTGAAAGCCCCGAAGGGCGCGGCCTGGCAAGCACTATCGCCGCGTTGCTTTGCTTGGAAAGGGCAACCAGCCTTGCCTGCGCAAAGCGCCATGCGATAGTGCTTGTCAGGTTGCGCAGAGGGCACAATCAATTATTAGAGGTGCCCTTTAGTTTTTTCTCCGAGCCTCTGTGTCTCTGTGGTGAAAATCCCCTAGCCGGCCCGCCCCGTCCTGGCCTTTTCGTACAGTGGCATCATCCGCGGAATCAGCGCCTTCAGCGTCTGCATGCGGTTCTTCGGCGCCGGGTGGGTGCTGAGGAATTCCGGCACGCCGGCGCCGCCCAGTCCGGCCATTTTCTGCCACAGGGTCACCGCGGCGTGTGGGTCATAGCCGGCGCGGGCCGCCAGCTCGATGCCGATGCGGTCGGCTTCGGCCTCGGAGGTGCGGCTGTTGGGCAGTTCGATGGCCAGCTTGGCGGCCAGTGCGGCGGCGGCCAGGGTGGTGTCGCGGTGTTTGTCCACGGCGGCGCCGACGGCGGCGAGGCCGAGGGAGGTGGCCATGGCGACGGACATGCGTTCCGCGCTGTGATTGGCCAGCGCATGGGCGATTTCGTGGGCCATGACCTGGGCCAGTTCATCGTCGCTGGGGTGCAGTTTTTCGATCAGGCCGGTGTAGATGGCCATCTTGCCGCCGGCCATGCACCAGGCGTTGACGGTCTGGGGTTCGTCGACCACCTTGACCTGCCAGTCCCAGGCGCGGGTGTCCGGGCGCATCTTGGCGGCCTCGCCGATGAGCCGGTCGGTGATGCCCTGCACGCGACGCTGCAAGGCCGGGTCGGTGTTCAGTTTGCCGGCCTCGGCGAATTCCTTCATGGTGGACAGATAGGCGGTTCTGGAGGCGGCGATGGCGGTGTCTTCCGAGACCAGCATCAGCTGGTGACGGCCGGTGGGCGAGGTGGCGCAGGCCAGCAGCAGGCTGGTCAGCAGCAGGGTTGTGAGAAGACGGGCGTGTGGCATGGCTTACCGGGTGGCGTGGGTGTGCGGCGCTAAGAATAGCAAGAATGGATATTAAGCCGAATCCGTGGGTTGGCGGGTGTATAATAGGCGCCCATAAAAAAGCCCCGCATAAAGATGCGGGGCCAAGAGGAGTGGTGGAGGGGATCCACCTTAGGGGGGGATATCACCACCGAGTCGTTCCGCGGGGGAGGCTCGGTGAGTGATAGCACCGATTCCGGAGGGAGGGAGGGGTATTGATTCGTCGGAAGCAAGTGCGCCGTCGAATCAGTCTCAACTCCAGAATCTGAAAAGGATTTTACGGTTCAGAACCTTAACGCTTCCTGAAGATATGCAATAAATGCATGTTTATGTTTCGTTCAGGTTTCAGGGTTCTTTGGCGATGGTCTGTGACGAAGGAAAGTCGATACTGACCGCCAGGCCGCCCAGCGCCGATTTGCCCAGTGTCAGCGTGGCGCCATGGCCTTCGACGATGCGTTGCACGATGGACATGCCCAGGCCGCTGCCCGGCGCCTGGGCGGTACTGCTGCGGTAGAAGCGCTCCATGACCCTGGCATGCTCGTCGGCAGGGATGCCGGGGCCGCTGTCACTGACGGTCAGGCGGGTGTCTTTTTCGTCACAGTCGATCTTGATGCAGACGCTGCCCTTTTCGGGCGTGTAGCGAATGGCGTTGTCGATCAGGTTGCGCAGCATGATGTGGATGGCGTCCCGATTGCCGGTGATCTGCGCGTCGCCTTCGCTCTCCAGGGCCAGTTCGATGTGTTTTTTCCGGGCCATGTCGGCCTGCTCGGCGAGGCTCTCCTGGCAGACGTCGGCGAGTTTGAGGGGGCTGGTGTCCTGCAGGGCGTTTTCCGGGTCGAGCCGCGCCAGGGTGAGCAGCTGTTCCACCAGGTGGGTGGCGCGGTCGACGCCTTGAATGATGTGTCGCAGGGCATGCTGGCGGGCCTCGTCGTCACTGGCGCCGAGGGCGACCTGTGCCTGGACCTTCAACGCCGCCAGCGGAGTGCGTAGCTCGTGGGCGGCGTCCGCGGTGAAGCGGCGTTCGTTGTCGAAGGCGTGCTGTAGCTGGCCGAACAGCTGGTTCAGGGACTCGACCAGGGGGCGGCTCTCGTCGGGGATGTCTTCCAGCGGCAGGGGTTTGAGCTGGCCGGGCTCGAGGTTGCGGACGTTTTCCGCCAGCCGCAGCAATGGGCGCATGGCGTGTGTGATGCCGTACCAGATGAGCAGGGCCAGGGCCGGCAGACTGAGCAGTACCGGCGTCAGCAGGCGGTTGCTGATGGCGCCGATCAGTTCGTCGCGGATTTCGAGGCTCTGCGCCACCAGTATGCGTATACCGCTGGGTTCGCCCGTGAGCGAAAACACGCGCCAGACATTGTCGTTGATGCGCTGATTGCTGAAACCGATCGCCTGGCTGGACAGGGGCTGGTGGGAAGGGGCGTTGGCGGAGTGCAGGGCGAGATGATCGTCGCTGGTCCAGACCTGGAAGGCGAGCTTGTCTTCGTATTCGTGGCCGGGCTTCCTGGCATCGACATAGGGAATCTCCACCGACTGGGTAAAGCCGTCGCCGCCGAGCATGCTTTGGTAGATCTGCTGTTCGGCCAGCTCATGTTCGCTCATGGCCAGCAGGACGCGCGCGGACTGGGCCAGATGGGCGTCAAACAGCTCCTCGATCTCATGGCGGGAATCGAGGTAGACCGCCAGCGCGGTGACCAGCCAGCTGAAGGCCACCACCGATAGCAGGGTGATCAGCAGGCGGCGCCGAATGGACAGGGGATTGGCGCGGGCGGTGCGGGTCACGAGGCCTTGTCGATGATGTAGCCGACGCCTCGCAGGGTGCGGATCAGCCCGCTGCCGAGTTTCTTGCGCAGGTGATGGATATAGACCTCCACGGCATTGCTTTCGATCTCCTCGCCCCAGGCATACAGGCCCTCCTCCAGCTGGCGGCGGGACAGCACCCGGCCGCGGCTTTCCAGCAGGAGTTGCAGGATGGCGAATTCGCGTCGTGAGAGTTTGACCGCTTGTTCGTCGAGGGTGACGGTGTGCGCGGCGGGGTCCAGGGTCAGGTTGTTGTGCCTGATGAGCGGGTTTGCCCGGCCGTGATGGCGGCGCGTCAGGGCGCGGATGCGGGCGTTCAGCTCGTCCAGGTCGAAGGGCTTGATCATGTAGTCGTCGGCGCCGGCATCCAGGCCGGTGATGCGGTCGGAGACGGTGTCCCGCGCGGTGAGAATCAGTACCGGCAGCTCGCTGTCCTGGGCGGAAAATTGCCGGTTGCGCAGGCGCTTGAGGATCTCCAGTCCGGAGCGGTCGGGCAGGCCCAGGTCGAGAATCATCAGTTCATATTCCTCGGTGCGCAGGGCCGATTCGGCGGCCTTGCCAGTTTCCATCCAGTCCACGGCGTAACCGGCCTGGCTCAGCCCGGCCTGGATGCCGTCGCCGAGCAGTTTGTCATCTTCTACCAGTAACAGGCGCATGGGCGTGTGGGTGCCTTACTTGAGTCGGTTAGGGGGCTAAACACTAGCAGGCGCGGTGCTTTCGTCAAGGGTGCTTTCGTCAAGGGCGGAAATGACAAGCGGTAACGACAGGCAGCTGCCTGGTTCGCGCCGCGTGGGGGCGCCTGCCAATGCGGGTTCGGGCGCACCGTTTGCGGGGGTGGGGCAGGCCGCCGCCATGGATGTCGAGGGGCTGTCCACCCCCCCTTTCCTCCGCTTGGCGGCATGAGGACATGGTGGTGTCCGACCGGGGTGGTTCAAGCCAGGGCGGCCGCCCCTGCTCACGGGGGTGTTGTAGCTTGCTGAAATCCCTTGCTTTTTGTCGCCCATGGCAAAGCATTATTGATCGCTTATATAATAAACTTCTGTTTGTTGTGGTGAAACTGTTGGTGTAAGATTGGCCCACGGGTTGTTCCACACTGTTGCAGAAACAGTCGGCGGGCTCCCTTGTTCGGGTAACGCCCCGACGTTTCTGCGGGCTCGTCCTGTGGCGCCGGTGTAGCTTGCAAGTGGATTCGCTGCGCGACCCCACGCCCGTGTGATGTTGCGCCGGTCTGTTGTCGGTGCGTAATGTAGCTCGTCGTGGAGGGGCTAGTGGTAGCAAAAGGCCAGGGATTGCACTCGCGTTCTTCAGCAGTGCTGGACAAGGTACTCACCTTGCTCGGTGACCTGCGCGCCACCACATCCGGACACATCATTCATGGCCATATCGAGCAGATGCTCGGTGAAATGGTGGCCGACCATCACAAGACCGAAGAGGCCTATGCCAGCTTCCTGAGCATGCTGCTGGAGGCCTGTCTGTCGCAGATTCCCGCGGAAAACCCCCTCCACACCCACCTGCGTCTGTTGCAGATGCGCCTCATGCCGCCACTATCGGTGTCCGAGCTGGGTGCGCTGAATCGTTGCATCGAGGCGGTGTCGGACGAAATACTCAGCACCTCACCGCTGCGCGGCAGCGATCTGGCGCCGGCCCTGACGCCGCTACTGTCGCGTTTCGGCGTGCTGGAGAAGGCCCCGGTGGCAACCCCCCCGCCGTCGACGAGGGCCGAGCCCGAGCAGCCACAGGCGGAGCTGCGCGTCAATGCCGCCTACCGCGCCCATCTGGATGAAAAGCGCGAGGCCATGCTGCGTCTGCAGAGCGACTTTGTCGCGCAGATGGACGAGGCGGTGGCGGAATACGATGCCTTCGGCGAGCTGCTCGACAGCGCCCTGAGCGTGATGCGCAAGGTCGGTGACGTCGATGAGCTGGAAAAGCGCCGCCTGGAGATCATTCAGGCCCTGGAGCAGATTCGTGGCGGGCACGAGGCGCTGGCGAAGAAATTCTCCCGCGCCCAGGAATACCTCGGTCTCATCGAGGACGACAACCAGCAGCTCAGCGATGAGCTGGATCGTGTGCGCCTGCTGAGCCTCACCGATGAACTCACCGGGCTGCCCAACCGGCGCGCCTTCATGCGCCGTCTCGAAGACGAGGTCAGTCGTGTGCAGCGCCACGGCGCGCCGCTGTCGCTGGTGATCATGGATCTGGATTTCTTTAAGAATATCAATGATCTGCGTGGTCATGCGGCGGGTGATGCGGTGCTGCGCCATTACGCCAGGGGCGTGCTGTCCATCTTCCGTCACCACGACCTGGTGGCGCGATACGGTGGCGAGGAGTTTGCCGTGCTGCTGCCCAATACCGATCAGACGGGCGTGTTGCGCGCGCTGGAAAAGGTGCGCCGGCGCCTCACGGACCTCTCCGCCCAGCTGCGCGAGGAGGGCGTGTCGCTGCCGACCTTTTCCGCCGGCGTGGCGGAGTACAGCCCTGGCGAGACCGCGCA
>Ga0256839_1000302_pt1 | contig 63013 bp, 52 predicted proteins | sample 354166metaG_FD_185968 | JGI IMG/M metagenome (GOLD analysis project Ga0256839, IMG submission 185968) | Hydrothermal vent microbial communities from Mid Atlantic Ridge, Atlantic Ocean - 354-166 | ecosystem: Environmental > Aquatic > Marine > Hydrothermal vents | place: Atlantic Ocean: Mid...
CGCGGGCCGAATGGCTGGAGGTGGAAACGCTGGATGCCACCCCGCGCGGTGGTGGCGGTTTCGGTTCCACTGGCAGCTGACGAGTCGAATATGAAGAAGCGCCAATGGCGATTTTTCGCCATTGGCGCCTCTCTTGGTTAGCACGCATTAAAATGGCAAAATTACAAATAGTTGCAGTGAAACCTGTTAGGTTGTCCAGGACAGCCCCATGAAGAAAGCTTCCCGGCCCGCTGCACAGGCTGGAAAGTCGCGCTCACTACACGACTCATGCTGCCTTTCCTTTTCATGTTCGGCTTGGCAGGTTTGCAGCCAAACACGGCAGGCTGACATTCCCGGCATGTTACGCCGCCTTGCGGCGCACCGTCTCGGCCAGTTCCTCGGCAATGCTGCGGATCTTCTCCGCGTCATCGCCTTCCACCATGATGCGAATGAGCGGCTCGGTGCCGGAAGGACGGATGACCAGCCGCCCCCAGCCTGCAAGCGCCTTTTCCGCCGCCGCCACGGCCTTCTGCACTGCCGCATCCTCCAGCGGCCGCCCGCCGCCATGGCGCACGTTCAGCAACACCTGCGGCACCGGCTCGAACACGTGGCACACTTCCGAAGCCTTGCGCTGCGTCTGCTTCATCACCGCCAGCACCTGCAGCGCCGCCACCAGCCCATCGCCAGTGGTGTTGTAGTCGGTCAGGATGATGTGGCCTGACTGCTCGCCCCCCACATTGCACCCTTTCTCGTGCATGGCCTGAAACACGTGGCGGTCCCCCACCGGCGTGCGGTGCAGCGTCAGTCCCTGCGCCTGCAGGTGCCGCTCCAGCCCCAGGTTGGACATGATGGTGGCCACCACTCCATCACCCTGCAGCCAGCCATGCTCGCGGAAATACCCGGCAATGACGGCAAGGATCTGGTCTCCATCCACCACCTGCCCGCGCTCGTCCACGATGATCACGCGGTCGGCATCGCCATCCAGCGCAATGCCCAGATCGGCCCGGTATTTCAGCACCGCCTGCTGCAACTGCGCCGGTGCGGTGGAGCCGCATTCGCGGTTGATGTTGAAGCCGTCAGGGTCGGTGCCGATGTCGATGACATCCGCGCCCAGCTCCCACAGCGCCGTCGGCGCGATGCGATAGGCCGCACCATTGGCGCAATCCACCACCACGCGCAGCCCGTCCAGCCTGAAGAAGCGCGGCAGGCTGCGCTTGACGAACTCGATATAGCGCGCCTGCGCATCCTCGATGCGCTTGGCCCGTCCCAGCTTGTCGGAAGCAGCGGCATAGCGCGAGAGGTCGTTTTCCAGCAGCACCTCGATGCGCTGCTCCTGTTCGTCGGTGAGCTTGTGGCCGTCAGGGCCGAAGAACTTGATGCCGTTGTCGTGATAAGGATTGTGCGAGGCGGAGATCATCACGCCGAGATCGGCGCGCAGGGAGCGCGTGAGCATGGCCACGCCGGGCGTGGGCACCGGCCCCAGCACGAACACGTCCATGCCGACGGAGAGAAAGCCCGCCGTCAGCGCCTGCTCCACCATGTAGCCGGAAAGCCGCGTGTCCTTGCCGATCACCACCCGCGCCCGCTGGCCATTGGCGAACAGGGTGCCCACCGCCATGCCCAGCCGCACGATGGTCTCCGGATCCATCGGTTTCTCGTTGGCCCTGCCCCGCACCCCGTCGGTGCCGAAATAACGCTGTGCCATGTCCTTGCACCCCTCGGCATGAACGAATGTCTTGATGGCATTGTTGGCAGCCTTGCAAAACCTGTTTGCGAAAGGCCCCGATGCACGTGCCTTGCCGACTATCACGAAAACATGAAATTTTCCTGACACTCACATGTGCAAAAATGACAATCTCGCGCATGCCTGTCGAAAAAAGCGTGCAACAAGACCAGGCCAGCGCCTCCATCAATCACCGCCTGCAGGCAAGTTTCACCCCTCTTCCAGCACCGCCTGCAGCATGCGCTTCACCTGCACGGTTTGCGCCACGTCATGCACCCGCACCATCTGCGCACCGGCCAGCCACGCCAGTTCGGCCACCGCCAGCGAGCCGGCCAGCCGCTCCCCCGCCTTTGCCACACCGGTGATCTCGCCGATGAAACGCTTGCGCGAGGCGGCATACAGCACTCCCATCCCCAGCCCGTGCAACAGCGCCAGGTGCCGCAGCAGCGCCAGGTTGTCGGCAGTGTTCTTGGCAAAGCCGATGCCGGGGTCGATCATCATGTCCTGCCGGCTGATGCCTGCCGTCTCCGCCGCCAGCACCGCCGCCTCCAGCTCGTCGAACACCTCCAGCGCCACGTCATCATAGGCTGCATGCTGCATCATGGTGTCCGGCGTGCCCCGCATGTGCATGAGAATGACCGGCACTTCAAGCTCGGCCACGGTGGCGCGTGCCTGCGGGTCGAACGACAGGGCCGAAACATCGTTGACGATGCGCGCCCCCGCCTTCACCGCCGCGCGCATCACCGCGCTCTTGCGGGTATCGACACTCACCACGCAGCCTTGTGCCGCCAGCGCCTCGACCACCGGCAGCACCCGCTCCATCTCCTCTTCCTCCGATACCTCCGCCGCACCCGGGCGGGTGGACTCACCCCCCACGTCCAGCACGTCCGCCCCGGCCTCGGCCAGCCGCAGCCCATGCTCGATGGCTGCGCGTGCATCCCCATGCAGGCCGCCGTCGGAGAAGCTGTCCGGCGTTACGTTGATGATGCCCATCACCCGCGGCACATCCAGTGGCAGGCCGGCGAATGGTGGGCGCTGCCTGCCCAGCTGCTGAAGCCACCGTGCCAGCGCCGGATGATCTTCCGCCTTGCGGCGCAGCTCATCGACATGCAGCAGCCGCCGCGAGCGCTCCTGCGTGCGCCCGCAATGGTGCACCAGCCAGCCGCAGGTGAAGGCCAGCCGCCTGCCCGCCAGCGGCAGCGCCAGCCCCTGCCTGACGGCCAGCCGCGCCGCCTCGCCGTGCAGCAGCCCCTGCGGGATGACGTAAACCCTGTCCGCGCCGTGCTCGTGCTGTTGTGCCACGCTGCTCTCCGTTGCCTTCCGTTGCCCTTGCCGGTGCTCACTTCCGTGCATCACCTGCCGCGTGCGCGGCCTGCACGAAGTGGCGGATGAGCGCCGGATCCTTCACTCCCCTTGCACGCTCCACGCCAGAGGAGACATCCACCATCGGCGCGCCGGTCTGGTGAATGGCCTCGGCGACATTCTCCGGTGTCAGTCCACCCGCCAGCATGAAGGGCTGAGCATCGGCACCGCCGCCGTCTTGCTGCCAGCCGCTCAGCCATGCCCAGTCGAACGCCCGGCCCATGCCGCCGGGCAGCGCTGCATCCTGCGGCGGATGCCAGGCATCGAACAGCGGAAAGGCGATATGCGGCAGATAGGGCTCCACCAGCGCCAGGTCCTGCCGCTGCCGCAGGCGAAACGCCTTGATGACGGGGCATTGCGCCAGCGCCGCGATTTCCCGCACCCGCGCCGGTGTCTCCTGCCCATGCGCCTGGATGTAGTCGGGCCGCACCTGCTGGCGAATGTCTCTCAGCAGGGCATCATCGGCATCCACCACCAGCGCCACCACCGCCGGGCGCTGCGGTGCCGATGCACCTTCATCATCCGGCCGCCGCGCCGGCAGTCCACGCAAGTGCGCCACCAGCGCCGATGCCTGTTGCAGCGTCAGATGCCGTGGCGATGGCGGATAGAACACCAGCCCGACGAAATCGGCTCCTGCTGCCACCACCGCATCGAGCGCTTCGATATCGGTGATGCCACAGATCTTCACCCTGACCACGGCCAGCACACTCCTTTCCCGTGGCTTTTTTTACGGTTGCCGTGCCGCCGAGCCTTCAGTGGAACCGGTGGCAGCTTCTGCAGCGCCACCACCCTTGTCAGCTCCTCCGGCGGTATCGATATCGGTTGTTGCGGCAACATCGCCCTCGGCAAACAGTCCGGCCGGAGCGGAGAAGTCGTCTATCCGCCCTGCCTTCGCCTGTTCCCATGTCCCGCGGCGGAACAACGCTGCTGTCGCGCTGTTCGGCGGCACGCTGCGCCGCAGCGCCTGCAACACCCCACCTCGAGGCGCACCGGCCGGGGTGCGCGCCAGAAACACCACATCGCTGCCCGGCAGGCTGGCCGGAGTTTCATACACGGCCTCTCCCAGCGGTCCGGCCCGCCCCACGAATGGCTGATCTGCTCCCTGCTCCGGTGCCAGCGCCATGCCCGGCCCGCCCGCAGCCGCCCCTTGCGCTGCCTGCTCCACGTCCCGGCGGATGACATCCATCACCAGTTTCGCCAGCCGCGTGTTGCCGGCCTTGATGAAATGGATGCCATTGTGCGCCCGCAGCCGCACCACCTGCCCGTTGACATCCGGCCCCATCAAGGCGAAGCCACCATTGGCGTCGGCAAAGGCCTTGCGAATATCGATGAAACGCACCCCGGCAGCGCGCGTGCGCGCCCGCACCACCTCGTTGATGCGCCGTGTCGCCGCATCCAGCCGCGCGTCGCGCATTACCGGCAGCCCCACCCAGTAAAGCGCCACTCCGGCGCTGCGGAAGGTTTCGATGACGGCATCCACCCGGCTGGCATAGATGCGCTCCCATTCAGCGGAACCGAAGGGGATGCGCCGCCCGCCGACGGAAATGTCGCGCGCATCATTCACCCCCAGCAGCACGATGCCGATATCCACCGGCTGGCTTTCCAGCACCCGGGCAATGGCCCGTGGCCAGTCGTAATACGCCGGGCGCGCCAGCCCGGAGCCGGCATTGAACCGCCCCTTGGCGATGAAACGCGTATCACCTTCCAGCACCCGCCAGGTGCCAGCCAGAAGACCGGTGGCCATCTTGTCGCCGAACACGAACAGGCGGTAGCGCTCCTTGGCATGGGCAATGTAGGGTTGCGCCACGCCATCCGCCCCTGCCACGCCATCTGCCCCGCCCGTCGGGGTGCGTGCGGCTAGAGCTTCGCCTTGCACATTTTTCGCCGCCGGCGCAGCGGACTGCGCCCGGCCGGCCTGCGGCATCGCCAGCAGCGCCAGCAGCAATGCAAGCCCCGCCAGCGCCACCCACGCCACCAGCGCCTGCCGGCAGCACCGGGCAACGTCCATGCTGGCCGATGATGGCCAAGGCCTGCCATGTTCGCGCCACTGCATCATGCCTTCATCCCGTCAACAGGCCCCAGGCCTCATGCGCAGGGAATGCCAACCCTGCAGGCTTGCCTGCTGCCGCGCAGGCGGGGCAGGCAGGTTCAGTCGCGCAGCAGGTCGTTGATGGAAACCTTCGCGCGCGTCTTCTCGTCCACCCGCTTCACGATCACGGCGCAGTAGAGGTTGGGTGCGGGCTTGCCGTTGGGCAGCTCGGTCTTGGAGCCGGGCATGGAGCCGGAAACCACCACCGAATAGGGCGGCACGCGGCCGTAGAAGACCTCGCCCGTCTCGCGGTCGATGATGCGGGTGGACTGGCCGATGAACACGCCCATGGAAATCACCGAGCCTTCGCCGACGATGACACCCTCGACGATCTCCGAGCGGGCGCCGATGAAGCAGTTGTCCTCGATGATGACGGGGCCTGCCTGCAACGGCTCCAGCACGCCGCCGATGCCCACCCCGCCGGAGAGATGCACGTTCCTGCCGATCTGCGCACAGGAGCCCACCGTGGCCCAGGTGTCCACCATGGTGCCCTCGTCCACATAGGCACCGAGGTTGACGAAAGAGGGCATCAGCACCACGTTGGGCGCGATGTAGGCGGAATGGCGCACGATGCTGCCCGGCACGGCACGAAAGCCTGCCTTGCGGAAGTCCTCCGCCGTCCAGCCGGCGAACTTCGACGGCACCTTGTCCCACCATACCGCACCACCGGGGCCGCCCTCGATGACCTGCATGTCATTCAGGCGGAAGGACAGCAGCACCGCCTTTTTCAGCCACTGGTTCACCACCCACTCGCCGTTCACCTTCTCGGCCACTCGCGCCTTGCCGGAATCGAGCAGGTTCAGGGCCTCTTCCACCGCCTCGCGCACCGCGCCGGTGGTGGCGGGCGTGATGTCCGCAGCGTTGTCGAACGCCGTCTCGATGGTATTGCGCAGATCGTCGAAACTCATGATGTCGCCTTTCCTTCGTTCGTGTCCTGAAGCTTCGCTGCTGTTGTGGCTGTGGTGGCTGTTGTGGCAGCAGCACCGGTATCGATCAACCGTTGCAGGAACTCCGGCAGCCGGCTGGTGCGAAAATGCACATGCTCCCCTTGCGGGTCATCATGCGGGTGAGACATGGCTGCATCACCGCCGGCGCGGCAGCCACACCCCGCGGACGGTGCATGCAGGCTGTCGGCATCGGCGTTGGCCGGGTGGCGCACCAGCACGGTGGTCATGCCGCGTGCATGCGGCTCGGCAAGGTTGCGGGCAATGTCCTCGAACATGGCAGCACTGGCGGGACTGATGCCGGTGCGGCGGAAGAAGGCATCGAAGGCCTGCGCATGCGGCTTCGGCACGTAGCCCGCCGCCTTCACGTCGAAGATCTCGTCGATGCGGGAAAGCACGCCCAGCCGATCAAGCACCTGCTCGGCATGGCTCAGCGAGCCGTTGGTGAACACCCACTTGCGCCCGTGCAATTGCGCCAGTGCCGCATCGAGCGCCGGGTCGGGCGCGATGGGGGCATAGTCGATGTCATGCACGAAGGCGAGAAAGTCGTCCGGATCGGCAATCTCGCCATTGGCGATGAGGCCGTGCAGGGTGGTGCCGTAGCGGCGGAAATAGTCCTTCTGGATGATGCGCGCCTGTTGCCTGTCCACGCCGAACAGCCGGCTCAGATATTCGCCCATCCGCCGATCGATCTGCTCGAACAGCCCGCGCGAGGCGCAGTAGAGCGTGTTGTCGAGGTCGAACACCCACTCGCGCACCGGCGCAAAGGCGGCGCGCAGGCGTGCATCATCCACAGGCCCCACCGACGCGCCTTGCTGCATCCCTTGCGGATCGTGGGTGGTGTTTCTGGCGGCACCGGCCGTCATGCTTCCTCCTGACCTCGTGCCGGAGCCTGCCCCAGCGAGATGCGCGTGCCGACGCCGCGCGCCGTGAACAGCTCCAGCAGCACCGCGTGCGGCACCCGGCCATCGAGGATGATCACGCCCTCCACGCCGCTGTTCACCACCTCCACGCAGGAGCGCACCTTCGGGATCATGCCGCCGGAGATGACCCCATCGGCAATGAGCCGCTCCACCTCTTCCGGTGTCAGCTCCGAAAGCAGGTTGCCATCGGCATCCAGCACACCCATCACGTCGGTGAGCAGCAGCAGGCGCTTGGCCTTCAGCGCGCCGGCCAGCGCGCCGGCGAAGGTATCGGCATTGATGTTCAGCGTCTCGCCATCCTCGGAGACGGCAATGGGGGCCACCACCGGGATCACGTCGGAGCGCGCCAGCACGTCGATGATCTCCGTGTCCATTGCCACCGGCTCGCCGACGTAGCCCAGGTCGATGATCTTCTCGATGCCGGAGACCGGATCGGTCTTCTTTCGCTGCAGCTTGCGGGCGGTGCACAGGCCCGCATCCTTGCCCGAAATGCCCGCCGCCTTGCCGCCCACCTTGCGGATGCAGTTCACCACCTGCTTGTTGACGGAGCCGGAGAGCACCATCTCCGCCACCTCCACCGTCTGTGCGCAGGTGATGCGCAATCCGTCCTCGAAGCGCGAGGCAATGCCCAGCTTCTCCAGCATGCGGCCGATCTGCGGCCCACCACCGTGCACGATCACCGGATGAATGCCGGAAAGCTTCAGCTGCACCACGTCGGCACAGAACTGCTCCGCCAGCGCCGCGTCCACCATGGCATGGCCACCATACTTGATGACCACCGTCTGCCCGGCATAGCGCTGCATGAAGGGCAGGGCCTCGGCCAGCACGCCTGCCACTTCATCGCGCGAGAGATGTTCGGTATCACTCTTCATGCCCATGGTTTTTGGCCGTTGCGCGGCGGCGGGTCAAGCCCTTCGCCCGCCACGCCGCCGCCTTCGCGCGTGGCCATTGCACAACCCCGCGGCAAGGTGCAAGACATCTTGCTGCCAGCCGCCTGATGCAGTCAACGGAGCAACCCGCGCATGAGCGCCAGCGCCCACAGTTTCTTTCACGTGCACCTCGTCTCCGATTCCACCGGCGAGGGCCTGCGCCAGCTGCTGGACAAGGCGTTGCTGTTCTTTGCCGGGCACCAGCCCATCGTGCACATGCACACGCTGCTGCGCTCGGCAACGGACATGCAGCAGGTGCTGGAGCGGCTGGAGGAGGAGCCGGGGCTGGTGCTGCACGGGCTTTCCGACAAGCGCCTGCGGCACATGCTGGAGGCTTTCTGCGCCGAGCAGGGGCTGGCCTGCATGGCCGTGCTCGACCCGCTGGTGGAGATGCTCTCCGCCTGGCTCAACACCAACGAGAACATCGTGCGCAGTCCGCGCCCGGCGCTGGACGAGCACTACTTCGCCCGCATGCGTGCGCTGGACTTCGCCATGATGCACGATGACGGTCAGAACGCCGAAACGCTGGAAGAGGCCGACATCATCCTCATCGGCCTCTCCCGCACCTCCAAGACGCCCACCAGCATCTACCTGGCCAACCAGGGCTATCGCACCGCCAACATTCCCTTCATTGCCGGGCAGGCGCTGCCCGAAGGCCTGTTTCACCTGAAAGAGCCGCTCATCGTCGGCCTCATCGCCACCTCGCAGGCGCTTTCCGGCCTGCGCTCCAGCCGCCTGCAGGACATCGGCGCACAACAACGGCAGGGACAGGTGCGAGACTATGCCGAACGCCGCGCCATCGCCGCCGAGATCCGCGAGCTGCGCAAGCTGTGCGAGCGCCACGGCTGGCCGGTCATCGACGTAACCCGGCGGGCGGTGGAGGAAACGGCGGCGATGATCATCAAGCTGTTCGAGCAGCGCCGGCAGAAGGCGCGGGCAACGGAATGATGTGGATGTCTGGCTGACAGGATGCGCTTGTCTTGGCGCGACGCTCTGTCTACGTTGCACGGGGCGTTGATGAGCGTGCGACAGGCAGGCAGCAGCGGAGAAGAGACGGGATGATGGAAGAACTGGTGCGCAATGTCGCCGCCCAGGTGGATGCGGATGAAGAGACGGCGCGCAGCGCCATCGGCACGCTGCTCGCCTTCGTGCGGGATAATACCGAGGAGGCGGATGCGCGGGCGCTGTTCGAGCAGGTGCCGGAAGCGGCAGCGCTGGCCGAAGAGGGCGCGGCACAGGCAGCGGATGCGGGCGGCAACGGTGGTGGCGGGCTGATGGGCATGCTCGGCGGCATGCTGGGCGGCTCCATGGGTGCGGCCATGAGCGCACTGGACAGGCTGCAGGCGCTGGGGCTGGATACCGGGCAGATCGGCACTGTCGGCAAGGCCCTGTTCGCACACCTGAAGAACGAGGCCGATGAGGAGCTGGTGCGGCGCATCCTCGATGATCTGGCCGGCAAGGTGCCGATGCTGGACAGGTTCCTGTGAGTTTCCCCGTTTCCGTGCGCTTCCCGCATTTCCATCGAGACGGAGCAGACCACCATGCACATTCCCGCATCCGGCAATGGCAACGGCGACGTGCTGCTGCGTCTTGATGGCGTCGGCGTGCGCGCGCCTTCCGGGCGCTGGATCCTGCGCGATGTCTCCTTCTCCGTGAAGCGCGGTGAAATCGTTACCATCATCGGCCCCAACGGTGGCGGCAAGACCACCACCGTGCGCACCGCGCTTGGCATCATCACCCCCACCACCGGCACGGTGTGGCGCAAGCCGGGACTGCGCATCGGTTACACGCCGCAGAAGATGAAGCCCGATGCCACCCTGCCGCTTTCCGTGGCGCGCTTCCTGGCGCTGGGCACGGGCGCGGGCCGGGCAGACATCGAAGCGGCGCTTGCACGCACCGGTGCCCAATCCCTGCTGCACGAGCAACTGGCGCATCTCTCCGGCGGCGAGCTGCAGCGCGTGCTCATTGCCCGCGCCATGCTGCGCCGCCCCGACCTGCTGGTGCTGGACGAGCCGGTGCAGGGCGTGGATTTCACCGGCGAGGCGCAGCTCTATGACCTCATCCGCAGCCTGCGGGAGGAGAGCGGCTGCGGCGTGCTGATGGTTTCGCACGACCTGCACTTCGTCATGGCCGGCACCGATCACGTGGTGTGCATCAACGTGCACGTATGCTGCGCCGGCACCCCGCAGGCCGTGTCGGAACACCCGGAATACACCGGCCTGTTCGGTCCCGCCGCCGTGGCGCATCAGGCAGCCTACACCCACCTGCATGATCACGAGCACGGCCTGAAGCATGATCCGGGCCGGGAGGAATGAATCATGCACGAACATTTGAATGAACATCTGCACGGGGCCATCGTGCCCGCGCCGTTCTGGCTCATCCTGCTGGCGACACTGGCGCTGATGCTGGCCACCGCCCCGGCGGGCAGCGTGCTGCTGTGGCGGCGTTTCGCCTATTTCGGCGATGCATTGGGGCACGCGGCCATGTTCGGCGTGGCGCTGGCGCTGGCCATGCACCTGCCCGTCATCGCCGGGGTGGCGGTGGTGGCGCTGGTGGTGGCCGCCACCGTCATCCGCATGGCGCGCGGCGGGCAACTGGCCCATGATGCGCTGCTTGGCACCTTCGCCCACGGCCTGCTGGCATTGGGCCTGCTGCTGGCCTTCATCTCCCTGCCCAAGGGGGCGGACCTGCATCACGTGCTGTTTGGCGACGTGCTGCACATGCAGCCCGTGGAGGCCGTGGCCATCATCATCGGTGCCATCATCATCGCCGTGCTGCTGTGGCGCTCGTGGAACGTGCTGGTGCTGGGCGCGGTGAGCGACGAGCTGGCGCAGGCCGAGGGCTGGCCGGTGCAGCGCGCCCAGATGCTGCTGCTGCTCTCCGCCGCTGCCCTGCTGGCGCTGGCGGCAAAGGCCGCCGGGTTGCTGCTGTTCGCCTCGCTGCTCATCATCCCCGCCGCTGCCGCCCGTGCCTTTGCCCGCACGCCGGAACACATGGCGCTGGGTGCGGTGCTCGTTGCCCTGCCGGCGGTCATCGGTGGGCTGTTCATCGCGCGCGCCTTCGCAATCCCCTCCGGCCCGGCCATCGTCTCCATTGCCTTCGGCTTCTTCGTGCTTTTTCACTTGGCGGCATGGTTGCGGCGGCGTTGAACCGCCATATACTGGAAAAGTGCTGTTCGGCACGCATCACCACGCCCACCTTTCAACGGACGATCTGGCACACAACAGGCAAGGACAAGCGAAGCGACAGCCGGCAACCACGCTCCCGCAACCATCCGACGAGGAGTTATCCATGCCCGGCACAAGACGCGAAAGTCTCTCCCTGGCGCTCACCGGCTCCGGCGGCACCGGCATGATCTCCGCTGGCGAGCTGCTGCTGCGCGCCTGCGCCCGCATTGGCCTGTATGGATTGCAGACGCGCTCCGTCGGCCCTCAGATCAGGGGTGGCGAATCGGCGGCCTTGCTGCGCATCGCCCATTATCCGGTGGAGGCGCACGATGATGCCTTTCACGTGCTGTTCGCCGCCGACTGGCAGAACTTCGAGCGCTTCGCCGGCGAGATCACGCTGGCCGATGACGTGGTGGTGATCACCGATGAGGCCGCCACCGACATCCCCCGCGTGGTGCGCGCACACGCCGCCGACATTCGCCACCTGCCGCTGCATGCCATTGCCAGGGAGCACAAGGCACGCATCAACATGGTGGGGCTGGGCCTGCTGGGCCATCTGCTGCGGCTGACGGAAGAGGAGCTTGCCGACATCATCCACTGGTTCTTCACCCGCAAGGGGCGGCAGCAGTTCATCGAGCCGTCCATTGCCGCCATGCGGGCCGGTTTTGCGCTGGCCGAACCGATGCTGGAGGAGGTGCCTTCGCTGCGCACAACACCGGATGCAGCGCGGGCGCAGGCCAAGGCCGGGCGGCGCTGGCTGATCAGCGGCAACCAGGCGGTGGCGACGGGCTTTCTGCAGGCGGGCGGGCGGTTCGTGGCGGGCTATCCCATCACGCCGGCCACCGACATGCTGGAATGGCTGGCAGCACGGCTGCCGCAACTGGGTGGGCAACTGGTGCAGGCGGAGGACGAGCTGGCCGCCATCAACATGGTGCTGGGCGCCTCTTACGGCGGCATTCCGGCGATGACGGCCACCTCCGGCCCCGGCTTCTCGCTGATGGCGGAGGGCATCGGCCTTGGCGTGATGGCGGAGATCCCGGCACTCATCGTTGACGTGCAGCGCATCGGCCCCTCCACCGGCATCCCGACGAAGTCCGAGCAGGGCGATTTGCAACTGGCGCTGTGCGGCACGCACGGGGATGCGCCGCACCTGGTCATCGCGCCGGACTGCATCAACGATGCCATCCGCACCACCGCCTGGGCGCTGCACCTGGCGGAGAAGCTGCAATGCCCGGCGGTGCTGCTGAGCGATCAGAAGCTGGGGCAGATGCTGAGTGTCATCGATGCGCCGGAAGGCATGCCGCCGTGGAAGGCGGAGCGCGAGACGGTGGCTGCCTGCGAAACGGGCGATTACCGGCGTTTTGCCCTCACCGACAGCGGTATCTCACCCGTGGCGCTGCCCGGCGCGAAGGGCTGCATGCACACCATCGACGGGCTGGAGCATGACGAGGCGGCGCTGCCGTCCTCGAAGGTGGAGGATCACGCCGCGCAACTTGAAAAACGTTGGCGCAAGCTTCAGCAGATGGAGGAGTGGCCGGAGGAGGAGATGCGCCACTGGGCCGATTGCATCGGCACTGGCGAGGTCTGCATCATCACCTTCGGTTCCAGCGCCGGGCCGGCGCGCGAGGCCATCCGGCTGGCAGCGGATATGGGGCTGCATGCGCGACACATCAGCATGCGGCTGCTGTTCCCGCCGCAGAAGAAGCGGCTGCACAAGCTGCTGGAAGGGGTGAAGCGCCTCATCGTGGTGGAGCAGACCCATTCCGGGCAGTTCTTGCATTACCTGAAGGCGCATTACGAGCTGCCCGAAGTGGTCATCTCCTGCCGCCGCCCGGGGCCGAAGCCCATCACCCCGCAACAGGTGCTGCGCGCCCTGCGCGAGGCCTGCACCGTTGATGCGAAGCTCACCGAGAGGGTCTGCACATGAACAGGCAAACGGCTCCCGCACCGAAGCCCGGCGACTACAAGAGCGGCGTGCACCCCGTCTGGTGCCCCGGCTGTGGCGATTTTGCGGTGCTGGCCGCCATCACCCGGGCGTTGGCGAAGCTGCAGTTGCCGAAGCACGAGGTGGCGCTGGTCTCCGGCATCGGCTGCTCGGGCCGCATTCCGGCCTATCTCGACGTTTACGGTTTTCACGGGCTTCATGGCCGCGCCCTGCCGGTGGCCACGGGGCTGAAGCTTTCCCGCCCGGAGCTGACGGTGCTGGCCGCCGGTGGCGATGGCGACATCTACTCCATCGGCGCGGCGCACTTCGTGCACGCCTGCCGGCGCAACCCGGACATCACCCTCATCGTCATGGACAACCGCGTCTATGGCATGACCAAGGGCCAGCCCTCGCCCACCTCGGAGCCGGACTTCGCCGCCGCGCTGCAGCCCGAGGGGCCGCACGTGCCTCCCGTCAACGGCCTGCTGCTGGCGCTCTCCGCCGGTGCGACCTTCGTCGCGCGGGCCTTCTCCGGCCACGTCGATGCGCTGGCGGAGATGATCATCGCCGGCATCGAGCACCCCGGTTTCGCGGTAATCGAGGTGCTCAGCCCCTGCCCCACCTTCCGCCCGGAGCAGACGCAATGGAAGCGGCAGGTGGAAGATGACGTGTTCAAGCCCGCCAGCTCGCTGCAGGAGGCGATGGCGCAGGTGATCAGCGCGCCGGAGCTTGGAACCGGCATCGTCTGGCAGACGACGCGCCCGGCGGCGGAGCACATCCCCGCCCCGCCCGCCGACCACGCGGCGGTGATGCGCGAGATCACGCAGGCCTTTCTGCCATGATGCGGGTCTGAAGTTGAGAATTGGCTGAGAGAAGCGCCAATGGGGCAAAGCCGCCATTGGCGCTTCATGATCATCGTGGGGGCCTGTTTCTCCCTGTCAAGGATCTTCGACCGCCTTCGGCGGCGGCCCGAAGGGCCGTCCTTGACAGGGAGAAACAGGCAAAAACAATCGAGCAGAAGGGCCGGCGGGGCATATTGACCCGTCGGCCCTTCTCTTAACCAATACCTGACCACACACCTGCGCTTTTCCCCCGCACCGCCATCTGCTATCACCCGGGCAATCATCGCTTTCATCATCTGCAAGCAGGGGAAGAGATCCATGCCCAGCCCGGTGCGCCGCGCGCTCATTTCCGTTTCCGACAAGACCGGCATCATCGACCTTGCCCGTGCGCTGGTGGAACGCTTCAATGTCGAGATCATCTCCACCGGCGGCACGGCGAAGGCGCTGAAGGAGGCCGGCATCGCGGTAACAGACGTTTCCGACATCACCGGCTTTCCGGAGATCATGGACGGGCGGGTGAAGACCCTGCACCCGATGGTGCACGGGGGGCTGCTGGCGGTGCGCGGCAATGCCGAGCACGAGGCGGCGATGGCCGAGCATGGCATCGGGCCGATCGACCTGTTGGTGGTCAACCTCTATCCCTTCGAGCAGACGCTGGCCTCAGGCGCGGATTACGACGCTTGCGTGGAGAACATCGACATCGGCGGCCCGGCGATGATCCGCGCCGCGGCGAAGAACCATGCTGGCGTTGCGGTGGTGGTGGATCCCGCCGATTACGACAAGCTGCTGGGCGACATGGCTCAGCATGATGGCGGCACCTGCGCGAAGTTCCGCCGCAAGCTGGCGCAGAAGGCGTTTGCCCGCACCGCTGCCTATGATGCCGCCATCTCCAACTGGCTGGGCCGGGTGGTGGAGAACCCGGAGGAGCCGGAAGCCGCATGGCCGCGCACCTTCACCGCCCAGTTCGTCAAGAAGCAGGAGATGCGCTACGGCGAGAACCCGCACCAGAGGGCTGCCTTCTACACCGATGCCGAAGGCGCTTCCGAGCCGTGCATTGCCACCGCCGAGCAGTTGCAGGGCAAGGAGCTTTCCTACAACAACATCGCCGATGCCGACGCCGCGCTGGAATGCGTGAAGCAGTTCGATGCCGGGGAAGAAGGCCCGGCCTGCGTCATCGTCAAGCACGCCAACCCGTGCGGCGTGGCGGTGGCGGACAGCCTGCTTCAGGCCTACGATCTGGCTTATCAGACCGATCCGGAATCGGCCTTTGGCGGCATCATCGCCTTCAATCAGGCGCTGGACGAGGAGACGGCGAAAGCCATCGTCGAGCGGCAGTTCGTGGAGGTCATCATCGCGCCGGAGGTAACGGATGCGGCGCGCGAGGCGGTGGCGAGCAAGAAGAACGTGCGGCTGCTGGCCACCGGCATGTGGCAGCGTGAGCCGCAGCCGAGGCTCGACTTCAAGCGGGTGAACGGCGGCCTCCTGGTGCAGGATGCCGACCTGGCGCTCTATGACGAGCTGAAGACGGTAACCGACCGCGCGCCGACGGAGGAGGAGCTGCGTGATCTCGTCTTCGCCTGGAAGGTGTGCAAGTTCGTGAAGTCCAACGCCATCGTCTATGCCAAGGACCGGCGCACCATCGGCGTTGGTGCGGGGCAGATGAGCCGGGTGAACTCCGCCCGCATCGCCCGCATCAAGGCGGAGCACGCGGGACTTGAAGTGAAAGGCTCGGTGGTGGCGTCAGACGCCTTCTTCCCCTTCGCCGACGGCCTGCTGGAGGCAGCGGGTGCGGGCTGCACGGCGGTGATTCAGCCCGGTGGCTCCATTCGCGACGAGGAGGTCATTGCGGCGGCCAACGAGCAGGGGCTGGCGATGGTGTTCACCGGCATGCGCCACTTCCGCCACTGACCGGGAAGTGATGCCTGGCCTTCGACCGCTGGCCGGACATCAGCCGAACAACGGTGTATCGACAGCCTCCTGCCGACGCTGCTGCCGGCTGGCCGGTGTGCCGCGCCTGCCGTTTTTTGCCGCGGAGGAACGCCGCAGCCGCCAGTTGACCACCGCGCCGCACCCCGGCGCACATGTTCCGCGCAACACCATCTGCACGCTGCGCCGCGGCCCGCCCGGCCCCGCCAGCAGAATGCTCTCCTCCAGCGCCAGCTTCGCATTGCGGGCGGTGAATACCCAACCGGAGCGATCAGGCAGCATCAGCACCACCGACAGCCCATCACGCGACAGGCTGGCGCGCACGCCGGGATACAGATGAAAACGAATGATGAAAGGCACCGCCTGCCCGGTATAACCATCTCCTGCATTGCCAGCGCCGGCCTCCGCTTCCTGCGCGACAGGCATCTGCCCATCCGCTGGCAGGAAACTGTCCTCGCCGCGCAGGTCCGTGCCATCTGCCGACAAAAACAGCCGCCGCCGCGCCGTCAACCCGTGCGCCGCCCGCCAGGCATCATGCGCCGCCTCCACCACCAGCCCGGCATCGCCCTCCTGCACATCGGTCGCCACCACCGGGCCACGCGCCAGCGCCGCGCCACTTCCCAACCAGCGGCTGAGCGTATCCGACAGCAGTTCGCCGGCATCGGCATGTTCCAGCATCGGCATGGAGTGCGCCGCACTCAGCCGCGCCGCCTCGCGCAGCTCGGCAACATCGCGCAGTGGTGCGCCGCAACTGGTGATGATGCGCTGCCCACGCACCGAGAATTCCAGCGCCAGTGCCGACAGCGCACCCGCCGCATTGTGCCACGGTGCCGGTGGCGCGCCCACGTCCATCAGCGCCACGCTGCCACCGCGCGCCAGCCGCGCATAACCGCTCTGCGGTGCCAGCTGCAGCGGTGCCCCGGCAATGGCATCATGCTCCAGCACCCGCGCCAGCAACTGCCGTTCGGCATCGCGCCCGCCGTGAAACAGCGCCAGCCCGCCATCGGCATGGGAGAGCATGCGCAGCCACGGCAAGGCCCGCTCCAGCGCCTGCTCCACCTCCACCGGCACCTCCAGCCCCGCCTGCATCACCGCCCGGCGCAGGGGCAGCAGGGTGCACAGCAGGTCAAGATGCGTCTGCGCACAGCGCGACACATGCCCGCCATCGGCCAGGAACTGCCGCGGCATTTCTTCTGCCAGCACCGCCAGTGCCTGCTCGCGCACTGCCAGTTCATGCTCCAGCGCCAATGCCATCCACGCGCGTGCCATCAGCACTTCCAGCCGCTGGGCGGCATCCAGCCCGCCCAAGGGGCAGCGCTGCAACAGGCGTGCCTGGGCGGCCAATCCTTGCAGGAAATTGCGTGCGAAGCTTTCCTCTGCCTCATGCAGCAACGCCTGCGCCGCACCGGACCAGTTCACCAGCCGCCGCGCCAGAATGTCCGGCCGCCGGGCCAGTGCCGGCAATTGCCGCTGGCGCTGCAACCAGTCCATGACCAGCCCCCGTGCGCGCAACAGCCACAGCTGCCGCGGCTGCTGCAACAGCTCATGCAGCCAGTCGAAGCGATGCAGCGCCGCCAGCCACTGCGGCGGCACATCGCCGCGATCGAAGATGATGCTGCCCAGCGCCTGCACCTCGCATTCGGCCAGCCGCCAGTGCCCACGGCAGATTTCCTCGCCACGCCCATGCAGGCGCCGCAGCGGTGCCGGCATCGGCACGCCCCATGCCGCTGCCGCTCTCGGCATGCGCACCACCGGCTGCCGCAGGCTGCTGCGCAACGGCTGCAGCCACTGCCCGGCACGCTCCCGCGCCAGCCGCATCCACATGCCGCGTTCATCAACTGCTGCTGCCGAATTTTCCGCGGAAATCGCCATGCCCGTTCAGCCATCCCATGCCATGATGCACTCCGCAGCGCATGCCAGCATGCGCATGCCTCATTCAGCACACGGCATGGTTAACGATTGGCTAATGCAAGGCACCTTGCGCAGGAAAACGGTAACACTTTCCGTCAGGTTCACCGGAGAACAGGAGGAGAGTTCCGAAAGGGGGCGAGATGGGACAACGAGTCGAATCTCGCCGCACGATGGCAATTTGCGCGCGTGGATGAGGGGAGAGCCGAATGACTCAACCCCTGCCAAGAGTCATTCAAACGCAGCTTCCCTTTATCCATGTGCTCGCCGCCATCCCGAGCCGGTTCTTCCCTCTGCACAAGACACGCCTTGAGATCATGGCCGTCATCATCATCGGTCCCTGGCTGTCGCGCACGGCCAATGGTGCGCGTCGACCAGCTGTTCGTGCCGCATGATGCGAACCACAGCCTGTATGCTGCTGGCCGGGAGGAAAGCGCGCCTTACTTGTAGCCGCACAGCTCGTCGATCTTGTTCATGGCGGCGGTTACGCCTTTCAGCGAGTAGGTGTCCACCGAGGTGGTGCCGCGGCGAGAGACGCCGCGCACCACCATGGTGCGGCCGGCCTTCATGGCGGCGACGATCTTGCGATCCACCTGCGGGCCTTCCGACCATGCACCATCCTTCACCGCGAACAGGGTGAAGCGCTGACCGTCTATCTCCACCGTGGGGGTGGAGTTGGGGCGGAACGGATAGCCGATGAGCGTGCTCACCTCTGCCCGCACCTTGTCGCCGGGGCGGTGGGTTACCAGGAAGAAGACCGGGTCGCGCTTTGCCCCCTTGCGCGACAGCTCGGACTTCACCGGCTGCGAGACGATGTAGCAAACGGGGCCCTTCTTCGTCTTGTAATGGTAGGCCACCCAGTCGCCAAAAGTGCCGGCGGCCTGCGGTTCCTGCGCCTGTGCCGGGGCATTGCCCCCGGCAGCGCCCAGCCCCGCCAGCACTGCCACCACCAACCCGAACCTGCGCATGGTCATCGCGTCCCTTCCCGTCGTTGCCTGTGTGCACCTGATCTTGTGCGAATCAAGTCATCAGCCTGATGAAGCTGCGCCATGCAATGCGGCTGACAGGTGGCCATTTTGTGGCACGGATTGCAATGGTGCAAGGCTGGCGCGAGCATTGTCCACGGGGCTGATTGATCTCAGGCCGCGCGCCGTCCGTGCTGCCGCGCCTGCAATGCCAGCGACAGCAGGCAGCGTTCCGTCAGCGCCTGTTCCAGCACGCTGTGCCGGCGTGTTGCCAGTGTTGCCTGCCACACGCTTTCATCGGCCCGCGCCAGCCGTTCGGGTGTCCATGCCGCCAGTTGCCGCGCCACCACCTCCCGCCGCTTGAAGAAGACAGGCGGGCGGGCGCGCTCCACCGCCTGGCGGGCGCTTGCACCCTGCTCCATGGCTGCACGCAGGCTCCGCAGCAGGCCAATGTGGTTGGCCGCTGCCGCCAGCACCGCGGCCGGGGCCACACCTTCCTGCAGCAGCCCGTGCAGCAGCCGCACGCCGCGTGCGCCATCGCCGCTGAAGAAGGCATCGAGCATGTCCTGCATCAGGTGGGCGGAAACATCGCTGCAGATGGCCTGCACGTCCTGCACCGTTACCGTTCCGCTCCCGGCGCAATACAGCGCCAGTTTCTCCAGCTCCATGCGCGAGAGCGCCTGATCCGCTCCCAGCTGTGCTGCCAGCAGGGCGCGGGCATCCGGCTCCAGTTGCAGGCCGTGGGCGCGCATGACCGTGTCGATGAGCCGCTGCACGTCTGCCGCATCGTCCGCATATACGGGCAGTGCCGCCAGCCGCTTTTCCTTCTCGAACAGCTTCGCCAGTGCAGCGCCGCTCTTCAGGCCCGGAGCCTCGGCGATGATGAAGGCTTCCACCGCCGGCAGTTGCAGCACCGCCTGCATGGCCTTCAGGAAGGCTGCTCCGGCATTGCGCACGCGCACCACCCGCCGGTCGCCGAACATGGATATGGCCTGCGCCTCGTCCGCCAGCCGGCCGGGGTCCTCCTTCAGCATCTCCTCGTCCAGCACTTCCACCGCCAGCGCCTGCCCGGCATCATCATGCCCACCTTGTGCGCCATTGTCCTGCGGCGGCTGTTTTCCCAGCAGGGCCTGCAGGGCCTGTTCCGCCAGCGTCCGCACGCCGCCGGTATCGGAGCCATATATCAGCAGGGCCAGGGGCACATCCGGCTGTGTGCCGGGTGCGCCCGCGGCCCGTGCCAGCTTGTGCAGAAATGCCTGCTGCTGCGCCTTGCGGATGAGGGTCATGGTGCTGTTTCCGCTCAGCGGGTGGTTGCCGCAGGTGCCGGTGGGCCGAAGGCAAGCGTCGATGTGCCGGGGGCGTTCGTGGCGGTGCGGGCAAAGTAGGCGCTTATGCGCGTGCGAATGTCTTCCGCCACCAGCCTTGCCGCGGTCTTCATGGCTGCCGCGCGCGCCTGGGCATCGGCAAGATGCAGCCGCGTGGTGTGATAGGAGGCATCGCCATACGTCCTGCCCTGCATCAGCACGCGCCCGTCGGTGCGGCGCATCAGGGCAAATTCCGCCTTCACCCGCATCCGCTGCAAGCGGTCTCCCAGCAGGTCTGCCTCCTCTTCCGCCACCTTCATGGTCAGCACGTAGGGCCGGTTGCCACGTTGTGCCGGCGGACGATTCTGCAGCAGCTCGTTGTAAACCAGCTGCGTGAGCCTGTCGGCAGGTGGTGCCACGTCCACCTGCTCCCATCCATGCAGTGCCGCGCCGTCAGCTGCGCGCTCGGCATACATTGGCGAAAAGCCGCACCCGGCCAGCAGCAACATGGTCAGCAGCAGCGCCAGCATGGTGATGGTGCGCGCAGAACCGCCCGTTTCTTCCGGCAATGCGCCAGCCTGTGCCATCTGCTACCCTCCCGTGCCGTGGCGGTGTCAGCTGCTTCTTCAGCCCACCACGATGTTCACGATGCGGCCCGGCACCACGATAACACGCCGCACCTGCTTTTCGCCAATGGCGCGCTGCACGTTTTCCAGCGCCAGCGCCTGCTTCTCCAGTTCCTCCTTCGATGCGTCCTTCGGCACTTCCATCTCCGCCCGGCGCTTGCCGTTCACCTGCACGGCGATGGTGATGGTATCCTGCTTCAGCAGTTCCGGCTCCGGCTCGGGCCAGGGCTGCTGCGCCACCAGCTCCGGATGCCCCAGCCGGTGCCAGCATTCCTCCGCCAGGTGTGGCATCATCGGCGCGAACATCTGCACCAGGAACATCGCCGCCTCGTGCAGGGCGCAGGCCTCGCTGTCGGCCATCTCCCGCTCGTGCCGGCGCAAGAAGTCGCCCATGGCGTTGACCATCTCGTGCAGGCGGGCAATGGCGCGGTTGAAACGCAAGGATTCGATGTCTTCGGTTACCGCCGCCAGCGTGCGATGCGTTACCTGCCTGAGCGCCAGCGCATCATCGGTGAGCGATTCCGGCTTCACCGGCGGGGCAGGAATGTCGCCGATCTGCTCGATCATCCGCCACACCCGCTGCACGAAGCGCCAGGCACCCTCCACGCCGGCCTCCGTCCACTCCACGTCGCGCTCCGGCGGGCTGTCGGAGAGGATGAACCAGCGTGCCGTGTCCGCCCCGTATTGCGCCACGATGGCCTCCGGGTCGATGACGTTCTTCTTCGACTTCGACATCTTCTCCACCGGCCCGGCGATGACCTTCTCGCCCGTCTCCTTGTGGAACAGCCCGCCATCACGCCGTTCCACCAGCGCCGGCTCCACCCACTCGCCCGCTTCGGTGCGATAGGTCTCGTGCACCACCATGCCCTGCGTGAACAGTGCCGCGAACGGCTCCTTCAGGTGCAGATGCCCGGTGTCCTTCATCGCGCGGGCAAAGAAGCGCGAATAGAGCAGGTGCAGGATGGCGTGCTCGATGCCGCCGATATACTGATCCACCGGCATCCAGTATCGCGCCTTGTCCTGATCCACCGGCTCATCCGCGTGCGGCGAGCAGAAGCGCGCGTAATACCAGGAGCTGTCGATGAAGGTGTCGAAGGTATCCGTCTCGCGCTCCGCATCCCTGCCGCACTGCGGGCACTTCACGTGCTTCCACGTGGGATGATGCACCAGCGGGTTGCCCGGCTTGTCGAAGCTGACATCTTCCGGCAGCGTAACGGGAAGCTCCTCCTTCGGCACCGGCACGATGCCGCAGTCAGGGCAGTGGATGACGGGAATGGGGCAGCCCCAGTAACGCTGGCGCGACACGCCCCAGTCGCGCAGCCGGTAGTTCACCTGCCGCTGGCCGATGCCCATCTCCTCCATGCGCCGTGCCACTTCCTCCTTGGCCTCGGCCACGCTCAAGCCGTTGAGGAAGTCGGAGTTGATGAGCACCACGTTGCTCCCTTCCGTCTCGGTGAAGGCTTCATCGCCGATGGTGCATTCCTCCGGCTTCACGTCCTTCGGGCATACCACGGGGATCACCGGCAGGTCATACTTGCGCGCGAAGTCGAGGTCGCGCTGATCATGCGCCGGGCAGCCGAAGATGGCGCCCTCGCCATAGCCCATCAGCACGAAGTTGGCGGCATAGACGGGCAGCTTCACGCCCTCACGGAACGGATGCCGGGCATGAAGCGGCAGGCGAATGCCCTTCTTCTCCGCCTTCTCGATGGCCTCCTCCGAGGTGCCCAGTGCGGCCACCTCGCGCCGGAAGGCGGCGATTTCCGGATCCTTCTCCGCCAGTTGCTTGACGATGGGATGATCGGCGGACAGCGCCACGAAGGAGGCGCCGAAGATGGTGTCATGCCGGGTGGTGAACACCGGCAGCGGCTCGGGCCATTCGTTGCCCTGTTCGTCTTCCAGCGTGAAGGTGAAGCGCAGGCCCTCGGAGCGGCCGATCCAGTTGCGCTGCATCACCTTCACCTTTTCCGGCCAGTTCTTCAGCTCGTCCAGCCCGGCCAGCAGGTCTTCGGCATAGTGCGTGATCTTCAAAAACCACTGGTCGAGCTCGCGCTTCTCCACCAGCGCGCCGGAGCGCCAGCCGCGCCCGTCGATGACCTGCTCGTTGGCCAGCACCGTCTGATCCACCGGATCCCAGTTCACCATCGCCTTCTGCCGCGCCACCAGCCCGGCCTGCATGAAGTCCAGGAACATGGCCTGTTCATGCTTGTAATAGTCGGGATCGCAGGTGGCGAATTCGCGGCTCCAGTCCAGCGAGAAACCCAGGCGTTTCAGCTGCGCCTTCATGTGGGCGATGTTGTCATAGGTCCATTCCTTCGGGTGCACGCCCTTCTGCATGGCCGCGTTCTCCGCCGGCATGCCGAAGGCGTCCCAGCCCATGGGGTGCAGCACGTGAAAGCCCTTCGCGCGCTTGTAGCGCGCCAGCACGTCGCCGAGAGTGTAGTTGCGCACATGCCCCATGTGGATGCGCCCGGATGGATAGGGAAACATCTCCAGCACGTAGAACTTCGGCTTGTCGGAGCTCTCTTCGGCGCGCGCGTAGCCGGCCTCCTCCCACGCCTGCTGCCACTTCGGCTCCACGTCCTGCGGTGAATAGCGATTGCTGCTGCTCATGGCCGCTCACCTGCCCCTTCTTGCCAGCGCCTTGCTGCGCTATGGTCGATGATCGAATGTTGCCATGAGCAAGTATCAGCCCCCACGCCACCACGCAAGGCAGGAGCGGGAAAACACATGCCCACCGACACCACTGCATCCTCAAGCGCCGAGCGGCTGGCCGAGGTGCGCCAGCGCATTGCCGATGCGGCACGGCAGGCCTCCCGTGCGCCGGAAGACATCACGTTGATTGCCGTCTCCAAGACCTTCTCCGCGCAGGCCATCACGCCGGTGCTGGCTGCCGGGCAGCGCCACTTCGGCGAGAATCGCGTGCAGGAAGCGCGCGAGAAGTGGCCCGGCCTGAAGGAGCGGTATCCGGACGTGGTGCTGCACCTCATCGGCCCGTTGCAGACCAACAAGGTGAAACACGCGGTGCGGCTGTTTGACGTGATCCACACCGTGGACAGGCCGAAACTGGCCGCCGAGCTGGCCCGCGAGATGGAGAAGCGGGGCCGCCAGTTGCCCGTTTTCGTGCAGGTGAACACCGGTGAGGAACCGCAGAAGGCGGGCGTGCCGCCACGGCAGGCCGATGCCTTCATCAAGGCCTGCCGCGAGGAATACGGGCTGAACGTGGTGGGCTGCATGTGCATCCCGCCGGTGGACGAGGAGCCGGCCCTGCACTTCGCCCTGCTGCGCAAGATTGCCGAGCGCAACGGCTTGCGCCAGCTCAGCATGGGCATGAGCCATGACTTCGAGGTGGCCATTGCCTTCGGTGCCACCCACGTGCGGGTGGGCAGCGCCATTTTCGGCCCGCGCAAGCTGCCTGCACATGGTGAATGATGGTGCTGCTTGCGGCGCTGACGGGCATGGGCGCAGGCGCGCCACAATTTTGGCGGGTTCTGACAGCTTCTGTTCAGCCTGGGCGTGGCATCAGGGTAGTGGCGGACGATGGAAGGGCTGCATGGGCAGCAGGCATTGAAAATCGATGCAGCGCAAGACTTTCCGGAGGAACCTTTGGCATGCGCAGATCATTTGCTTCGTTCACGGGCTGGATTGCCGCCGCGACGGTGGCAGGGATTATGGCCACCAGTGCGGTGGCAGAACCCTTGAACATGAGGTTTGACGTTTATGTCTCCGGCCTCAGGGTGATGAAAGTGAAATTCGATGGCGAGCTGAAGGCCGATTCCTACAGCGGCAGCGCCAGCATGCGGCCAAAGGGCTTTGGGGGCCTGTTCGTGAAGAACAGGCTGGACATGCGGGTGCAGGGGCGTTTCAACGACGCGCATGCCCGGCCCGTCAGTTTCTGGCTGAAGAGCCGCAAGAAAAAGAAGGAGCGCGAGGCCACCTTGCGCTGGACGAAGGGCGCAAGCACGCCGGAATGGAGTCGCAAGCCGCCGGTGAGCGATGCGGCAAGAAGGGAGATCGATGCCGCCATTGCCAATGGGGCCATTGATCCGCTGAGCCTGCTGTTTGCCATCGGACGGCGGCAGGCGGCCAACCCGTGCACCGGCAAGGTGCGCATCTTCGACGGGCGCACGGTGTTCGACCTGCGGCTGGCCTCCGTGGGGCGCGATGCCATCCGCAACATGAACTATTCCGGCCCGGCGCTGAAATGCCGGCTGGTATATGTGCCCGTTGCCGGCATGTCGGAAAAGAAGAAGCGCAAGCGCCTGAAGAACCCGCCGGTGTTCACCGTGTGGCTGGCACGCGTGCACAGCGCTGCCGGGCCGGTGCACGTGCCGGTTCAGGCATCCGGGCGCATGAAGGGGCGGCCCTTCACTGCCACGCTCAGCGATGCCCTGCTGGGCGGCAAGCCGTTGCGGGCTGCACGCTAGCCGCCTGCGGATGCGCACGTTCCGCCACGGCAAAAACCTTGACTTGGGCAAAAACCTTGACTTGCGCTGTGCATGAGGCAATCTTGCAGCGGAGGGGAGAAGCAGGAGCGATGGCGCGTTGAAGGGCGGATCTTTCCGTTTGGAGGGAGGATCTTTTCGTTTGTCCGTCAGTTAGCGGGAAATTAACCACCTTGTTGTTTCATGGCGGCCAGTGAAGCTGCCCAAAGGTGGCCGCAATTGTATGTCGTAAGAACAGCTGCACCCTGCGGGGGGCAGAAGATTCGCACGATGAGTTGCCACCACGAGAAGCGGGTTCGGCAGGTGGGTGTTGCGCCCGTTTGCCGGTCGGCTGATGGCAGAAGATGACGATCCGGCGCATTGGACGCCGCGTCATGGTGCAGGCGGAGCTGTTCCGTCAGGAGTGCTCCATGCGGAGCTCAAGCTCCGGGCAAGGAGGTGCCATGATGCTTGTGAGGTGCCTGCGTCGGCGACAGCGACTGACCGGAAGGGATGGCTGCATATGTGTGTGGTGAATGAGGTGGACAAGGCCGGTGGTGTTCCAGGCGTGGTGGTGCCGGCCTTTCGTGCGCGTGCCATGGTGGCGCTGCTGGGGCTGGCGATGACGGGCATGGCAGCCAGTGGTGCCAGCGCCGAGAGCCGCACCATCTCCATGTATCACGTGCACACGAAGGAGCGCATCACCGTTACCTACTGGAAGGACGGGCGCTTCATCCCCTCTGCCCTGCGCAAGCTCAACTGGTTCCTGCGCGACTGGCGCAAGAACAAGGCCGTGCGTATCGACCCGCGCACCATCGACCTCATCTGGAAACTGCACGCGGACCTTGGTTCCAAGGAGGTCATCCACATCATCTCCGGCCACCGTTCTGCTTCCACCAATGCCATGCTGCGCCGCATTGGCCGCCGTGTGGCGCGGCGCTCCCGCCACATCACCGGTCAGGCCATTGATTTCCGCTTTCCGGACGTGCCGTCATACAAGGTGCGCTACCTGGCGCTGGCCTATGGTGTCGGCGGTGTCGGCTACTATGGCCGCAATGGCTTCATTCACGTGGACACGGGCAAGGTGCGCCACTGGCCGCGCATGTCCCAGCGCAAGCTTGCCAGTGTCATCCGCCAGTATCGCCGCTACATCGGGCGTGGCTGGAAGCGGCGCTCCGGCGGTACCCTGCTGGCCAGCGTGAGCCGCAGCAGCAAGCGCACCAATTTCAATCGCAACAGCGCATCTGCCAGCACCAGGCCGGCCGTGCTGCTGGCCAGCGCTTCGGCCACCAGGAACGTTGCGAAGAACACCGCAAAGAAGGCGCGTGCGGCTGCCGCCAAGGCCACGGCTCCGGCCAGCGGCAAGGGGAACGGCAAGCCGATTCCGCTGCCCGGCCTGAAGCCGACCCTGCTGGCCAGTGCTGGCGGCAAGGCGGCTGCTGCCGGCAATGCCGCCGCCGTGGCAGCCGTGCCAACGCCGCGTGCGCGTCCGTACGAGGTGCTGGTGCTGGCTGCCAGCCGCATGGAGGTTACGCCGGCTTCCGCTCCGGCCACCATCACCAATTTCGCCAGGGGCGACAGCGCGCGGGATCCCATCGGCGTGGTCATTGCCAGCCTGCCGCCGGAGGCCGTTGCCGAGCCGGTGTCTTCGGAAACCGCTGCCACGGCAGGACAGAACCGGCGCTGGCCGAAGGTCATGCGCAGCGGCAAGCAGGATCTGGCCGTTGCCCTGCTCAATGGCACGGCACATGGCGTGCCCACGCTTGAGAAAATGGCGCTGGGCAGGCAGGGGACCGCCAATGCTGCAGGCAGTGGCAAGGGCGACATGCTGCAGGCCCCGCTGGGCATGACGGCAGAGCGCCTGGCCGCGCGGGATGGTGCGCCAATGCTGCGCACCACCAATACCCAGGGCGCTTCCATGTTCTGGCCCGGCATGCAGGTGCGCGCGGTGCCTGACCGCGAAAATCGTCCGCAGCGTGTCAATCGCACCGGCAAGGGAGACCTGCTGACCACCAGCCGCCAACAGCCGTCGCTGCGCAAGGCAGCCCTGCGCGAGGGAGCCTTGCAGGCCGGTGCGCCGCGTCCCATCAGCTTCCGTTGATGACATGATGGGCCGGGAGATTGTGCCTCCCGTGCTTTTCGCGCAGCCGCGGTCATGCATCTGTTGATGCGGGTGGCGTGGTTCGCGCAGCCTTCCATTCCTCGACGAAAAAAGCCGCATGTGAAGGAATCACATGCGGCCTGATCCGGGGCTTGTTGCGGGCCTTGCGGCGCACACGCCCGAAACGGGTATCTGCGGCGGGTTGTTCAGGCGGCCTTTTCCTGCTGCGCACCCTTGCTGCCACGCGCCTTGTTCAGCACGCCGCGAATTTCTTCCGTGGCCTGCGATTCGCTTACCCGGCGCACTGCCGCCACCTCGCGTGCCATCCTGTCCAGCGCCGCCTCGAACAGCTGGCGCTCGGAATAGGACTGCTCCGGCGCATCATCGGGGCGGAACAGGTCGCGCACCACCTCGGCCACGGCCAGGATGTCGCCGGAGTTGATCTTCGCCTCGTATTCCTGCGCCCGGCGCGACCACATGGTGCGCTTGATGCGCGGCTTGCCGCGCAGCACCTTCATCGCCTCCTCGACGATGTCCTTGCCGGAGAGCTTGCGCATGCCGATCTGCTCGCACTTGTTGGTGGGCACACGCAGGCGCATCTTTTCCTTCTCGAAGTCGATGACATAAAGCTCCAGCGCCATGCCGGCGATGTCTTCCTGCTCGATGGCGACGATGCGCCCCACGCCATGCGCCGGATAGACGATGAACTCGCCGGGCTTGAACGAAAGCTTCTTCTTCGTGCTTTTCTTGCTGGCCATGTGTCTGATGCCCTCGGTTTGTTGCAAATGATTGCAGGCGGACATTTGCACCCCTTTTCAGGGAGCGCGGTTCGGTCATTCCGTGCGCCAGCGGCTGCAGGCGGCCGTGGTCATCAATGACTGCCACCGAACCGCGCCCCCCTTGCCAAGAGGGAGGCGGATGCCTAGGATCAGGATGCTGGCAGAGATTCGCCGCACACCGCCAAGGCAGGCCTGAAACGAAACGGCAGGCCCGAAAAAATCCGAGCTCCGCAATGGAGGCTCGGGCAATGGTGGTGTGCCCACCCGGATCCTTCTTTTCCCCTTATACCATATCTTAACTGCCTGTTAAAGGTTCGAGGTGGCGCTTGTGCCGCCTGATGGGGTGATTTCTTGCCAGAGGGTTAACGCAGGACTGTCGGGTGCAAGCGCTTTCGAATCGAATTGTGCCCGCATCGGGTGATATGCGCCGTGTGGGGGGCGGGCATCTGCCGGGGCAGGCGAGTGGGCCGTGCCGGCAGGTGTCTTGTGCATTACAGGGATTGCTCCACCCGCCACTGCAGGCGCTGGCAGCGTTGCTGCATTTCGCGCCAGTGGGGAAAGCGCTGCAACAGCGTGCGGCAGGCGTGCAGGGCCTGCTCGTTGTCTTCCAGGGCGCGCAGCAGCCGCACCCGCAGCAGCAGCGCGGGGAAGTGATCAGGCTGCCTTTGCAGCAGTTCGTCGAGCATGGAGAGGGCCTGTTGCGGGCGTTGCGTCTGCCACAGGAAGAAGGCGAGGCGAAAGCGGGCTTCCGCATAGTCCGGCCAGCGCCGCACGGCCAGCCGCAGCAGTTCTTCCGCCGTGCCCAGCAACCCGGCAGCCTGCGCCGATTCTGCCTGCTTCAGCAGCACCTGGGCGCTTATCGGCCCGGCGGCAATCCATGCTTTCTGCAGCTTCTCGCGCAGGGCGGCGGCGCGGGCCGGGTCCCGCTCCTGCTTCAGTTGCCTGAGCAGCTGGTGCGCGGCTGATGTGGTTGCCCTGTCCGTGGTTGCCTTGTCTTCGGCAGGCATTGCCAGCGCTTGTGGCAGCGCCAGACCCGCCAGCAGCAGCCATGTGAGCAAGTGCGTTCTCATGCTCGGGAACATATCATGGCTTTTGGCGTGCCGACATGAAAAAAGCGCCAGCCATGATGGCGGCGCTGATGCAAGCATGCAAAGCTGCCTGGATGAAAGGATCTAATGAATGGAGCGGGCGATGAGATTCGAACTCACGACCCCAACCTTGGCAAGGTTGTGCTCTACCCCTGAGCTACGCCCGCTCATGTCCGGCACCTTGGAACCTCGGGCAAACCTCAGGTTCCCGGGCCCTGGCTTGTGCTCCCTGCCTTCAAGCCCCTTGGCCCGTCCGCCGGCGAAACGCTATATGGCGCAAAGCGAGATGGATTTCAAGAGGGTTTTGGAAGTGCCATGCATGAATGCAATGACAATGATGCAGGGAGCAATGGCGCTGATGGTGGTGCCCATGATGCCACCTGCGATGCCCCTGGTGAGATCGCCGGTGAAGGCGGCGCTCATGGCGATGGTGCGCCTGCCGGGCTGCCGCCACAGGCGGTGCGGCTGCTGGCGTTTCTGGAGCGGCTTGGCATCTCCACGCAGACGCAGCTGCATGAAGCGGCCTTCACGGTGGAAGATGCCAGGGCGCTGCGCGGCCTCATTCCCGGCGGACACACGAAGAACCTGTTCCTGAAGGACAAGAAGGGGCAGTTGTGGCTGGTGGTGGCGCTGGAGGACAGTGTCGTTGACCTCAAGCAGCTGCACAGGCGCATTGGTGCGGCGCGGCTTTCCTTCGGCAGGGCGGAGCTGCTGGAGGAGGTGCTGGGGGTGCGGCCCGGTTCCGTAACGCCCTTCGCGCTGATGAACGATAGCGGACGTCAGGTGCGGGTGGTGCTGGATGCGCGCATGATGCAGCATGACGTTCTCAATTTTCATCCCCTGGTGAATACCGCCACGACTTCCATTCGCCGCGAGGACTTCCTGCGGTTTCTCGATGCCACGGGGCATGAGCCGATCATCATTGATACAGGCTGCCGGAGCGACTAGAGTTGCAGGCAAGGCATTGGATGTGATGGTGTGATGACGGCGTTTGCCGGCCCGGCAGGATATGCCGAGGTTGCCGGCGACAGGGAGTGCCCGATCCGTGAACGAGATGATGAAGACATCCGCACCGCTGGCGCAGGGAGCGGTTGCTGCCGGCAAGGTGGCAGGGCAGGCTGTGCAAGCCGGCAAGGACGGCGCAGCTGCGCAGGGCAGCGCCACTTCCCTTGTCGGTCTTGAACGCGCGGCACTGATGCAGGTGCTGGCGGAAATCGGCGTGCCGGAGCGGCAGCGCAGGATGCGGGCGCAGCAGCTGTGGCACTGGATCTATCATCGTGGTGCGCGTTCCTTCGACGAGATGACCAACATCTCCAAGGCGTTGCGTGCACAGCTGGCCGAGCATTTCGACATCGCGCGGCCGGAGGTGGTGCAGGCGCTCAAATCGGTGGACGGCACCCGCAAGTGGCTGCTGCGCCTGCCGGCAGACGAGCACGGCCTGCGCCACGAGGTGGAGATGGTGTTCATCCCCGAAACCGACCGCGGCACGTTGTGCATCTCCTCGCAGGTGGGCTGCACGCTGAACTGCTCCTTCTGCCATACCGGCACGCAGAGATGGGTGCGCAACCTGACGGCAGCGGAGATCATCGGCCAGGTCTTGCTGGCGAAGGATGACCTGGGCGACTGGCCAGCGCTGCTGGAGCAGCACCCCAACCCGCCGGCGGCCGGGCGGTTCATCACCAACATCGTGTTCATGGGCATGGGTGAACCGCTCTACAACCCGCAGAACGTGTTCGCCGCCTGCCGCATCCTGGCCGATGGCGAGGGGCTGGCCTTGTCGCGCCGGCGCATCACCGTCTCCACCGCCGGCGTGGTGCCACAGATCCCCCGGCTGGGGGAAGAAACGGGCGTGATGCTGGCCATCTCCCTGCATGCCACCACCAACGAGGTGCGGGACGAGCTGGTGCCGCTGAACCGCAAGTATCCGCTTGAGGCACTGCTTGAGGCCTGCCGCGCCTATCCGGGGCTGTCGAACGCAAAACGCATCACCTTCGAATACGTGATGCTGCGGGGCGTGAACGACAGCGATGAGGACGCGCAGCGCCTGCTGAAGCTGCTCGAGAACATTCCGGCGAAGGTGAACCTCATTCCCTTCAACCCGTGGCCGGGCAGCCGCTACGAATGTTCCGACTGGGAGCGCATCGAGCGCTTTGCCGGAATCGTCAACGACGGCGGGCTGGCCGCACCCATCCGCACGCCGCGTGGGCGCGACATTCTTGCTGCCTGCGGGCAGCTGAAGTCCGAATCGCAGCGCTTGCGGGCGCGCGAGCGGCAGGCGCTGAAGCGCGGCCCGGAGGATGCGTGAGGGCCGTTGCGAACAGCCTGCCTTGCGGAATATTCATGCTGCCGGGGGGCAATGGTGCTTGCTTTTGGCGCTTGCGCGCCTATTTTTGAGAATGACTCCAAACTGTGGAGTGTGCCGCCCGGTCATGACGCGTGTTCATCATGATGTGCGCCGGGGCTTGTCCGGATGGCGCTTTTGCGCTCAAAACGACAGGTGGACACGTGTTTGCCGAAATTGGCCACCATGCTGGCCGTGGCGTGTGGCCGGGGCCTTGCAATGAGAATGGCCGCCATCGAAAGATGCCGAGGATCAGCCCGTGAACAACAACTTTCGCAATTTCGCCGTCTGGATCGTCATCGCGCTGCTGCTGTTTGCGCTGTTCAACCTGTTCCAGAACCCGTCGCAGCGGGTGCGAGCGACGGAAATCTCCTATTCGCAGTTCATCGAGCAGGTGGAGAAGGGCGAGATCAAGTCGGTAACCATCCGCGAGGAGCAGATTACCGGCCAGACGAAGAACGGCAGTCCGTTCCTCACCCATGCGCCGGCCAATGATCCCGACCTGCTGCGCATGCTGCGCGAGAAGAAGGTGGATGTGCGGGTGAAGCCGAAGGAAGAGCCGGGCCTGCTGCCGTCGCTGCTCATCAGCTGGCTGCCCATCCTGCTGTTCATCGGCATCTGGATCTTCTTCATGCGGCAGATGCAGGCCAACTCCGGCAAGGCCATGGGCTTTGGCAAGTCGAAGGCCCGGCTGCTGACCGAGATGCAGGGCAAGGTTACCTTCGATGACGTCGCCGGCGTGGACGAGGCCAAGGAAGAGCTGCAGGAGGTGGTGGAGTTCCTCAAGGATCCGCAGAAGTTCCAGCGCCTTGGCGGCAAGATCCCGAAGGGCGCGCTCTTGGTCGGCCCGCCGGGCACCGGCAAGACGCTGCTGGCCCGCGCCGTGGCCGGCGAGGCCGGGGTGCCGTTCTTCACCATCTCCGGCTCCGATTTCGTGGAGATGTTCGTCGGTGTCGGTGCCTCGCGCGTGCGCGACATGTTCGAGCAGGCGAAGAAGAACGCGCCGTGCATCATCTTCATCGACGAGATCGACGCCGTCGGCCGCCACCGTGGTGCGGGCCTCGGCGGCGGCAACGACGAGCGCGAGCAGACGCTGAACCAGCTGCTGGTGGAGATGGACGGCTTCGAGTCCAACGAGGGCATCATCATCATCGCCGCCACCAACCGGCCCGACGTGCTGGATCCGGCGCTGTTGCGTCCGGGGCGCTTCGACCGGCAGATCGTGGTGCCCAACCCGGACATCAAGGGCCGCGAGAAGATCCTGCGCGTGCACATGAAGAAGGTGCCGCTGGCGCCTGATGTGGACGTGAAGGTGCTGGCGCGCGGCACGCCGGGCTTTTCCGGCGCCGATCTCGCCAACCTGGTGAACGAGGCCGCCCTGCTGGCCGCCCGGCGCAACCGCCGCATGGTAACCATGCAGGACTTCGAGGATGCCAAGGACAAGGTGATGATGGGCGCGGAGCGCAAGTCCATGGCCATGTCCGAGGAGGAGAAGAAGCTCACCGCCTATCACGAGGGCGGGCATGCCATCGTGGCGCTGAACGTGCCCGACGCCGACCCGGTGCACAAGGCCACCATCATCCCGCGCGGGCGGGCGCTGGGCATGGTCATGCAGTTGCCGGAGGAGGATCGCTACTCCATGCGTTACCGGCAGATGACCTCGCGGCTGGCCATCATGATGGGCGGGCGCGTGGCCGAGGAGATCGTGTTTGGCGAGGAAAACGTTACCTCCGGCGCGCAGTCGGACATCGATCAGGCCACCAAGCTGGCGCGCGCCATGGTTACGCGCTGGGGCTTCTCCAAGGAGCTGGGGCTGGTGGCCTATGACGAGAACCAGGAGGAGGTGTTCCTCGGCATGTCCATCGGCCAGCGCAAGCACATCTCCGAGGAGACGGCGCAGAAGATCGATGCGGAGGTCAAGCGCATCCTCGATGAGGCCTACGAGACGGCCAAGCGCATCCTTACCGAGAAGCGCGATGACCTGGAAACGCTGGCCCAGGGGCTGCTGGAATACGAGACGCTGACAGGCGAGGAGATTCGCGACTTGCTGGCCGGCAAGCCCCCGAAGCGCGATGATGACAAGGATGATGGCGAGGAAGTGATCTCTGCTGTGCCCGTTACGCGCCCGAAGGGCGATGACGGCGGCGCGGAAGGATTGGAGCCGCAGCCGCAGGCATGATGCAGCTGCAGGCCTGCCCGGGCAAGCGGAGTTGCCTTCTTCCCCCGCTGCCGGGCGGCATTCGGAATCGGCATGAAGAAACCCCGGTCTGCCTTGCAGGCCGGGGTTTTTCCTGATGCAGCCCGGAAAAGAGGGGTATGCTGCCGGCTTAAGGGGCATGGGCCGGGCTCGGCAGGGTGCAGGGCTGCGGCGTTGGTGCAGGCAGGGTGTGAAATGCTGTGCAGTGCAATGCGCATGCGGGCGGGCCGCATGCGCCATGTGCAGCTTTTCAGCCGGCGTTGCCGTCTGTCTCCTCCACGTCGGGCAGCATGCCCAGCGCCTGCAGGTAGAGCGCCAGCATGGCCTCTTCCTCCTCGCGCTCCTGAGGGTCCTTCTTGCGCATGGCAATGACCTTGCGCATCACCTTGGTATCGAAGCCCAGCGCCTTGGCCTCGGCATAGACTTCCTTGATATCCTCGGCGATGGCCTTCTTCTCTTCCTCCAGACGCTCGATGCGCTCGACAAGGGAGCGCAGCTGCTCGCGCGCGAACGTGGATTCCCCCTGCATGGCTTGATCTCTCCACAATCATCACAAGAAGCCGGCTTTCACGATTCGCCCACTGGCGATGTCGCGCTCAGGTGTGCATCGGTTGCACCGGCGGCGTCAAGCGTGCGGCTGCTGCCCGGTGTCGCCTGCATCTCTTGCAGGGCATCGGCCAGGTGTGCAGCCCATGCCTGCTGCCCGGCGGCATCGGCAACCAGGTCCTGGCGTATTTCCACCAGCGTGTGCGCCAGTTTCTTGTGCACACCGTGGCGGTCCAGCGTATCGCCGGGCAGCCCGCCGCTGTAAGGCTCGTTGGCACCTATCACCATGTCCGGAAGATGACGGCGCAGCGTTTCCACCAGCAATGGGGAGATGCTGGGGTGCTGCGGGTCGAACAGGATGCCGGCGTGCCATGGGCGTGGCAGCCCCCTCCAGACCGGCGTGAAGGTGTGCACGGACAGCAGCAGCGGTTGCCTGCCGGCGCGCAGGAAAGCATCGATGCTGGCGGTGATGGCGTCATCGTATGCCTGCCAGAAGCGGCGCAGCCGCCGTTGGCGTTCCGTGGCATCGATCTCCACATTGCCGGGAATGATGGCACCATCGGCAATGCGCATGATCAGCGTCGGGTCATCGGTGCCGCGGTTGGGGTCTATCAGCAGCCGGGAGAAGCGCGACAGCACTGCCGGAGCGCCCAGCCGCGCCGCCAATGCCCGCGCCAGGCCGGATGCGCCTATGTCATATGCAATATGGCGCTGCAGTTCGCCTTTCGGCAGGCCCAGCCGGTCATATTCCGCAGGGATCGCATTGCTGGCATGATCGCACAGGATCAGGATGCCGGAGCTGATGCTGCCGGGGATGACCTCGAAGGCCTCCTCCTGCCGCGCCGGTAACATGGGTGCAACATCAACAGGGCAATGTGCTGGCGTGAAAGCGTCATGCTTGCCGGACATTGGCCTTGCATCCCTCTTGGTGCGTGTTTTCGCAGAAGAGCGGCCGCGCAAGGCGGACATTTCCTCATGGCAGAGGCTGTCATTGTCCGCCGTGCCCGGAGGGCGACAGTTGCAAAAGGATCGGCAGGGGCAGAAGATGGCGCGCCAGCCGGCACATTGCAAGGCCGGTGGTGCTTCCGTTCACCTCATTCCGGCCATCTGGCTGCTGCAGGCGCATTTCCGCGGGCTGTCGCGGCCATGCCCCTTGCCACCGGCAAGACGGCGGCGCTACAAGACCTCTGACGATTCCATGAAATCGGCCATTTTCCGTTGCATGCCAGCCAGCCGATGACCATCATCGTCAACGGCAAGGGAAACAGGCAGAACATGATGCGCCATACAGCCATTCATCGCGGCTTGCGACTGGTATCCGCCTTTGCTGCAGTGGGCATGCTGGGAATGTCGAGCGCAGGCAGCCCGGCCCTCGCGGACCTGAAGTTGTGCAACAAGACGGGCAGCACCATTGGCGTGGCGCTGGGCTACAAGGATGACAAGGGCTGGGCATCGGAGGGCTGGTGGAACATTCCGCCGCAGGGGTGCAAGACGCTGCTGCAGGGCGATCTCATTGCCCGTTACTATTACATTTTCGCCATCGACTACGACAAGGGCGGCACCTGGGGCGGCCCGGCGAAGATGTGCACGCAGGACAGGATCTTCACCATTCGCGGCCGCAAGAACTGCGAGGCCAGGGGATACAAGACGCGGGGGTTCTACGAGGTGGATACCGGCGAAAAGCTGGATTTCACCATCATGCTGCGCGAGGACAGCGGGCAGCGGAGCAAGGCGAAGTGATGGCCGCCACGCATGCCGGGGTGAAAGCGCGCGGCAATCGCAGGGTGTGAAAAAACGCCTGCTGCGGCACTGTGCGTCAGCGCCGGTTGCGTCATGACGATGTAAGAAGGCATCGACATCGGGACATGCCGGCAGCGGGGCGGATCGCACGGCGGACTTTCGTGCGGATTGCGCGGGATGCCTGGCATCGGGGCTGGCCATGACAGCCGTGCATCGGCATGGATGAAATCGAGGGGACAGGACAAGCCGTGAAGAGAGAGCGCAAGGTAAAGATTCTGGCGACCCTGGGGCCGTCTTCCAACACCGAGGAAAAGATCGAGGCACTGTTTCTGGCCGGTGCGGATGTCTTCCGCATCAACATGAGCCATTCCACGCACGAGATGCTGGCCGATTATCACGCGATGATCCGCGCCGTGGAAAAGCGGCATGGCCGGCCTATTGGCATCCTCGTGGACCTGCAGGGGCCGAAGCTGCGCATTGGCGAGATCGCCGATCCGCCGGCGGTGCTGGAGCCGGGGGATACCTTCGTGCTGGATGACGACCCGGCCCCGGGCAACGTGGAGCGGGCGCATCTGCCCCACCCTGAAATCTTCGATGCCATTCGTGCCGGTGATCAGGTGCTGCTGAACGATGGGCTCATCCGCCTGGTGGTTACCGACGTGGAGCCGGGGCGCATCATCACCCGCATCATTCATGGCGGGCCGCTGTCCTCGCGCAAGGGGGTGAGCCTGCCGGACACGGTGGTGCCGCTCTCCGCCATGACCGACAAGGACAAGGCAGACCTGGAATACGCCTGCAAGCTGGGCGTGGACTGGATTGCGCTGTCCTTCGTGCAGCGGCCGGATGACGTGGCGGCAGTGCGCAAGATGGTGCGGGGGCGTGCCGGCGTGCTGGCCAAGATCGAGAAGCCGGCAGCGCTGCGTTGCCTGAAGGAGATCATCGATCTTTCCGATGCCCTGATGGTGGCGCGTGGCGACCTGGGCGTGGAGCTGCCGCTGGAGGCCGTTCCGGGCTGGCAGAAGCGCATCACCCGTGCCGCACGGCGTGCCGGCAAGCCGGTGGTGGTGGCCACGCAGATGCTGGAATCGATGATCGAGAACCCCTCACCGACGCGGGCCGAGGTGTCCGACGTTGCCACCGCCGTGTTCGAGGGTGCGGATGCCATCATGCTGTCAGCCGAGTCGGCCGCCGGAAAATGGCCGGTGGAGGCAGTAACCACCATGGACCGCATCGCCCAGAACGTGGAGAGCGATCCGAACTATCGCGACATCATCCGCAGCCAGCTCGATACCAAGCCGGAGCCCACCACCGCCGATGCCATTTCCGCGGCGGCGCGCTCCATTGCCGAAACGCTGAAGGTGGCCTGCATTGTCTCCTACACCTCCTCCGGCTCCACCGGCCTGCGCATCTCGCGCGAGCGGCCGGAAGTGGCCATCATCGCGCTCAGCCCGCGCATGGAGACGGTGCGGCGGCTGTCGCTGGCCTGGGGACTGCATTGCGTGGTTACCGAGGATCCGCAGGACCTGGACGACATGGCAGACAAGGCCTGCCGCATCGCCTACCGCGAGGACATGGCGATGATCGGCGAGCGTGTGCTCATCACCTGCGGTGTGCCGCTGGGCACGCCGGGTGCCACCAACATGCTGCGCATTGCCGATGTAACGGCGCAGGTGGCGCGCAGCATGAAAGGGGATGCAGCCTCTCAGGGCGCGGCTGCGGATGCCTGATTCGTTTCATGGCCGGCTGTCAGGGGGGCATTGCCAGGACGGCTTGCTTTTCTTCACGTTCGATTCGTGGAGCGCTTCGCCGCGTGGGCGCATGGTCAGCGCTCATCGCCTTCCGGCCAGATGAGATGATAGAAGGCGATGGCCAGGGCAATGATGGCCCCGGCCAGCAACCACGAGCGGAAATGGCCCAGGGCGAACTGCACGCCGACGTAGGCGGCACCGGCCAGCCCCACCAGCAGCGCCAACCGCAGGGCCATGCGCTCGTTGTCGCGGTTGTTGTCGTTGTTGTCGTTCATGCGCTGGTGCTGTCGTTCGTGGTTTTTCCGGTATCGGGCCGGGCAAGCCTCTGCAGCCACCATTCGGCCATCTGGCGCACGTTCTGCGGCGCGGTGCCGCCGAAGCTGGTGCGCGAGGCGACGGAGTTCTCCACCCCCAGCACCGAGAACACGTCCTGCGTGATGCGCGGCTCCACCTGCTGCATCTCCTCAAGCGAGAGGTCGGGCAGGTCCACGCCCTTTTCCTCGGCCAGCGCCACCAGCCTGCCGGTAACGTGATGGGCCTGCCGGAACGGCATGTTCAGCGTGCGCACCAGCCAGTCGGCAAGGTCGGTGGCGGTGGAGAAGCCTTGTGCGGCGGCAGCGCGCATGGCTGCCTCGTTCGGCTCCATGTCGGCCACCATGCCGCGCATCACCTCCAGCGCCAGGGAGAGCGTGTCCAGCGCATCGAAGGCCGGTTCCTTGTCCTCCTGCATGTCCTTGGAATAGGCCAGCGGCAGCCCCTTCATCACCACCATCAGGGCCACCATGGCACCAATCACCCGCCCGGCCTTGGCGCGGATCAGCTCCGCCGCATCCGGGTTGCGCTTCTGCGGCATGATGGAGGAGCCGGTGGTGAAGCGGTCTGACAGGCGGATGAAATCGAACTGCGCGGAAGACCAGATGACCAGCTCTTCGGCGAAGCGCGAGAGATGCGTGGCGCAGATGGATGCCGCTGCCAGCGTCTCCAGCACGAAATCCCGCGCCGAGACGGCATCGATGGAATTGCGCATGGGCTGCGCGAAGCCCAGCGCCCGTGCCGTCGTCTCGCGGTCGATGGGAAAGGAGGTGCCGGCCAGCGCTGCTGCGCCCAGCGGTGATTCGTTCAGCCGCCTGCGGGCATCGGCAAGGCGCGAACGATCACGCCCGAACATTTCCACGTAGGCCAGCAGGTGGTGGCCGAAGGTAACCGGCTGCGCCACCTGCAGGTGGGTGAAGCCGGGCATGATGACATCGGCATGCGCCTGCGCCTTCTCCGCCAGCACCCGCATCAGCGCCGTGAGCTGCTCCATCAGGTGGTCGATGGTGTCGCGCACATACAGGCGGAAGTCGGTGGCCACCTGGTCGTTGCGCGAGCGCGCGGTGTGCAGCCGCCCTGCCGCATCGCCGATGATTTCCGAAAGCCTTGACTCCACGTTCATGTGGATGTCTTCCAGCGCGCGCGAAAACGTGAACTTCCCTTCCTCGATTTCACTTGCCACCTGCTCCAGTCCGGCCAATATCTTCTCGGCGTCTTCCGGCGCGATGATGCCCTGCTCCGCCAGCATGCGGCAATGCGCCTGCGAGGCGGTGATGTCCTGCCGGTAGAAGCGCTTGTCGAAGTCGATGGAGGCGTTGATCTCTTCCATCAGCTCGTCGGGGCCGGTGGAGAAGCGTCCGCCCCACATGCGGTTGGCCATGATGTCTGCTCCGTTGGTTTCGCAACTCATCCCAAGACGGGAGTGGCGGCATGCCGAAAGATGACAAGATGCCCGCCCCGCGCTCGATGATCCGCTGGATATTGCTGGCGGCGGGGCTGGCAGTGGCGGTGTTGTATGCCATGGAGGCCCGGCAGGGCAAGCCACCGGCCGAGGGGGATGCGGCTTCCCGGCAGGAAACGCCGGTGCTGCCTTCGGGTGCCCTGTCTCCGGCATTGGCCACGGGCGCGATGCGGCAACTGAAGATCCATGCCCGGCCACAGCCACTGCCGGAACTGGCGGCGCTGGATGCCGAGGGCAGGCCGCGGGCGCTGCAGGAGTGGCGCGGCAAGGTGTTGCTGGTGAACTTCTGGGCCACGTGGTGTCCGCCGTGCCGCAAGGAGATGCCGCACATCGCGGCATTGCAGAAGGCGTTTGCCGATGCCGATTTCCTGGTGCTGGCCATTTCCGAGGATACGCGCGGGCATGACTGGGCGCGGCAGGGGCTGAAGATGCTGGGCGCGGACAACCTGATGCTGCTGTGGGACAGGGGCGGCGCGGCCCTGCGCGCGGTGAAGGAGCGCGCGCTGCCCGTTACCCTGCTGGTGGACCGGCAGGGGCGCGAGGTGGCGCGGCTCATCGGCCCGGCGGACTGGAACAGCGATGAGGCGCATGCCATCATCCGCGCCCTGCTGGCGCAAAAGTGAATGCGCGACGCAAACCGGTGGTTGTCCCGGGCTTGCAGCCGGCGGGGTGATGATGCATCTTGCGGTGCGGAACGAGGGCTGCATCCGGTTTCGGGCATGATGGGGGTGTATAGGTGATGCCTGCCAGTTGCCGCGCGCCATGAAGGGCAACAGGCAACAACGGACACAAACGGTCATCAACATCAAAGACAACAGCCGGAACAGCCAGATGTTCGAATACGACATTTCCTTCTGGGCCGCCTTCACCGCCGGGGTCATCTCCTTCATCTCGCCCTGCGTGCTGCCCCTGGTGCCACCGTACCTGGCCTACATTGCCGGGGTGAACATGCAGGAGCTGACGCGGCAGGCCACGCCCAGCGCCAATGGCACGACCACCCTCGGCGCTGGGGGAAGTGGCGCGGCGGGTTCCGTCATCTCGTGGCGCGTGGCGTTCATCGCGCTGGTGTTCGTGGCCGGCTTTTCCACCGTGTTCGTGGCCATGGGGGCATCGGCCTCGGCCATTGGCCAGCTGCTGCGCGAATACATGGACATCCTTTCGAAGGTGGCGGGCGTCATCATCATCATCATGGGCCTGCATTTCCTGGGGGTTTTCCGGCTGCCGTTCCTGCTGCGCGAATATCGGCTGAACGTGAATGCCAAGCCGGCCACCTTGCTGGGAGCCTATGTCATGGGCCTTGCCTTTGCGCTCGGCTGGACGCCGTGCATCGGCCCGGTGCTGGCGGCCATCCTGGCGATGGCGGCGCAGGAAGAGAGCGTGGCGCAGGGCGCGGCACTGCTGTCGGTCTATTCCGCCGGGCTGGGCATTCCCTTCCTGCTGGCTGCTGCCCTGCTGGGGCCGTTCATGGGGGCAATGAAGCGCTTTCGCCGCTACATGGGCGTGGTGGAAAAGGTGATGGGCGGCTTTCTGGTGCTGACCGGCATCATGTTCCTCACCGGCACCATCCAGCGGCTGTCGGTATGGCTGCTGGAGACCTTCCCGGCGCTGGCAAACGTCGGTTGAGCGACATTTCGTCCGAGGCGAGCAACCAAACCTTAATGCAATTGGATGTAAGGGAATGGTTGCTAGGGGGGCGCTGTCGTCAACCTCTCAACGGGAAGGGATGAGGCGTGTTTGATCGTTGCAAGCATTACGTCAGAAGGATTGTCGCGGACGAGAACGGGGCCACGGCCATCGAATATGGCCTCATTGCCGCCGCCATGGGCCTGATGCTGGTTGCCGCCATGCCGACATTCCGCGCTGCATTGCAGGATCTCTACGGGGCGGTTGCCAGCGCCGTGCAGACGGCCAACAATTCCTGAGAACGGGTTCTCCTGTTGCCTGCTGATGCAGATGCCGGCATGATGTGGCGCAAGACGAGAATGCGCCGGTTGGCTTCGCAGCATGATGCTGCGGGGCGTGGCTGGCGGCACCTGGATCATCATCAGCAGGTTTTGTCCGCATCATGCTGCCCATTGCCACCACCGTGGCCATGCGCCATCCGCCGCTCGTTACCTGGGGGTTGATCGGCGTAAACGTCTTTGTCTTCTTCTTCGTGCAGCTGCCCATTGCCCGCATGGGCGGCGAGGCGGCGCTGCATGCCTTCCTGGTGCAGTGGGGGCTGGTGCCGGCGCGCTATTTCGTTGATGGCTGGGCCGCTGCGCAGGGGCTGGATGGCAACCTGCTGCCGTTTCTCACCAACACCTTCCTGCACGGCGGGCTGATGCACCTGGCGTTCAACATGTGGACGCTCTACATCTTCGGCCCGGCGGTGGAAGACCGCATGGGGCCATTGCCCTACCTGCTTTTCTACCTGGCCTGTGGCGTGGGGGCATCTTTGGCGCATGCGCTGATGAATGCCGATTCGGTGCTGCCGGCCATTGGCGCATCGGGTGCCATTGCCGGCATAAGCGGTGCCTACGTGCGGCTGTTTCCGCATTCGCGCATCGTCATCATGGTGCCGGTGCTGTTCCTGCCGTTCTTCTTCGAGCTGCATGCGCTGGCCTTTGCCGCCATCTGGCTGGGCATGCAGATGATCTCCGGCATCTCGGCGCTGTTCATGCCGCCGGACGTGGGCGGGGTGGCGTGGTGGGCGCACATTGGCGGCTTTGCCGTCGGCTGGCTCATGGCCACGCACTGGCTGAAGCGGCCACGCCAGCGCCTGTTGCAGCCCGATGAGGGAAAATACGGCTGCTGTCCGGACGGGCGGCGCAACCATGCCGGCCCCTGGGGACCGCGTGCAGGATGACATGATGCGGGAGCTGCCCCATGCCGGGAACCGGCCGGATTTCATTGGTTGACGCCGGGCATCATGCAGCGCATGCTGCTCTTGGAGCATGATCATTCATGCAGGATCATGCAGGCGCATCACGCCTGTGTGCAGGCCAACGGAACGAGTGCAACAGCGGCGAGGGAGTTTCACGCATGGGCCCGATGGACATCTTCTGGCTGTTCTTCATCCTTTCCATGTTGCAGCCGGTGTTGCAGCGCAAGCTGCTGGATGCCATGCGCCAGCGCAAGATCGCGGAGATCGAGAAGAGCCGCGGTTCGCGCGTCATCCTGCTGGTGCATCGGCAGGAGACCATGAGTCTTCTGGGCTTTCCGCTGATGCGGTTCATCAACATAGAGGATTCGGAAGAGGTCATCCGCGCCATTCAGCTCACCGATGACAACGTGCCGCTGGATCTCATCCTGCACACGCCCGGCGGGCTGGTGCTGGCAGCCACGCAGATTGCCCGCGCGCTGAAGGAGCATCCGGCGAAGACCACCGTCTTCGTGCCCCATTACGCCATGAGCGGCGGCACTCTCATCGCGCTGGCGGCGGACGAAATTGTCATGAGCAAGCATGCCGTGCTGGGGCCCATTGACCCGCAGCTGGGGCAGCGTCCGGCAGCTTCCGTGCTGAAGGTTCTGGAGCAGAAGCAGGCGAAGGACATCGATGACGAAACGCTGATCCTGGCCGATATCTCGCAGAAGGCCATTGCCCAGGTGCAGCGCACTGCGGAACACCTGCTGGCCGGCAGCATGGGGGCGGAAGAGGCGAAGAAGCTGGCGCGCACGCTGTCGGAAGGGCGCTGGACGCATGATTATCCCATCCTGCCCGACGAGGCGAAAGAGCTGGGGCTGAACGTTTCCACCGACATGCCGCAGGAGGTGCTGGAGCTGATGACATTGTATCCGCAGCCCACCCGCATGTCGCCTTCGGTGGAATACGTGCCGGAGCGCCGCGGCAGCAGCAGGCCGGCCCCCACCTGGCGCGGTGATCAGCCATGATTGCGGGCCTTGCCTGCTCGTGCGGGTATCACGCAAGCGGAGCAGCCGGGGTTTTCTGACGATCATTCGGACAGGCCCGACAGCCCTGAAGCGGGCTGATGCTCAGCGCCCGGCTGCGGTAGTCGGCACGATGCTGGCGGAGGCTGCCGCGCGCTGGCGGATGAGCGTGGCAGGGCGCGGGCGTGGTTTTGGCACCTTGCCTTTCGTCATTGGGGCAGGCGGCAACAGGGCCGCCAGCATGGCGCTGTCCTCGGGTGCCATGGCGTTGCAGCCGATGTCCTGCACCACGGCATGGCGGCACAGTGCCGTTGCCAGCTGCTCCGGCAGGTTCCACACCACCCCGATGGCCGGGCCGTTGCGGTAGCGCTTGCCGCGCCGCAACTGCTGCCAGCGTTCATGCATGCCTAAGCGTTGCAGGGCGGCTTCGGAAATGCGGGTGATGCCGTGCGTGTCGGCTGCCCGGTCGAACATGTCTGCCGCCAGCAGCATTCCCTGGGTGGCCGCCACCGCCCGCATGGGCGAGGCAAACGGCCCCAGCACCACGCTCCAGCCAGTGGCACCAGCTTCCAGCATGCCGGCATGCACCTGCGGCAGCACGCGGGTGCGGCAGATGCCGTGCGTCAGGTCGGGTGCCGGCAGCGCCTCGTTGCGCAGGCGGGAGACGGGAATGCGCAGGCCCTGCCGCGCCTGGTGGCGGCGGAAGCCTTCCTGCAGCAGGATGCGGGCAACACTGGCGCGGTTGTAGGCGGAGCGGCGGCCGAACACCACCGCGCCCAGCAGCACGCCATCGCGATAGGCCGTGGCCAGCAGGTTGAAGCCGGAGGCACAGATGAAGCCGGTCTTCATGCCGTTGGCTTCCGGCATCATGAACAGCAGGTGATTGCGGTTTTTCAGCTTCGCCAGGGTGATCTTGCCGTTTTTCAGGCGCACCGGCTTTTCCACCTCGCGCAGGGAAAAGAAGCGCCACCATTGCGGTTGGCGGGAGAGAAAGCGGGTGTAGATGGCGCGTGCCAGCAGCGCCATGTCGCGTGCCGTGCTCACCTGCTGCGGGTGATGCATGCCGTGGGGGTTGGTAAAGCGGGTTGCCGTCATGCCCAGCCGCCGTGCTGCCTGATTCATGCGCTGCACGAAGGCGGGCACATTGCCGGCCACGGCTTCTGCCAGCGCCAGCGCCATGTCGGCATCGGAGCGCACCATCAGGAAGGTGAGCATGCGGCCGATCGTCATGCGGTCGCCGGGCTTCACGCCGTATTTCGCTGCACCGCGCTCCACGCCGCGCACCACCTCGGCAGAGATCACCGTCTCGTCGTCGAACGACAGCTGGCCGCGGGCCACGGCATCCATCACCAGCCAGGCGGTCATCAGCTTGGTCAGCGAGGCCGGGTGCCAGCGCCTTCCGGCATCATGGGCCAGCAGCACCTCGCCGTTGTGCATGTTGAACACCAGTGCCGGCATGGCATCGCGCGCCTGGGCATGTTGCACAATGCCTGACAGCGGCAGAACGATCATCAGCAGCACAGGCAGCGCTGCTGCCTGCATGAACAGTTTCAACACCCGCTTTGCCATCACCAGCATCCGATTCGTGCCTGTCTCGTGCATCCTGTATAGGCAGCGGGCAGCCATTGCCGCAATGCGCTGGCGTGCGCAGAGATGCGCGTGCGCCCAAATGTCTCTGCCCATGTGTCTTGCCGGGCACCTGTTGTGCACTGACAGGTGGCCAGATTGCGGCAGATGCTTGCAGGGGGGCGAAAGTCGCGATAAGACGCGGGGCAGATGCTGCGACTTGACGCAGGGGGAACCATACCGGCAACGCGACAATACCGGAGATGAGCGCACATGGCGCGCGTGGTGATGAAATTCGGCGGCACCTCGGTGGCCGACATGGAGCGCATTCGCAACGTGGCGCGGCATGTGGCGCGAGAGGTGAAGGCAGGGCACCAGGTGGCGGTGGTGGTCTCGGCCATGGCCGGGGAGACCAACAAGCTGGTGGGCTTCGTCGAGGATGCCTCGCCAACATTCGATGCGGCGGAATACGACATGGTGGTTTCCTCCGGCGAGCAGGTAACCTCCGGGCTGCTGGCCATCGTGCTGCAGGAAATGGGCATTCCGGCGCGTTCATGGTGTGGCTGGCAGGTGCCCATAGAGACCACCGGCGTGCACGCCAAGGCGCGCATTACCGACATTGCGCCCGACAACCTGCTGTCCTCCTGGGAACAGGGAAAGGTGAACGTCATTGCAGGCTTTCAGGGCATTGGCCCGGATGGGCGCATCACCACCCTGGGGCGTGGCGGCTCGGATACCTCGGCGGTGGCGGTGGCGGCGGCGCTCGATGCGCGCTGCGACATCTACACGGATGTCGATGGTGTCTATACCACAGACCCGCGCATCGTGCGCGAGAAGGCACGGCGCATCGGGAAGATCAGCTACGAGGAAATGCTGGAGCTGGCCTCGCTTGGCGCAAAGGTGCTCCAGACGCGCTCGGTGGAGCTGGCAATGGTGCACAAGGTGCCGCTGCGCGTGCGCTCCAGCTTCGATGACCCCGATTCACCGCTGCAGGTGATGGAAGACGGCAGCGGCCCCGGCACCCTGGTTTGCGACGAGGACGAGATCATGGAACAGCAGGTTGTTACCGGCATTGCCTATGCGCGGGACGAGGCGCAGGTGGCGGTGCGGCGGGTGAAGGACAAGCCCGGCATTGCCGCTTCTGTCTTCGGGCCGCTGGCCGATGCCAACATCTCGGTGGACATGATCGTGCAGAATGTCTCCACCGATGGCTATGCCAACATCACCTTCACCGTTGCCCGCAACGACCTGCGCCGCGCCGTGGAAGTGCTGGAGCGCGAGCGCGACAACATCGGCTTCGAGACGCTGGATACCTCGGCGGAGGTGGCGAAGGTATCCATCGTCGGCATCGGCATGCGCAGCCATGCCGGCGTTGCATCGCAGATGTTCCGGGCCCTGGCGGAGAAGGGGGTGAACATCGAGGCCATCACCACCTCCGAGATCAAGGTTTCGGTGCTCATCGACGAGGCCTACCTGGAGCTGGCGGTGCGCACGCTGCACACTGCCTTCGGGCTGGACGCGGCCTGAACCCCTGCGCAAACCGGACGGAGCGCCTGCATCATGCCGCAGAGCCGCATTGCACACCGCCAGTTCCTGCCCGTTCGCCGCGGCGGCGGTGATGCGCGTGCCGCTCGTGCATGGCGAAAATGCATTTCCGCAGGGCGCATCGGAGGCGCGGTGCAATGACTTCGGCCAGCCATGTTCCGCGCCTCCTGCTCCGCAGGTTGCGCGCGATCATGGCGGAGCGGGAGCCGGCGCAACAGAAACTCGACCGCATCGTCAGGCTCATTGCCGCCGACATGGTGGCAGAGGTGTGCTCGCTGTATGTGCTGGTGGGCGATGACACGCTGGAGCTGTTCGCCAGCGAGGGGCTGCGGCCGGAGGCGGTGCACCGGGTGCGGCTGGCTGTCGGCGAAGGACTGGTGGGCACCATTGCCGCCACGGCCGAGCCGCTGAACCTGCCGCAGGCACGGCGACACCCGGCCTTCCGCTACCTGCCGGAGACGGGTGAGGATGCCTACAGCTCCTTCCTCGGCGTGCCCATTCTGCGCGGCGGACTGGTGAGCGGCGTGCTGGTGGTGCAGAACCGCAAGCCCCGCCAATACACGGAAGAAGAGCGGGAAGTCCTGGAAGTCATCGCCATGGTGCTGGCGGAGTTCCTTGCTTCGCCGGAGGTGCAGGCGTTGCGCGAGGCGCTGGGCGTGGCGCGCGTGCGCAGCCACCACCTGCATGGCGAGGGCCTGCTGCCGGGGCTGGCCATCGGCCGTGCATGGCTGCATGAACCGCGCATCGTCATCCGCCACTTCGAGGCTGCCGATGCCCGCGCCGAGCATGACCGGCTGCACGAGGCACTGGGCATGCTGCGGGCGCAGTTGCAGCGTGCGGCCAATGACCCGCGCCTGCCGGAAGGTGATCCGCGCGATGTCTTCGAGGTGCTTGGCATGTTTGCCAGCGATCGCGGCTGGATCGCCCGCATGGAGGACTACATCCGCTTCGGGCTGACGGCGGAGGCGGCGGTGGCGCGCGTGCAGGCGGACAACCGCGCCCGCATGTTGCGCCAGCGCGATCCCTACCTGCGGGCGCGGCTGCATGATCTCGACGACCTTTCCTGGCGGCTGCTGCGGCTGCTGGCGGGTGATGCTTTCCTCGCGGATGCGGCAAACGATGGTGATGCAGATGCCGGCAAGGGCGGCAGTGGTGAACAGGCTGCCGTTTCCGACCCGCTGGCGGCAGTGGCGGAAGATGCCGATTCATGCTCCGGCAGCGAAGACAGGTGCATCCTGTTTGCCCGCGGCATGGGGCCGGCGGAGCTGCTGGATCATGATCATCGTCGCATTGCCGGGCTGGTGCTGGAGGAAGGAGCGAGGCAGGCACATGTAACCCTGGTGGCGAAGGCCCTGGGCATTCCGCTGGTGGCCGGGGTGGCGGGGGCGACCGACCTGGTGGAAAACGGCGATGTGGTCGTTGTCGATGGCCGCCGGGGAGAGGTGTTGATCCGGCCTGACGAGACCCTGCTGGACTCGGTGCGCCAGCGCCTGCACATGCGGGCAAACACGCGCAAGCGCCTGCATGCCCTGCGCAATGCCCCCAACCGCAGCCGCGATGGCGTGCGCATCGGGTTGTTCATCAATGCCGGCCTGCCGGCGGACCTGGAGCATCTGCAGGCTTTCATGGTGGATGGCATCGGCCTGTTCCGCACCGAGATGCATTTTCTCATGCGGCGGCATCTGCCCGGGCGGCAGGAGCAGCAGGCGCTTTATGCCTCCGTGCTGAAGGCAGCGGCAGGGCGGCCGGTGCATTTCCGCACGCTGGACATCGGCGCCGACAAGGTGCCGCTGTTCATGACGCAGCAGCGCGAGCCCAACCCGGCCATGGGCTGGCGGGCGGTGCGCATGGGCCTTGACCGGCCGGGGCTGCTGAAGATGCAGTTGCGCGCCCTGCTGACGGCGGCGGCAGAGCAGTTGCCGGCACGAACGGAAGCACCCGGTGCCGGTGATGATGCCGCGGGCGGAAACGGCAGGGCAGCGGCTGGCGAAGCGCTCAACGTCATGTTCCCGATGATTGCCGATATCGGTGAGCTGCGCGCGGCAAAGGAACTGCTGGCCGGGCAGGTTGCGGCGTTGCGGCGTCTGGGCAGGCCGGTTCCGAATGCCGTGCGGGTGGGTGTGATGCTGGAGGTGCCGGCCCTGTTGTGGCAGTTGCCGGCACTGCGGCGGGAGGCGGACTTCATCTCCATTGGCACCAACGACCTGATGCAGTTCATCTTTGCGGCCGATCGCACCAATCCGCGCACGGCGCAGCGTTACGATCCGTTGCACCCGGCCATGCTGCGCCTGCTGGCGCAGCTGCAACGGCAATTGTGCATCGCTGACGGGCGCAAGGTGCCGGTAACCGTATGTGGCGACATGGCGGCCAACCCGCTGGAGGCGATGATGCTGCTGGGGCTGGGATTCGAACGCCTGTCGATGCCTCCGGCCGGCCTTGAGCCGGTCAAGGCCATGCTGCACAGCCTGCCGTTGCGCCGGTTGCGCCGGGCGGTGGCCGAATGGCTGGCGGATGATGCGCCATCATGCAGCCTGCGTGAACAGGCCGCGCGCTTTGCCCGCGACAATGGCGTGGACGTGCTTGGCCTGTAAGGGGCAGGCACTTCTTCTCGTGCTGCAGCCCGGCCTGCCACCTCTTCGGCGGAGGCGGGCTGGTGCGTTCATCATTCCCTTACCATTTTCGTTCACCATGCAGGGGAAAGCATGGGCGTCGTGCCGCCTGCGCAGGCAGGTGTGGCGGCGGCGCACATCACATGATCACCAGTGCCGGGACCGGAACCATGAGCAACGACCTGCATCCGCACACCACAGCCCAGCCAATGAACGAGGGGCCACAGGCAGGCATGGCGGTGGAGAGCGCCATGCGGGCACCTGCTGCCGATGCATCGGCAGCCGCCATGGATGATGCCACGCAGGCTGTTTCCGGCCATGCCGCGGCTGCACACGAGCATGCCGGAGCGCCGCAAGGGCATGCCGCAACAGCGCAGGAGCACGCGGAGAGCACCGATGCCGCAACGGGCGAAGCGGCTGCTGCGGGGGGCACGCGCGCCTTCTTCCGGCCGAAGCCCGATGGTGCCGTGGATCCGGCAGGAGAGGCCGGCTGGTACCTGGAGCGCGAGCGCGAGCGGCGTGGCCTGTCGCTGCAGACGGCAAGCCGTGCCACCGGCGTGCATCCGCAGCATCTGCGGGCCATCGAGCTGGGCATGCTGGAAAATCTGCCCGAGCGCTCGGAAGCCCTGCGCATGATAGGCGTGTATGCGCGTTTCCTGGGGTTTGATCCGCAGCCGCTGGTGGCACACCTGGAGGCCTGTCTGCCGCAGCAGAAGCAGCAGCCGGGCGATGAACGCGCCTTTTCCTCCGCCCGCATCATCCCGTTTCCGCTCATCGAGCGGCTGCGTGGCCTCGGGCGCTCGCCGGGCGGCATGGGAGCATCGGTGCTGGTGCTGATGCTGCTGTTCGGCGGCCTTTCCTGGAGCCTGTGGCCGACCTCAAGCACCCCGGCAGGCGATGCAGCCACCACCGTGGCGCAGGCCCCGGCGGCAACTGGCGAGCGGGCCGATGCCGCATCCGCCAAGCTGGCCGATGAATCGACTGCGGTCGAGGCCGATCAGGAGGAAACACGCATCACGTCCGCCGATGCCGGGGAAACGCAGCCGGCGGCAGATCCCATCGCCGCGCTGATTGCCCGCACCGTGCCGGAGGTGGCGCAAGGCGGGCAGGAACAGCCGGCAGAGGCAGAGCCGATGCCTTCCAGGCAGGCGATGCAGGTGGCGTCGGCGGAAAAGGCAGCAGGTGAAAAGCCTGTCCGCAAGCCGACCGAAGCCGCAGCTTCGAAGCTGCCGCCCGCACCAATTGCGCCACCGGGCATGGATGCAGCCGCACCTGCCCAGGCAGCGGCTTCTCCGACAGCCACGCAGCAGGCCGACGCGCCGCTGGATCCGCAGGCGGTGAGACCGCTGCAGGCGGTGCCGGAGAAGGGTATCGCCCTGCGCGCGGCGGAGCAGATCTGGTTGAGGCTGGAGGATGATTCCGGCCTGCCGTGGTTCGTCGGTTTCCTCAAGGCGGGCGAGGTGCTGGTGCTGCCCAGCGACCGGCCGCTGCGCCTGTCTGCCAGCGACGTGCACCGGCTGGAATGGTATGTGAACGGCCGCCGCATGGGCAAGCTGGGCAAGCGCGGCGCGGATTTCCTCAGCGAGCCGCTGGGCAGCCTGTATCGGCAAAGCGGCATGCGCGTGCCGGGCAGCAAGCCGGCCGGCTGATGGCGCATGTTCACGCCGCCGGGCGATGCTGCCAGGTGCGATGGCGACAGTATATATCTCCCCCTCAGGATGGCTTTTCTGCTGACAACAGAAAAAGCGGGCGGCGGTCCTTCACCGCCGCCCTTTCTGCCTGATGGCAGTGCTGCAGGCAGGCGGGAAGTGCTTTTTCGCCCTTGTGTTTGCCCTTGTTTGCGGGCGGTGGTCTGGCTATCTCCTCGGCAGGCAGCATGGGGCGTGCAGGTGTTCCCGATGCATTTCACGGAGCAGCATTTCACGGAGCGGCGTGGCACATGGCACTGGCGCAATCGGCCCGCATCGAGCAGTTGCTGAAGCGCTTCACGGAACTGGAACAGGCGCTGGCGGCAGGTGCTTCCGGCGAGGAATACGTGCGCCTGTCGCGCGAGTATGCGGAGCTGGAGCCGGTGGCGCGCAAGGCGCAGCAGCTGCGCTCCGCCTCCGGCGAGCTTGCGGAGCTGGAGGAAATGCTGGACGATCCGGAGCTGGGCGAGATGGCGCGTGCCGAGATGGCGGTGTTGAAGGAGCGCATCGCGGTGCTGGAGCAGGAGCTGCAGGTGCTGCTGCTGCCGAGGGATGCGGCGGACGAGAAAAGCGTCATCGTGGAGATTCGCGCCGGCACCGGTGGCGAGGAGGCGGCATTGTTCGCTGCCGACCTGTTCCGCATGTATCAGCGCTATTCGGAAGCGCGGGGGTGGAAGGTGGAGGTGCTCTCCGCATCCGAATCCGATCTTGGCGGCTATCGCGAGATCATTGCCGCCTTTCGCGGGCGTGGCGTGTATGCGCGGCTGAAATACGAATCGGGCGTGCACCGGGTGCAGCGCGTGCCGGAGACGGAGGCTGGCGGGCGCATCCATACCTCCGCCGCCACGGTTGCGGTGCTGCCCGAGGCGGAAGAGGTGGATGTGGAGATCGACGAGAAGGATCTGCGCATCGATGTGTTCCGCGCTTCCGGTGCTGGCGGGCAGCATGTGAACACCACCGATTCGGCAGTGCGCATTACCCACATTCCCACCGGCATCGTGGTCAGCCAGCAGAGCGAGCGCAGCCAGCACAAGAACAGGGCAAAGGCCATGCAGGTGTTGCGCGCGCGGCTGTATGAGCAGCAGCGCCGCGAGCAGCAGCAGCAGCGCGCCGCCGAGCGCCGCGGGCAGATAGGCAGCGGGGATCGCTCCGAGCGCATTCGCACCTACAACTTCCCGCAAGGGCGGGTTACCGACCACCGCATCAACCTCACGCTCTACAAGCTCGACCAGGTGCTTTCCGGCGAGGCGCTGGACGAGATCATCGAGCCGCTGATCGCCGAGCACCAGGCGCGCCTGCTGGCGGCGCAGGAAGAATGAGCATGCCGCCACAGGATCAACAGCAGCAGGACCGGGGCAGGCAGGTGCGGCACGACATGCCGCGGCAGCCATTGCGGCCACAACGGCAGCATGGCCAAGAACACCGGATGCAAGGATGGCTGCAGCGATGGAGCGGGCAGTCGCTTGCCGATGTGCGGCATGAGCTGACATCACACCTGCGTACTGCGGGCATCGGCACGGCGGCGCTGGATGCCCGGCTGCTGGTGCAGCAGGCCACGGGCCTGTCTCATGCCTGTCTCATCGCCGAAGAGCGCACGCGCCGGCTCACAACTGATGAGGCGCGCATCCTGATCCGCATGGCTGTGCGGCGGCTGCAAGGGGAGCCGGTTTCGCGCATCATCGGGCTGCGTGCCTTCTTCGGGCGGGATTTCGTCATCAGCCCGGATGTGCTGGATCCGCGGCCGGAAACCGAGCTGCTGGTGGAGGCAGCGCTGAAGCTGCGCCCGCATGTCGAGGCATTGCATGACGAATCGCCGCTATTGTGCGACGCAGGTGCAGGATCCGGCTGCATCATCGTGAGCCTGCTGGCAGAGTGGCCTGCGGCACAGGGAATGGCGCTGGACATTTCTGCCGCTGCACTTGCCATCACCCGCCACAATGCCGCCCGGCATGGCGTGGCGGAACGGTTGCATTGCGTGCGTGCAAACTGGCTTGCGCCAGTGCGCGGGCCGGTTGACCTGCTGGTGTCCAACCCGCCTTACCTGAAGGCTGCCGAGATGCAATGCCTGCCACCGGAAGTGCGGCATGATCCGGCGCTGGCGCTGGCGGCGGGCGAAGACGGGTTTGCAGCCTATCGCGCCCTGGCTCGGAAGGCGGCTGATGTGTTGCGTCCTGGTGGATGGCTGCTGCTGGAGGTGGGGGCCGGGCAGGCGGAAGAAGTGCGGCGGATGTTCGAGCAGGCGGGCTTGCGGCCTGATTCGCTCCTGCCGCCAATCCTGCATGATCTTGCGGGCATCGGGCGGGTGGTGGCGCTGCGCCGGGATGGCCGATGAGGTGCCGTTCCGTGGATACTTGCAGGCATCGATGCAGGAAATTCTTCACCCTTTTCATCAAATGCATGGCGGGCTGTGTATTTTTTGGGTGCCTTGATCGAATCCGTGCTTGGAAACCTGCGCCTTACAGGCTACATTGCCACAAGAGCCGAAGGACGATGATTGAGACCTGCAAGTGATGACGGCCCTGGCCTTCAGGGTGTCGGGAAACGACTGGCGGCAGGCATGTCGGCGATGTGATCATGATGGAGCGTGTCATGCTGGTGCCGTGTCGCGGTATTTGCAGGAGGTGGATGCGCAAGACGGCATGAACCGTGCGGAGGTGTCAGCCGTGCCGCCAGGCAATTGATGATGTGCAGGGCGGGCCGCCGGCAGACAGGCGACGGATGCAGGAAGAGGCAGACCGTCATTGTCAATCATCCAGGGCATTGAAAACCACCAGCGAGACAAGATGAGACAGCCACAGCACAGAAATCGTGCGCGCACGCGCACGCGCCGCCAGCCGAATCCGGCCAACAAGGTGTATGAAAGCAACGGCCCGGATGTGAAGGTGCGCGGCACGCCGCAGCAAATCGCGGACAAGTACATGCAGCTGGGGCGCGATGCCCTCTCCGCCGGTGATGCGGTGAAGGCGGAGAACTACTTCCAGCATGCCGAGCACTACCTGCGCATCATTGCCGCCGCGCAGGAGCAGATGCAGCTGCGCCGGCAGCAGCAGGAACAGCGCCGGCAGGAGGCTGCCGCACGGCGGCGGGGCAATGGCAGGGACGCCGAAGAGACACTGCCGGCAGCCGGGGTGGCGGCAGATGCACCGGAGCGGGGCGAGTCTGCCCAGGTGGTGGTATTGCCCACCGAGGCTGCGGAGAATGCAGCCGTTGCCGTGGCTGCCGATACCGATGCCGATGCGGCTGCTGCCTCTCTTGGGCAGGATGTCGATGCTGCTGCTGACGACAAGCCTGATGCCAGCGCTGCCGAAGCGCAGGTGCAGCCGGCATGGGACGGTGCCGCACCACAGTTCCTGACGCGGCCGGTGGAAGTGCTGGCCGATGAAGAGGTGCAGGAAGCTCCGTCGGCAGAGGCTGATTCGGAAGATGCACAGCCGGCGGAAACGCCGTCGGAAGAAAACGCGTCTGCCGCGGCAACGGCCGAGGAGACGGCCCGGAAGGCAGAGGCATCCCGCACCACGCGGCGCAGCGCGCGGCGGCGCACCACGCGCACGCGGCGCAGCGCCAGCAAGGCGCAGGAGGCGCAGGATGCCGATGGCACACAGGGCGCGCAGGATTCGCCGGAAGCCTGAAGCGGCGCTGCTGTTGCGCCTTGCCTGGCCAGCTTCATGTGCCTGATGTGGTGCAAGTGTTGTTGCGGCGGCACGGTGCCCCTTTCCTTTCTGCCTTTCTTCTCGCCATGCACGGGCATTGGTCATGAGCGGCCCTATCACGGCAGCATTGCAGGAATGTATCCGGGCCGGGCGCATTGCCGCTGATGCCCAGCAGATGCGTGCTGCGGCGCGGCTGGATGCCCTGGCCGAGCGCCTGCACGGGTATCAGCCACCGCGCCATGCAGGGCTGCTTTCGCGGTTGTTCGGGCGCAGGAGGCAGGATGCCGCACCACCGCGTGGTGTGTATCTGTTCGGCCCGCCGGGGCGCGGCAAGACGATGCTGATGGACATGTTCTTCCGTGCCGCGCCGGTGCCGGAGAAAGAGCGCCAGCGCTGGCATTTCGATGCCTTCATGCAGCACGTGCACGCCCTCATCCGCAGCATTCGCGAGCAGCAGGCGCGCGGCGAGCTGTGGGAGGACATCGACCCGGTGGAACAGGCGGCGAAGGAGATCCTGAAGCAGGGCTGGCTCATCGGCATCGACGAGTTCCAGGTGAACGACATCACCGACGCGATGCTCCTGGGACGGCTGTTCGAGAACCTGTTCCGCCTCGGCGCGGTGCTCGTCGCCACCTCCAACATCGCGCCGGAGGAGCTTTACAGGGACGGGCTGAACCGGGCGCTGTTCGAGCCGTTCATCGAGCTGCTGGCGGCGCAGGCGGACATCGTGCCGCTGCTGGAAGGGGAAGATCACCGGCTGCGGCGCATGGTGGAGGAGGATGTGCTCTACCGGCGCTGGATGGCGCCGATCACGCCGGACATCGAGGAGAAGTTCGAGCGCATGTGGCGCACCGTCATCGGCGATGCGCAGGCCGGGCCGCTGCCGGTGGACCTGGGCGGGCGGGTGCTGCTGGCGCAGCGGGCGACGGAGATGGCAGCGCGCTTCGGCTTTCATGAGCTGTGCGAGCAGCCGCTGGGGGCGGGGGACTACATCGCCATCGCCCGGCGCTTTCCCAACCTGTTCATCGAGCGCATTCCGCTGCTGGGGCCGGAAGAGCGCAACGAGGCATTGCGCTTCATGCACCTGGTGGATGCGCTGTATGACAACCGCGTGCGGTTGTTCGCGACTGCTGCCGGTGAGCCGCCGGACATCTACCGCGAGGGGCCGCTGAAGCAGTCGTTTCAGCGCACCGTCTCGCGCCTGCAGCAGATGCGCCGGGCCGACTGGCCGCCGCAGGGATGAATGACCATAAGCGCGTGCGGTGCCGCCATTTGTCAGCGCCGCTGTCGCCGCCTATATTCCGCGCAACCGCAACATGGAGAGATGACGCATGGCCGAGGTGCCATTCATCAAGATGAACGGGCTGGGCAACGACTTCGTGGTGCTGGACGCGCGCCAGCGCAAGCTGCCCATGAACGCCGCCATTGCGCAGGCCATCGGTGATCGCGAGCAGGGCGTGGGGTGTGATCAGGTCATCATCCTGCGGGCCGATGACGTGGATGGTGTCGATGCCTTCATGGAGATCTGGAATCGCGATGGCTCCGAGGTGGCGGCCTGCGGCAACGCCACGCGCTGCATCGGCGACCTGCTGATGCGGGAGAAGGGCAGCGATACCGTTACCATTCGCACCCGTGCGGACATCTTGCGCGCGCGCCGGGCAGAAGACGGCATGATCAGCGTGGACATGGGCAAGCCGCGCTTCGGCTGGGAGGAGATCCCGCTGGCGGAGGAGTTTCGCGACACCCGCGGCATCGAGCTGCAGATCGGCCCCATCGACGCCCCCGTCCTGCACACGCCGTGCGCGGTGAACGTGGGCAATCCGCATGCCATCTTCTGGGTGGATGACCTGGACATCATCGACCTTGCGCAGGCCGGGCCGTTGCTGGAAAATCATCCGGTGTTTCCGGAAGGGGCGAACATCTCGCTGGCGAAGGTGGAAGCGCCGGATCACCTGCGGCTGAAAGTGTGGGAACGCGGTGCCGGGCTGACGAAGGCCTGCGGCACGGCGGCCTGCGCGGCGGCGGTGTGCGCGGCGCGCACGGAGCGCACCGGCAGGAAGGTGCGTGTTACGCTGCCCGGTGGCGACCTGTTCATCCACTGGCGCGAGGAGGATGGGCGCATCGAGATGACCGGGCCGGTGGAATACGAGTTCGAGGGCACGCTGCCCGCAACCCTGTTCGAGAGTGCACAAGCCACATGAACGCCAATGCCGAACATCCGCGGCTGATCACCTTCGGCTGCCGGCTGAACACCTACGAATCGGAGGCCATGCGCAGGCTGGCCGCCGAGGCCGGGCTGGGCGGTGCGGTGATCGTGAACACCTGCGCGGTAACGGCGGAGGCGCAGCGCCAGGCGCGGCAGGCCATCCGCAAGGCGCGACGCGAGCACCCGAATGCACCGCTCATCGTAACGGGCTGCGCGGCGCAGACGGAAGCGGAGGCCTTTGCCGGCATGGCGGAAACCGACGCGGTGCTGGGCAACGAGGAGAAGCTCGACACGGCGGCATGGCGGCAGGTGGCGGTGGCCTTGCGGGAAAGTGCAGATGTGGCATCCGGGCAGGACGATGCTGCCAGTGTAGCCGCTGGCGCTGCCAGCAAGCCCGTTATCGTGTCGGACATCATGCAGGCGCGGCGCGCCCGTGCCGTGCCGTTCTCCGGCTTTGCCGAGCGGGCGCGGGCCTTCGTGCAGGTGCAGACGGGGTGCGATCATCGCTGCACCTTCTGCATCATCCCCTTCGGGCGCGGCAACGCCCGTTCGCTGCCGGTGGAGGAGGTCATCGCGCAGGTGCGCCAGGCCCGCGCGGCGGGGCATCGCGAGGTGGTGCTCACCGGCGTCGATCTCACCAGTTGGGGGCAGGAGCTGGATGGCGCGCCGCGGCTGGGGCACCTGCTGGCGGCGGTGCTGCGCGCGGTGCCGGAGCTTGAGCGGCTGCGCGTATCCTCCATCGACGTGGCGGAGATCGATGCCGAGTTCCTGCGGGTGCTGGCGGGCGAGGAGCGGCTGATGCCGCATCTGCACCTGTCCCTGCAGGCGGGTGATGACATGATCCTGAAGCGCATGAAGCGCCGCCATTCGCGCCAGCAGGCCATCGACTTCTGCCAGCAGGCGCGGGCGCTGCGTCCCGATATTGCCTTCGGGGCGGACATCATCGCCGGATTCCCGACGGAAACGGAGGAGATGTTCGAAAACACGCTGGCGCTGGTGGATGCGTGCAACCTGGTGTGGCTGCACGTGTTTCCCTTCTCGCCGCGGCCCGGCACCCCGGCGGCGCGCATGCCGCAGGTGCCGCGCGAACAGGTGAAGCAGCGCGCCGCGGCCTTGCGGGCGGCAGGTGTGCGGCGGCGGGTGGCGCATTTGCGGCGGCAGGTGGGGCGCGAGCTTGCCGTGCTGGTGGAGCGCCCCGGGCTGGCGCGGGCGGAGGACAACGCCGTGGTGCGCGTGCCGGAGGCGCTTCCAGCAGGCGAGATCGTGCGGGTGCGCATCACCGGCGCGACAGAAGAAGAACTGTTGGCGGAGGGAGCATGAGCGAGGACAAGCAGGAAAAGCGCGGCTTCTTCCGCCGGCTGTTCGGGCGGAAAAAGAAGCAGGAAACAGCAGCGCCACCAACTGAACCGGCAGCACCGCCGGCAGCGCCGGAAGCAGAACCGGCAGCGCCGGAGGCCGAGGAAGCTGCGCCCGCATCAGCCGCGCCATCGGCACAAGAGCCGGAAGCAGCCGGGGCTGCTCCGGAGCAACAGGCCGAGGCGCAACCACAGGAGGCCCCCGCCCCGCAACCGGAACAGGCAGCGCCGCCAGCAGCACCGGAGGTCGAACCGGCAGCATCGGAGATTGAACCGGAACCCGTTCCTGCCCCGGCGGAAACCGCGAAAACCCCGCCCAAGCCGGAACCGGAACACGAACCGAAAGAGCCGGAGCCGGCATCCTCCGGCGGCTTCTTCAGCCGCCTGAAGCGCGGGCTGGCGAAGACCTCTTCGCGGCTGGCGGAGAACATCGGCGGCATCTTCACGAAGCGCAAGCTGGATGACGAGATGCTGCAGGATCTGGAGGACATCCTGATCCAGGCCGATCTCGGCATCGACATGAGCGAGCGCATCATCGAACGGCTGCGCCGCGAACGCTTCGAGAAGAACGTTTCGCCGGAAGAGGTGCAGCAGGTGATGGCGGAGGAAATCGCCGCCGTCATGGAAAAGGTGCAGCAGCCCTTCGCCATTGACGATACGCACAAGCCCTTCGTGGTGCTGGTGGTGGGGGTGAACGGTTCGGGCAAGACCACCACCATCGGCAAGCTGGCGGCGATCGCGAAGCGCGAGGGGCACGAGGTGATGCTGGTGGCGGGCGATACCTTCCGCGCCGCCGCCGTGGAGCAACTGAAGATCTGGGCGGAGCGCTCCGGCGCGCGCTTCATGAGCCGCGAGACGGGAGCGGATGCCGCCGCCCTGGCCTATGATGCGCTTCAGCAGGCGCGCGAGGAGGGCGTGGACATCGTCTTCATGGACACCGCCGGGCGCCTGCAGAACCGCAAGGAGCTGATGGACGAGCTGGCCAAGATCGTGCGGGTGATGCGGAAGGTCATCCCCGAAGCGCCGCATGCGGTGCTGCTGGTGCTGGATGCCACCACGGGGCAGAATGCGCTCAACCAGGTGCAGGTGTTCCGCGAGGTGGTGGGCGTAACGGGGCTGGTGATGACCAAGCTGGACGGCACCGCGCGCGGCGGCATCCTGGTGGCCATTGCCGAGAAGCACGGGCTGCCGGTGCATGCCATCGGCGTTGGCGAGGGCATCGACGATTTGCAACCCTTCGATGCTCAGGCCTTCGCCCGTGCCATCGCCGGACTGGGAGAAGAGAAGCAATGACGGATGCCACGCAGCAGCAAGCGCAGCGCGAGCTTTCGCCGGGGCTGAAGATGCTCACCGAGGCGGGGCCGCTGCTGCTGTTCTTCATCGTCAACGCCAAGTGGGGCATCTTTGCCGCCACCGCCGTTTACATGGCAAGTGCTGCCGTGGCCATGCTCTACACGTGGCTGAAGATCCGTCGGCTGCCGTTGATGCCCATCATCGCGCTGGCCTTCGTGCTATTGTTCGGCGGGCTGACCATCTGGCTGCATGATGATGTCTTCATCAAGGTGAAGGTTACGCTGGTGAATGCGCTGTTCGGTGCCATCCTGCTGGGCGGGCTGGCGTTCAACCGGCTGTTTCTGAAGATGCTGATGGGCGAGGCCCTGCGCCTGACCGATGTCGGTTGGCGCAAGATCACCCTTGCATGGGGGTTGTTCTTCTTCGCCCTGGCCGGGCTGAACGAGGTGGTGTGGCGCAATGTCTCCACCGATGCCTGGGTGAACTTCAAGGTCTTCGGCCTGTTGCCCATCACCTTCATCTTCGCCTTTGCGCTGACGCCGCTGATGCTGAAGCATCAGCTGGACGAAGAGGGCGAAGAGGAGCATTGACGCCGGGCCGGTTGCCGCGATAAGCCCCGTGCAGGGGAAAACCACCAGATACAAATTCGGGGAAATACCATGCAGACCTACCGCGTGCTGCTGCTGGCCGGTGATGGCATCGGCCCGGAGATCATGGCCGAGGCGAAGAAGATTCTCGACTGGATGAACGCGCAGGGCATCGCCCGCTTCGAGACCGAAGAGGGGCTGGTGGGCGGCGCCGCTTACGATGCGCATGGCGTCGCCATCTCCGAGGAGGACATGGACAAGGCGCTGGCTGCCGATGCGGTGCTGTTCGGCGCCGTCGGCGGGCCGAAGTGGGATGACGTGCCCTACGACGTGCGGCCCGAGGCGGGTCTGCTGCGCCTGCGCAAGGACCTGGGGCTGTTCGCCAACCTGAGGCCTGCCATCTGCTACCCGGCGCTGGCCGATGCCTCGTCGCTGAAGCGCGAGCTGGTGGAGGGGCTGGACATCCTCATCGTGCGCGAGCTGACCGGCGGGGTGTATTTCGGCCAGCCGAAGGAGATCGTAACGCTGGAGAGCGGCGAGAAGCGCGCGGTGGACAGCCAGCTCTACTTCGAGCACGAGGTGGAGCGCATTGCCCGCGTCGCCTTCGACCTGGCGCGCACGCGGCGCAACCTGGTGCATTCGTCGGACAAGAAGAACGTGATGAAGACCGGCGTGCTGTGGGACGAGGTGGTGCGCCGGGTGCACGCGGCGGATTATGCAGACGTGGAGCTGCAGCACATCCTGGCAGACAACTGCGCCATGCAACTGGTGCGCCAGCCGAAGCAGTTCGACGTGATCGTTACCGACAACCTGTTCGGCGACATTCTCTCCGACGTGGCGGCGATGCTGACGGGAAGCCTCGGCATGCTGCCGTCGGCCTCCCTCGGCGCGCCGGACGAGGCCACGGGCAAGCGCAAGGCGCTGTATGAGCCGGTGCACGGCTCCGCGCCGGACATCGCCGGGCAGGGCAAGGCCAACCCCATTGCCATGATTGCCTCGCTGGCGATGATGCTGCGCTATTCCTTCGACATGGGCGATTGGGCAGAGAAGGTGGAGCAGGCCATTGCCGAGGCGCTGGCCGAGGGCGTGGCCACCGCCGACATCGCGCGCGAGGGCAGCCGCATCATCTCCACCGCCGAGATGGGCGACCTGATCCTGAACAAGCTGCAGGCGCTGGCGGGCTGAGGGGGTGCTCCCCGGCCTTGCGCGCGTGCCGAGAGCATGTTCACTTCAGCACGTAGGTGGAGAACAGGTGCCAGAGCAGGTAGAGCGCGAAGGCATAGCCCAGGGCACGGCCCACGCGCGGGCCCCAGACCTCCGGCCAGTCGTTGAACCCATCGCCGCTGGCCTGCTGCTGTTGTCCACCGCGCCTGTCGTGCTGGCTGCGTTCGTCCGGCAGCCCGGCACCGCCGGTGAGCTTCTCGCCCTGCTCGGCGGTGTGGCGCATCTGCTCGGCAAAGCGCCGCCGGGTTTCGGCCTCCACGTCCTCGCGGTGCGTATCCTGCCCGTTCATTCCTGCCATGCCTCCCGAAATATTTGACCTTCGCCGCACAATGCCGTAAAAGCCGCGTGTTTTCCATACAGGCAGCGTGAATGCCTTGGGCTATCCCGCACATGGCTCCCACCCGATAGCAGGAGCCGGGAGGCGGGAGGGTCGCCGCCCGTCAGCGAGGGTTCGCCCGCGGGCGCGCTACGCTTTTGTGCTAAGGTCATCGCTGCCCTACATGGAAAACACTGACAGGATCCGAAGAGGCCGAAACATGTTCGACACCCTGCAGGAGCGCCTTTCCGGCATCTTCGACAAGCTCACCGGGCGCGGTGTGCTGTCGGAGAAGGACGTGGACGCAGCCATGCGCGAGGTGCGCCGCGCGCTGATCGAGGCCGACGTGGCGCTGCCCGTGGTGCGCTCCTTCGTCGAGCAGGTGCGCGAGCGCGCCGTGGGCCAGGAGGTCATCCGCTCCGTGCAGCCGGGGCAGATGGTCATCAAGATCGTCCATGACGCGCTGGTGGAGATGCTGGGCGAGCACGCGCCGTTGCGCGTGGATGGCGAGCCGCCCAACGTCATCCTCATGGTCGGCCTGCAGGGTTCGGGCAAGACCACGACCTCGGCCAAGATCGCCCGCTGGCTGAAGGAGGAGCGGCGCAGGAAGGTGCTGCTGGCCTCGCTCGACACCCAGCGCCCCGCGGCGCAGGAGCAGCTGGCCACGCTGGCCAGGCAGATCGACGTTGCCAGCCTGCCCATCGTTCCCGGCCAGACGCCGGTGGAAATCGCCGAGCGCGCCATCAGGGAGGCGCGCACCGGTGGCTTTGACGTGGTGATCCTCGATACCGCAGGCCGCCTGCACATCGACGAGGAGCTGATGGACGAGGTGAAAGCCATCCGCGCGGTGGCCGAGCCGTCCGAGACGCTGCTGGTGGCCGATGCGCTCACCGGTCAGGATGCCGTCAACCTGGCGCAGAGCTTTGATGAGGCGGTTGGTATTACCGGCATCGTGCTCACCCGCACCGATGGCGACGGGCGCGGCGGCGCGGCGCTGTCCATGCGCGCGGTAACGGGCAAGCCCATCAAGCTCATCGGCACCGGCGAGAAGCTGGCCGACATGGAGCCGTTCCACCCCAGCCGCATTGCCGATCGCATCCTCGGCATGGGCGATGTCGTCTCGCTGGTGGAGAAGGCGGCGAAGACCATCGACGAGGAGAAGGCGCGCAAGATCGCCGAGCGCATGAAGAAGGGCGCCTTCACCCTCGACGACCTGGCCGAGCAACTGAAGCAGATGCAGAAGCTGGGCGGCATGCAGAGCATCCTTTCCATGCTGCCGGGCATGGGCAAGATCAAGAAGCAGCTCGCCGGCATCGACCTCGATGACCTGGTGCTGAAGCGCCAGCTTGCCATCATCAATTCCATGACGCGCAAGGAGCGCCTTTTCCCGAAGATCATCAACGCCTCGCGCAAGAAGCGCATTGCCGCCGGCTCCGGCACCTCGGTGCAGGATGTCAACAAGCTGTTGAAGATGCACAAGCAGATGGCGGTGATGATGAAGAAGATGGGCAAGGGCGGCGGCATGCTGGGCAGGATGTTCGGCCTTGGCAAGGGTGCCGCAGGCCCGTCGGAGGAGGAGCTGGCGCGGTTGCAGCAGGAGCTGGCGGGCATGGATCCGGCCGCGCTGCCGCCGGAGCTGCGCGACATGGCCAGGGCGCTGGAAGATGGCAAGGGCGGCAAGGGGGGCGATGCATCCGTCGCGCCGCCTGCGGGGCTGCCCGGCATGGGTGGCCTGCCGGGGCTGGGCGGTGGCCTGCC